>Ga0137452_1000202_pt1 | contig 17567 bp, 31 predicted proteins | sample EasRivERMGT513_2_FD_102312 | JGI IMG/M metagenome (GOLD analysis project Ga0137452, IMG submission 102312) | Soil microbial communities from meander-bound floodplain in the East River, Colorado, USA - East River MetaG ERMGT513_2 | ecosystem: Environmental > Terrestrial > Soil > Floodplain ...
ATGATAATATGATTGAACAAATGCATACTATGGCCGCAACATCGGGTAGTGTTGATCTTACTCCAAGTGCAGCAGGGATAACAACAGCTAGACCACGTAATGATACAGCTAGACAGCGAAGTAGATAATAATCTCGTCAACTTTAGGGGGAAATAATGTGTGGAATTGCCGGATATATAGTTACCAATCCTACTAGAATTCGTCCTACGACTCTACAGAAAATCGCTAGACGACTACTAATAGAAATTGAGCCACGTGGTCGTGATGCAAGTGGATTTGCTTATGTCTCTTTAAAGGACAAGCATGTTTATTTGGCTAAGCTACCAGTTAGGGCTACAGAATTCATTGGGCTAGGTGGGCATTTACTTGTTAAGCCTAACATCCAAAAGATGCCAAGAATGATGTTATTACATACTAGAGCTGCCACTCAGGGTAAGCCCAGTAACAATAAGAATAATCATCCCATTTACAGCAAGGCAAGTGGATTATGTATGGTCCACAATGGCTGGATTACCAATGATGATATGCTCATTAATAAGTATAACCTTGATCCAGATGCCGAAGTCGATAGTGAAATCTATTTGAAGCTTATTGAAAAGTTTCATCTGGATAACATGAAAGCTAACTCACAGGACAAGCAAATGATTGAGCCTATCATAAAAGCAACTGAGCTTGTCTATGGCAGCCTTGCCTGTGCTATGATCCAAAGTGGTAGGATAGATACCATGTGGATATGGCGGGCAACAGGTATGCTTGCAATCGCAGCTATGGATTGGGGCTGGGCCTTTGCTAGTACTAAGCAAAGTCTACTAACTGCTTTGCTAGGCGAATCATCTAGCTTAGATACACCTAAACTTTTAGTTTCAGAGCCAAGTGAAGGTGCTCTATTTGAAATTAAAAGCAATGGTAATGTAATCACTAACAAGGTTAAGCAACCAAGCTGGTCTACCTTGCCTAGTATTTATGACAGTCGGGTATGCAAAACAACAATAAACGGTGAAGTAACAAACGTAAGACGAGCTAGAATCTACGCAGGAGCACAATACTATGATTCAGAATCTATGGAAAGTTATGAGTACGGCGGCCATCAAACTTCCAGACAGAAAGAATTTCCTAGCTTTTCTACAGGAAATACGTCAACGTCGCACTTTGGTTCGAAAGAGCAAACAGATCAAAGCAGCTCACGACCACCCAATTGGATACCAACGTATAAAAGGTATCAGCTCCAAGAAGAAGCGGCAAAAAGGAAACCCAATAAGCAATGCTACTGTAGAGTAGAATATGTTTGTGCTGACTGCTTAGCCAGACATGAATACTTTGGTGTAGACCTAGATGCCTTAATGAAAGGCATTACTGGATAACTATAATGCCTAATAATAATACTACATTACCAGTTCCACCTATGACACTTAGTCAACTAACTAATAGACTAAATGCGTTGCATCGAGTTATTCGTCGAATGGATGCAGATATAGTTGACCCATTTCTAACTGAAGCTGAAAGGCAGCAAACACGAATAGCTGTAGAGCATCGCTATGTAGAACGTGATCAGCTAACAAGAGAAATAAATGCACTAACAGGTAGACTACTCCCACATAGTAGTGATAATGATACTAATCTACAAGCTCTTTGCGATGAATTACATAATGCACGTCAAAGCTATGATGCTTTTTGTAATCGTGCAAGCACTCGTGAATTTAATGATACAGAGTTAGTTCAATTCAATAATGAAAGACATAGTCGTGAACGTAATATTTATAATTTAGAACAGCACATTGATCAAAATAGAGGAATGACGCCTCCAGCTTATCCAGAACAAGTTGCCATAAGGGCACCTTTAGACATATCCACGAGTCAAATACAAGATATACTTAATCGTAATAGATCACAAAGATTATCAGATAGTGTTGATTATGACTTGAATGATGAAGCACCTATTAGATCATCTAACTATCCAACTACTCTAGTTGCATTTAGTCATCAGAAGTGTGAATTGCAAATCCGAGTCTCTAGTAAAAGTATTCAAATTGTAATAGCAACCAGACGACATAGTTATGCAAAAACCATCGTATCGTTATTAACTAGCTTACACGGATTAGTTATGCGTCGTGAGATGTATAGTGATGTAGCAAGTATAACTACTCGACACGCGCAGCCAACGCACGGTTTGCAACTTGCACTATATGACAACCATACAACTAAGATACGTGAGATAAAGGGAGATGAAACAAATGACAAATAATGGCAATGGCATTGATAGCCTCAAGGCTTTCTTAAAGGATAATCCAAGCTATGACATCTATGACTACTCACAGATAGAACTAGCCGATCAATGCCTACGGAAATATAGCTTTCGATATATTCATTCGATGGCTTTTCCAGAAGGTATCGAAGCTGCTTTTTCTAGCAAAATTATCCATCCTATGATTGGTAGGATTTTTCAGCAAACCAGTGCTCTTCCACAGCCTACTAGCAAGGACTGGCTTGAATGGCTAAATGGCTATTCAATAGCTATTCGCAATCAGCCAATTACCAACAAGCAGAAGAATATCTATACAATAGAAACAGCTAAAGTTATCTATGAACGAATTAGCACTCGTCGATATGGCAACTTTGTAGATATTGATCCTAAATGCACCAAGCCAGAAGTTCTTTACTGGCGCGTGTTGCCTGATATAAAGAATGCGGTATGGATAGCCAAGCCTGATCTAATTATTGAAGATCCAAAAATTAACTGGAGAGCAACTGTCGAAGCAAAGGTTTCTACATTTGCACCTAATCATGAACTAAATCCATTCGATAGGCAATTGCTAAGCCAAGCATGGACTACTCAGTTAAACCTACAAGTTCGGCTTTTCAATTTGATTCTACTAAGTGAATCTAATCAAATTCAGCAAATTAATTGTTATGCCCAGAACAATATCGTTGATGCTGGATTGCTTAATGAATGGTTAGAAGAAATTCAATTTGCAGTTATGGTAATTCAGCAAGCCAAAGCTTCAAACGTATTTCCAAAACGATCACCTAAAGCTTGTATGGACTTTGGTAAACCTTGCCCTATGGCGGAGTTTTGTACTATTGGTCCTGGTCGGCAATTGCTTATGGACACCCGGCCAAAAGCAAATCCATTTGAGTATTTAGGTTTGTAGAAAGGTTAGGTATGGTAACTATTTATACAATAAAAGAATGGTTGAAAGGTAATCGAAAGATGGATGAAAAGAAAAATATGAAAGTCCTACGAGTAGCTATTAGACTTAATATGGATGATGCTGCTCAGTGTGGTTTAGCTCGTGCTCTGCTTACACGACTGGATGTCTTTTGGGCAGAGCTACAACCTGGTGAACTTAAAGAGCTTATGAAGGATTTACGAATTAGGCAAATCTTTGATATGAAGCTTAAAGACCAGGCTAGCGTTGAACTACTAACAGGTGATCGCACACCTACCCAACCAGTAGTCACCCCTGTACCAGCTATTGTTGCACAGCCATTGCCTGATCGCAAAGGAATCATTGTCTATCAGAATGATGCCTATTATCACAATGCAAAGGATATCGATCTTTGTCAATGTAAGCATACTAAAGCCGCTCACATAGCAAATCCACCTAGACCTTATTGCTTGGTAAAGAATTGTCCTTGTAGCTTTTTTATCAAACAATACATTAGGCAGCCGGTCATTCCGCAACCGCCAAAATTTACTAGCGTGACCGAGCAAAAAATGCCAGTTCTCTTGGAATTTCAACCAGTTGTGGAAGATGGCACTATGCCACTTGACAAAACGCAGTCGAGTGATTAAATTGAATGCACAACGGCGTGGGGCGGGTGGTGTGGTGGACTATTATGAAATGTAAATTTTGTACGCAAAACGACTTTGACGATATTAAAGTTCTAAGAACCCATTGTGAAATTGACCATCCTCAAGAAATGGTTAAAGTATACAATTACCTATTAGATCATGATTATAAACAATATCTAATGGAAATAGAACTTATCGAATCAACTCGTGTGTATCGGCATGCGAGACAATCCGTAGACTTCGAGTCTACGAGAAAGGAGGACAAAATATGAAAGTGACTGTAACCAAGGCGAATGTCGTTACTGGTGTTGCGCTTAACTTGAAAGCGAGTGGAGCTTCAGTGTTCCGCGATGCCTTTAAGTTCAGCAAGACCATCGGGAAAGCTGTTGCTGCGAAGAAAGGTCTCCGTGGCGATGCTGCTGATGAATACGCTGGGCAGCTCCAGCGTGCTTGTCGGCGTGTCCGCATTGCGCTTGAAAAGGCGGGTGCGTAGTAGGTAGGTATGGGCAAGGGGGGTGTGGGTTAACCGATAGCCCACGCTCCCCGATGGCTATAAGGTAGGTATCTATGGCAGTTAGTATTCAGCAATGTGACTGTAAGCATGACTATCAAGACTACAAGTATGGCAAGCAGAAACGTGTGCATAACCTTGCTGAAAAGACTAAGCAATGGATATGTACCGTTTGCTTAAAGGCAAAGGAATCGAGGTAACTATTGCCAATAGTAGGTAGTAATGACAAAGGTGAGTTTACTCTTGAAGAAGTTGACCTTGACAGTTGGAAGTCTACCTTTCGTCGTGTTTTGCTAAATGGCCCACCGTTATCAGGTAAAACAACTGCGCTAAAGACGTTTCCTCCAAAGCGTCATTTACTTATAGCGCCCGGCGAGCTAGGTCATTCGAGTATTCAAGAAGATGATGACACTAAAATATACTATTGGGAATTTGATCCTAATGCGACTAAAGTAGCTTATTCGAGAGTTTGGGCACATATACAGGTAATCACTACCAACATCCTAAAAGGAATGTATGGGGATATTACAACCTTCGGAATTGATGGGCTACACAAACTCTACTATGTAATAATGAAGTCGCATGGATTCACTCCTGATAGCGATCCGCGAGACTATGTTAGATATCACGAAACGTTTACCAATTATATGAATTCAATCCTGCAATCTCCAACTCCTTTTGTTGTGGCCACAAGCTACGATGGTGTAGAAGCTTTGGAAGCAGGGTCGAAGATCAGCCAAATCTTTCCTGACTTACCTGGTAAGATGGCCAAGCAAGTTATGGGAATGTTTCCTTGTGTGTTTCATACTGAGCGATCAGGAGATGACGGCAAGGAAAAGTATATTTGGCGATTACGTGCAAATGGTAAAATACAAGGAGTAGGAATGCACCTACCCCAGGATATCAAAGCAAAGTTCCCAGCAGAAATAGAGCCAGACTGGCAGAAAGTTGAGGCTTGTCTAGAATAATCATGTTCAATAAAATCACCGTTGATAAGATTGTCGCAAAGCTTAGTATGCTAATTCAGCAGTTAGAAGAACACGCGGCAGTAAGTTCAGCAGATGCAATTGCCTTAGAACATCAACTAACTGAACTACGCACTGAAGCACAACGAGCACAACGCATAAAAGCCAAACTACAAGAACTACTCAATTAAAACGAAAGGTTGTTAAATTAATATGTCGACTGAAGAAAATCTATTAGCTAGCATTCCCAGTGGTGATGTAATCAAGGACCCTCGTGAAGGCGATCATCCTAGTGCTAAGCTAAAGTTCGTTGAACTGGTTGACCAGACCAATGGCAAAGCTCTAAAGCTTACCTATGGTGGTTTAACCGATACCAATGGCCGGGATTTTGAGCACCAAGAACGGGTGATTATCCCTAATAGTAACTCACATGAAGCTGTTCAGAGGATTTTTCTAAGTCTATGTCATTCGCTAGAAGTTGTTCCCCGTAGCTTTCGTAAGACAATCCTAGCTGATACTGATGTAGATCAGGAGAACGTATTCTCAGCTTTTAACAGTAAGCGTGATATTGAGGTTTCATTGCGCTTGCGTCCTGATAGCAACGGGTTTATGAAGTCTACGATTCTACGTAGAAAGGGTTAGCTAGTAGCACGAGATTTCAAGCGTAGTGGATCACCCCCTCTCTATTACAGCTTGACGTTCTGATGATACACGTTAGATCATCCTTGGCTAGGCAAGATATGACCCGGCAAAACGCCTAGCAGTTTGTCGGGTTTCCTTTGGAGTTGTAAGTGAATCACTATTTCTATAATCTAGCATTTTATGAAACTATAATATGCCAAGATTGTTTTAGATACACTAAATTTCCAAAGCAATGGAAACAACTACCTAATTCTAAAGAGGACATTCAATGCGAAAGTTGTCATAGATCAAATAGCAATGTGGAGGATGAGGATGAAGGCCAGCGGGATTAAAGAAGAACGAGAGACAGTTATAGTATTTGATGAAGATGGTAAAATGGCTAGCTTATGGACAGCTAGTGATGCTGTCTACAGGCAAATGAAAAAGCGTGGCTGGATAGCTACTGATGACGGTGAGCGACATGCTCTGTTTACATTTCCAAAGAATCGTCTACGGCTACCTAGAATGATTAGCAAACGTGGATTTGCTAAACGAAGCAATGTTGAAGGAAATACTAACTAATGGAGCTAAATGTTATAGTTCCGCCTACTTACCCGGAAGGCTTTGAAGTTCTGTTTTGTGGAGAAGCACCAGGAGAAGAAGAAGAACGGCTACATGAAGGCTTTGTAGGCAAGTCTGGCCAACTTCTTAAAAAGATTGTATATGCCAGTGGTCTTGAATGGGGTAAAATAGCAAGAACCAATGTAGTCAAGCGGCCACCAGATGGGGGATATGATAGTGAAGCGTTTCAAAAAACATTCTACGAAACTACAAAAGAAGGTCGTAAGAAAGTCATTAAGCGCACAGTTGAACTTGAATCGTGGATCGACTTGCTTAAAGATGAAATTACCCAAAACAAACCTAAAGTCATTGTGGCATGTGGTGCAGAAGCTCTACAAGCACTCACGGGCTGTAAAGGTATCACTAAACATAGAGGAAGTATCCTAACTTGCAAGCTAGCACCGTGGATTCCTGTCGTACCTATTATTCATCCCTCAGCTATTCTACGAACAGCGCAATGGCAAGAACTTTATATTAGTAGCGAAATTATCGCCAAGAAGATAAACCACTTACTACAATCAGGTGATAATTGGTATACTAAGTGGGAAGAAACTATCGCTACTACTATAGAAGATTGGACAAGTTATGTTAAACAAGTTGATTCAGAATTCACGATTGATATTGAAACACGCGCTGGAAGTATTGCTTGCTTTGCTTGTTGCTATAATTCTAATGGCATTGATAGGGCCATTTGTATACCGATTCAAACTACCAGGGGACCATTCTGGCCAACAGAAGAAGATGAATATGAAGTATGGTCGGGACTCCAATACCTATTGGACAACTACCCGGTAATCAACCATAACATTTTCTACGATCTAGACTGGCTAGAAGATTATGACATGCAGCCTAGGCAAGTGCATGACACTATGCTATTATTCCATAGGTATTATCCAGAATTGAAAAAGTCGCTAGCATTTGTGAATATGTGGTTTACTGATATACCTTACTATAAAGACGATGGAGCTACTTGGGGACATGCACAACCTGATGAAAAGCTATGGTCATATAATATCAAAGATGCTGTTTCTACACTACGTTGCTGGAAAAACTTATGCGATTTGGGTAAGACTAGCTTCAAGCATGAACGTGGACTTTATGACAAATATACTCATCCTTTGCTACCTATTGCTTATGAAATGCAGCAAATAGGAATGGTAGCCGAAGCTAGTGAGATTACATTTGCCAAAGGGGTATTAGAAGCTGAGCTAGATAAAATTAGACATAAGCTAGAGCTTTTATCTAATGGTAGTCTAGCTATTAAAACAGGTAAAAAGAAGATAACCGATAGACAAATAATGGACTATCTTTATGGTGAACTTGGTTTACAGCCTATCAAGAATCGTAAGACCAAAAAGATGACGGCTGATGAAGATGCTCTAGTGGAGTTGTTGATAAAATTTCCGCAGCTTGAAGTCGTCCAGGCTATCAATGCTGAAAGGAAGTTTGTTAAAGCTTTAAATTCTTATATCAATATCGACTGGTATAAAGATGAAAATTGAAATAGGCCAACGAGTTAAGGTAGTAAGGAGTCATTGGGCTAGGCCAAGGCAACCTGGAATTATTACTGAAATCAACCGAGATGGAAGTTTTGTAGTACAATTTGATTACAAAGGGATTGGTTTTAACGGTGGTTTATGTCTACAACTACGACAAGAGGATTTAGAAGAACTATCAGAATGAGGAAATTTTATGCTTAAAAAAGACTACGAAATTCTATCTGAAAGCTTTAGGGTTTTCTACATAGACCAATGGACAACTATTGAGCAGCAAGGAATGCTCGACTTTGTTATTGAAGAACTGGCTCAAAAGTTTGGCAAGCGAGCTAAGTTTAATAGACGATTGTTTGTTCAAAGCTGTAAAGGATTGAATAATAATAATGAATTCCCAGCAACGGCACCAAATCAACCGATACCACGACGATCCAATAGAAATACTAACCCAGTTGACCCAATCGTCAACTCAACAGATGGAGACACACAAATCACTCAACAGCAACGCGAATACGCAATTGCCTATAACGAAGCTCCAGGACAAAATCCAGGGATCATCCGTAGAGATGAAGCAGCAAACTGGCAATGGCCAGGCTCACTCCAAGCAGCCGACCAAGCTATGTCACTACTGCAAGAGGAAGTTCAATCAGATAGCCAACCATTGCCTAGACGCCCATCACGACCCTAGTAATGGATGGATATGGTGTTGTGTAGAATGTAGAGTTTTTGAGCACTCAAAGATATCAAGGGAGAAGCAGTAGGAGGTAACTACCTATGTGTGAACTAATAGCAGCCGGAACGATATGGGCTTTTGTAGCCTGCCATTTGAATATTAGTTGGACATACGCTGGCCTTGCTGGCTGGGGGTTTCAGGTTGAAAGGTGTCAAGGACAAAGTTGTAGTAACTTTGTTGAAGTGGGCCATAAAGACCGATTTCCTATTACAGCTAGTTATAGTTTTAAAGACGACCAAATCCTTTTAGAAGCAACTACTTATTGCTATCGCTTAAAGGCTGGCTATGGTGCTGGAACCTACGCAGACTGGACATGGGGACTTTATAGCCCTAGCCAATGTGCGACAACTTCAACTTTTGGTACTAATCAATCACCCAAGCAACCACAAAATATAAAGGTAAAACAGCCATGACTCCCGACCAAGCAATATGGCTTTTAGCACGTATCAAAGAGTTAGGCGAGCTAGCAAAGAAGGGTCACTACTATTGTGAGGATAGTTACTATAGCTGCCCTAAGTTGAAGTTGTCGCACATTTTGAGCACGGTAGATGACAATGAAATAGAACCAGATGCCGTTTGTGACTGTGGTATGGAACAGCATAACAAAAAGGTTAGTGAATTAATGTCAAAAATTCTTAATTTTGAGTGTTGACTTTTAGTGATTTAGTGATTATATTAACTATACCCTAAGGAGACAAATAATTGATATATCTAATAGGCTCTTTGCGTAATCCAAAAATACCTATTATTGGCAATAGGTTACGTCATGAAGGATTTAGAGTGTGGGACGATTGGTTTGCCGGTGGAAAGGTAGCAGATGACGAATGGAAAAGCTATGAGGAAGGACTTGGACACAATTACCTTGAAGCGTTGCAAGGCGATGCCGCGCAGCATGTTTACCATTTCGATAAAACACATCTTGATATGTGTGATACTGGTGTGCTTATATGTCCTGCTGGTAAGTCTGGGCATTTGGAACTAGGCTATATGTTAGGTTCGGGTAAGAAAGGTTATATTTTGCTAGACACTTCGGCTATACGATGGGATGTTATGTACCTTTTTGCCCATAATGTTTGCCAGGACATCACCGAGTTAATTAGACAGTTACATAGAGGTAGTCATCCATGATAGACTATCTAATTCCTTTATCTATGATAGAAGAATTGCTATTGGCACTAGGCAAAACGCTAACCAATGAAGGTGAAGATTTTCGACTTAAGCATGCTGAACTGCTTGATATTTATAATGCTCTAGTAGATGATGCTCATCATATAAACAAACCTCCTATCATTTTACAGGACATAACAAGTGAAAATAAGGTGTAACTTTTGCAAGGGCGCTGGATGGACGTTAGATCATCACAAAACATGTAAAGAAGTTGGATCAAAAATGTGTCAAGAAACCTGCCCTATTCAGTCACAATGTTTATACTGCCAAGGTATGGGTGAGCATAAAGTTAATCCAGATGATATTGAATGGGACGACTAATCTAGCAATAAAGATAACGGGGCCAATAAATGCAAGTAGACGTTGTCGAAAGCATTAAAGCAAAAGTGCTTACTCCGTCAGCATAAGCCGGTAAACATTTGGATATAGCCCGGCTATTGTTTATGATTATATATTATACTACTAAATGTAAAACTAAAGATGGTGAAGTTTTTGATCTTGGTGAAATAGAATATCCACCTAAGCACGATCATAAAGGTGGATTATGTCCTAGTTGTGATGTCATAAACGCTTGGACTGAAAAAATAAAGGAATAACTATTTGAAACTACTCTATGGAGTTGGAGTTGAAACTACTGAAACTTATAGATGGGCTATGTACTGTAACCCACAAGGGTATGGACTTAATGCACAAACTTTACCAAAAGCCCTTAGGTATTACCTGCACCCACCACCGGGACGCATCTTTGTTAGTGGTGATTTAAGCCAAGCCGAAGCTAGAGTTGTAGCCTATGAAGCTAACTGCAAATATCTTATTGAAGTATTCAACGATCCAAAGCGCAATGTCCATCTTGAGAACGCATTGGCGGTATTTAAGCGCGAGGTTAAAAAAGATATGCCGGAATATACTACTGCTAAGTCTGTTGTTCATGCTAGTCACTATGGAGAAGGTCCATATCGCTTTAGTGTCCAAGCTGGCATACCTGTTAGAGAAGCAAGGATACTATTGGAAAACTATCATTCAGCTAGACCTGAGATCAAAATCTGGCACAAAACTACCTATGATCGTATCAAAACAACAGGTAGGCTAATCAACCCATTAGGTGACACTCGAACCTTTTATGAAGCAATATCGTGCTTTAGCTTAACAGGTAAAATGACAGACCAACAGTGGAAAGATGGAATATCTTGGGTCCCTCAAAGTGTGGTGCCTCATATCCTCAATCTTGGTTTGCTGGGTATGGCAGACCTGCGTGAAAAGGGGATGGACTTGTTATTCCATCACCAAGGGCATGACTCATTCGTCTGTTCGATTCCTGTTGGCGAGGAACAATGCTTTTTTGATGCAGTACGTCCGCTGTATTCTAATATCAAACTTGCTTCTCCCGGAGGCATTTATACTATTCCCCAAGAGTATAGCGTTGGCTTTTCATTTAGCGATATGTTTGCTTATCGTGGGGCATCTATTTCTTTTAGTGATTGGACCGGACTTGTATCTGCGAAACTCGAAAAGAAGCCACGTCAAGAAGAAATCCTTAGTGGAACTTACGGTACGTTCTTAAAAGATTGGCGACCTTAATGGAAGAACAAGTAGAAAAGCCTAAAAGGTTCAAAGGCCAGGCTCTTTTCTGTCAAGGTATAGAAGGAATGGCACATACTTTTGGAGATTGGCAACGAGTATTTATTCCATATCCTAGTTCCTGTCATACAATGAAAGGTATAGAAACTCAAGAGCGGCGTTGCTTAGTGTGCAACAAAAACTTTTTTAGAACGGAATGAGGTAGAAATGCGTCACATAATGCTAGATATAGAAAAGCTAGGTGTAATAGCTTCAATTGCTGCTGTCGAGTTTGATGGCACTGGTGACTTGAAAACCTATTATCGAATCATTGACCAAACCTCTGCATTATTACTAGGCTTACCACTAGATGAAGGCACGATAGAGTTTTGGCAAAAGCAAGACAATCAAGCGATTGGCCCATTGCTTAATAGCAAATCAAAAGTAAGCCTACAGGAAGCTCTAGTAGATTTTAAAAAGTTCGTTGAAGGCAATACTTGGCTATGGGCTAAAGGACCAGATTATGATTGTGTTGAATTGGCTAGTTGTTACCGTGCTTGCAATCTACGAATACCTTGGTTTTATCGTAATACGCGCGATGTCAGGACTATTATGGCGCTTGCTGAAGTTGATCCTATTGAGCCTAAGCTTAAGCATGACGCTCTTAGTGATGCTATCGCACAAGCTGAAACGGTAGTCGCTTGCTACAAAAAGCTTGGTCTAAAAATCTAGTGCCGCTAGTGTAATTCGGTAGCACACTTGATTGTGGCTCAAGTAGAGGAGTTCGAATCTCCACGGCACCCTTATGCGCAAGGTAGTTTAACTGGTAAAACAGGCTTAGCACCCTAGGTAAACGCTAAGCTACTTGTGGGCTTCGATACCCACCCTTGTTGCTTCCATTGGCTTGTAGCTCAATGGCTAGAGCAGTTGCCTTATAAGCGACCGATTTTGGTTCAATTCCAGACAGGCCAACCAATGAAAAAGCTACTCTGTTTATGGATATTTTGGTGTACATTGTGGGCGCAATACTGGCTAGAAATAGTCGCATGGACTAGCTGGACCTTATTAGCTGCACTTGCTTTCAATATTATCTATTATGGTTATAAACGGAGATGTCTATGAGTTTGCATATTATAATTAGTAATATAAGTAATCTAGCGCCAGTTAGCAATTATCAAGCAGATGTTTTTATAAATTCACGCAAGATAGCTGGTCCTCTTTCTATTAAAGGACATAAGCGTAGCGATGGCTGGCAAAAACTCGTTAAAACTTTTGCTAAGCAGTTAAAAACTAAGCCATATAAGTCATTAGCACAAACTCATGGAAGTTTTAATCTAGAGGAATTAGTTCGTGCTGAGCTAGAAAAGCAATCAAAAAAGCTAGAAAGGTGGTGATAATTGACAATTGAATATTTATGAAACGGGTGGTGAGCTATTAAAGAAACCGTGGCCAGATAATCCATTCTGGCTCAACCCGTACATACCGCACAACTCTACTGTTATCTTATTTGGTCGTGCTGGTATAGGAAAATCTGCTATTACTTGGCAAATGGCCCAAGCAATACAAGATGGCTCGCCGATATGGGGGCTACCCACACAGCAAACTAACGTACTTTATATAGAACTAGACACACCTGAATCAGTAATGGCTCAGAGATTCCTAACCGCAGAACCACAATTTACGCCGAACTTTACTATTGTTAGTGATGAAATATCATGGGACTATCGACAATTCCTTAGCCCTGCGCCACATGGCGAAGCCGCAGAAATAATGTATGCGCTTCAAGACTTGCATAAAAAATACAGCTACGGTGTTGTTTTTATTGATGCCCTGCGTCATGTTGTGCCCGGTGATTTATCTGCTAGCGGCATTGCTAGACGTATTTATGATGCCTTTAAGCTTATTTTTAAATCTTCTGCACTTGTATTCGTTCACCATGAACGGAAGTCTGGTCAGCAAATGTTTGGATCAGGTGATCCATTACAGTCTGCGGCAGGTTCGATGGAATTTATCAATGCTGCTCAAGTTGCACTTCACTTTTACCGTAAAGGGCGTGACACATGGCTTGATCATCTTAAATCACAAGCTACGGCTGAAATGGAACCTATGCCTATATCGCTCAGCGAAGATGGCATATACGTTATACATCGAGACCAACAAAAAAACTCCATTGTTTCCGAACTTTTGGTTAAGCATAAAGACCTTCCCGCTAGGGAACTTGATAAGATTATAGCTGAGGCATTGCATGTTAAAGAGCGTACTGGTAGAACAGTAAGATTGGGTTTTTTACAAAAGGAGTCAAATGGCAAAAAAATCGACACCGGCGAAACCGCCTAGAATTCTATGTTTTGATATTGAGTCAGCAGGCGTGAATGCCCTTAATGCTGACTTAGGCTTCGTTATTGTTTTTGGTTATAAGTGGTCAGATGAGCCAAAAGCGCATTCGATAGTTATTGATAAGGCTAGCCTGGCAAAGTTTGACGATAGAAAACTACTAAAAGAAGCAAGTAAGCTGCTTACCCAAGCAGACCTAACTGTAGCTCACTTTGGTAGTGTTTTTGATCGCCGGTTTATTCAAGGCCGATTACTCATCAATCAACTACCGCCTATCCCGGCTACTAGAATGCGGGATACGTGTATGATCTCCAGATCAGTAGCAAAGTTTAGCAGCAACCGATTGAAACACTTAGCCAATATACTTAAGCTACGACATCGCAAGCTAGAGAACAATTGGCCTACTGCATGGTTCAAAGTTATGCAAGGTGATATGAAAGCACTGAAGGGTCTAGCTCATTACTGTGAAGGTGATGTTCTTGCACTTGAGGAATTATACTTACGATTAGCTAGCTTTGATAATGCTCATCCTAGAATCCACTTTGAACATGGTGATGTATGTCCCCGCTGCGGTGGTAAGGTTCATTATCGTGGAATTAGCTATGTTAATAACAAGCGATATCGTAGATTCCAATGTACTAAATGCCTAAAATGGGGCCGTGAGACAACGGCACTACGAGGATAATTTTGCTAGTAGAACCAATTAAAATAATGATAGATGTCGATGGAGTCCTGGCAGACTTTGTGCTTGCCTGGACTCAAATCGCTGTCGATCTTGGGTTTATAGAAAAACCAGTAAAGTGGAACGAGCATAAAAGTTTTGATCTTACCTACTTAGGGATAACCGAAAAGCAAATTAGGCAAGTCTGGTCAGTAGCCGATGGTATGCGTTGGTTCTGGCTAGACTTTCCCCCACCTATAATTAAAAGGGAGGTTATTTCAGAACTAGACGCTTTAGCTACGTTTAATGAGACCTACTTTGTAACAGCAAGATATGGAGGACATCCAGCAGTTCAATATCAAACTAAATTGTGGCTAAAAGCTTATGGTATTTTTAATGCTAATGTAATTACGTCAGGTAACAAAGGTAAACTAGCAAAAGCATTAGGGATAACACATAGCATAGAAGATAAAGCAGAAAATGCTAATTTGATATGTGGTAAAAGCTTTTTGATTGATAGAATCTACAACCAACAGAATAGGTCAGATAGACTAATAATAATCAAAACAGTAGACGAATTTATCAACGAAGTCAAAAAGGATGGTGCTTGTGGAACTTATAAAAACTAGCAATGGAGGAACAAAGTTTGATAAAGAGAAATTACGTTATGATTTAATACCACCTTCGACGCTCAATGCGTTGGCAACAATACTTACTTTTGGTGCAACTAAATATGGTGATAGAAATTGGGAACAAGGAATAGCATGGAGTAGGTTGTTTGGTGCTTTGATGAGGCACTTATGGGCATGGTGGGCTAGAGAAGGCTTAGATCAGGAAACTGGAAAATCACATTTATGGCATGCTCAATGCTGCTTGAGTTTTCTTATAGAATATGAATTAGCACACCCGGAATTAGACGACCGGCCCAGTTGCCCAGTTGCCCAAAATTACCACGACGATGAAAAACCGCAGCAAAGTTGAACAGTTGCCCGTGGGCAAGTGGATTTTGCTCGGTTTGCCCATAACGAAAGGATTTGCCCAAATGACGCTCGACGAATATCAAACTTGGCAGCAGACTATGGCTTTCTACCCACAAGTAGGTGAGTTTGAAGGCTTGGTTTATACTGTCCTGGCGCTTGGTGGTGAAGCTGGTGAAGTCCAGAATGAATTGAAAAAGGTAATTAGAGATAAAGGTGGTTTACTAACGGTACAAACAAAAAAAGCTCTTGGCTTGGAGCTAGGCGATGTACTATGGTACATCTCAGCAGCAAGCAAAGAGCTAGGTTTTACGCTACAACAGATCGCTGAGTTTAATCAATCAAAGCTAGAAAAGCGGCATAGTGATGGTGGCAAGGTAGGCTAATGAAAAAGGTTAAATTTCACAAAGTCCTGGCCGGCGAGCGGATAATCCTCAAAATGGACAAAGGTAAATGTGTCTGGACTATCAAATGCTGTGACTGCGGATTAGAGCATATTCTACTATTGGTTCCAAAGCGTAACACCATCGAGATAGGCGCATGGCGTAGGGATGATATAGCTAACCTAGTCTTGCCTAATAGCCAGACTATTCATCCCAATAGCAAGCATCTGAAGCGCAAGGGTGCAGTTCACACCTAGGATCATCTGATTTGATCCACATTGTAACTTCCTGCCAGTTAACAGGGTCAGGGAATGAGTGTTTAAACTCATGCCCTGGCTCTACTCCCTTACATACTAAACTAACTTCTACCATTAGTCCTTACCGAATTTAATTTTATACCTTTCAAGAACCTTAAGCATACGATTTAGTCCTTCTGGACTTACTAAATTTTCTGCCATTTGACCATAATTATGTGATTCACTTGGGTAAAGCATAGTACTTAGCTGCTTTGGATTTGTCATTCCTGTTTTTTGTAATTCATCAAATATGCCTAATGTTAGCTCTGGATCAATAGGTGTGGTAACTCTTGTAAGCTTAAAGGTACTACTATTAGGTGTTGATGGATTAAGCCTATAAGTAGCAGGACTTTGTAGCCTACGAAAATTACCTAGGCTAGCTGTTGTGTTAGCAGTTTCACCTAAATCCATCATCAAGCTGTGCATAAACTGATCTTTGCTTAATATAGGCTGCTTAGTGGCATGACTAGCTCCTTGTTCTTCGGCTGCTAAAATTCTATCATATAATGACTGTAAAGCACTGCTACCTTTTTTAGCAAGTGGCTTACCAACTATCCCACCGGCTGCCATCATACCTAGCCCACTCATTCCTTCTGCATCAGGTGATTCTTGAGGCTGCTGTTTTAACAAGTCAGCAATTCTAGGCTCCCGACCTTGAGGCACAACCCTACCCATAACTGTCGCCCCTCTAGGTCCAGCTTGCTGACTTAGCATTTGGATAAGTGCTTCTAGTGGATTACTTGCCATTTGATTCGTGTCCTGACCCGCCATAGGTTCCTTTGCAAAATAGTGATAGTTCGACCATTTGTTATTCCGTCAAAGCTTCAAAAGCCATTTCAGCACCACCATGAGCCATCATCTGTGCTCCAATATGCAAAACACTAGGTAAAATGGTTCCTTTAGGTGTCACACCAGCACGAAGTAATGACTGGCCTGTAGGGTTTTGCATCATCCAACTCAAAACTCTATCGATTTGTTCGCTTTTTGCAGCACTACTTATTAATGCTTGTTTTTGATCAGGTGTAAAAGTACTCGCTCGACGGCCTTCAAGACTATTCATTATTCTCGCTGTAGCTGATTTACCACGAATCAATATTTTGCTTTCTTCAAAACCCTTACCTTGTGCCCAATGCGGAGCTGCTTCTTCGTAACCAATTGTTTTACGAATCTGCTTGAGTCCTTTGTCTATATCCTGTGCAAGATCGTTAGCGCCAATAGCCCTTGCTCGCTCTCGTAGCTTAGTTAATCGCTGGACTTCTGTTACAACGGTTTGAGCAGAATCGGTTTGTTGCATTCCTGTTACTTGTACACTACCTGGTGCTGGTGATTTTGGCGCATTGGTCGTTGGTGTGCCAAAAGCGCTTGTTTCTTGCTGCTTTTTACCCAAACTAGGAATGTCAGCTTCACTTGCTAACTTACCTGGACCTGGGATTTGTGTCCTTGCTGGTGAACCTA
>Ga0137452_1000204_pt1 | contig 17480 bp, 12 predicted proteins | sample EasRivERMGT513_2_FD_102312 | JGI IMG/M metagenome (GOLD analysis project Ga0137452, IMG submission 102312) | Soil microbial communities from meander-bound floodplain in the East River, Colorado, USA - East River MetaG ERMGT513_2 | ecosystem: Environmental > Terrestrial > Soil > Floodplain ...
GCTCATCGACTTGCGGTCGACGACATCGAGTTTCTTGAACTGGAATCGCGCCCGCGCGCCCAATCGTTCGAGCCGCGCCTGCTTGAGCCGGACGTCGTAATAGTCGTTCAGATTGTCGATGCCCGTGACCTCGTCGCCGCGGTCGAGCAGGGCGTGCGCCAGAGCAGAACCGATGAATCCTGCAGCGCCCGTAACGAGAACCCTCATATGGCTCCAATCTCCCAATCAGGTCGGCATAGGTGCTCGCGTCAATCTCGATGCTCTCGTTGGCTGCTTGCGCCGGCGGGTCGTCAAGAAGGGGAGTACATGTCTCTTGTCAAACGCTTCTTAGCAGAGGACTCGCGAAACACCCGCACTCCGGTTGAACGAACCAGGATCAGACCTTGCTCCGTGATCCGGAGATCCCAGTTTTACTGGCCGCCAGGCCGATTGTGCAGTTCCCTCCCAGACTCTTCGAGAGTTTATACTTTTCCATCAGCGTGCGTCGAGGCACATTTGGCTGCTTCCAGGTTCCCTGGAGTCAAACTGAAGCTTGCACCGGGCCTTCAATTGCGAGAGCCTTACCCGAAAGAATGACTAAATTAATGACAATGCATCGCGCGAATGGCAGAATTTGCGAATTGTTTGCGCTTTGTCCCGGGCCGTACTACAACATTATTGTTTCGAGATGAGTTCGTCAAAACCATGGGTAAGGCGTATGCGGCTCGATAGGTTTATTCATAGCAAGCCGACCATTTATTCAAGGAAGTTGGACGCGATCAACTTCGTCAAAAGGGTTATCTACAAGGCACTATTCATCGACAAATTCATACAAGAGCAACGTGCAGATATTATGAAGCGTAACCTGGAGGCTATACAGCGCCACTTCACGGGGAAGAAGGTTCTCGAAATTGGCTGCGGGCAGGGAAATTTTCTAGGCACCTTGCATAAGGACTACAACTGTAATTGCTACGGTGTCGACATCTCACCGGAGATGATTGCCTATGCCCAAAATGAAAACCCCGGACCACGGTATGCCGTCATGGATTCGAGCCAGCTCGAGTTTGAGGATAGGGCGTTCGATTTTGTGATATTCAATTATGTCTTGCACCATGTTGATGATTTGGACGGCACCATTCGCGAGGCCAAGCGCGTGGGTAAGCACATACTTATCTATGAATCTTGTGCGTTCGCTACGGAGCCCCTCCGGTATCTGTCCAATCTGTACTGGAAGACCTTCGACGGGGGAAATGACTATAAGTGCCTGGCTGACTGGAAGCGCCAGTTCGACATGGATGTGATCGAGGAAATCGAGGGAACGGGCTTGGTGAGATACGGCATGTGTATTTTCAGGCACAAGGCCGCCGCTGCTCGTCGCGACATTTCGTCGTTGACCGCATGAACTGACATTTCCAGCAGTTCTCCCGTATAAGCGCGAAGCCTCTCTGACCCGTGATCCGTTGCTGGAAATCCACGCGCACGGCCTCGGCAATCCAACTTGGCTGGATACCGATCCATTGCTCAGGCGTGAGCCCAAAGACTAGGGCAGACTCCTGGTGATCCAAGGGCCTATGGCGTTAGCCAATGGGACAGGCAAACGCATCCAGCACTGTACCAGCGCGGAAAATTTCGGATTCTTCGGGTTGACATCCGGAACGTTGGCTTTTCCGCCGGCGTAATACCAATAGAGGGGGACCGGCTCGCTGCCCCACTGTCGCTTGAACTCATATGTTCCTGAGTCGGGGGACGACCGGCCGAAATCAAAAGTTGCGTAGCCATCCTCGCAAGCCCGCTTGATCGCGTGCCAATAGAGCAGAGTATTGGGCCTGAACTGATTGTATTTCATCAACGACGATGCCCAGGGAATCTCCACTTTGTCTTTGTAGCCAATAGTCAGTCCACACGATGTGGGCTTACCTTCGTGCCAGGCCAGCAGGATGCGGCAGCGCCCGCCAAATGCGCGAGCAACCGATGCAAACAGATTCTTCGGATAGACAGGAGTGCCCAGATCCCGCATGTGTTGGGAAAACACCGTGTAGAACGTTTCGATGGGTGACAAATCCTCCGAAGCCCCGGAAAATTCCTCGACATGAAAGCCACTTTTCTCGGGCCGGCGAATCTTGTTTCGGAGTTTGGACGGGAATGACATCAACATCTGTTGCGAGTTGTTAATCAAGGGCAGGAGCATTACCACCTTGTGGCTGCGCTCAAATAGATCTGTAATGCCGAAGAGCAGGCGGTCGCGCTCACGGAATTCCACGTATTTCACGCCGAGTTTGAGACCCAAATTACTGGCAGCTTCCACGAGCATGCGTGTTATTTCCCGATCGTCTGCCAGCACGCCGCCGCCATTCAAGTATGGAACGGCAATCAACGCACTGCCGAACAGAAAACTCTTGACGTGAAATAGCGGGAGAACACCGACAACGACTTGCGGCTCGGAATCGATGTTCTTTAGAGCAATCAAGAAATGTGAACGATGGCCAAACACGTTCTCGAATATGTCCTTCCAGGCCCAGCAATGCGCCAAATGAGCGCCCGGGTGGCGGGCGACGTAAGCCGACCATTTGTTTTCATCCCTGCTGTCTGCATTTTCAATGGTGATTGTCATCAACTTTCCGCTCCACTACCGGGTTGTAGCAGCATCTGTGGACAACAGGAAATCGAATCCGCCGGGTTTCTCGCCAGGCCAAGCCGAAGCACCGGGGTACGTGCGAACGAGTTCCGGGACGATGCATAACCGACTATGTGTTCACGCAGGCTCGCTCCTCCCTGCCAGACGACCGCGGTCCGGATGGGTCGTGAGCGGAATCCGCGTTCAATTTCCGGGCAGCCTATTCCAACCGTGAGGGCGCGGCAAGCGCTTTCCCGGCCGCAGCCCGTTAGCAATTGCAGGAAACTGTCGAGGGTGCAGGGATGGTCCTGATCGGAACGATGCAGCGCTACCTAGTCTGTTCACCGTAACCAGACTGCTACCAGGAGCGTCCCGGTTTCAGCCACAAGTTCACCCAGCGACTCACCGAAAGCCTGGCCGACCGTAAGGGCAAGAATCGAGAGCGACGGCGGCAAACAACGGGTCTTCCCAGGTCCAAGTGTAGTTGAATTCTTCTACTCTCGGTAGCTGACTTCCCCTACGTGTTTATGTACCGGATTCTCAAATTGGCGTCTGGTCCCGGCTTGCGCGAACCGCCGGCGTTACTTCGACGGTTTTGGCCTCGGAACTTGTGACATTTGCCAAACACTGCACTTGCCATCGCGCATCTATGGTCCCATCATCCGACTGGTAAAAGTGTACGGGAACCCAACCATGGCTCAGAATGGGATTGCGCAGGGTTAGAAAGGGAGTTTGCCATCGCAACCAATCATGTCAACTGTGACTCTGTCATGAAAGTGCCGAACGCACTGACCGTTGACGTAGAGGACTACTTTCACGTTGCGGCGTTCGCGCCAAACATACAGCGTGATAGCTGGAGCTCGCGTGAGTCGCGCGTGGTCGGAAACACTCAAAAACTGCTCGATATCTTCGCGCAATTTGATGTCCGCGGGACTTTCTTCGTGCTGGGATGGGTGGCCGAACGGCATCCGCAACTGGTCAGAGACATTGCCGCCCGCGGTCACGAGATCGCCTGCCACGGATTTTCACACCGCCTCGTATATGAGCAGTCTCCGCAGGAATTCTACGAAGAGACACTCCGCGCGAAGAGCCTGCTCGAGGACATTACCGGGTCTGCAGTACTGGGTTATCGCGCGGCGAGCTACTCCATCGTGCGTAAGTCCCTGTGGGCCCTTGATATCCTGGTTGAGCTCGGCTTCGCGTATGACTCAAGCATTTTTCCCGTGCGTCATGACCGCTATGGCATCCCCGACGCCGAACGGGCTCCGCACCGAATGTCCACGCCAGCTGGGAAATCTATCGTGGAGTGGCCACTGGCGACGGCAAGGGTATTCGGGTGCCGGATTCCCGTGGCAGGCGGGGGATACTTCAGATTGTTGCCGTATTGGCTGTCGCGTTGGGGGTTGGCGTCCATCAACCGACGCGATTTGCAGCCGTTTATCTTCTACCTGCATCCATGGGAGATCGACCCGAAACAACCGCGGGTGTCCGCGAGCTGGTTATCACGGTTTAGACACTACACGAACCTGGGACAGTGCGAGGAGCGGCTGCGGCGTGTGCTTGGCGAGTTCCGATTCGGTACCGCGAGAGACGGTCTTGTACGGCTTGGCTTGCTTTCCGAAGCAGGGGTTCACTCTGTAAAGGAACGAGGCATCGCAATTCTCGAGTCCGGTCGGCGAGATTCCCGCGCAGTGATTGTTCGCGTGAAGGGTGCAGCACCAGGGGCGGATGACGATTTCATTCACGATGAACACGACAAGGCGGAAGGAGGGAAGTTGCTATAGGAACTCGTGGATCTGCGTCAAGGCCAACTTGGGCGAATTCCGGGCCGTATGCACTTCCGCAACTCTTCAATTGAACCGACAGCATTCAGCCGGTGGCTTCAGTTGCGGCGGAGCCTCGTCAAGCCGGGCAGCGCCGTGGTCGGCTGTCACGCTTATCGACAATTTGAGTGTGTGCATGATCTCGATGCGGTCCCTCCCAGGCAATCCCAGCAATCCGTTGCCAGTGCTACTGGCGGAGCAGCGCGCCGTGCCAAGCACCTTGAAATGGACTCGCCATGGTCAGCGAAAAGGCGCCGCACATGACTGTTTGCTCTTAACCTTTGAATCTATTAAACTTTCGCTCAGTGGCAGGATGGAAAGAATCGTTGCCAGCAGGCCTTGAAAGAAGCGCCATTTGGTCTCACGGATCGATATTGTGGAAGGAGAAAATGCCATGAGCGTCAGAGGATGGTCAGGCATATGGCTACTGGCTTTGGTATTGGGTTTGGGAGGATGCGCCACGGTTCCGCCGGAGGCCGAGCCCGAGATTGAGTCGCCGCCGTATTTGATCGGCGCGGGCGATACGCTCAACATCGTTGTATGGCGCAATCCAGATTTGTCCATGAGTATTCAGGTGCGCCCGGACGGATTGATCACCACGCCGCTGGTGGAAGATCTGCAGGCGAGCGGCAAGACCGCGACGCAGCTTGCTCGGGAGATCGAAAAAGTCCTGGGAAGGTACATTCAGGGCCCGGTGGTTACGGTAATCATCACCGGTTTTGGCGGACCTTATAGCCAGCAGGTTCGCGTGATCGGCGAGGCGGTGAAGCCTCAGGCACTGGCCTACCGTCAAAACATGACACTGCTGGATGTCATGATCGCTGTGGGCGGCATCACCGATTTTGCGGACGGGAATGGGGCTAGCATCCTGCGTGGCGGCACTGGCAAGACCCACCAATTCAGGGTGCGTCTAAAGGATCTCGTCCGGGGTGGTGATCTGTCGGCCAATGTGAACATGCGCCCCGGCGACGTTCTGATCATTCCGCAGAGCTTTTTTTAGCCTCTGGCATGGCAAGAAATCGACACACCCCGACGATATTTCATTGGAGTCGAGAGCCTTGAGGGGTGCCAATAGTGCTCAAACCTGCGGCAATGGATGTCGTATAGCGCCAGGTGCAATTCTTGAGCGATGGTTTTTCCGGGCATGAAAATTGCGTATTTCTGGGTTTGGCTAGGCTACGCCTGGATGACGGCGCCTTGAGGATCCAAGTATGCACGAGTTGGCCGACCAATTCCTATCGCACCTGAGGGCGTCCTGGCACTACCGATGGTTTGCGGTCGGCCTTGCCTGGATACTCGCGGTGTCCGGCTGGTTCCACGTTTACCGGATGCCGGACCGATTTGAAGCGTCGGCCCGGGTCTGGGTGGACACCCAGTCGGTGATAAAGCAATTCATGTCCGGTATCACTACGCAGCCCAACGTCAGCCACATGGTAGGGTCGATCAGCCGAACTTTGATCAGCCGGCCGAACATGGAGAAAGTGATCCGGTTGGCTGACTTGGAAATCGGAATTAATACTCCCCAGGAACGGGACCAGTTGATAACCCGGTTGACCAGGGAACTCACCGTCCAAAGCCCTGGCGGCGATCTCTATCTTACCGCCTTTTCCGACACGGATTCCGAAAGGGCAAAGCGGGTAGTGCAATCGTTGCTCACGATATTCGAGGAAGGGAGCCGCAGCGGCCAGGAGAAGGATTCCGAGGCTGCGCGGCGCTTTCTCGACGAGGAAATCAAGAACAGCAAAGAGAAGCTGGATGCCGCCGAGAAGGTGGTGATCGATTTCAAGCGCCGGCAAACGCTCATGTCCGGCGGTAGGGATTACACGCGGGTGATCGAGGCGCAGGCCGCGCTGAATGAGGCAACGCTGGAGCTCAAGATAGCTGAAGCCGGTCGGGACGCGATCAAGAAGAATCTTACGGATGAAACCGAGATCCCCTCCCTGCTGGGCGACAAGAGCGTCGACGGGGGCGGGTCCCCCGAGAGCAATGCTCGCATCCTCGCCCTTGAGGAAAAGCTCAATGGCCTGCGATTCAACTATACGGAGCAGCATCCCGATATCGTCGCTATCGTGCGCACCATCGCACAGCTGAAGGAGCAGCAAAAGGCGGAGGCTCAGCTGAGGAGACCCGCTCCAAGTGAGCAGCAGAGGGCGGAAGCCCAGTCGAGGAATCTTTCCCGAAGTGTTGCGCAGCAGGCACCGGCGAACCTCTCACTGGTGACGGCCGAGGCGAGCGTGGCTGCGGTAAAAATCCGCGTGGACGAGCTCCGCAAGCGCTATGAGGAGTTGAAAGCGGCAGCCAATGCGGCGCCCCAGATGGATCTGGAATATACGCATATCGCGCGGGATTACGATATGGTCAGGAATCAACACGCGACCTTGCTGGCTCGGCGCGAAACGGCCCGGATTTCCAATGAAATGGAAACGAGAACGAGCGTAACGGAATTTCGGGTGGTCGATCCGCCCCGGGTCGTACGTAAGGGTCCCAACCGTCCGATACTGAATTCGATCGTGCTGCTGGTGGCACTCGGGGGCGGAATCGGTCTTGCTTTTGTGCTCAGCCAGATCAGGCCCACATTCAACGATGAGCGCAGGCTGCGGGAGTTGAGCGGGATACAGGTGCTCGGAACAATTGTCATGGAGTGGACCGATAGGCAGAGAGCGCGTAGAACCCGGGGGCTGGTCGCGCTCCTGATTTCCTTCGCGAGCCTGCTTTCGGCCTATGCCGCAATCATGGTGGCGCTCGCGCTGGCCGCGGCGAGGGCATAGTGTCCTGAATCGATAATTCGTTAAACAAGAGATGCTGAGAATTGACGCCATACCTTGTCTCAAATCCTCGCAAGGTGTCCAACCTGGCTGCGGTTTGCTTCGCGTCTGGCGCCAATTTCGACACTTTTGTCGTGCCTGGGGCGTCGACAAGATTACGGATTTATCAACGAACTAGCTATTCAGGACACTGGGATGAGTATTATTGAAAGAGTGGCCGAGTTGCTTGGGCCGATCGCGCGGTCGAACTCAAGGCCATCGGCGCTGGACGCGGAAGGAGGCATTCCCGAGTCGGGCCTGATCGAGCGGGCATTCAGCGAGGGCAGCGAGCGCTCCAATTCTCATGCAGCCAGGAAAATCGCGGCCCAGCCGGCCGCCAAGGGTCTCGCGGTGGGAGCGAATGCCAGCGCCAATCGCGCTGGTCGTCCCAGCACCACTAGCCAAACTTTCCGGGTCGATATGGACCAGTTGCGCCGGCAGGGCTTCATTACGCCCGACGCCGAGCGAAACAAGATCGCAGAAAGCTTTCGGCGCATCAAGCGGCACATCCTCGTGAACATGGCCAAGCCCAAGAATGATGGGCCCGCAAACCTGGTGATGGTTACCAGCTCAGTGCCAGGTGAAGGCAAGACATTCTGCTCCATCAATCTTGCAATCAGCATCGCGCTGGAAATGGACTACAGCGTACTGTTGGTGGACGCCGACGTAGCCAAGCCGACCATACCGGAATTGTTCGGGCTGCAAGCGAAAAAGGGATTGATGGATTTGCTACGCGATCGCCGGATTGATGTGGGGGACGTGCTGTACAAGGTCAACATCGGAAAACTCACGCTGCTTCCCGGCGGCACGGTAGCCAAGCACGCCACTGAATTGCTGGCGAGCGGTGCCATGCGCGAGTTGCTCCAGGAGATGGCCCACCGTTACAGCGACCGCATCATTGTCTTCGACTCCCCGCCGCTACTCGCCGCAAGCGAAGCCGCGGTCCTGGCGAGCCAGATGGGGCAAATCGTCATGGTGGTGGAGGCGGGGAAGACAACCCAAGCATTGCTCAAGGAAGCATTAGGCCGTGTCGATTCGAGCAAGGTTGCCGGCTTGCTGCTCAACAAGCTACAAGGACCCGCGCTGGGATACCATTACCAGAGCTATGGCTACGGCGCGAAGTGACGCCCGGCCGGTGGTGACTCCTGCAGTCAAGCCGGGGGGCAGAGGCACCCGCCGCCGCGGCCTGGTGTGGTGCCTGTCGCTGTCCGCGGGGTTCTCCGTCTGGCTCGCCTGCCCGTCCTGGGCGGCTAGATGGGACATCGTCCCCACGCTGGCGGTCGTGGAAACTTATACCGACAACCTGAACCTGTCGCAGGACGAGACAAAACAGAGTGATTGGGTCACGCAGATTATTCCGGGGATTTCGATAGCCGCCACCGGACCCCAGTTGCGATTCAATATCGCCTACGCTCCCCAATTCACATACTGCGTTCGGGATAAGGAGAACAACCAAGCTTACCACCAGCTCAGCGCTTTTGGCAACGCAGAACTGGCGAAGCAACTCCTGTTCGTTGACGCCGGCGCCAATGTCACACAATACAATGTTTCCCTCCAGGGTCCCATCTCGACAAGCAATGTCAACAATACCGGAAACCGTGCCACTGTCGGGACCTATTTTGTGAGCCCATATCTTATCCGCGACTTCGGGTCGGCTGTCCGCGTGGATGCCCGGTATACGTACAGCATATCTGATTCCAATGACGCATCCTTGTCGGACAGCGATGCGAATCGCGTCAATCTGCGGGTGGCCAGCGGCCCCGCGTACAAGCTGCTCACCTGGTATCTTGACTATATGAGGGAGATCATCGACTACCAGACTCAGCAGACCATCGGGTCCGAGGTGGTCACGGCGAACGCAAGAGTGCTGATCACCCCCACCCTGGGCCTGCTGGGGAGTGTGGGCCAAGAGAATTACACTAACAACATCGGGCGAGCCCCGGAGGGGCTAATGTGGAGTGCAGGATTCGATTGGGCACCGACGCCGCGCACGCGTCTTATTGCGACCGCCGGTGAACGGTTCTATGGCGATGTCTATTTCCTCGACTTCAGGCACCGCACGGGCCGCACGACGTGGAGCGCCCGTTACAGTCAGAACATCACAACCACGCGCGCGAATTTGGCGTTTCCAGCTACGGGCAGCACGAGCGCAATTCTGGACACAATGTTTTTGTCGCAAATCCCCGATCCGGTGGCCCGGAAGAAGGCAGTGGAGGAATTTATCGCCCGGACGGGGATTCCGCCGAGCCTCGACTCCCCGATCAATGTCTTCGTCGACCAGCTGTTCCTCGAGAAGTACTGGAACGCAGCGGTCGGCGTGCTGGGGGTCAATAACACGCTGTTCGCCAATGTGTTCGGGCTGACCACCGCGGGGTTGGATGGCAACCTGGTTGTGCCAAACGCGCCCAATGCCAGCATTCAGACCGGGACAACCTTTCTGTGGAATTGGCGCTTGACGGCGCGGAACGCCTGGAACCTGCGCGTAGGTTTCAGCCGTTACGAAATTCCCTTCACCAGCCAAATCAATGACTATACCAACGTCGACATGAATATCACCAGGCACTTCCAGCGGAGGGTTTCCGGCTCCCTGGGCTATCGCTGGCAGCATAATGATTTAAAAAGCCCTGGCGAGGGCGGTTACACGGAAAATGCCGTGATCGGGGCCATTCGAATGAGGTTTTGACGGACCATGTACGAAGCTTTCTATCATTTGAAGGGCAAACCGTTTCAACTGAGCCCCGACCCGCGCTTCTTTTTCTCCAGCAGGGGCCACCGCCGTGCCATGGCTTACCTGCTGTATGGCGTGCATCAGGGCGAAGGATTCATCGTCATCACGGGAGAAATCGGCGCCGGCAAGACCATGCTCGGAAATACCCTCGCCCAAAACCTGGCGTCGCGGAACTTGGCGCTGGCCAAGGTGGTGAGCACTAATCTGGAGGCCGATGACATGGTGCGCATGGTGGCTGCGGCATTCGGCCTGCCCGAGGAAAGCAGCAAGTCGGCGTTGCTCAACTCAGTGGAGCGGTTCCTGCTTGCCTGCCACAGGCAGGGCAAGCGAGCGCTCCTGGTGGTGGACGAAGCGCAGAATCTTCCAGCGAGGTCGGTGGAAGAGCTGCGGATGCTGTCGAATTTCGTGTTCGCCGACAAGCCCGTACTGCAGACGTTCCTGCTGGGTCAGCCGGAGTTCCGCAAGACGCTGCAGAGCCCCGAAATGGAGCAACTCAGGCAGCGGGTCATCGCCTCCTGCCACTTGGGGCCGATGAGCGGCACGGATACTGAGGCCTACATCGTACACCGGCTGAAGATCGCAGGCTGGCGCGCGGATCCAACGTTCAGCAAGGACGCCCTCGCCGCTATTCACCAGCATACCGGCGGCATTCCGCGGAAGGTCAACATCCTCTGCGACCGTCTACTGCTTATGGGCCGCCTGGACGAATTACACGCGATTTCCGGCAATGAGGTGGCCGTTGTGGTCAACGAGCTGCAGCAGGAATTTGCGCCCGCGGGTCGGCGGCTCGACTTGGAACTGGAAGGTTAATGCTGTCCCGAGTCGTAGGTGGCTCCATACTTTGTGTAGTGGGGGCGCGACCGAATTTCATGAAGATTGCACCGGTAATCCGGGCCATGAAGGGCGCCAACCCGCCTCTGCCGGTGCGCCTCTTGCATACCGGGCAGCATTACGACCCGGAGATGAACAGCCAGTACTTCCAGGCGCTTGGAATACCGGATCCGGATATCAACCTGGACGTGGGTTCGGCCTCGCATGCGGTGCAGACAGGTGAGATCATGCGGCGCTTCGAGCCGGTCCTCGACCGGGAGCGCCCCGCCGCAGTGCTGGTGGTGGGGGACGTGAACTCCACGCTGGCCTGCGCGCTGGTGGCGGTCAAGAAGGGCGTCGCGGTGATACACGTCGAGGCGGGACTACGCAGCTTCGACCGCACCATGCCGGAGGAGATCAACCGTGTGCTCACCGACCAGATCTCGGACCTGTTGTTCATCACCGAGATAAGCGCGCGGGAGAACCTGCTGCGCGAGGGTATACGGGACTCCCGCATTCACTTCGTGGGCAATGTCATGATCGACACCCTGCGGAACAGCCTGAAAGACGCTGTGCCAGCCGCACACACACTGGGCCGGCACGGCGCTCCTGCGGATTGGGGACAGAGGGGCTTTGCCGTGCTCACTCTCCACAGGCCCTCCAACGTAGACGACCCTGATACGTTGCAGGCGGTGCTGGGCGCGATACTTGAGGTCAGCCGCCGGCTGCCGGTAGCCTTCGCTGTGCACCCGAGGACCCGTGCCAGGATCGAGCAACACGGACTGGGCGCCGTGCTCGAGGTGCAGTCGATACTCTGCGTTCCCCCGCTGGGATATCTCGAGATGCTGGGATTGATGCAGGCCGCGCGGCTGGTGCTGACCGACTCGGGCGGGATCCAGGAGGAGACCACGGCGCTGGGCGTACCCTGCGTCACGCTGCGGGAGAACACCGAGCGGCCGATCACCGTGGAGCAAGGCACCAACACCGTGGTTGGAAGCAGTCCGGCGCATATCCTGGCCGCGGTGAACGATATTCTGAGCACGGGCGGAAAAGCGGGAAGGGTGCCTGAGCTATGGGACGGGCGGGCGTCCCAGCGCATCGCGGCCGTGCTGCGCGAATGGCTTGATCGCGCGGCCGAGCGGCTGGTGGCATAACGCCGCACCTTGTCAAATCCTATTGAGCCACAGATACGCGCAGATCGGCCCGTACATCGTCGGAGCCTCGGTTAGCGGCCTGCCCCCGACGTGGTTGACCGGATTCGTTGCGTGAGTGGAGCACGGTTAACCAACGCGCGAGACAGGTTGTTAAAGGAAGAAACTGATTGAGCACTGAGATGCCCATGCCCGCTGGTGCAAACCTGACTGATGTATATGCGCGCCACGCCCGCCCTTCCAGCTGAGCCAGCCGCCGCCGCGGTCGGATCCCTACGCGCGCCTCTGGTTGCCCACCTGATCTATCGCCTCGACGTCGGTGGACTCGAAAACGGACTGGTAAATTTGATCAATCGCATTCCCGCGGAGCGCTATCGCCACGCGATCATCTGCTTGACGGACTACTCCGCGTTCCGTCGGCGCATACAGCGTGACGACGTTCCCGTGTTCACCCTCAACAAACCTCCTGGCAACAGCCCGATCCTCCTCTTCAAACTATGGCGGTTGTTTATGCGGCTGCGCCCCGATATCGTCCATACGCGCAATCTGGCCGCGCTAGAGGGAAACCTGCCGGCGGCGCTCGCCGGGGTCCCCGTGCGCATCCACGGTGAACACGGCCGCGATATCGGCGACCTGGACGGCCGCAGCATCAAACGTCAGCTCACGCGCCGGCTCTTCAAACCGTTCGTCCATCATTACATTGCCGTTTCCCGGGACCTGGAATCCTACTTGCAGCAAAAGGTGGGGGTGCTTCCTGCGCGCGTGGCCCAGATCTATAACGGCGTGGACTCGAAGCGATTTCATCCCGCGGGCGAGCGGCGCGCTGAAGTGCCGTGCGCCGGTTTTGCCGGAACAGGGGACTTCGTGATCGGCACGGTGGGGCGGATGCAGGACGTAAAGGACCAGTTGACGCTGGCGCGTGCGTTCGTACTGCTCATGAAGGGGGTACCTCGAGCTGAGCAACGGCTCCGATTGGTCATGATTGGTGACGGTCCATTGAGAGAGAAGGTTCGCATGCTGCTCGCCGATGCGGGGGTCGAGCAGTTCGCATGGTTGCCCGGCGAGCACAACGACGTCCCGCGAATGATGCGCAGCTTCAACTTGTTTGTTTTGCCGTCGCTGGCCGAGGGAATTTCCAACACGATCCTCGAGGCAATGGCGAGCGGACTCCCGGTACTTGCGACCGCGGTGGGCGGCAATCCCGAATTGATCGAGGCGGGCGTGACGGGAACACTCGTGCCGCGAAATGATGCAGAAAGCATGGCGCACGCGATGCGCGCCTATGTGGACAGCGCCGACCTGGGAAGGCGCCAGGGAGCGGAGGCGCGGCGCGCAGTTGAGCGCAGATTCGGCATGGACGCCATGGTGAATGCATATATGGCAGTCTACGACCATTTGCTCGCGACAAACACGCGCCGCGTACCGACGTGAATTGGCCCAGATTTTCCCGCGGATCGATTCACCGCAACTGTATTGTCTATTGATTCGAGGCGAACGATCGTGTGTGGTATCGCGGGCATGTTTGACGGCAGGGGCCGGGCCGAAATCGACCGTTCCCTGCTGGAGCGTATGAACGCCTCGTTGTTCCACCGTGGCCCCGACGCTGGCGGGCTGCATCTGGAGCCGGGGCTTGGACTCGCGCACCGTCGCCTGTCCATTATCGACCTATCGACCGGGCAGCAGCCGCTCTACAACGAGGACGGCAGCGTGGTCGTCGTGTTTAACGGCGAGATCTATAATTTCCAGGAGCTCGCGAAGGAGCTGACGGCTTGCGGCCACGCGTTCCGCACCCACTCCGACACCGAGGCCATCGTTCACGGCTGGGAGCAGTGGGGCGAAGCCTGTGTAACCCGCTTCCGTGGCATGTTTGCCTTCGCCTTGTGGGACCGTAACCGGGAGACACTGTTTCTCGCGCGCGACCGCCTGGGCGTGAAGCCCCTTTATTACGCCCAGCTCCCCGGCGGTCCCCTGATCTTCGGCTCCGAGCTCAAGGCGCTGATGGTCCATCCCGGTTTGCGTCGGGAGATCGATCCCGCGGCGGTCGAAGACTATTTTGCCTATGGCTACGTGCCCGAGCCTCGCACCATCTTCAAGGGCGTGTTCAAGCTTTCCCCCGGGTGCACCCTTACCCTGAGGCGAGGCCAGCCGGCGTCCCAACCGGTCGAGTACTGGGATGTGCCGTTCAAGACGGCCGCGGCACCGACCGAGCAGGAAGCGAGCGAGGAACTGATCCACCGCCTGCGCGAATCGGTGAAATTGCGCATGATTTCGGAAGTTCCCCTGGGAGCATTCCTTTCCGGTGGCGTGGACTCGAGCGCGATTGTGGCGATGATGGCAGGGCTCGCGGCCGAGCCGGTCGTAACCTGCTCGATTTCCTTCGGTGACGCGGCATTCAACGAGTCCGCATACGCTCAAGTAGTGGCGGAGCGCTACCGGACGCGGCACCACGTGGAGCAGGTGGACCCGGAAGACTTTAGCCTGGTGGACCGGCTGGCGAGGCTGTATGACGAGCCCTACGCCGACAGCTCAGCGATCCCCACCTACCGGGTCTGCGAGCTCGCCAGAAAAACCGTGACGGTCGCGCTTTCGGGGGACGGAGGCGACGAAAGTTTTGGCGGCTACCGGCGCTATCGCTTGCACGTCAACGAGGAGCGGGTACGCTCGCTGCTGCCCCTTGAAATGCGCAGGCCGGTATTCGGGCTGCTGGGCCAACTCTACCCCAAAGCGGACTGGGCGCCGCGCATGTTCCGGGCCAAGTCCACTCTTGAGGCGCTCGCGCGGAACTCCGTCGAGGCCTATTTCCACAGCGTGTCCTTCCTCCACGACAGGATGCGCCGTGAGTTGTTCAGCGAGCGCCTGCGCACCGAGCTGCAAGGCTACGCCGCCGTCGAAGTACTCAAGCGCCATGCCGCGCGTGCTCCCTCAAACGATCCCCTGTCGCTCATCCAGTACTTGGACCTCAAGACCTACCTGGTGGGGGACATCAATACCAAGGTGGACCGGGCCAGCATGGCCCACTCGCTCGAGGTGCGCGAACCCCTGATGGATCATCCCCTCGTGGAATGGCTGTCGAGCCTGCCACCCGGCTTCAAACTGCGCAACGGGGAGGGCAAGTACCTTTTTAAGAAGGCGCTCGCACCTTTCCTGCCCCCTGAGATCCTGTATCGGCCCAAGATGGGCTTTGCGGTCCCCCTCGCCCGGTGGTTCCGGGGGCCACTGCGGCAGCCAGTGAGGGACGCGGTGCTCGGGCCGGTGCTCGCCGAGACCGGCTGGTTCAACGCGGCCTACCTGCGCCGGCTGGTGGAGGACCACCAATCGGGGCTGCGCGACTACAGCACGCCGCTGTGGACGCTGCTGATGTTCGAATCATTCCTGCGCAACGTCGTGGGCGCGCGCGCCGCAGGCGAGGCGCGGGCGGCAGCAGTACGGTGATGCGCCGACCTGGCGCGGTCGCGCCATCGAAGATGAAGATACTGACTTTCACGACGCTTTATCCGCATGCCGCGCGACCTGGCCATGGAATCTTCGTCGAAACGCGGCTGCGGCAATTGCTGGCGAGTGGGAAAGTCGAGTCGCACGTGGTGGCGCCGGTGCCGTGGTTTCCGTCTCGCAACCCGCGGTTCGGCGAGTACGCGCTTCATGCCAGCGCGCCGCACGAAGAGCGGCGCCACGGTATCCAAGTACTGCACCCGCGCTACCTGGTATTGCCAGGAATCGGCATGACGCTTGCTCCTTTTCTGCTGGCGCAATCGGTCAAGCCGGTCATTGAGCGAGTCCTTGGCCAGTACCCATTCGACCTGATCGATGCGCATTACTTCTACCCCGACGGCGTTGCGGCAGTCCTGCTCGGTAGATACTTCGGCAAGCCCGTCGTGATCACCGCGCGGGGAACGGACGTGAACCTGATACCGCGCTACCGGCTGCCGCGCCAGATGATCCGGTGGGCGGCGCGTCATGCGGCCGGGATGATTACTGTGGCCGGTGCGCTGAAGGACAGGCTGGTCGCGCTAGGAGTGCCCGCCGAGCGCATTGAGGTGTTGCGTAACGGAGTGGACCTGCAGTTTTTCCGGCCGGTTGATCGGGAGATCTGGCGACGCCGGCTCGAGTTCAAGCGCATGACACTGCTGTCAGTCGGTAATCTGGTGCCGCTCAAGGGCCATGATCTTGCGATTCGGGCGCTGCGGATGCTGCCGGAAATGGACCTCGTCATCATCGGTAACGGGCCCGAGCGCGCGGCCCTGGGCGTCCTGGCGCAGGAGTTGGGTATTACCGACCGTGTGACATTCGCCGGCGCGCTGGCGCAGGAGGATCTGCGGCATTATTACGGCGCTGCCGACGCTTTGGTCCTGGCGTCGAGCCGCGAAGGCTGGGCCAACGTGCTTCTGGAATCAATGGCGTGTGGAACACCGGTGGTCGCCACCGATGTTGGTGGCTCTCGGGAAGTGGTGGCCGCACCGGAAGCCGGCGTGCTAGTTGCCGAGCGCGCGCCGGGCGCACTGGCGGACGCAGTACGGGGGTTGTTCGCACGCAATCCGGATCGCGGCGCTACGCGGCGCTACGCGGAAGGCTTCGGCTGGGGTGCCACCACTGCGGGACAGCTGGAGCTCTTCGACCGGATCCTCTCCACCGGGGCCCCAGCTCGTATCAAATCCCTGATTGTCACAGGACACTGACGTGTGCGGCATATACGGCATCTTCCAGCTTGACGGCGTGCCCGCTGACCCGGCGTTGATGCCAGCCATGGGCCGTGTCATCGTGCACCGCGGGCCGGATGATGAGGGCTTTCACGCCGACGGTCCGTGCGCTATCGGCATGCGCCGACTTTCGATCATAGACCTCGCGGGCGGACACCAGCCGCTGTCCAATAGCGACGGCACGCTGTGGTTGGTGTGCAACGGTGAGATCTACAATTTTCGAGAACTGCGCCGCGAACTGGAAGGGCTTGGCCATCGGTTCAAGACCGCTTCGGACAGCGAGGTCATCCTTCACAGCTACGCGCAGTACGGCGATGAATTTATACACCGGCTGAACGGCATGTTTGCCTTCGCGCTGTGGGACGAGCGCCGCCGGCGGCTGGTGGTCGGCCGCGACCGCCTGGGCATCAAGCCGATCTACATCTACCGCGACGCGCGCCGGCTCGCATTCGCGTCCGAGGCGAAGGCACTACTCACGCTGCCGGGGACTCCAACGGAAATCGATCCTGCGGCGCTGCATTCCTACCTGAATCTCGGCTACGTGGCAGCGCCGCTTTCGATCTTTCGCGGCATCGGCAAGTTGCCGCCAGCGAGCATGCTTATCGTCGAAAGCGGGCGCGTGGACGAGCACCGCTACTGGCGTATTCCAGCGGCAATCGATCGGAGTCTGGGCGAGGACGAATTGGTGGAGCGGGTACGCGCCCGTCTCGACGAATCGGTGCGCATGCAAATGGTGAGCGATGTGCCAATCGGTGCGTTTCTATCCGGCGGCATCGATTCCAGCACCGTGGTTGGCCTCATGGCGGCGCACAGCGATCAGCCGATACGGACCTATGCCATCGGGTTCAAGGGAACAGCCGCGGATGACTATTACAAC
>Ga0137452_1000205_pt1 | contig 17383 bp, 16 predicted proteins | sample EasRivERMGT513_2_FD_102312 | JGI IMG/M metagenome (GOLD analysis project Ga0137452, IMG submission 102312) | Soil microbial communities from meander-bound floodplain in the East River, Colorado, USA - East River MetaG ERMGT513_2 | ecosystem: Environmental > Terrestrial > Soil > Floodplain ...
CGTTGGACCCGGACCAACGGCGGACGCGTTGATGGCGTATACATCTCACCGGTCCAGCCGGACGCGGCGGTGCAAATCGCCGAAATGGTCAGGGACCTGGTTCGCCGGTACGCAGTCGATGGCGTTTATTTCGATCACGTGCAGTACCCCGGAGACGATTTCGATTACAGCAGGCGGTCCGTCAACGTCTTCCGCGATTTCGTGCGCGGTCAGCTCCTGCCAGCCGAACGCCAGCGGGTCGATGCGATCGAAGCGATTGATCCCTTCGCGTACCCAAACGAATTCCCGGACCAATGGCGTTTGTTCCGCCAGTCACAACTGACGGCGCTCGTGGCGCGTTTGCGGAGCACGGTGAAGGCCGCGCGTCCGGCCGCCTTGGTGAGCGCGGCCGTGACGGCAGATGCCTTATCTGCCGGGCAGGAGAAACTCCAGGACTGGCGCACCTGGCTCGACAACGGATTCCTCGATGCGCTCTGCCCAATCGCGTCCGGAACGGATAGCGCGCAGTTTGCCGCGCAGGTCGCGCAGGTTCACGCGATTGCCGGCGCCCGTCCGGTCTGGGCCGGGATCGGCGCGAACCGTCTCTCACAGCGCGAAACGCTCGATAACATCGTATCGGCACGCCGCGCCGGCGCTCAGGGTGTGATCCTCTTTTCTTACGACAGTCTGATCAGCCCGCCCAAGGGTACCGAGTACCTCTCCGCGATCGGCCGCGGAGCATTCAACGGCTCTTGACGTTTGCCGCCGCGCGGCGGGTGCTCGAGAAGGCGGTCGCTGAACGGGCATGTCCGGCCGCCTCGGTCGAGGTCGGTACAGCCAGTCAGATCCTGTGGCGCGAGGCATTCGGGCGGCTGACATTCGACGTGGATGCGCCTCGCGCAGCCCACGACACAATCTTCGACCTGGCCTCCCTCACCAAAGTCCTGTCGACCACGCCGCTCGTGATGCAGCAGGTGGAGCGAGGCACGCTCGGCCTCGACGATCCCGTGTCGCGCCACATCACGGCATGGCGCGGCGACGATCGCGCCGGCGTGACGCTTCGCGACCTCCTTGCGCATTGCTCAGGGCTGCCGGGGTGGCGCCCTTTTTTCCGGGAGCACACGGGCCGGGATGCGTACGAGGCGGCGATTGGCAACGAACCGCTCGAGTACGTTCCCCGCACGAAATCGATCTACAGCGATCTCGATTTCATGCTCCTCGGCTTCGTTCTTGAAGATGGCGCCACGCTCGGCGATCGCTTTACGGCCATGCTCGCGCAGATGGGTGTGGTCGAGGAGATCCAGTTCAACCCTCCTGCGCTCTGGCGCGCGCGGACTGCGCCGACGGAGAACGACCTGTGGCGTGGCCGGCTGCTCGTCGGTGAGGTTCACGATGAGAACGCCTGGGCGCTGGGCGGGATTGCGGGACACGCGGGCCTCTTCGGCACCACGGCCGCCGTCGGTTCGTGTGCGCGCCACATGATGCAGATTCTCGGCGGCCGCACGGGCGTGGTTACGCGCTCGACGCTGAACACCTTCATCGCCAGGCGCACCGACATTCCAGGCAGCTCACGCGCGCTGGGCTGGGACACGATGCTCCCAACTTCGTCATGCGGTACGCGGTTGTCGCCCCGCGCCTTCGGCCATACCGGCTTCACCGGTACGTCGCTCTGGATTGATCCGGAACTCGATGTCTACGTCGCGCTGTTGACGAATCGGGTGCACCCAACACGCGCCAACGAGGCGATCAAACTGGTGCGCCCCGCGCTGCACGATGCAGTGATCGCAGAACTACGCTAGAAATGATTTCAAAACAGGAGGTTTAGGAGGTCTTCTGGTCTCTGTGGAACGCACTAGCGCCCGCGTCCGGGTGGGCCACCTAACGGCGGGCCTCCGAACGGCGCGCCAATCGGCGGAGCGCCGAATCCGCCCCCGCCCGGACGTCCAAAGGGACCAGGCTGATTCGGATTGCCCCGGCCGCCAGGTTGATTGCCGCGCGTCCCGGGAGGAGGCTGCGCACCTCCTCGCCCGCCACGACCGCCTGCGCCGCCGGGTAGATTTACGCGGCCCGTCGGATCCAGGGATCCATTCGGTGCGTTGATGCGGTTAGTCACTTGGGTCGCCACGAAGACCCATTCGTTGTACTTGTCGTGCCCGTCATAGAGCCGCAGCGACGTCGCGGTGCTCTTGCTGGCAACGCCGACAATGCCCCCCTGCTGACCGCCGGCGGGGCCGCCGGCCGGCACCTGAGCCACAGGGCGCCCCGGCTGCCCACGTTGCGGCACGGTGCCGCCTCCCTGTCTGCCGGCAAGCTGGTTAGGCCCCGCACTCGACTGCCCGGCATTCGGCTGAGCGGCAGCCTGCTGATTGGCGTACAGGACCTGGAACTCGCCGTCCTTCGTCATCGGATCCTTGTACTTCTTTCGCAGGAAGTGTTCGTTCATGAGGATGTCGATGTTCGGCGGGAATGTATTCGCGTACTTGCGCTGGAACAGGGCGATGGCGCGTGCGTATTGCTGACCCCTGAAAACGAGTTCGGCTTCCCTTTCTCGCTTCGCCGCGGTGCTCCATGCCGGAAGGGCCACCGTGAGGAAGACGGCCATGATCGTCATGCCCACGAGCAGAGCCGCCATGGCGTAGCCTGAACTGTCACGTTCTCGTCGTGCAAATCTTCGCCGCGCCGGCACGTGGATGGACATACCTACGGCACTACGACGATCTGGGTTTGGCTGCTGGCGCTTCGGCCGTCAGCTGCTCGAGCGATGACATCAATTGTCTTGGTCCCAGTGGAGCCAAATGCCCGTGTGATTTGGTTGCCGGAGGTCGTCACCGTTTGAGAACTGCCCGAATCCGTGAACGTCCACTCGTAGGAGGCCACAGGCGCGGTTGTGTCACCGGTCACCGTCGCGGTGAAGACAACAGGAGTATTGACCTTGGGAGTGCTGGAGCTGGCGCTCACATTGACGCCAAATGCCAGGCGTGGCGCGACCGTAATCGCAGTCGAGGTCGAGAAGGTGTTCCCGTTGTCCGTTGCAGTGGCCGTGATCAGGTACGAGCCTGGATTGTCGTACGTGTGCGCCACGGATCGCGCGGCGCTCACCAGCCCCATGTCTGTTGATGCGCCGTCGCCCCACGCGATCGTGACGCTAGGCGCAGTACCTGTCGCTGGCGTGACTGTCAATGTTACCGGTTGTCCCGTGTTCGGGCTGGCTGGTGCTGTCGTGAGCGTGACTGACGCGGTCGGGCTCACAGTGACTTCGACAGTGCCAGACAAAGAACCGACCCGCGCCGTCACCGTCGCCGCCCGGTTGGTTGCGAGCGTGACGCGGGCCTGGCCGTTGCCGTCGGTCGTGGCGGTATTAGCGCTCAGGGTACCCGCGGTGGTCGAGAACGTAACGCCCACTCCGCTCACGGCAAGGTTATTGGGGCCGCTTGCTGTCGCGATGATCTCGATCGAACCGCCGCTCGCCGGCACGCTGGAGGGGCTCGCCTGGACGACGACGCCGGTGATAGCAGCCGCGCCAATCGTGATTTGAACGAGGTTGGTGGTGGTGGCAGCGTCTGTCCCTGTCGGTCCACTGGAAACAGCCCGGATGTCGGCAATGCCTGATGAACTGCCGGCGAGAAATGTCGCGACGGCGAGCCCGTTGATCGTCTGCGTTTCAACCGGCTGGACGCTCCCCAGAGTCGTCGTAAAGCGCACGGTGGTCCCGTTCTGGACGGGAGTGCCGCTCGATTCGGTCACAAACGCCGTCAGCCCGGTGCTGCCGTTCAATGGAAGCACGCGCGTCGAAGCCATCAGCGTGATCGTGGAATTTGTCGGCGCGAGCAACGGCACCTTGTCGCAGGCTGCCAGGCCGGCCGCAAGTACCACCATCGCCGTGAGCGTCCCTCTGTCCCTCATCAGTCCCAATCCGCGTAGTTGGTTCCGTCTATCGCTTTTTGATCGGATCCGCTCCTGACATCGTACACGCCGGGCTCCGCCGTCGGGTTGGTCGGATCGGGTTCCGACTGGATTGAGCGCCAGGTGTCCGCCGAGTTCGTGAACGGATCCAGCGGAATCGAGCGCAGGTATTTCTCGGACACAAGTGAATCGAGGGTTACCGGGTACTTCCCCTTGTCCGCGTAGTACTGATCGATCGCATCGCGCATCCGGAACAGATCCTCTTTGAGCACCGACTCTTTCGCGCGGATCACGCTGTTGGTGTACACCGTGAGGCCGATGCTCGCGAGGATGACGATCAGCGACATCACGATCATCAGCTCGATGAGCGTGAACCCCGCACCGCTGCGATGACGCGAGGACGGCATTACCAATCCCGGTACTTGGTTCCATCGAGCGCCGTGCCGTTGGCCTTCGAGTACACGTCGAACACGTTCTGTCCACCCCACGACGTCGAGTCCGGCTTGTCCTGATACGACCGTAGACCCCAGTCGCTGCTGTTGGTCATGGGATCCATCGGAATGCGCCGCAGATACTTCAGTTTCCGGGCCGTGGCGTCGTTAGCCGCCGTCACCCCCTCGACCAGCGTTTCGAGATCCGGCGGATATCCCTCGTTCCCGGGACCCAGCTCGGTCAGCGGAATCTGACCCGTGTCGACGCCATCCTTGAATTTATCGATTGCCGTCCTCATTTCGCGGAGGCTGCGCCGGAGTTCGCCTTCTCGTTGCCGCTGTGACGTCACCTGCGCGAGCGGCAGGACCGCGGACGCCAGGATGATCAGGATGGTGACGACGACCAGCAGTTCGACGAATGTATAGCCACGATCCCGCCGTTGCCTCCCTGACGCCAATCTCCGGATCCAGATATCGGTCATTCGTTTCGGCTACCGAACTGTGATCGCCGGCACCGGCGTGATCACGAGCGAGGCTGGTGTCCCACCGGGCGCCGTTGCGGTTCCCGTGATCGCAAGATTCGCCGCGCCGCCGCCGACGGCATCGAAGAGCACGGCGGCGAGCAATCCTGTCCCGGCCACGCCGGTCGCATCGGCGGTCCGGAGAATCACGATGTCGATCCGGCCAGACGCCGCATCAACTTGCTGCGTAAAGGCCGCCTGTGCCCCGCCGGCGCGCATGAAACTCCCCTCCTGGACTGCCCGCACGCGCAGGGCCGCCGGGTTGAACGTGATCGTCAGCGACAGGCCCGACAGGCGCGACGCATTCGTTGCCGAGACGGCCACCGTGTACGGCCCTCCGCCGACGCGGAAATCGGTACCAGGCGGCGTCACCACGATCTGCGCACCGGCACTGGCGATTGGCGGGTTCACGGGGGGCGCCGTCGCGGCTGGCGCAGGCGGTGGAGCGGCCGCAGCCGCGCCCTGGGGCGTTGCGGCATTGGGGGGCGCAGGTGAGGGGGGGGCTGGCACCGAAGTCGTACCGGGAATCGGCCCGCTGCCCGGCGGAGCGATCGAGACGCCCCCACCCGGAGGCGCAGTGCCAGGCTGGGGCACGACAGCCGGTCCGGCAGGCGGTGCGGGTTCGGGTTGAGGTGCAATCAACGGCGGCGGACCGCCGAGGCCGAGATTCTGCTGCGTGCCGATGAAGATCGGGCTGATGTCGGAGGCGGTGATCTCCTGCGTTCGCACGATGCGCGGCGTCAGCAGCATCACGATGTCGGTGGTCCTGACTTCGTTATCGTTCGAGGCGAACAGCTTGTTGAGGATCGGAAGCCGTACGAGACCAGGCAGACCCCGCAATGCCTTGCGCTCGTCTTCGCGCAGCAGTCCGGCGAGCAGATTTGATTCACCGTCGCGAAGGCGCAGTCGCGTGGTGACGCGGCGCGACCCGAACGACGGAAGGTTCTGGCCCGCAATGTTGACGTCGTTTGCACGCGTGCTGTTCTCGACGAGGATGTCGAGGATCACGTCGCCCTCGACCGTGACCCGGGGCGTCATCTCGACGTTGATGCCGACGTCCTTATAGGTGAATGACGTCAACGGATTCGTGTTTGCACCGCCAGTTGCCAGCGGTGTAAAGACGGTCGATGGGATGGGAATCTGATCGCCGAGGTTCAGCGTAATTTTCTGGCCTTCGGCGCCGCGCAGCTGGGGCTTGGCAATCAGCTTTGTCTCAGTATCGCTCTCGAGGAAGTGCACGATGGCGGACGGCACCGCCAGATAGAAGTCGTAGCTCGAAATGCCGCGGGTAATCGTGTTCGCGTTGAACGGCGGGGGCGCGAAGGTCGCTACGGCGCCGTTCCCCCGCGGGTCCGTCTCCGGCGAGAAGACGGCACCAATAGAGTAGTTGCTCAGATCAACGCCGAACATCTGCGCGCGGCCGCGATTGATCTCGAGGATCTGCACGTCGATGACGATCTCGGCACGCGGCTTGTCGTTCGACTCGATCATCTTCTCGATGATCGACGCGACGGCTGTCGTGGCGCGGATGGTGATCGTGTTGCTCGTTTTGTTCGGCGCGATCATCGGCTGGACGGCCATTGCCGGCACACGGATGATCGTGTTGATCATCTGCGCCAGCTCCGTTGCGTCGGCATGTGATACGTAGAACGTGCGAATGACCTGCTCCTCGTAATTCGCGCGTTTCTGCGGGTTGTCCGCGATCACCATGATGGTGCGGTCGTTGATCACCTTGTAGAAGAGCTGGTTCGCCGACAGGATCTGGGTGAGCGCCTGCTCGAGTGTGACCCCGTTCAGTTGCACGGTGTACGCGCGATCCTGGTAGTCGCGATCGTACGTAACGTTGATGCCCGTGGCGCTGGCGATCGTGTTCAGGATGTCGCGGATGCTCGTGTTCTCGAACCGGATTCCTGGAAGCACTTCGGTCAGCTTGATGAGCGGAGGAGGCCCTGCCTGCCGCGCCTGCTCGCGCAGTTGCGCGATGTTGTTTCGTGGCTGCGCCTCGTACTGGTCGCGGATTCGCCGCTCGATTTCCGTGACCTTTGCGGCGAGCTGCCGGTTCGGCGGATCGAAGTCACTGGCCCGGCGGTACTCGCGGAGGGCCGCTTCGAGCTCACCGCGCGCTTCGAACAACTGCGCCTGGTTCAGGTGCAGATGCGACGCGTTGAGCATCGCGCGCTCGAGCGCGATCCTGTAGTCGGACCGGTCCGGCGACTCCTGCACCGCACGGCGGTAGTGCTCGACGGCCGCGTCCCAGTCGCCGATGCGTGACGCGTTCTCGCCTCGTCCGTACGAGCGCGATGCCCCGCACCCGGACGCGGTCAGCGCCAGCGCGATGACGAGGATCAGCATCACGGGACGGATCAGCGCCATCGTGTGCACGCCAGAAGCCGAGGCCGGGTGTCGGTATGAAAGCATCATTGTCCAGAGAGACGAATGGTCTGTCGGCCCCGCCCATCCGGATAGGCGAGATCCGCTGATTCAACGCCGATTTTCAGGAGGCGGTAGCGGCCATCGATGATAGCGCCTTCCTTTCCGTTGATGATGTTGCCGCCGCTGTCCCTGAAGATGGCCACCTGGCCCTGCGCCGTATCGAGCACGCCGATGTACTTGAGCGCAATCGGCGGCGGCGGCGGCGGCCCTGGAGGCGGGGGCGGCGGTCCCACGACGACGGGTGCCCTACGTCCCGGGGCGCCAATGGCGCGCGGCGCCGCCTCCGGCGCTGCTCTCTGACTGAACTGACACGGATTCCGCGTCGACGGCTCGAGATCAGCCTGAGCAGTCTTGAGCAGCTCCAGTTTCACGTCCGCGACGGGCTGAGCACTCGGGGCCGCGGGCGCGGCTGTCCGCGCGAGATTGGACGGCGCGGGCGCGGGCCCGGCGAGGATGTCGCTCCGTCGGGCAATAACCGCGACGATCGCCACTGCCATGACCGCAGCCAGCACGAGGAGCTCGCGCGGGACCCTTTTCGTCATGGCGTGACGTTCTCGATGGTCGTGTCCCGGTAGTACGTCGACAGGTGCACCGTGACGCTGAGCGGTCCGCCTTCGGCGCCTTCACCGAGCGCCACGTTATCGATGACAACAAACTCGGGCGACGTTTCGAGCTCGTGGATGAACGCCCGCATGTCGGTGTAGCTGCCCGCAAGCACCATCTCGATCTTCAGGCGCGTCAGCGTCCGGTTGCGCTCGGAGACGGGCTCGAAGCTGGAACGGAGGAACTTGAGATTCGATTCGCGCGCCAGCTGCGCCAGCCGGAGGTGAGTCAATCGGCGGGCCCCTGCGAGATCCGATGGCAGTACATCTTTATAGAAGGACGCGAGTTCGGTCGCCGCGCGATCCTTGCCGGTCAAGGTTCCCGCAGCCTGGGCATGGTCGCGCTGCGCCGCAAGGAGTTGTTCCTCGGCGTTCCGGTCACGCTGCTCGATATTCGCCACGCGCTGCGACAGTGGAAAGACGGCCGCCACGTACACCACGACGTTGATGCCGAGTGCAATCGCCAGCGCCAGGACCACGCGGCGATGCTCGCTCATCGCCCGTCGAACAAGCGTCATGCCGTGCACCTCGTCACCCACGGGGCGCACCCTCGGTGACGTACGTTCCCTCGATCACAGCTTCGAGCAGCCCCTGTTCGTTGGTTTGTTCCTGGAGTGGGGTGACGTCGCGGAAGGCGCCAGTCTTCTCCAGCGCCTCGATGAACGCGTCCAGATCCTCCGCGCGTCGTGCCTGCACCGTCATGCCGACCACGAAACTGCCGTTCACCGCAAGGCGCGGCTGCACGGCCATGACGCGGACGTTTTCGGGCAACGTCTGTTCGAACTGGCCGAACAGGTCCGTCCACGAGAACGCGCGCTGATCGATGATCCCGTTCGCTTCGCGGGCGGCGTTCGCGACGGTCTCCAGCTCTTTCGTGTTGATCTGCGCGCGGATCGCGGCAGCTTGTGTTCGAAGACGCGCGGCCTCCCGCTCCGATTCCACGGCGCGCGCCCCAAGCGATCGCTGGCTGTCGGTCAGGCGAATCAGCTCAACGGCGTTGAACGCCGTGACGGCGAGGACGAGCAGCGCCAGCGCGGCCAGCGCGAGCTGGACTGCTCGCTCGTTGTAGAAGGGCCTGGTCGAGAGATTCGTGTGCAGCATCAGGCGCTGACCGCCTCTCTGCGCGTGCGGACCATCATGCCCACCAGGGGCGCGAGCACGTCCATCAGGTCCGGCGTCACCGAAATTCTGTCGGTGAGCACAGCCGTGCGCGTCGGATCGATCGACTCGACGGACACGCCAAGCCGCTCCTCGAGGCTCCGCCGCGCCGCCTCGACGGAACCGGGGATACGGCCGCTGCCGCCGAGGAACACGCGCGTAAAGCGCTGCCCCGTCAATCGATCCTCGTAGTACATCGCGGTCTGATGCACGAGGTCCGCAATCGATGCTTCATCCCCCTCGGCACGGTTGCGGAAGAAAATCACGTCCCCGCCGCGCATGATGACGATGGAGGTGTAGTCGGGCCGCAGGTGGACCACGAGCCAGTCGCCCGTCGGAGCGTCGTCCGACCCGAGGAAGAGATTCACGACGCTGAGTGTCGCGAGATCCACGAGGCCGGCGTATACGTTCAGGTCGGCGCAGACCGCTTCGTACTCGGCGATCACTTCGCGTCGAGCCGTCACGACGAGAAACTCCGCGCTGCCATCCGCGCCGCGACTGCCCGGCGTGAACGTGACCGATGCGTCCTCGATCGGAAACGGCGAGGCCTTCTTCATCTGCCAGCGCACTAACTGATCGAGGTCTTCGCGGCGGGCAGGAATCGTCTCGAACCTTACCAGCGAGGCCTTGGTGGCGAGGTCCGGAATCACGAGCGCCACGCGGCGGGGGCGCGCATCCGCCCGTTCCAGCGCGATGCGCAGCGCGGCCGTCACCGCGGGGCGATTCAGGATGTTCGTGGAGGTCAGCGAGGCGACTACGGATCCCGGCGGGAGCGGCACGACCGCATAGCCCTGCACGGCCAATCCCTGGCCACGCTCCGTGACGACCGCCACCGATACGTGATCGGCGGCAATCTCAACGGCCGCATCGGGCGGTGGGCTCGCGAGCCATGAGGCAAAGAGGCTCATTCGACGAAGGTCACCTTGTTGATCTCGCGCAGCGTTGTGAGGCCGTGCAGGACTTTTTCGATCGCCGACTCGCGCAGGAAGCGCATCCCTTCCTCGTGCGCGGCCTTCTTGACTTCGGAGTTCGGCCGTCTGTCGAGGATCATCTCACGGATGCGATCGGACAGATCGAGCAGTTCGCAGATGGCGGTTCGTCCCTTGAAGCCCGTTCCGCCGCACTCGATGCAGCCCGCGCCTTCGTAGAATTGGTGTTTCTGCGCCAGCGCAGGGTCCAGGGCAGACTCCTCCAGCAGCTTCATCTCGATCTTCGTCGGCCGCTTGCAGTGCGTGCAGATGAGGCGAACCAGCCTCTGCGCCAGCACGCAGTTCAACGCGGAGACGAACTGGTACGGCTCGACGCCCATGTTGAGGAATCGTCCGAGCACGTCGACGACGTTGTTGGCGTGGACCGTGGTGAAGACCAGGTGGCCGGTGAGCGCCGACTGGATCGCGATCTGCGCGGTCTCGGGATCGCGGATCTCACCCACCATGATCTTGTCGGGATCGTGGCGAAGGATCGAGCGCAGTCCGCGCGCGAACGTCAGCCCCTTCTTCTCGTTGATCGGAATCTGCGTGATGCCGCGAAGCTGATACTCGACCGGGTCCTCGATGGTGATGACCTTGTCTTCGATAGACTTGATTTCCGACAACGCGGCGTAGAGCGTTGTCGTCTTCCCCGAACCGGTCGGCCCCGTCACGAGCACCATCCCGTACGGCTCCCGGATGTACTTGCGGAACCGCCGCATTTCCTGCTCGGGGAAGCCGAGGATGTCGAGCTTCAGCTCGGTGAACTGCTCGCTGATCGATTCCTTGTCGAGAATACGAATCACCGCGTCCTCGCCGTAGACGCTCGGCATGATGGAGACGCGGAAGTCGATCGTCTTGCCGGGCATCCGCATCCGGAAGCGGCCATCTTGCGGAACGCGCTTCTCTGCGATGTCGAGCTCCGCCATCACCTTGATGCGCGAGATGATCGGGCTGTGAAACTCCTTGGCGATCGGTCGCATGGCGGGTTGCAGGACGCCGTCGATCCGGTACTTCACGTAGACGGCGTCATCGCCGGTCTCGATGTGGATGTCGCTCGCGCGCCGCTGGATCGCGGTGAACACGGTCGAGTCGACGAGGCGGATCACGGGGCTCGTGTCACTCGTCAGGCGATCGACGGTGAGGTTCTCCTCTCCCGTGTCGTCTTCCTTGACGACCTTGAGCTGGAACCCCTCGGTCGCATCCTCCAGCACGCGCTGCGAGCTCTCGCTCTTTTTCAGGATTGACTGGATCGCCGACGGCGCGCCGACCGTCACCTTGATGGGCGTGCCGAGGACGATGCCGAGCTCGTCGATCATCGGCAGGTCGGTCGGGTCGGAGACGACGATCACGAGCGACTTACCCTCGCGGCGGTGCGGGACGAAGCCGTACCGGAGCATCAGGTCGGCCGGGATCGAGCGGAACAGCTCCTGGTCGATGCGGAATTCGTCCATATCGACGAACTCCACGTGGTACCGCTCGGCCACCTTCCGGGCGCGCGCGATCTCCTCCGAGTAATCCTCGGGGGTCGTGACGAGATTGTTTGGATCGACAGTCGCCATCACGCTCCTACGACACGACGGAACTCAACTCGAACAGCGGCATGTACAGCGCCAGCACGACCAGCGCGATCACGGCGCCCATGACCACGAGGATGATCGGCTCGATCAGAGTGATGAAGCGTCCCACCTCGGTCTCGATGTCCTCGTCGTAAAACTCCGCCAGGCTGTTCAGCATCTCCTGCAGCGCGCCCGTCGATTCGCCGACTTCCACCATCTTGACGGCGACATCCGGGAACACACCACGTGCAAGTAGTGCCGCGGCAAAACTCTCACCCTCACGGACGCGCTGGCTGACTTCGCCGAGCTCGAGCGCGAGATAGCGGTTGCTCATCGCCCGAGCCCCGATCTCGAGCGCGTTGACCAGCGGGATGCCTCCGCCCAGCAGCGTCGCCAGCGTGCGTGCCAGCTGCGCCGTCGCGAACTTTCGCACGGTCTCGCCGGCCCAGGGAAGCTGCAGCAGCCAGCGGTCCACCCGCGTGTGTTGCCCCGGCTGCTTCCACCAGCTCACCAGCGCGACGACACCCGCAATCACGCCGATGACGATGATCGGAAAGTTGCCGGCCACCGCGTCCGAGATGCCAACGATGATTCGTGTCGACAGCGGCAGCTCTTTTCCGAACTGGCTGTAGAACTCCGAGAACGCCGGGACGACGCGAAGCACGATGATGCCGATCAGGAACAGCATCAGCGTCACGAGAATAACCGGGTAGATCAGCGCAGAGATGGTCCGGCGCCTGACGGCCCCGATGACCTTCTCATACGCGACATATCGGCGGATGACTTCGTCGAGGTTGCCGGACCGTTCCCCCGCCATCAGCGAGGCGGAATAGACAGGGGGAAACAGGCCCGGGTGCTCTCCGAATGCGTCCGACAGCGCGGTTCCGGCCTTCACCTTCTCGTACACGCCGTCGAGAACGGCTTTGAACGTCGCGTTCAAGACACGCTGGCGCAGGATATCGAGCGACTGCACGAGCGGCATCCCCGCTTTGAGGAGGGTCGCCAGCTCCTGGTTAAATACGAGAAATTCCCGCCGCCGGATGGGCCGCCGGTTGGCACGTCCGACGCCGAAAGCAGGCAGCATGCCCCGGCGCTGCAGGGAGAGCACGAAAAGGCCCTTCTCCTCCAGCTCGCGCCGCAGCCGCGCCTCACTTTCGGCGACGTAAACCGCTTCGATGATCTCGCCGCCGGCCGTCCCGAGCCTACAACGGAACTCCATCGTAATAGTCTGATTTATCGACTTTTAGGGTCCTTCAAATTATAGCGACTGGTCCGCATCGGGGTCAGTCCGACCCCTTTCTTAGACCGCATGACCACATGTGCGGCCGGGGACCGGAGCCGTCAGCTCCGATTGAGGAGGCGAAGAATTCGGGTGACGTAGTTCTGTGTCTCTTTGAACGGCGGCACGCCGCCGAAGCGATCCACCGCCGCCTCGCCCGCGTTGTACGCGGCGAGCGCCAGCGGCAAATCATAGCGGGCCAACAGCTTCTTCAGATGCTGAATGCCTGCGTCGAGATTGACCTTGGGGTCGAACAGATCGAGTGCGCCGTACTGCCTGCCGGTCGCGGGCATGAGCTGCATGAGCCCCCGCGCTCCCTTTGGCGACACGGCGCGGCTGTGATACGCGGACTCGACCTGAATCAAGGCGTTAACCACACGCGCATCGACACCGTGCTTCCTGGCAGTTTTTGTAATCAGATCGCGGTACTGCTCCGGAATGGCAGCCGGCTCGAGAATCGCCCTGGCGAAAGGGAGTGCTTCCAGCACCTCTTCGGGGTATTCGATTTCGTCCGGTTCGACCTTGGTGATGAGCGTTCGATCGCAGCGGATTTCTCCGCCACTGCGTAGGTGAAGGATGAGCTCGTTGCCGTCGGACCGGATTGCTTTGACGGACATCGCCCGTCCGGACTGAAAAAAGACGAGCTCCGCGCGTGCCGGCAGCACGGCCGTTATCAACACAAAGACAGCGGAGAGGATGAGCTCCCGGCGCATCGAAGTCCAATTGTAAGCGCTATTTAGCCTGAACGTACGCTCTGAATACACGAATCCCCAGCTCCCGGCCGTCCGAGCTTTTCAGTTGAGTAATAGTCGCAGGCACAAAGGTCTTATCGACCGTAATCGCGACTTCAACGGTATCGGCGGTGCCTAGCTGGGCTGCACTGACGGGAATCTTGTGAAGTTCCCTCAGTCCCGGGGGCAGGGTGAAGCTTTCGATAACCGAAGGGCCGATGCGCAGTTCTACACGTTGCTGCGCACCGAGCACCTGGACCGGCTGATCGCACTGGAAGTAAAGGATGACGTCCCGCATGGGGTTGCGAAAGGCGAGCGTCGCGTCCTTTTTTGACCACTGCCACTCGAGGCCGGCGTTTTCGTCGGCCACTTCCGTTTCGTGCCAGCCGTCCTTGAAGACAACGTACAGGTTGTCTGTCTGTTGGCGGAGAGTGAAGGTCCCGACTCCGTAAGCGCGCTGCCCTCGTGTCTCACCGGTCAGAGGGAGGCGTGTGCCGCTCTCGGGCGAGAAGAGCCCGATCTCGATGCGCGTCTGCCCCACGTACGGAAATTTGGGGACGAACATCGTCCGCGGATACTCAATCGTCTGCCCGGGCTTCCACTGACGCGTCGGCACCGCAGGCGGGTGATCGTCGGTCCACATCAACTCCCCGTCCGTGTCGAGGAAATGGACGAACACCCAGTAGTCGTCGGTAATTGCCGGCGCGTTCGGCGCCACGACGAAGCGGTAGGCCATTTCGAGAGGCGTGCCGATCGCGGCGTCGGTACGGTCGACGGTCACCGACGGTGTGGCGACAGGTAATTCGGTGTCCTGCGTTCGACTGCATCCGGAGGCAAAGACCGCGATCGTCGCCAGAAACACACGCACGCACAGGGGATAGCGGAGCATCGAGAGTGGAATGATACTCCGCCTTTCTGCTAGAGTGCGTGGACACTCATGGCATCTGAAGCGCTCGGAATGGTCGAAACGCGGGGTCTCATCGGCTCTGTCGAGGCGGCGGATGCGATGGTCAAGGCCGCGAACGTCGTGCTGGTCGGCAAGGAGTACATCGGCGCCGGTTACGTGACGGTGCTCGTGCGCGGCGACGTTGGCGCGGTGAAGGCCGCGACCGACGCGGGCGCGGCCGCCGCGCGCCGCGTGGGTGAACTCATCTCGGTCCACGTGATCCCACGGCCGCATGCCGAGGTCGAGAGGATTCTGCCGAAGGCGTAGCGGGACGTCCCATGGTCGTTCAGGATCGCGCTCCCGCCTCCAACAAGGATCTCGAGTCGATTGCGCAGGCGCGCGCGCTTGCCGTCGCGGCGCGCCAGGCGCAGTCTCTGCTCGCCGAGCTTTCCCAGGAACAGATCGACGCCATCGTGACCGCCATGGCCGACGCAGTCACGCCGCAAGCCGAAGCGCTCGCGCGCCTGGCCGTGGAAGAAACCAGTTACGGCGTCGTCGCCGACAAAGTTCAGAAGAATCTCTTCTCGTCCCGCCAGGTCTACGAGTTCATCAAGCCGATGCGGACGGTTGGCGTCATCAACCGGCTTGATGACAGGAAGGTCATCGAGATCGGCGAGCCGTTCGGCGTCGTCGCAGCTATCGTCCCCTCGACCAATCCGACATCCACCGCGATCTATAAGGTGTTGATCGCGTTGAAAGCCCGTTGCGCGATCGTGGTCAGCCCGCATCCGGCGGCCGTGCGGTGCATCACACGCGCGGTCGACGTTATGGCAAAGGCCGCGTACCGCGCTGGCGCGCCACCGGGCGCCATCGGGTGGATGGACGCCGTAACGCTCGAGGGAACGCAGGAGCTGATGAGGCACCGTGACGTTGCGGTGATTCTGGCGACGGGCGGCATGGGACTCGTGCGAGCGGCCTACAGTTCCGGCAAGCCCGCGTATGGCGTCGGGCCAGGCAACGCTCCGTGCTACGTCGAGCGCAGCGCCGATCTGAAAAAAGCGGCGAGCGACATCATGATCGGAAAGACCTTCGACAACGGGGTTCTGTGCTCTTCGCCGAACTCCGTGGTCGTGGACGAGGCGATCGCCGAGGAAATGCGTCGGGAATTTCAAAGCCTTGGCGCTTACTTCCTCAAACAGGCGGAGATGGACGCGCTTGGGAAGGGGCTCGTGACCCCTCAGCGTCTGCCGAATCCCGCTCTGGTCGGAAAGCCCGCCGCCTACATCGCGGAACAGGTGGGCATCACCATTCCGGAAGGCACCCGAGCCCTCATCGCTCCGCTTGGCGGCGTAGGCCGCGACTATCCCCTTTCAATAGAGAAGTTGTGCCCGGTCCTCTCGTTCTTCGTCGTCAAGGACTGGCGCGAGGGGTGCGAACGCTGCATCCAGATTCTTCGGTACGGCGGCATGGGGCACACCATGTCGATCCATTCGAAGAACGAAGATGTCATCCTTCAATTCGGGCTTAAGAAGCCGGCGTTTCGAATCTGCGTCAACACGCCGACGACGCACGGATCGATTGGCCTGACAACCGGTCTCGACCCGGCCATGACGCTCGGTTGCGGCGGTTGGGGCGGCAACATCACCTCCGACAACATTTCACCCCGTCACCTCCTGAACGTGAAGCGACTCGCCTACGAATTGCGTCCGGCTGTTCCGTCGGCGACAATGAGAGCGGTCGCCTCCTCCCCTTCTGGCGGGTCGCTGGCACCAACTCCCGGTACTCCCCCGTTGCCCAAGGCTCCTGTACGGCCCGAAACGCCAGGAATTTCTGCGCAGACGCTGGCGGCCCGGATCGACAGCTTTCTGGAATCACGGGGTTACCGTGTTCCGACCGACAAGGTAGATGTGGGGAAAGCCCTCCCCAGCCCCGGCCCTACCCCTGAGGCCCCTGAGGTGCCAGCCGCTTTCGTCTGCGAAGACGATGTGCGGGCGGCATTGAAGGCGGGGCGGAAGGTAGTAATTGATGAAAAGACCATCGTCACACCGTCGGCCCGCGACCTCGGGGAATCGAATAAAGCCTTTATTCAGGCCGGGTGGCCGCGCTAAACAGCTGCAATTGTTGAGTTTAGTGGACTTATTGTTGACCATGAGCTCAGCGGAATGTTAGGCTTACCGACTTGCTGAGAATGCCTCACGGTCTGACCGCGGCAGTCCTCGGTTTCGGACTGCTCAACGCCGCCTGCGCGACGCGTGTGCCCTCAACTACGGCGACACCCGTGGCACCCGGTGTGGTGGCTGCTGCGCCCGCTCCTCCAGCCCCTGCTCCCCAGCCAATCTCAGACCCCGTGACCGATCTGATAGCGGTGTCGACCCGTCATTTCGAGACGGGCCAGACCGACCTTCTGCTCGGCCACCTGGAGTCGGCCCGAAGCGAGTTCAACCAGGCGCTGGAAGTGCTCCTCGAATCTCCCTATGGCGCCCGATCGGAGCCACGAATTCGCGAGCATTTCGATCGACTGGTCGAGCGGATCAGCACATTCGAGGTCACCGCCCTCGCTCAAGGCGACGGATTTACGGAAAAGAAATACGAGCCGGCCTCCATTGACGACCTCCTGGCTATCTCCACCTTCGACAAGCCTGCAACCGCTGAGACAAGGGAAGCCGTCGCCGCCGATTTCGAGTCCACGACACACGATATCGACATTCCGCTGAATGCCCGCGTGTTGTCCTACGTCGAGTTGTTCACCGGCCGGCTGAAGGGATACCTGCAGGATGGATTGGGCCGCGGCGCCAAGTACCTGCCGATGATCCAGGACGTCTTCCGGGCGGAAGGGCTCCCATTGGACCTCGCCTACGTCCCCCTGGTGGAGAGCGCGTTCAAAGCGGACGCCCTGTCGCGCGCCAAAGCAAAAGGCATGTGGCAATTCATGC
>Ga0137452_1000208_pt1 | contig 17295 bp, 16 predicted proteins | sample EasRivERMGT513_2_FD_102312 | JGI IMG/M metagenome (GOLD analysis project Ga0137452, IMG submission 102312) | Soil microbial communities from meander-bound floodplain in the East River, Colorado, USA - East River MetaG ERMGT513_2 | ecosystem: Environmental > Terrestrial > Soil > Floodplain ...
ATGGATGTGGGCGGGTCGCCACGCGTTGTCGTGATTCCCCCAGGGGTAACGACCCGGCATGATGGTGATGAATCGGTAGCGCCCCTCGCTGTCGGTGACCGTACGCCCGGCGCCGGAAAAATTTGGATCGAGGGGAGCATCGTGCACATCGACTTTGTGCGCGTAGCGGCCGCACGCGTTCGCCTGCCAGATCTCGATGAGTGTTTCCGGCACGGGACGGCCGTCTTCATCGAGGACGTGCCCCTCAACGATGATGCGCTCCCCGATCGGCTCGCCCGGATGCTGCCGCGTGAGGTCGTTGTCCAATGGGCCGATCGATCCGTACGGATACACGGGCCCGGTCAGCTCCGAGAGCGTCTGCGGAATGATCACCAACGGCTGCGTGGGGTGACGCAGCGCAGTGCTGCGATACGCGGGATCCTCGGGCGGGTGCACACCGTCGGGCACTCGCCGATATCTTGTGACTCCGGTCAGGACGTCGCTCATAGTGGTCCCTGTTCCCAAATCAGAAGAGCCCCACGGCAGGGGCCACCCATCTGATCACGAGCGCCATGAGTATGACCCACAACCCGCTGATGACGGCGCCGGGCACGAGGAGTCATCCGCCGCGGCGCAAGGCGCGGTGCTGGACCGACCGCCAACGGCAGCCACGCCCTCGTTCCAGCAGGAACTGGTGCCGATGTCGCGCCGAACGTCGGGTATCATCGCACGTGGTACGGCGGCTTCCTCGCGACCGACAATCTCGCGGTGAAGCCGAACTCGACTTCTGAGCAGTCGCCCCGGGAACAACCAGTCAGCGTGCGCGGAATTGAGGGCAGCATGAAGAAGACGTTTGTGATTGCCGTTGCGGCGACGACTCTCCTGTCGTTCCAGCTCGCCGCCCAGAATCCGGCGCAGGATGCCCGGACCGTCATCGACGCGGCAGCGGCAGCGATGGGCGCCTCGGGTCTGCAGTCGATTCAGTACTCGGGCACCGGATCGACCAATCCAACAGGCCAGGCGTTCATAACGGGCGGGCCATGGCCACGGTACACGGTCACGAAGTACACGATGTTGCTGAACTACACCGCACCCGCCATGCGCCAGGAACTCGTGCGCATCGATGACCAGAAGCCGCCGCGTGGAGGTGGTGCCGGGGGGTACAACCCGGTCACGTTCCAGGGCAGCATCAGGCCCATCCCTGGTGACATCATCCAGAACCAGAACACGGATGGACGGACCGAAGTGGGCGCGCTCAATATCTGGTTGACGCCGCACGGCTTCCTCAAGGGTGCTGTCGCCAATGCTGCCACGGCGAAGACGTCGACTGTTCGCGGAAAGAAGACCGTCTCATTTACCGCGTTCGGCAAATACACGGTAACGGGAACCCTCAGCAATCAGAATCTTGTCGAGCGCGTCGAGACGCTCATGGACGTCGCCTTCACAGGGGACACGCTGTTCGAGGGAATCTATTCAGAGTACAAAGACTTCGGCGGCGTGAAATTCCCGACGCACCTCGTGATGCGGCAAGGCGGCTACCCGACGCTCGAGCTGACGGTAACGAGTGCGCAACCGAATAGTCCCGCGGCATCGGCGGTGGTCGCAAATCCGCCGCGGGGAGGCGGCCCGGGTGAGGGTCGTGGTGGGGCGGCGGCAGCCGGGCCTGCGGCCGGCCGAACCGAGCCGGAAAAGATCGCGAACGGCATCTGGTTCATGACTCCCGGTGCGGAGGGGAGCACCCTCGTCGAGTTCAACGACTACGTCGTCATCGTCGAGGCGCCAGGCGGTGACGCGCAGTCGCTGGCGACGATCGCCGACGCGAAGAGGATGTTTCCGAACAAGCCAATCAAGTACGTGGTCAACAGCCACCATCATGCCGATCATGCCGCGGGAATGCGGGCGTACGTGGCCGAAGGTATTCCGATCATCACGCACGAATCCCACAAGAAGTACTACGAAGAGCAGATTTTCAAGAGCCCGCACACGCTCAATCCCGATCGCCTCGCGCGTGCGCCGCGCGCGCCGATTCTTGAAACGATGAAGGACAAGCGGGTGATCACCGACGGCAACATGACGCTCGAGCTCCACGTCATGCGAGACCAGCTTCACAGCGAAGGCCTGCTGATGGCGTACATCCCGAAGGAAAAGCTGCTGATTCAAGCAGACGCCTACGCGCCGCGTCCGGGTGCGCCACCGCTGCCGGCGCCGAGTCCATTCACGACAAATCTCGTGGATAACGTGGCGCGCCTGAAACTGGATGTCGCGCGGGTCCTGCACGTGCACAGCGGCATTAACCCATACAGCGACGTGCTGAAAGCCGCTGGCCGATAGGCAATTCGCCGGTCCACCGGGTCGGAGGCGATCGCTGGATCTCGGCCAGCGGTCGCTCCCAAGACGTCAGTCCGTGCCGCCGAAATGGATGTTCAGGTACGAAATGCCGGCGGTGTTGCTGATGCCATGCGGAATACCCGGCGGAATGAACACGACGTCTCCCGGCTTGACGACACGCTCGACGCCGCCGCGAATCTTCCCTTCCGCGAGCGTACCGCCGGTGATCAAGGTCGCCGTGCCTTCCCGCACGAAATAAAACTCGATGATGCTCTTGTGGACCTGAGCGGGTTCGGACCCGACGATCCGGCGCGTGTTCAGGCTGTAGGCCCCGCCTTCGATCAGGCGCGTCGTGATGAGCTTTTGCGCCGCCATCTCCGCGAACTCCGCCTTCAGCGTCGCGTCGGGTAAATCGAGGGCCTTATCGGCAGGCGCCTGATGTCGTGTCACACGCGCGGCGGCCCCCCGGCCGCCGCCACCCGCTTGCGCGAAGGCGGCAACGGCACACAGCGTCAACGCGACGGCCCCAAACAATCTGGTCCTGATCATGAGCAACTCCTCTCGTGCTGAAGTCTCGAATTGATGCCGAACGCCACTCGAACGACCTTACGGTCTCACCCTGACGTACTTCTGCAACCGCTTCGGCGCAGGCTCGCCGCCGTACATGTTGCCGTCTTTGTCCACCGCGACGAACTCCGCGCCGTTCCCAGCGGTGAGGCGTGGATCGCCCCACGGATACAAGACGAAGGCATTAATCCATCCGGTCTTGGCGTCGCCAATTCGGATCCCCATCTCCCAGCCGGGATTCTGGACGTCATCAGACTCCGAGTCGGCGACGTAAATCTGATCCTTGCTATCGAAGAAGATTCCACTCGGCCTTCCGAACTGCGTCCAGAGCGCGAGCGACTTCCCCTCCTGATCAAAGATCTGAATCCGGTTGTTCCCGCGGTCGCCAACGAACACGCGACCCCGTGAATCAATCGCGATCGCGTGCAACGTGTGGAACTCGCCCGGCGCCCAGCCGGTCTTTCCCCATTCTTTGATGAACTTCCCGTCCTTTGAAAACTTCACCACGCGGTTGTTGCCGTTGTCGACGTGACCATCGGCGACGAAGAGGTCTCCATTGGGAGCGACCACGACATCGCTGGGCGAGTTGAAATGATCGGGGCCGCCTCCGGGTACTCCCGGCGTACCCAGTGTCATCAGTACTTTTCCGTCAGGACTGAACTTGACGACCTGGTGACCGCGCTTGTCACCCTTCGGGATCCGGTTGGAGGCGACCGCGTCGGTGACCCAGACGTTCCCGTCCTTGTCGACGTCGAGTCCGTGCGGCCAGATGAACCTCCCGCCACCGAAGCTCTTGACTACATTGCCGCCCTGATCGAACTCGTAGATCGAATCCACCTTCGAATCGCGGCATTCATCACCGAAGCGGGCCTGATCGAACAGCGGCTCACATCGAATGACTGCCCAGATATGAATGCCGTCGGGAGCGATTGCAACCTTCCCAACGGCTCCCATCGGTCTGCCATTCGGAAGCTTGGCCCAGCCGTCGACGACGCGATACGGATTCGGGAGAACCTGCGCGAGGGCAGTCCCTTCACCACTCGGTGATGTGACGATCGTCCACGCGAGTACCATTCCGAGAGCCGACGCAACCACGAGTCCAAATTGCCGTGCACTTCTCATGACTGCACCTCTATTGCCTGGCGTGTCTTGCCACTTGTTGTGGGCCGACCTCCCCGTGGTCTTGTACGGATTGGGCGCATCGTTCGTGGGTTTCTGCGCTTCCTGCGTGTACACACTTCCCGCGCCGACTGCGACCAGCCCCGACGAGGAAGCCAACGAGCGGCCATCTTCCTCGATTCACGAGCGACATTGGGGCCTTCCTTTCAACGCTGCGGATACGGACGGCGCCACCCTTCAGGTGGAGCACTATTACGTGTCATATCGGGTAAGATGACCATCCAAATCGGCGCTTTACGTTCGTCGCGGGACCACTTGCGGGCGTCATCATCCCTCCTAATACGTCAGAGTTCGACATGAAGGCTCCTACGCCAACACGATAGTACTTGCGGGGTTTGAGGAGGATTCAGGTGAAGAAAATTCTATTCGTCTCAGGAACAGTCGCAGGGGTGACGCTGTTTCTCTTTGTGCAGTCGCACGCGCAACAGCGCGGACAGGGAGGCGGGCAGGCCCCCGCACAGAGTGGCGGGCGGGGGCAGGGCGTGGTGGTCGGCCAATTCGGCGGCAAACCCGTCGTCCAACCCCTTCAACGCGGGGCGGGTTATCGAGACACGATTAGTCCTACTGACCCCGCCATGAACGGTCCGGTGCCGAGAATGCACGACGGCCATCCCGACCTGACCGGACCCTGGATGGGTGGCGGTTCGGACGGCGACATTGAAACGGACGGAGGGCTGAAGCCGGGCGAGCTTACTTCGCTGCTGCTGCCCTGGGCAAAAGAGCTGAGGGCCATGCGGGAAAAAGCGATATATGAGGAACCCTATATCTACTGCCTGCCTATGAGCGTGCCCCGAGTCAACCCGTACCCGTGGAAGTTCGCGATGAACTACACGTCGAAGGGCTTGCAGTTCATCTATCTCCTGCATGAGACCGGCGATGCCGGCGCGCATCGGGTTGTCTACATGGATGGCCGCAAGCACCCGGTCGATCCGGTACCGACCTGGTGGGGACACTCGATCGGGCGGTGGGAAGGGGACACGCTGGTCATTGACACGACCGGGTACAACGATAAGTTCTGGTTCGACGCGGTCGGCACTCCGCATACAGAGAAGCTGCACACCATCGAGCGGTGGACGCGCCTCAGTTACGGAACGCTGATCAACGACTTCACCATCGATGATCCTGGAACGTTCACGAAGCCGATCCAAATGAGGTTCGTGGCCAGGATCGTAAAACCGACGATTGACTTGATGGAGTACATCTGCGCCGAGAACAATCAGATTGGCATCGCTGGTGGCTATCTGAAGAGTGGGTCCCCTGGCATCGGTGGCGGTCCCCCGCCCATAGGCAAGTGAGTGAACTGTCTGAACCCACTGCAACCTGAGGAGGTTACTCATGCGGACGAAGTTTGGAATCATCGTGGCCGGTCTTGGCCTCTTCTGCCTGACAGTGCCGGTCGCCGCCCACCACGGGTTCGATACCGAGTATGACAGTGCCAAGGTGATCAAAGGGACAGGCGTCGTGTCGAAAGTCGAATGGACCAATCCGCATATGCACGTGTACATCGATGTCACGGATGCAAGCGGAAAGGTGATCAACTACAACCTGGAACTAACCAGCCCGAACGCGATCCAGCGGCTCGGTTGGAACAAGAACGACCTGCTGGCCGGTGAAAAGGTGACCTTCGCCGGGCACGCGGGCAGGGTTGTGGAATCGAGGGGCGCGCTGGATTCGCTCGTCAAGGTCAGTGCGCCGAAGCAGGAGATATTCAAGGGCGAGAGGCCGGAGGACCTCGGGTCCAAGTAGGACGTCGAGGGCAATTTCTAGGGTAAATGTTCAAGGAGGTTCCCGTGCGACGCCTTTACATGATTCTGTTTGCGCTGGTGGCGGCACCCCTGCTCGTGCAGTACGCCACACCCGTGGTGAATGACGTCTCGACACCCCTGCACGCACAGGCCGCGGCCCAGGCGCCGGTCGATAACCGGAATGCCCCGACCCTCATGTTCGACACCGTTGACCCCTTGAAGCTTCCCGCTGGGATGAACCTTGGAGAGGTGCTCGGCGTGGCGGTGAACTCCAAGGGAACGATCGTCGTGCTGAACCACCCCGGCACGGCGAACGGCGGTCCGCTGTACGGCAACGCGACCACGCAGCTTCTTGAATTCGATTCGACAGGCAAGTACGTGGGAGAGATCGGCAAGGGCGTCTACGGCCTTGGCTACGCGCACGGAGTCCGGTTCGACAGGTACGACAACCTCTGGGTGGTCGACAAGGGCACCAATTCCGTCATGAAGTTCAATGCGGCCGGCCGAGTGCTGATGAACCTGGGTCGCAGGCCCGAGGGTTACGAGGGGCATTACGAGCGGCCGCCGCAGGCCATGGCGCGGCCTGCCGATGGCAACTTCAACGGACCGACGGATGTGGCGTGGGATTCCAACGACAACATCTACATTGGCGACGGCTACGGCAACTCGCGCATCGCCAAGTTCGACAAGAACGGCAACTGGATCAAGTCGTGGGGCTCGTTCGGTCGCGGTGGAGATCACGCCAATGAGAATCCCGGCATGATCAGCAATCCGCACAATCTGCAGATCGACGCGCAGAACAACGTGTACGTCGCCGACCGCGGCAACCGCCGCATTCAGGTCTTCGATACCGACGGCAATTTCAAGCGGTTCATCTTCCAGAATGCGCCGTACGACAAGAACCGGCACCCAGTGCTCGGCAACAAGCCCGCGAATCCGCCGGACGAATCAGCCCCCTGGGCGCTTTGCATGACAAAAGGGTCACCGCAGTACCTGTTCTCGGTCGATTCCGAGCCCGGACGGCTCTACAAGATGACGCTCGACGGCAAGATCGTCGGAATGGTCGGATTGTCGGGTCATGAGATGGGACAGTTCAACTGGGCCCACGGGCTGGCGTGCCCGGACGAGAACACGGTCATCGTGGCCGACATGAACAACTGGCGCGTCCAGAAGATCACGCTCAAGGGTACGGCCCGACCGACGGCGACCGCCAGCCGTTAGAGAACTGGAAGCCCAACGCCCAACTTCCAAGGAGACCCAACCCCAGGAATTGCCAGAAGCTCATCCATAGCCTAGCTGCGGATGAGCTTTTCAATAAGACACCCTTGACGGCAACTACTGCACCCCGCCGTTACACCCACAGCTCTAGGGCGCTGGCGCGAGTATCGTCAGGACCAGCAGCCGACGACCGCTGGCGTTCCGGATTCCGTGGGGCACTCCCTCCGGCGCGACCACAAGATCCCCGGGTTTCATCGGCAGTTCCCGCCCTTTGTCGAGCAGCAGGATTCCCTCTCCGTCGACCACCTGGTAGACCTTATCCATCCCCTGGTGGGCATGAAGGGCATGAAACTGCCCCGGCTCAAAGGCATTTAGTCCAACAAGGAGCCGGGGCGATTCGAACAGGCTGCTCTTGCCCATCTTGTCGGGACGCCATTCCGCGTGGTCGGCCGGCCGGAGGACCGAAGGATGTTCCATGGGTCTCACCTTTTTGAAAGTCAGTCCGATAACGTGATCAGTGGGGTCTGGGCCAATGGATGGGCCTGACGGAATGAACAGCTCGGCACATCGTTTGAAGCTGCTTGTGGACCACGGCCAGCGGCCGAGCCACATGAGAGTGAGAAAGAGCCTCGATACCGACGCCAGCGCAACGCCGAGCACCCGCTCCGAGCTTCATCAGTGGGTGCGCGATCGTATACATCTGCCCGCCGGCCAGGAGCAGGCGCTGCTCGACGCCATCGACAACGTCTTCATGCAGCACGAGCGTCTCTGGCAGCAGTCGAAGCAGGAGGCTATCCAGGCCGTGTCGGCCGGCTTCACCGATCGCCTGAACCGCCTGCGCGAGGAGCTGTCGGCGCGCGACGCCACCGTCAGCAGCATCGCACGCTATTTCGAAGATCTGGTCGCGGACCTGACCGATCGTGTGCACCGCGATCCGAAGACCCGGCTGATGAACTTCCGCCGCTTCATCGAGCAGGTCGAGGCGTTCCTCGCCCTCGAGCAGCGCGGCCGCTGGTGCGCGATTGGCCTGGTCGATATCCATTCGTTCAAGTGGTACAACGACACGCTTGGCCATGCGGTTGGTGACAAGATTATCGATCGTGTCGCGCGTCTGCTGCGGGAGCAGGTTCGATCCGACGACCTGATTGCGCAGGAGGCGGTCGACGTGCGAACCAACCAGGATCTCCACGCGCGGTTCGGCGGTGACGAGTTCTGCTTCCTCATCCCCGACCTGGATGACTGCAGCGCCGCGCTGGTCATCGCCGAGCGCTTCCGCGAAGCCGTCGAACGCTACGACTGGGTCGTCGAGGATCCGCGCCTGGCGGAAAAGCCTGTGCGCGTGGACGTCGGGATCGTCTGCCTGATGCTGAGCGACGTGTCCGAACGGCGCCCGATCGCTCACGAGCTCGCGCAGGAACTGCTCGAGCGCGCCGACAAGTTGATGTACGAGGCAAAGAACGAGCGTACCAGCCAGATCTATCCGCTGAGCGTGCGAATCCAGAGCGGCGCGCTCGTGGAGCTTGCCCCCGGCGAACACCCCGCATAACCACCATTCCGGTCCGCGGTCTCCATGTTCCGAGCCGTCCTGTTCGACATCGATGGGACGCTCGTCAACAGCAACGACGCGCACGCACGCGCGTGGGTCAAGGCATTCGAAGAGGCCGGCATCCACGTCGAGTTCGACAGGTGCGCAGCTGCATCGGCATGGGTGGCGACCCGTGTCCGTTTCGCACCCTTTGCACGTTATGTGGTGCAGAGGGATCGGAGCTATGGATTCGCGGGGTCGCATCTGGCCAACCGGCCTGTTCATCTTGGCAATGACGTACGGTGGTGCCGCCGGCGCCGGTGCCGCCCCTCAGCAGGAGGTGCGGGATCTGACAGTGGCGGTCGCAGACTACGCGGACGTCGACTCGAAAACGATGAAAGAGGCGGAGCGTGTCGCGAGCGACGTGTATCGCCGCGCCGGCATCGAGATCCAGTGGGTTGAGCCTTCAACCTACGAGGGTGCCACGAGGTTGTATGTCAACGTGCTCTCGCAGGAGATGGCGGCGCCGTATTACGCGTCGGACGAGACGGTCGGCTTTGCCATCCCCGGGTCACGAGCGGCAAATGTGATCTACGAGCGAATCCGTCAGGCCGCGCGCAGACGCCACGTCGCGTCCGGCCTGCTGCTCGGATACGTGATCGCGCACGAGCTCGGCCACTTGCTGTTGCCGGCGCACTCGCACTCCAGTTCAGGACTGATGAGGCCCGACATCGATATGGAGCTTGCAGCCACGAAGAAGCTTCGGTTCACGGCCCATCAGGTCGCGCTGATACAGGAGCGTCTGACCGTGCAGTCGGTGGTGTCGACGCAGTGATCAATTGTGATTGGTGATTGGCGATTGGCGACTCGTGATTGAATTGCGTTCGAAGTCCGTCAAATCACCGATCACAAATCGCTAATCACCAATTCACGGATCACGAATCTACGACTGTGATCTCGCGGTCCAGAACTGCTGCGAGGCCAGGCGGGCGCCTTCGGCCATCGCCGCCATCTTCCCCCAGACCACATCGGGATCGACCGCGGCCTGTCCGACCCACGTCCCGTACCCGCAATCGCTTCCCGCCATCACGTTCTCGCGGCCGACGAGCGCCGCGTAGCGGCCGATGCGCTGGGCGACGAGCTCGGGGTGTTCGATGAAGTTCGACTTCGATTCGAGCACTCCGGGAATCAGCACTTTCCCGTCGGGGAGCTTGACGTTCTCGAAGATCGCCCACTCGTGCGCGTGGCGCGGGTTGGCGGCTTCGAATGAAATCGCGCTCGGGCGCGCCAGAAATACGACATCGATGATGTCGGCCAGCGGCACGTCCATCTGATGCGGCGCCTCGTAGTTGCCCCAGCACAGGTGCATGCGCATCTGCTCCGGTGGGATGTTGCGCACGGCGTGATTGAGCGCCTCGACGTGCACGCGGGCCTTCTTGCGGAACTCATCGAGCGACAGCCCGACGTACTGCACGTGGCGTCCCATCCCGAGGTCTGGGCAATCGAGCTGCAGGACGAAGCCGGCGTTCGCGATCGCCTCGTATTCGTACTGCATCGCTTCCGCGATGGCGTGCAGGTACTCCTCGTGCGTCTTGTAGTACTCGTTGTGGAAGAAGAGCGACACGACTCCAGGCGAGGCGGCGCTCATGAAGACGTCCTCCGCGTTCGCACTGGCCGCCGCCGTCTTGAGATTGTCGATATCCAGCTTCACGGCCTCTGGATCGCGAAGGCTGATCGGACCATTGCAGCCGGGCATCCTGCGCCGCGCCCGGCCGCGATCGCCGTAGACCTTCTCGTGGAGCCCCGGGTAATCGACGAGGTCGGGATACGGGGGCGGCTGGCTCTCGCCGCCAAATCCGTTCAAGCGATCCTTGATGTAGGTCGCATAGCTTGGCTTCGACATTTCGCCGTCGTTGACGATGTCGACGCCCGCGGCGGTCTGGCGGCGGACGATCTCGGCAACCGCGTCACGAACGCGGGCATTGAGGGCCTGGAGCCGTACCGGGACGCCTTCCTCCTTCGCGAACATGATGCGGATCAGATCTTCGGGACGCGGCAGGCTGCCCGTGTGTGTGGTCAGGAAGCGGTCATGACTCCGTTTCATCGGAGCTACAGTCTATAATTGGAAGTTCGAAGGTCGAAGTTGGAAGTCTGACGTACGTGCGACGTTCGCGTGAATCGAACTTCGAACTTCACACTTTGAACTTCCAACCTGCTGAATGGTGGGTGTAGCTCAGGGGTAGAGCGCCGGATTGTGGATCCGGAAGTCGCGGGTTCGAAACCCGTCACCCACCCCACTTAACTTCTTCTACCGCACGGAATTACCAATCTCGGTCGATCCCGTTGCCACGATGTGGCCACGACTGACGACCGTCGGGGCATCGAGAAGCCGAATCGCGGCATCGAGCGCGGCTGGGGTCAAGTGCATGTACCGCTGTGTCGTTCGCAGATCGGCGTGTCCAGCCAGCTCCTGAATTGCCCTCGCTGGCGCCCCACGCATCGCCAGATGCGAACAGAACGTGTGGCGAAGAACGTGAACCCCGCGATGGTTCAACTTCGCCGCCTGCGCCGCATGGTCAACGTGGTCTCCGATGATCTTTTCGTTCAGTGGCTTCCCCTGTCGATCGCAAAACACGAGCGGGCCACGAAGATGTCGCGACGCGTGTAGCGCCGCCGCCAGTCGTTGTGTCAACGGCACGTACCGCAACCGTCCCCTTTCGGCGTTTCTGTATGGCCCTTCCATACAGACCGTTGCACGCAAAGCTGACGCTTCTTCAAATTCGACATCACCCCATTCAAGCGCCGTGATCTCGCCGCGCCGGAGTCCTGCTTCGCCGCCGAGGAGGACGACGAGATATGCAACGTCATCCCGCTTCTTCGCCCCTTCGACCAGCCGCTCGAAGTCCTCGAAGTCGTGGAAGCGCGCCGAAGGTGGTGGAACCGGGAGCAAGCGAACCACACACGGCATTCGGTCGATCACACCCCATTCAACCGCCTTCTTGAGCATCGTGTTCAGCACCGTGAGCACGTTGTTCACGGTCTTTGGTGCCTTGCCTGCGAGCCCTGCCTTCAGTTGCTGAACGTTCTCCGTTGCGATCGTGTCGAGCTGGTGATCCCCGAGCGAGGGAAGCACGTGCACTCGGGCAATCACTTCCTTCGCCGCAATGCCGCTCGGCTTCTGTCTGTTCGCTCGGGCGTGGCCCTCCAGAAATCTGGGCCAGAACTCTTTCAGCGTCGGCACCTCCTTCTTGCGTCGAGGGGGACCGTGCTGCAGCAAGTGCCGCTCACGATCCTGGCCCCATCGCCGGGCCGCCGACTTCGAGGTGACGGACAACCGCCGTCGTTCTCGATGTCGCGTCCCGTTTGACAGCCGGGTGTTGATGTCCACCAACCAGCCGCCGCTCCGATCCGCTCTGACTGCTACGCTCATCGCCGTTCTACCTTTCCAGCGATGGAGTGGCCTTCTGGCGCAGCCAGTCTAGCAAAGTGTCCTCACGCACGAGCACACGACGTCCGATCCGCACGATGCCCGGTAACTGGTCGCGCTCGATCATCGTGTAGATCGCCTTGCGACTGGTTCGAAGCAGCTCGGCCACCTCGGTTGGCTTCAGCAGAACTGGCATGTGCGTCATGTGGTCGGCCCGAGTTCCTGATTGGCGATTTCGAACAAGTTGGCGCGGACGCCGTGGAGTGTCCGGCCGATTTGCTGGAGTCGGCGTGCGTAGCCTTGCCTATCGCCCTGTCGACTCCACGCCTGGTCCGAGTCGGGCAATACGGTCTTTCGCCTTGCTCAACTTCTGTGCGTCCGCCCTGTCGATGAGGGCGTGCATCGCCTCTGTCGTGGGCGGGTCGTTTGCGGCGAGCGCGAAGTTCAGATTCAGCACGATGGTTCTCAGGGCCAGAAATTCGGCGAGCAGCAAGAAGTGAAGTGGATCGGGCTGCGTCGAGCTGAGCAAGATGCCGCGGGCCCACTCGCTCACGGTCAGCGGTTCTGCGCGTCTCGCGATCGCCTCGTATTCCGATTCGGTCACCTTCGTGCCGACTGATTTCGTCCGTCGCGTGGCCATCGTGTTGCGCTGCAACGCCAAAATCGGGCCAAGATCAGGCGCTTCGACAAGTACAACGGATTCAACGAGTTCCTTTTCGGCAACCGCGGTTCCGAGCCAGGAACCGGTTGGTGCTAAGTCTCACTCCATCAGGACGTTCCGAATTGGGAACCGCGGTTCCTCTGCAGCACCCCCGTGGGGGTGACGTGTCACCCTACTCCCGCTGCGAAGCAGCGATGCTCTGTCAGCGCCGCGAGTCAGGGTCAACGTTGACCTGAAGGGGTCATGAGCCGAGGGTCAGATCTGACCCCCGCTTCGCATCTCGGCGGCGCCGTGTCGCTTCACTTTCAAATTGATCCGCGGCTGACGACGATGGCATCGTCGTCGCAGATGGGATTGCCATGACGCCGCCTCGTCTTCTTGAGCAGGTGCGCGCAGAAATCCGTGCGCGGCATTACAGCCGACGGACCGAGGACGCCTATGTCCATTGGATCCGCCGGTTCATCGTGTTCCATGGCCGGCGGCACCCCCGCGAGCTTAGGGCCCCGGAGATCTCGGCGTTTCTCACCTGGCTGGCCGTGGAACGGCACGTGGCGGCCTCGACGCAGAACCAGGCGTTGAGCGGCGTGCTGTTTCTCTATCGCGAGGTGCTGCGTCAGGACGTCGGCGTGGTCGCACTGCTGCCACGGGCGCGGATGCCGTCGAAAGTGCCGGTGGTACTCAGCCCGTCCGAGGTGCGACAAGTGCTGGACCAGTTGACCGGCGTGCCGCGGATCGTGGCAATGCTGCTCTATGGCGCCGGGCTCCGGCTGCAGGAGTGTCTCGAGCTGCGGGTGAAGGATCTCGACTTCGAGCGACGGGAAATCACCGTGCGTCGAGGCAAGGGACAGAAGGATCGGCGGGTGATGCTGCCCGACGCCGTGCGAAAGGCGCTCGCGCAGCACCTCGAAGGGGTCCGTCGGCTCCATCATGCGGATCTCGCAGCCGGGTTCGGTCGGGTCGTGCTGCCTGGGGCACTCGAACGGAAGTATCCAAACGCGCCTACTGACTGGTCGTGGCAGTTCGTGTTTCCGGCCGGGCGGATCTGCCGGGATGAGCGGTTTGGTCCGCCCACGAGATTTCATCTGCACGAGTCGGCGGTACAACGAGCCGTGACCGAGGCGGGTCGGAAAGCGGGCCTGGCCAAGCGGGTCGGGTGTCACACATTTCGCCACTCGTTCGCGACACACCTGCTCGAAAGTGGGTCTGACATCCGCACAGTCCAGGAGCTCCTCGGCCATGCCGATGTCAGCACGACGATGATCTATACGCACGTGCTGAACCGCGGCGGGTTGGGGGTGAAGAGCCCGATCGACCGGTGGTAGGCGCGTTTACGCGCAGCTCGTTCGCAATGAAACATGGCCTTCCTTGGGCATGCCGGCACGTTTACTTGCGAGCGCCTCGCTATGATCCACGTTTCTGCAGGTATTTCTGGCCGCTGGATTCCGTCCGAGCAGATGTAAGATGCCCGCCGACCGTAGGATGAAGGCGGCCCGACGGCCAGTCCCGCGGTGCATATCATTGCGAGTTGGCGTGAGCGGTCTACTCCAATACACGTTAGGCGGACATGACAGTCTCGAGATACGAAGGCACCATGACCGCACGCGTGAAATCGCCCGTCGTCCCGGCGGGCACGGATCGCCGGTTTTTCACTGGCTTAGCAGTGGCGGTGGCTCTCAGCGTCTTCGCTGGCTTTGCGCCAACCTACTATCTGAAGGGTCTGTACGGCACGCCGGCGCTGTCACCGTTCTTGCACTTCCACGGAATGCTATTTACGTCGTGGATCCTGCTCTTCGTGACGCAAACTACGCTGGTTGCCGCGAGGCGTACTGACCTGCACCGACGTCTCGGCGTCGTCGGCGCGCTGCTGGCGGTAGGCATGCTCGTCGTGGGAACCGCCGTCGCGGTCGCAGCCGCGAAACGCGGTCAGGTTCCGGGGCTCCAACCCCCGTTGGAATTTCTGGCGGTCCCGCTCGGCGGCCTGGCTATTTTTGCAGTGCTGGTGGCGATGGGTCTGTACAACAGGCGCAAGCGCGACAGCCATAAGCGACTGATGATGCTCGCGACGATCGTGACGGCGGGCGCCGGGCTCGATCGCCTCTTGTTTCCTACTGGCGTGCTTGCGTTCTCGAGTCTGCCGCTAAACACATTGACGTCTATGAGCCTCACCGCTGTGTTTCTATCGGCATGCTTCCTCTACGACCTGATAACGCGTGGTCGCGTGCATTCAGCCTTCTTGTGGGGAGGCATATCTGTGATGGCCTGGGCGTATGCGACGCGCGAGTTTATTGGCGGCACAGCGACGTGGCTGTCGTTTGCGGGCTGGCTTACGCGCTGACCGTGTCGTTGTCTTGTGGCCGGTTGCCGCCTAACGAGCCGCTGCAGCCGACGAGCGGCGCGCGAGTCGAAGCTGGTTCTCGTGAGCGCCGCTCGCGGCTGAGCGGCAGGCGTTGGGCGGACTGACAACTGATATCAGGGCTTAGAGGTTGCGCGATGACATTGGACCTAAGCAGACGCATTGCCGTTGGCGCCTCACTCATTCTGGGTCTGTCTCTCGCGACTCCATTCGGGCAGCAAGCTCCAACTTCATTTGCAGGTTCGCAGACGCGCCCTGCCGCACCGTTTCCAGTGGAAGAAGCGACGATCCGCCAGATCCACGCTGCGTACCTGGCCGGCAAGACAACGGCTCACGCAATCACTCAGGCCTACATCAACCGCATCGTCGCCTACGACAAGCGCGGCCCATATCTCAACTCAATCATCACTCTAAATGATCACGCACTCGCCGACGCCGATAAGCTCGACACGAGGCTCAAGGCCACCGGCAGCCTGACCGGGCCTCTCCACGGCATTCCAGTGATCGTGAAGGACAACCTCGACACCTTCGACCTGCCGACAACTTCAGGCGTGGCGTTCTTCAAGGATTTCCTGCCGACGAAAGATGCGTTCGTGGTTGCGCGCCTCCGCCAGGCAGGCGCGATCCTTCTGGCGAAGGCATCGCTCTCGGAGCTCGCCATGGGTCTCGCCGACACAATCAACTCCGTGCTTCCAGGATTCACACGGAATCCGTACAACACGGCATATGCGAGCGGCGGCTCAAGCGGGGGTACCGGAGTGGCAATCGCCGCAAACTTCGCTACGGTCGGCATTGGCACTGACACCGGCGGAAGCGTGCGTGCGCCATCGTCGATCAACAACCTCGTCGGCATCCGGCCGACCGTCGGCCTCGTCAGCCGTACTGGAATGGGCCCGCTCGACAGTCAGCGCGATACACCCGGGCCGATGGGCCGCAACGTCGAGGACGTCGCACGCTTGCTGGACGTGATGGTCGGCGTCGATCCTGCCGACGCGCGCACGGCTGGTGCCGAAACGAACGTCCCCGGTACTTACACGGCATTTCTCGACAATAACGGACTGAAGGGCGCGCGTATTGGTGTCTTCCGCCAGACGCTGAAGCTTCAGGACGGTGCCGATGACCGCGTCGTGGCACTCTTTGAACGAGCCATAGTTGATTTGCGCGCCGCGGGCTCGGAGATTGTCGACGACTTCACGGTCCCAGGGTTCGAGACGTTTCCGCGGCCACCACAGACGCCCTCTCGTACGAAAGCCGACTGGGAAGCGTTCTTCGCGTATGAAGGTTCGACATTTCCGGTGAAGACCGTCGCCGAACTGCGCGACGCGCCGCTGGCAAAACGGGTTCATCCGCTCCACGCTGCCCGGGTCGCTGAGATCGCCGCGATTACCCTGCCTCCTGAGCAGGACCCGCAGACCATCCAGGGCCGCAAAGATGAGCAGATGTATCGCGACAAGCTGAGTGCCGCGATGGAGGCCGCACACGTTGCCGCGCTTGTGTTTCCCGTGTGGACCTTTCCTCCAAAGATCAATGGCGACCGTGGGCAGACGCCGCAAGGCTCACTCACGTTCATCGGGAGCGCCACGCAATGGCCCGTCGTCGTGGTCCCCATGGGCTTTGTCGGCGAGAATCTCCCGATGGGCCTTCAGATCCTTGGCCGGCCGTGGACTGAGGGACAGCTGATTAAGTTTGCGTACGCCTACGAGCAGGTCTCGCGTCATCGACGGCCCCCGCCGACCGTGCCCCCGCTCGCAGGCGGTTCGTCGCGAAACTCGTCGGCACGTAGAAAATAGCGGTAACCGTCTTCCAGCGGAGGTCGTCTTTCGGTTCAGCCGTCCCGCCATTAGAGGACGACAGAGTCGTAAAAGCGACGAAATCGCTTTGGGCAGGGCCGCCCAACACTGCGCTGGAGCCGGCGGCGCGTGAATCTTACGCGTGACGCGCCGCGGTTCAGCGCGAAACGTTAGACGGACACTCGAGGGAGCATGGCTTACTACGAGGACCTGAGCGTTTGCGACTACTTCGAAGGACAGGGGTACCTGCCGTCGGGAGAGCTGATACCGCCCCGAGGATTACCTACGCTGCTGGCCGTCGGCTGGCTTGAACAGGGGCACGTCTACCCGGTCGGTCGGGTAGTGCCTGGACTGGTGCCCAAGTTGAGGGACTTTCGAGATAGTCCGGCCAACCCAGCCCCCTCGTTTATGGGCTGGCACGATTGCGGCTTCTGCAGCCGCGCCATTGGCGGGAGTTCAAGAAATATTCTGGTGCCGAGCCCTGGAGTCATGTACGTGGCTCCTGGTGGCATCGATCACTTCA
>Ga0137452_1000212_pt1 | contig 17179 bp, 15 predicted proteins | sample EasRivERMGT513_2_FD_102312 | JGI IMG/M metagenome (GOLD analysis project Ga0137452, IMG submission 102312) | Soil microbial communities from meander-bound floodplain in the East River, Colorado, USA - East River MetaG ERMGT513_2 | ecosystem: Environmental > Terrestrial > Soil > Floodplain ...
GGGCGGCGCCGCTCGGCGCCTTCGGCGCGATCGCGTTCACCGTGGGCCGGTTCGGCGCGGGCTCGCTCGCCTCGCTCGGTGTGCTGCTGCTCGAGTTCTACACCGTGTGTCTGCTGTTCGTGTTCATCGTGCTGGGTGGCGTGGCGTGGTTCTGCGGGGTCAGCCTTATCCGGCTGCTCTACTATATCCGCGAAGAGATCCTGATCGTCGCGGCGACCACATCATCGGAGACGGTACTTCCGCGTCTCGTGCAGAAGCTGGAGGCACTCGGCTGCGAGGAATCGGTCGTGGGTCTCGTCGTGCCCACGGGATATTCGTTCAACCTCGACGGCACATGCCTCTATCTCGCGACCGTGGTGGTGTTCCTGGCGCAGGCGACGAACACGCCGCTCGATCTCGGCGCGCAGCTTGCGCTGCTCGCAGTGATGCTGCTGACGTCGAAGGGCGCGGCCGGGATCGCGGGCGCCGCGCTGATCGCGCTGGCATCGACCCTCGGCTCGTCGGGGACCGTGCCGGTGGCGAGCGTGGCGCTCGTGCTCGGCATCCATCGGCTGATGGCCGAGGCGCTCACCTTCGTCAACGTGGTCGGGATCGCGGTCTCCGCGATCGTGGTCGCCAAATGGGACAACGCCCTCGACACGCAGAAGCTGTTCCCCCTGGTCGGCTTGCGCTCCGTCCAACCCGTCGCCTCGCCCCGCCCGGCGGAGTAACCCCTTAAGTTTCCGAGCATATTACGCTCCTGGACTCCCAGCCGCATTCCGTCTACTGTTGATATCGAAAGTCGATATCGAGATTCGATAGTGATCGACCGCGAGTTCCAGCGGGGCTTTGTGAAGCTCTACGCCCTGTGGCGGGCTTCGAAGGGCGAGGTGTATGGCGTCCAGATCATCGAGGAGATGCGTGTGCTCGGTTTCAGAGTGAGCCCCGGAACGCTCTATCCGGTGCTGCATACGCTGCTCGAGGAACGGGACGTAACGGTCACTGAGCGCGTGGTGAAGGGCAAAGTGCGCAAGCTCTATAGCGCCACGGCAAAGGGGCGCGAGGAAGCGGAAGAGGTCGTCGAGAAGTTATCCAAGTTGCTCAAGAAATTCCGCTGACGGGAAGGGAGGGAGGATTGCGCAGGCGTACGCTAACCGGTGTCTTTATCGCCGTTGCCGTGCTCGCCTTCGCCGCCGGCGGGTTTTGGTTTTATGCGCAGCGCCCGGAGAACGCGAACGCCGCCGTTCCCGCGACAGCCGAAGCGGCGATGCGCGAATTCTCCTCCGTCGTCACCGCGATCGGAGCCGTCAAGCCGCAGATCGGCGCCGAGGTGCGTGTCGGGACGCGCATCTCGGGCAAACTGATGCGCCTCCCCGCCAATATCGGCGATCGGGTCGAACGCGGTTCTGTGATCGCGGAGCTCGAGAGCGCGGATTTGGCGGCCGCCGTCGCGCGCCATGAAGCCGCCGTCGCGGTGGCGCGGGAAAAGATCGCCGATGCCGAAGCGCGCCAGAAGCTGTCCGAGGCCACTTATCAACGCCAGTTGAGCCTGCTCAAGATCAGTGGCACGAGCCAGCAGCTCGTCGACGAAGCGCTGAGGGAAAGCCAGAGCGCCGCGGCGGGCGTGCAGATCGCGATCCGCGAACGCGAGTTCGCCGAAGCCCAGCTGCGCGAGGCCCGCGTCAATCTCTCCTACGCCACGATCACGGCGCCGATCTCGGGCGTCATCGGGTCCGTCACCACGCAGGAAGGCGAAACGGTTGCGGCGGGCCTGAACGCGCCGACATTCGTCGTCATCGTCGACCTCGACCGGCTTCAGGTGAACGCCTTCGTGGACGAAGTCGACATCGGCAAGATCAGGCTTGGCCAGCGCGTCACCTTCAATGTCGACGCGTTTCCGGCACAGGACTTCACGGGATCGGTGTCGGCGATCTATCCGAGCGCCACGATCCAGGACAACGTCGTCAAATACGTCGTCGCGATTGCAGTCGACGACGAGGAGCGCGGCCTCTTGCGCCCGGAGATGACAACGAGCGTGCGCATCCAGTTGGAGGCGCGCACTGTGCTCGCGATTCCCGCACGCGCCATCCGGCAGGAAGGCGGGCGTTCCGTCGTCCATGTCGTGAGCGGCGGCGCCACGGAGGTTCGTCCCATTCGGGTCGGCTGGCGCGACGGCCCGTGGGCGGAGATCGCCGACGGCCTGAACGAGGGCGACCGCATTCTGTTGAACGCAACCACTACCAACGGGGAGCTTGCCAAATGAGCCGATCGCAGCGCATTGCCCGTGATGTGTTCACGTCTCTCCTAGCGAACAAGCAGCGCGCCTTCCTGATGATGTTGGGCGTCGCCGCCGGTGTTGCCGTGCTGACCGCGGTGATCGCCATCGGTCAGGGGACGCGCGAGCGCGTCATGGAACTGGTCCAGGTGCACAACCTCGACATGATCATGGTGCGCGCCGGCGGCGAGGTGCAGATCTTCGCGCCCCAGGCCGACCGTGGGCTTGCCGCGCTGACCGAACCGGATGCCCGCGCGATCGAGGCGGAAATCTCCGATATCGGGAAAGTGAGCGTCGTCCAGGCCCAGCGCGGCATCAACCTCGTCTACCAGGACCGCTCCGCGGCGACACGCGTGTTCGGCGTCGACTCGGGCTTCTCCGAGATCCGCTATCGCCCGGTCTCGCAAGGGGAATTCATTACCGATGCTGATGTCGTCTCGATGGCTCGCGTTGCCGTGCTCGGCGACAAGGTGGCGAAAGCGCTGTTCCCCGAAGGCGATGCGGTCGGGAAAGTGATCCGCGTCGAGAACGATCCGTATACGGTCAAAGGCGTGTTCCGCGAGATCGGCCAAACCGCCAACGGCGAAGAGGATCAGGACGACAGGCTTGTGATTCCCTTCTCGACGTCGTCTCGACGGCTGCTCAACCGGCCCTATCTCGAGCAGATCATCATCAACGTGCCGGACCTCGACAACATCCCCGAGGTCGCCGAGCGCATCCGCACACTATTGAAGAGCAGGCACGCGATTGGCGCCGGTGAGGCCGACGATTTCTTCGTGCGCGAGCCGGACGACGTGGTCGACGCCGCGATGCAGACCCCAGCCACGCTGTTCGCGCTCATGGCCGCGGTTTCCATTGTTGCCCTGATCGCGGGCGGCCTCGTGATCATGAACCTGATGCTGATCGCTATTGCCCAGCGGTCGAAGGAGATCGGGCTCCGGCGGGCGCTCGGCGCGCGAGCTTCGGACATCTCGCGCCAGTTCCTTTTGGAATCGGTGTTCATCGCGCTTGCGGGCGGTGTGGTGGGTGTGGTGCTTGGCCTGGCCGCCGCCATGGGTCTCGACGCCGCAGGCCTCGCGGTCAGCCGCATCACTTGGCTCCCCATTGCCGTGGGATTCCTCGCCTGCATGGCCGTCGGCATCGTCTTCGGTGTGCAGCCGGCGCGCAAGGCGGCGCATATCGATCCGGCAACGACGCTGCGCGGACGGGCCGCATAGGAGGGGACCATGATCGAAGCCATCAACATCTCCAAGAGCTACCGCCGGGGCAATGTGGTCACCGATGTGCTGAAGGGCGTGTCCTTTCGCGTGCGCAAGGGCGAGTTCGTGGCGATCATGGGGCCTTCGGGATCGGGCAAATCGACCTTGCTGAACGTTCTCGGCCTGCTCGATTCTCCGGATGGCGGCTCCTATCTGCTCGATGGCGTGGATTACTCGGAGACGGACGATGAGACGCGTTCAGCCGCGCGAAGCCGCTTGATCGGGTTCGTGTTCCAGCAATTCCATCTGCTCGATCGCGCGACGGCCTTGCGCAACGTGACGCTGCCCCTGCTTTACGCCGAAGTCAGCCGCGACGGCACGGCGCGCGCGGAACGGGCGCTCGAAGCCGTGGGCCTCACTCATCGCAAGCACTATCTGCCGAGCGAGCTGTCGGGCGGCGAGCAGCAGCGCGTGGCCATTGCGCGCGCTCTGATCAACGATCCCCCGCTAATCCTTGCCGACGAAGCGACGGGAAATCTCGATGCGACATCGGGGGCGGAAGTGCTCGATATCTTCCGCAACCTCGTCCGCGGCGGCCGCACCGTCGTCCTCATCACGCACGATAAGAACGTGGCCGATCACGCCGACCGCATCTTGGGCTTCAGCGACGGCCGCATCGCCGGCAATGACCTCGGTATGCGAGGGCGGGACACGAGTACGCGCACGGCAGCGCCCGGGCCATGAAAGCGACCACGGGCCGGCGCGGAAATCTTCTGCGCGGCCTCATGCTCTCGCTTCAATTGCTGGCGGCGCATCGCTTGCGCACCGCGCTCAGCGTGTCGGGCCTGCTGATCGGCGTTGCCGCCGTCATGGTCATGGCGGCGATCGGCCGCGGCGCGGAGCAGCAGCTGCGCACTCGCCTTCAAACGATGGGGACCGACCTTCTGGTCATCGCCGCAGCGCCCGCAGCGCGTATCACGGGCCGCCCGCGGCAGGTCAATGTCCAAACGGATCTGAGCGCGGAGGATGCAATCGCCATTGTCAAAGAGAGCCCGGCGGCCATCGCATCGGCTCCGGCGGTCAACCGCAATGCGGTGCTGCGTTGGGAAGGACTCAATCGCCCGACGGGATTGAGCGGCACCACGCCGGAGGGCTTGCGCATCCGCAATATCCGCGCCGCGTCAGGGCGGCTGTTCGACGACAACGACGATAGAGAGCAGCAGCGCGTGGCCGTGATCGGTCCGTCCGTCGCCCGCAGCCTCTTTGCCGGCGTTGCTCCCGTGGGACGCACGATGCGGATCGGTACGCTCGAGTTCGAGGTGATCGGCGTGGCGGCGCCGCGCGGCATCGATCCGCTCGGCAGCGATCTCGACGACTTTGTCGCCATCCCATTCCAGACGGCGATACGTCGTGTCCACAATCTGAACTACGTCGATGCCATCTATGTGCAGGCGCAGAGCAGCGAACACTTGGATGGTCTCGAGCGTGAGGTCCGCGCGATCTTAAGCGCGCGCCTCGCGGAGCGCTCAGGTGTGTCCGCCGCCTACACGATCCAGAACCAGGCCATGCTGCTGCGCGCCGAGCGTGCTGCGACGGGTGCGCTCAATCAACTCGTCCCCGTGGTGTCGGCCATAGCATTGCTGCTCGGCTCCATCGGCATTCTCACGGTCATGCTGATCTCGGTGCGCGAGCGGACGCGCGAGATCGGGTTGCGGCGCGCGCTCGGCGCCTCGCGGCGCAATATCCGGACGCAGTTTCTGCTCGAGTCGGGAATGCTTGGAATCGCCGGAGGTGGGGCCGGGGCACTTGTGGGCATGGTGGCCTCTGGCATCGCATCCTATTTCGGTGCTTGGCCGTTGGTCATCGCGTGGGATGCGGCCCTGATCGGAGCAGCGTGCTCTCTGCTCCTTGGCCTCTCGATCGGAATCGTTCCAGCAACGCGCGCGGCGCGTCTGGAGCCTATCGCAGCGTTGCGCGCAGTGTGACAGGGGGGCACCCATGCAATCCATTGAACCGGATGAGTTGGAGAGCTTCGAGAACAATGCCCCTCTCGAAAATTCGATCATGAGTGTGGCGCGGCTCTCGAAGACTTATGGCCGCATCCGCGCACTCGAGAAAGTCAGCTTGTCGATTCGTCCAGGTGAAATCCTGGGTCTGATCGGCCCGAATGGCGCAGGAAAAACAACGTTGTTCGAGTGCGTTGCCGGACTCGAGCCTGCAGACGAGGGAGCGGTGCTGTTCGGTACGAGCGGGGCAAACGGCCGGCATCGTTCATCTACGCTCTTTTACGTGCCCGATGGCATCGCGCCTTGGCCGGACCAGCCTGTTCGCTGGGTGTTGGAATTCAGCCTGGGATATTTTGGTGGCCGCCAGAGCAGCTATTCAGCTGTGGTCGATGACCTCGCCTTGGCCCCTCTCATGCGTGTTCCAGTTGGTGCGCTTTCGAAGGGCCAACGCAAGCGCGTCCTTCTCGCGTTGGGACTTTTGGCACCGCAACCGGTTCTATTGATCGATGAGCCATTCGAAGGACTCGATCTGCGGCAAAGCAGAGACGCTGTTATAGCGCTCCGCAGGCACCTTACGCCCGATCGCACCTTCTTCCTCTCGATCCACCAGATCGCCGCCGCGGCGAAGATCTGTGATCGTTTCCTTCTCTTGAGCGAAGGTCGTGTCGTGGAGGAAGGCAACCTTGAGGATCTCACCGTGCTGGCCGGTGAGCGGCTCCGCCGAGAGCCCTCCGATTTCGAGGAGGTCTTCCTTGCTCTCACGTAGCGGTGCTTGGACATGGCTTCTGCGGAAGGAGTGGCGGGACTTGGTGAGTTCGCGCTCCTGGTGGGTCATGTTCGCGCTGATGGGCCCGCTCGTGGGTGTATCATTCATCAATGCGGTACGCAGCTATGCCGAGGCGAGCGGCCAAGGCGGGACAGCGGCAGCACTTTCGGACACGCTGTTTCCGCTGGACGGCGTCGTCGCGCCCACATTCAGCGCCTATGAAATTGCGGCGTCATTCCTGCTCCCCTTCGTTGCAATCCGGGCCGTTGCCGGGGATCGCCAAAGCGGCGCGCTGAAACTCGAGTTGCAGCAAGGAATGCCGCCCATTGCGATGATAGGAGCAAAAGGTTTCGTGCTTCTCCTCGCCTGGCTACTCGCTGGCCTTCCCATTGCGCTCGCAGGCGTGTTTTGGGTCAGCTATGGCGGCAGCCTGTATCCGCCCGAACTTATGAGCCTGCTCATCGGCCATGTGCTTAACGCGGGTGTGGTGATCGCGCTTGCGGCGGCCGCGGCATCGCTGTCGGAACATCCGTCCACGGCCGCCATTCTCGTGCTTACATTTACCGTCGGAACATGGGTGCTCAGCTTTGTTGCAGCGTTCCAGGGAGGAATCTGGGAACAGATCGCAAGCTACACGCCTTCCGAAATGCTGCAGGCGTTCCGGCGTGGGCTCATTCGCCTGGATCTCATCATTGCCGGGCTGATCTTCATCGCTGCAGGTTTCGTGCTCGCGGCAATCTGGATGCGCCTTGGCGCCCCGTTGCGGCGAAAGGCTGTGGAATCCATTGCTGTCCTTACGGTTTCCGCCATCCTTCTGATTGGAGCCTCGTTCGTCCGCCCCAACTGGGACGTGTCCGAAAATCAACGCAATTCGTTCTCGGAGTCCCAAACAGCAATCCTGAGCAGCATTCGCACGCCCTTGCGCATTCAAGCGCATCTCGCCCCTGAAGATCCGCGCCGGTTCGACCTTGAGCAACAGACATTATCGAAGTTGCGACGCACGATGCCCGACGTCACGGTCGCCTACGTTTCGCAAACCTCGACCGGACTGTTCGAGCAGGCGAACGCCAATTACGGCGAGATCCGGTACGACCTCGGCGGGAAAAAGGCGGTCAGCCAGATAACCACGCCCCGAGGCGTGCTCGATACGATCTATGAGCTTGCAGGCGTACCGCTGCCGCAGGAAGGCAGCGCAAGCCAGCCGGGGCACCCACTCGTGGCGGAGCCCCGCGGCGCCTTTTCGCTGTTCTACATCGTTTGGCCACTGGCCGCGTTCAGCCTGGCATTATTTTTCCAACGGAGGAGGTTGACATGAACCCATTATCTCGTCGGCAACTCATGATCGCGGCCGCTGCGTGCGCGGTAACGCCGATTTCCGGCATGCGCGCTTCCGCCGCCGAACTGAAAATCGATTTGAGCAACGAGCGCGTAGGCCAGCCACCTGCCGCTTTCCAGCCCATCGTGGGCACATGGAGAGTGACTCAGGACGGCCCCGACAAGGTCATTATGGTGGATGGGCAGCCTTGGAAACTCAGCCAAAACAATCGCACGGCGCTGCTCGCCGAACGGGCGCGGGCGTTCTACAACGCCTCGCAGGAAGACTTCATCGATAACGTCAAGCAATTCGCCTATTACCCGATTGCGACGCTGAACGGAGTCGACAATTTCTCAAACGGCACGATCAGCCTCAAGTTCAAGACGATCGCAGGCGATCTCGACCGGGCATCAGGTATCCTTTTCAACGTCAAATCGAATGGCGATTGGCTCTGCACGCGATACAACGATACGGAATTCAACATCACGCTTTGGACCTTCAGCAACGGCGTCCGAAAGTTGGTGCGGCGCGGCCCCGGCAGAGAGCCATGGCATCTGGACCGTAACCAATGGCACGAATTGAAGCTCACTGTGGATGGCCCGAACACCAAAACCTACATCAACGGGCAGCTTGCCCTTGACTACGCGTTTGCCGAACCTGTTTCGGGCAAGATTGGCCTGTGGTCGAAGACCGACAGCACGAGCTACTTCAAGGACTTCATCGTGCAGCCGGCAGGCTAGCGATTTAGGGCTCGCCGGGAAGGGCTGGGAACGCGGGCGGCGGCCGGCGATGGCGCGTCGCCTGCTCGTAAGCGGCGGCGATGCGGATCAGCACCGGCTCGCTGAAGCGCCGGCCCAGGACATCGATCGAGATCGGAAGCTCTGCCGGCTTCGGCGGAAGAAGATCGCCGGCGGTCTTGCTGCCGCCGGCGCCCACGACCACAGCGCGGTCATACACCTCGCGCGTGAATCCCGCGGGTACGACGACCACCGGGAAACCGCCGTTCGGGCTCAGGCGGGGCGTCAGCGGCGCGCGCAGATCGACGACGCGCTCGATAACGCGGTCATATTGCTCGCCGTTGATCGTGACGGTGACGGTCTCCTTGATCGTCTTGAGATTCGCGGGCTCGACCGGCGACGCGAGCAGCGGCGCGGGGATCGTCTTGGTCGGATAGACGAGCGCATCCAACCGATTGTCGGCCATCACCTTGTTCACCAGCATCTGCAGCGTGGTGCGCACCGCGTGCCAGGCGGTGATGTCGACATTCGCGACAGGCAGCTTCTGGATCATCGGCATGTTGTCGCTCTTCCGCGTCAGCCGCACGGGCTGTTCGAGCAGGCCTTCGAGCCGTGTGCGCGGCGGCAGCGTGACACCGTCGATCGTCGCGTGATCGAAGAACGTCGACTGCGCCAGGAGATCACGCACGGACTTGATGTTCGCGTCGCCGCGATCGCGCAGGTAGCGGTCCATCGCGTAGAGCACTTCGCCGGAGACCGGCGGTTCGCGCTCGGCGAGCAGGCGGATGGTGAGCTCGGGCGGAAGCTGAGCCGCGTTGCCCGAGAGCTGGACCGTGCGATCGACGAACGGCGTGTTGGTGGCGAAGAGCTCCTTGTACACTGCGGCGAGCGTGCCGGTATCGAGCGCGGGCACGATCTCGGCGATCGCAGTCCTGAACAGCTCGCCTTCGGGACCTGGGTCGACTATGGTCGCACCGGACCTTGCGAGATCGCTGATCGCGAGATTGGCGATGCGGATCGCCTCCTCGTCCGCTTTCGTGTGCGGCTGCATGAATTCGCGCACCACGCCGATGCGGACACCAGTCAGCGTCGCGTTGTCGGCAAAGGTCTCGTAAGGCCACGAGGAATGCTCGAGGCTCTCTGCCGTCGCGGAATCGCGCTGGTCATAGCCGGCAAGTACGGAGAACACGGTCGCCGCGTCCTTGACCGATCGGCACAGCACGCCCGCGCGGTCGCGCGTGAGCGAGGCGGGAATGATTCCAGCGCGGCTCACAAGGCTGTTGGTCGCAACGATCCCGACGAGGCTTTCGTTCGAGGCGGGATTGCGCGCCGATGGTCCGGTCTCCTCGCCGAGCGCGCACATCACGAGATTGGCCGCAACGGCGGCGCCCGATCCGCCGCTCGAGCGGCCCGCGCTGCGCGTCGTGTCGTAAGGATTGCAGGTCGTGCCGCCATAGGTGCTGCGATCGCCTGAGGCGTATTCGCCGAGATTCGATTTCGCGAGGATGATCGCGCCCGCGGCGCGGAGACGCGCGACGACGGTCGCATCGCGCGGCGGGCGGTCGTTCGCGTAACGCGCGAGCGCCCCGCTGGTCGAGCGCATGTCGGCCGTGTCGAACTGATCCTTGATCGCGAACGGGATGCCGTGCAGCGGTCCCTTCAGCTTGCCGGTGCGGGCGAACTCGGCATCGAGCTGGGCTGCGACCTCGAGCGCGTCGGGCATCGCGGGATTGTTGTCGGTCTTGTCCGTCTCCGAGCGCTTGCCGCGAAGATTGAGCGTGATGAGAGCATTGACCTTGCCGGCGTTTGCGATCGGCTCGATGTCGCCGAGCTGCTTGCCGCTGGCGGAGTCGACCGCGCCGCGCACGCAGGGACCGTTATAGGCTTCGATGCGCTTCAAATAGTAGCCGACGAGTTGGCTCGCGGTGAGCTGGCGATCCATGATCGCGCGATGCACGTCGGCGATGGTCGCTTCGTTCAGGCGGAACGCGGGCGCCGGGGCGGCCAGGGCCGGCTTTGCCGCAAGCAGGACCGCACATAAGCCAACCAAGAGTCGCAGGAATGAGTGAGTGATCATCCGGGTCCCCTGAGGCGTCTCGCGCCCAAGTGACTTTTCGGGCCGCCGAGTCCACAATACTGGCAATATCTATACCAATGCTTGCGGAGGAGAAGCGAGCCATGAGACTGACGCACCTGCTCGGAACCTGTTCGTTGGCGGCTGCCCTGGTCGCGACGGCGGCGGCGCATGCCCAGACCCGTCCGGAATTCGTCCAGCTCGGGCGCGCGAGCGCGGCGATCTACAAGCCCGCGAGCGGGCCGGCACCGCATATCGCCATCCTGGTCACGCACCGGACCGGCAACAACCTCAACAACATCGCCTGCCGCGAGATGGCGAGCCGCGGGTTCATGGGGGTCTGCTTCAACACCCGCTTCGTCAACAACGAGGCGGCGGTGAAATCCGAGGAGATCATGCTCGACGTCAAGGCGGCCTTCGATTTCGCGAAGGCCCAGCCCGGGATCACGAAGGTCGTCCTCTTCGGCCACAGCGGCGGCTCGCCGGTGATGAGCCTCTATCAGGCGGTCGCGGAGAACGGGGCTCAATACTGCCAGAAGCCCGAGCGGCTGACGAAGTGCGACTTCAACGTCCCGGCGCTGACGCCCGCCGACGGGCTCATCTATCCCGACGCGCATCCGGGCAATCCGGCGCAGGCCGTGCGCGGCATCAATCCGTCGCTCGTCGTCGAGAACGGCAAGATCCGCGTGATCCCCGAGCTCGACCCGTTCAATCCGGCGAACGGCTACAACCCGAAAGGACCGTCGAAGTATTCGAAGGAGTTCCAGACGCGCTACTACGCCGCGCAGTCGAAGGCGATGACCGAGCAGCTCAACAAGGTGCTGGCGGCGAAGGCGCAGATGGCGAAAGGGGATTATCTGTACCCGGACGATGACATCGTGCTCGTGCCCTTCAGCGACCAGGACGGCTCGGCCGGCCTGATGCTGATGGATCCCTCCATCCCCGAGTTCATGAGCACCAAGAGCCCGCGCAAGCTCATCAAGAACGACGGGACGATCGCGACCCAGGTTGTACACAGCGCGGCGGTGCCGGAGCTCAATCAGCAGAAGGCCAATCGCGAGTTCGATGGCGGCACGAAGCTGCTGACGTTCACCTCGTACTTGAGCGCGAACGCGACGCGGTCGTCCAATTCGCTTGACGGGATCGAGGACTGCTCGAGCAACACGTCGACGATCTGCAACGTGCAGTCGATCAAGGCGCCGACGCTGATCGCCGCCATGGGCGGCTGGCGCTTCATCCGCGATCAGGAGCGGATGTACGAGCTGTCACCTGCGGCGGACAAGGACTACGTCGTCATCGAAGGGGCGGAGCACAATTACACGCCGTGCAAGCCGTGCGAGAAGACGCCGGGCCAGTATTCGAACTCGGTCAAGAACCTGTTCGACTACATGGCGAAGTGGGCCAACGACCGCTTCCCGAAGTGACGGCCGTTAGGCCGTCATTCCCGGCCGAGCGCCATAGGCGCGAGGGGAAGGGAATCCATGGCTCCCCTTCCCTCGCCTCGCATCCGCTCGGCTCGCCGGGGATGACGGCGCTGGTGTGATGTCTCAGCTTGAGCCAATGATGGCGCGAGCCTTGGCGACGATGTCGGGCGGCGCCGTCACCGTCTGATGCACGAAGCGCGCAACATCTTCGCCGGTTAGTGGCACAGCGTCGTAGGAGAGGCGCTTGGTCTCGGCGAGGAAGGCGGGATCGCGCATCGTCGACATGAACGCCGCGCGCAATGTGGCGACGCGGTCGGCCGGCACGCCCGGCGGCGCGAGATAGGGCTGGCCGAGCAGCGTGGGCGCGGAGATGAGCGTCAGGATCTGGCGCTGCTCCTCGGTCTTCGCAAGCTCATGCAGCAGAGGCACGTCGGGCAGCATCGGATCGCGCTTCGCACCCAGCTGGACCAGGAAATTGATCTTCTTCCCGGTTATCCACTCGGGATATTCGGCGAGCACCGAGGTGAGACCGACACTGCGCGCCGCGATCTCGCCGCGCTCCATCGCGAGAAAGACCTCGGACGAACTGCGATAGCCGAGCACGATCTTGAACTTCGTACCGAGCACTTTGTTCATTGCGGTTGGATAAACGACAATGCTCGAAGCCACGCCTGTGCCCCCAAGCACGACTTCGCGCTGCATGACGTCTTCGATCGTCTTGATGCCCGACGTATGCCAGGCGAAGGTCACCGAGTTGCGGTCGCCGGGCGAGCCCAACCAGTTGAACTTGTCGGCGTCGAAGCGAACGCCGCGTCCGTCGATCACCTGATGCAAGGGAATCGCGTCGTTGATCACGGCGATGACGGTGCCGTCCTTCAGCGCGTTGTTGTACATGTAATTGGTGGCGACGACGTTGCCGCCGCCCGGCATGTTCTGGACGATCGCCGTCGGATTGCCGGGCAGATATTTCGGCATGTGGCGCGCGACCAGACGGGCGACGAGATCATAGGTGCCGCCCGCGCCCGTGCTGGTGATGATGGTGAGGCCCTTCCACTGGTAGGGCACAGGCGCCGCGCGCGCGGTCGACGCGCAGAGTGCGGCGCCGATGCCCGAAAGCACCGAGCGGCGCGAAACAGAGCGGGTCATTTCAGCGGTCGGCATAGCGGGAGAAATCGTAGCCTTCCTTGGCGATGATTTCGAGCAGGAAAGGCTGGTCGCGTTCGACCGTGTCGAGCGCGGTCTTGATCGAGGGCACGATGTCGGCGGGTTTCTCCACGCGGCGCGAGGCGACGTTCAGACCTTCGGCGACCTTGGAATAATCGCCGCCGACCGAGAGTGCGCCGTATTTGCGCGTCGACGTCTCCAGCACGTGGCGCTCGCACGCCATCACGGAATTGTTGAAGACGATGGTGAGGATCCCGATGCCGTTGCGCGACGCGGTCTCGATGTCCATCCCGGTCATACCGAACGACGAGTCGCCCATGATGTTGATGCAAAGCTTCTCGGGTGCAGCAAGCTTCGCGCCCATCACGAGGCCAAGGCCGTATCCCAGCTGAGTCGACTTGCCCCAGCCGAGATAGGAGTGGGGCTTCGTCGTCTCCCAGAAGGGAAAGAGCTGTTCGCGCGGGCTTCCCGAGTCATGCGTGATGATCACGTTGTCGCGATCGACCTGGCGCATCAGATCGCGAATGACCCGGTACTGGTTGATCGGTACTTCATCGGAGTCGAGGTGCTTCGCCCATTCCGCGAGCCAGCTCTTCTTGATCGCCGCAATCTCCTCCGTGAGTGCCGCGAGCGCCGTCTTCGATTGCGCGGGCCGCGCGTGCTTCAACTCTTCGATGAGTGCGTCGATCACAAGCTCGGCGTCGCCGACGAGCGCGAGATCGGCCCGCGTATCCTTGTTGATGTCGGAGGCATCGTTGGTGGAGTGGATGATCGTCTTGCCCTTCGGCAGCGCAGGGCCGAACGAGGTCTTGGTCAGGCTCGAACCGATGGCGAGCACAAGATCGGCGCGCGCCATGAAGTGCGCGAACATCTTGGGCTGCGAGCGCGTGGAGGCGCCGAGCGACAGGGGGTGGGTTTCGGCGATCGCGCTCTTGCCCGGATTGGTGCAGGCGACGGGTGCAGGTATCAACTCGGCGAGCGCGGCAAGCTTCTCGCCGGCGTCGGCATAGTGCACACCCTGCCCCGCCCACAGCAGCGGCTGCTTGGCCGCAAGGATCAGCTTCACCGCGCGCTTGACAGCGTCGGGGTCGGGTGCGGTGCGCACCACCGGCACCGGCCGATAATCGAGCTTGCCTTGGTACTCGGCCTCGAACACGTCGTTGGGCACTTCGAGCAGCACGGGACCCGGCTTCCCGCTCCTGAGCGCGTGATAGGCCCGGCGTAGGAGATCGGGCAGCTCGTTCACGTGGTGCGCGAGCGCCGCCCACTTGGTGACGGGCCGGAAGACATCGGCGGCGCGGAAGGTCGGCTTCTGGTAGTGGCGATCGGTGGAGAAGCTCGCCGGGATGATGAGGACGGGGACGTTCTCGGAGAACGCCTGAGCGACTCCGGGAAACGCGTTCTCGATGCCGGGTCCGTGCTGCGCGGCGAAAACGCCGTTCTGGCGGCCTTTGCGAATGCGCGAGAAACCGTCGGCCATTGCGACGCCCGTGCGCTCCTGCCGGCAGAGGATCGGACGGATGTCGATCTCGGCGCAGGCATCGATCAACGGATTGCGCGGATAGCAAGCGAGGAATTCCGTCCCCTCGCGCTTCAGCACTTCGGCGATCAGTTGTGCGCCTTTCACTGGGCGGGTTCCGGCGTGGCGACGCGGATGCGATCCTTCATCGTTTCGATGAACGGCACGTCTTTGGGGGCCTCATAGCGCGTGGAGCGCACGCGAAAGCTCTTCGGATCAAGTCCCGGCAGCTTCTTGCCCGCTGCGTGGTCCTTGAGCATCTGGAGAAGCAGGCGCCTGATCTTCACGATCGCAGCATCGCTCGCGAGCAGGTGCTCAGACGAGCGATCGGCGATCGGTCCCATGGATTCCTGGATGGCGCAGTCCTGCGTACCAAGGCCCTTCATGCCGGTATAGGATTTCCCGCTCGCCTGAAGCGCGCGGTCGATCAGGTAGTCGTTCGCCTTGTTGCGGATCGCGTGATCGGTGCCGGCGTGGTTCTCAGTGTGGATGCCGCGCCATTCCTTCGATCGCTTCGGCTCCTCCTCCGTGAACGGACGATCCGGCTCGAAGTCGATCGAATAGAGCATGGTGTTCTCATCGTCGATCGGCGCCCAGACATGCGCGGCATGGGGCACCGAGGAGATGATCTTGTGGAACGGCATCAGGAGCACGTTCGCGTTCCACAAGATCGTGCCGTTGTCCAGATCGCGCCCCGTGCCGACAATGAAGCCGAAATCGGTGGGGATCACTTCGTACATTGTCGCTACGATGCGGCGGCTGTGTTCGGCGTCGCCGAAGTGCAGGAACGTCAAATGCGTCGCATCGAAGCCGCCTTCGACGCCCCGCAGCCAGTTGCACTCCTGGATGTGGCGCGTGGCGAAGCGCTGGGCCGGCGGGATCTGCGTCCATTCGAGATCCGGAAATTCGGGCTTGAGCTCGGGCGGGCCCATATAGGTCCACACCACGTCGCCGCGTTCGATGCAGGGATAGGCGCGCGTCTTGAGCTGGGTCTTGATGCGGCCGACCGCGCCTTCTCCGACCTGCGGCACACAGGGGACATCGACACAATTGCCTTCGACGTCGAATTTGAGACCGTGATAGACGCAGCGCAGGCCGCACTCTTCGTTGCGGCCGAAGAAGAGCGACGCCGTGCGATGCGGGCAGCGCTCATCGATCAGACCGACGCGGCCCTGCGTGTCGCGAAAGAGGACGAGATTTTCGCACAGAAGCCGCACGCGGATGGGCGGCGAGTCGGGCTTGGCGATCTGGTGTGAGAAGGCCGCCGGAATCCAATAGCGGCGCATCAGCTCACCCATCGGCGTGCCCGGCCCCACCCTGGTCAGGCGTTCATTATCGGCGCGTGAAAGCACGGTTTCCTCAGGTGCAATGGCTATGCTTGAATACTAGCCGGAGCAGAGTGAATAGCGAATAGGGCACCCCACGGATGCATACCCCTCACCCTCGAAAGCGCTCGCAACGCTCGCGCTTTCTCGACCTCTCCCGCAAGGGGAGAGGTAAAAAAACCACTAGACAAGTGGCGACACCCAACCGAGTGACCACCCATCCGGGTGAAGTGATCCTCGAAGAGTTCCTTCGTCCTCTCGACATGTCGGTGAACGCACTTGCGATTGCCTTACGCGTATCGGCGACGCGCATGGGCGCGATCGTCAAGGGTGAACGCGCAGTGACCGCCGATACGGCGCTACGCCTCGCGCGCTTCTTTGGAACGAGCCCGGAGTTCTGGATGAATCTCCAGGCGATGCACGATCTCACAAAGGCTCGGCAGGAGAGTGGAGAAAAGATAGCTCAAGACGTGCGACCGCGCGCCGCTTAACGCGGTACGTTGCGACGACAGAAGGGGGCGAGCATGGGCGAGACAAGGGAGTTCGTTGAGGGTGGATACCGCTACAGTCCGGCTGCCTTCCAGTACTCGAACGGCGTCGCGGCGCTCAAAGGCTACGAAATCGAGCGCGTCCGCCTGAGTGAGCCGGCGCCGCTGAAGGATGGGTTCGAGCTGATCCGCGAGACGCTCAGTACCGCGGGCCGGCCGCTTACCGCGCTCTGCGCGTGCGAGTTGCGGTCGCCTGCGCCGTTCACGCCGCAAGGCTTCTATGAGTTCAACAAGATCTATGTCGAGACGCTGAAAGCATGGGGCCTCTACACGGGCGGCAAGAACGACAATCCGGTGGCCCGCAGCAATGTCTGCCCTGAGATCGACCCGCCAAAGGTGCCCTCGCTTCACGCATTCTCGTTCACCGTCGAGTCGAGGGCGGCGCACCCCTCTTGCGTGATCGCGGGATCGGGCGAGGCGCGCAACGAGGAGGGGCCTTACGAAAACAAGACCGTTCGCTACGGCGAGACGAGCGGCGACGCGATGCGCGAAAAAGCGCGCTTCGTGGTCGCGGAGATTGGACGGCGCTTGAGCCAGCTGGGGTTCGGCTGGCGCAATGTGACGGCGACGCAGGTGTACACGGTCTATGATTTTCATGCGTTCTTCGCCGACGAGATCGTGAAAGCCGGCGCCGCACGTCACGGCGTGACCTGGCACTTCAATCATCCGCCGGTCGATGCGCTTGCCTTCGAGTTGGACTGTCGCGCGGTTTATCGCGAACGCGTCCTAGTACCCGGAATCAGAGCTGAGTGATACGGCGGCTTTTGAAGCGTCGCTGGTGGACCTTTTTCTTGGTCCACGCGAAGGGCTGCGCTTTTTCGTTATAGGCGCGAATGAAGGCATCGATA
>Ga0137452_1000213_pt1 | contig 17164 bp, 9 predicted proteins | sample EasRivERMGT513_2_FD_102312 | JGI IMG/M metagenome (GOLD analysis project Ga0137452, IMG submission 102312) | Soil microbial communities from meander-bound floodplain in the East River, Colorado, USA - East River MetaG ERMGT513_2 | ecosystem: Environmental > Terrestrial > Soil > Floodplain ...
CAGTGCGGCGATCGCCGCCTGCAAGGCCGACGGTTTCGATGTGACCGCCGCGGTCGTCGATCGCGCCGGCGATTTGAAAGTGCTCCTGCGCGCCGATACCGCCAATCCGCACAACGCCGATCTGGCGCGGCGCAAGGCCTACACGGCACGAACCTTCGGCGTCCCCTCGATGGAGGTCGCCAAGCGCACCAATGGAGCCACCGATCTCTCGGGACAGCGCTTCCTGTTCGACATCGTCCCCCTGGGCGGCGGGCTCCCGATCATGATCGGCACCGACAAGATTGGTGGTCTCGGGATCAGCGGCGGGCCGACGCAGGAAGCGGATGAGAAGTGCGCCAAAGCCGCCGTTGCCGGCGCGGCGTCTCAGCTGAAGTAACTCCCAAGTCCCAACTTCCAACTCCCAAGGAGATTCGATTCCAACGACGTAGAGGCCGACCTTCAGGTCGGCCTTCACCTTGAGAGTTGGGCGTTGGGATTTGGGAGTTCCGCCGACTATGGTTCCAGGGAGGCGACGTAGGCGACGATCGCGATTACGTCGTTCTCGCTCAGGTTCTGCACCGTCGGCTTCATGATCCGCGCGGCGCTGCCGCTGCGGCTGCCAAGCTTGAAGTCGTACAGCGCACGCGCCAGGTAGCTGGGCGAACGGCCGGCAATCGGTGGCGCGAAACCACCCTCCCTCATCACCTGGCCACGTAGATCAGGACCGTGACACGTTCCGCACTCCAGCGTCGGTCCCTTCACAACCTTTCCGCCGACATACGTCTCGCCGCCGGTCGTGACAAGGGTCTGGCCCTTCTTCAGGCTACCGACCGGTGCGTAGGCCACGAACCCTGATCGCGGGTTCCGCAGGATGTTGGTGTCGTAGGTGCTTTCGGGCATCTCAACCACGCGATTGCCGAGCGGCACCGTTTCCGTTCCCTCGTCTTTCAGAAACAAGCCATTGACCGTCGCAGTGAACTTCGGCACCGTCGTGGATTCAACCACCCGGACCCACTTGGTGAACTTCAGGGAGGAGAAGTAGGCGGCGGCCGCCTCCGCCTCTGCATCGGTGAGATTTCGCGCGATGGCCTGCATCTCGAACGCGTTGGCCTTGTTCAGATCCGCGCTGTGCCGCTTGCCGCTCTTGAAGTCGGCGAGCTGCTCCAGGATGTAGTCAGCCTGGAGACCCGCGACGCCGCCGTTCTGCATCAGGCCTTTGCCGTTCGGCAGGTGGCAGATTCCGCACGCCCTCGCGCCGATCGACTCCTTGCCGTGCGCGACGATGTCGGGCATCGGCGGATGGTCATTGGGAAACCAGTCGGCGGGGTTATATCGAGCGTTGATCTGCGCCACGGTGAAAGTGCGGTCGCTTCCCGCCAGTTGTCTGATGGTGTTCTGCGGATCAACCGGGAGGCCCCCGGGCCTGTCGCAGCCGCTTGGCCGGTCGAGACATTTGTTCGAATAGTCGCCTGGCGCTGCCGGAGGCGTGATGTAGCCGTACGCCCACAAGGGAAGGCTGGGACTCTGGGAATAGACCGTGCCCACGAGGCATCCACACAGGATCAGACCGATACAGGCACTTCTCACGAGCAGGCTCCTCCGCATCGAAGATCGCAGTCTACACCCGCCTTTGCTCGGCGTGACGCGTCGCGCTTCGGCGGGCAAGCCCCTTCGCTCGTCGTGACGCCTCGAGCTTCGGCGAGGCAAGCCCGCCCTAGCTCGAATGAACGCATCGAGCTTCGGGGCGGCTTGCCCCGAATTCGCGGGCTCGCTGAAGCCGCCAAGCGGCGAAGGCGGCGCTTGACAAACGGGTGTGGTCGGCACATGGTTGGCCCCGTTGGGCGGTCCTCACTTCTAGAAGGGAGAAACGCAGGTATGTTTTCCAGGGTTCCTCTTTCGTGGCGGGAATGCCGAGTTGCGTTGTTAATCGTGGCGATGGTCGGGTTCGCGCTCCCGGCCCTTTCACAGACGAACGGCCTCATTTCCGGCACCGTCGCCGATGTCCAGGGCGGTGTGCTTCCCGGCGTGACCATGACGCTCCGCAACACGGAGTCCGGGGTCATGCGGAATACCGTCAGTGAGGCCGACGGACAGTATCGCTTCGCGGGGCTGCAGCCGGCCGTGTACGAGTTGAAGGCCGAGCTCGCCGGCTTCGCGACCGTGGCGGTCGACCGCATCACGGTGACGCTCGGCAGCCAGCTGAAACAGGACGTCAAGATGCAGGTGCAGAGCCTTCAGGAGACCGTGACCGTCTCGGGCGTGGCGCCGGTCATCGAGGTCACGCGCACCGAAGTGGCGCAGGTCATCACGCAGGAGCAGATCGACACGCTCCCCATGGTGGATCGGCAGCCGGCGAGCCTCGTGCTCCTGCTGCCGGGCACGAACATGGACAACACGCAGGTCCGCCGAGCCCAGGCGAACATCGGGGCGGGCGGGATCAACAACCAGATGAATGCGTACTTCCTCGACGGCTCGGCGAACTGGTCGACCAACTCGGGCCAGCAGCACGCCGAAATGCCGCAGCTCGCCATCCGCGAATTTCGCGTGAACGTCGCCCAGGCATCGGCCGAGCATGGCGGAAACGTCGCGGGTCTCGTGAGCATCGTCACGCGGAGCGGAACGAACCGCTTCAGCGGAGAGGTGCTCGAGTACTTCAAGAACCAGAGCCTTCAGGCGCGAGACAAGAACGCGGAGGATCTCGGCGCGCCGAAGCCCGAGTACAAGCGCAATCAGTGGGGCATTGGCCTCGGCGGACCGATTGTCAAGGATCGCATCCACGTCTACGGCGCCATTGAGTACCAGACCGACAACAAGTCGTTTGCGGTCAATACCAACGCGCCGCAGTTCTACGGCAAGCTGGAAGGCGTGTTTCCGAGTGACTACCGGCGGCGGAAGTATTTCCTCCGCGGCGACGTGCAACTCAGCCAAGCGCAGAACCTCTTTGTCCGCTGGGGCCGTGATGGCGAGCACATCGATTGCGAAACCTGTGGCGGCTCAAACGCGGCGTTCAGCGGTGTCTACGTCGAATCTCCGCGCGATACGAATGTGACCGGGCACACGTGGGTCATCAGCTCGCGCAGCCTGAACGAGCTCAGGGTTCAGTATCCTGCGCGGCTGTGGAACACGACCGGACCTCCGGGAACGGGCGTGTGGCCGACACCGGGGCAGTTCCCGGCCGAGCGATTCGCCGGATACACGCAGGTCTACACCTTCCCGAGCATGGTGTGGGGATCGAACACGAGCGCCCTGAACTGGACCGAGCGGTTCGAGATCAAGGACGATTATTCCTATTCCACGGGCAACCACCAGTGGAAGGTCGGCTACCAGTACGCCCAGTTCATCTCGGATGAGGACGTCGTCGCCAATCCGGGCACCTGGACGTTCGCCCAGGACCAGGTCTTCGATGGCACCGCGGCGACGATTGCGAACCTGAGGACCCCGACGACATTCGCCGCCGCGTTCCCGTCGGTCGTTCGCAGGCTGGAAAACTATTGGAACAACGGGTACGTACAGGATGAATGGCGTGCCCGCAGCAACCTGACGTTGAATATGGGGCTGCGGTACGACCTGCAGTACCACTCGTTCAACAACCAGCTCGACCTGACCGGCCGCGAGTCGCTCAAGCAGCTCATCGATCCAACGTCACGCCACGACAACAACAACGTCGGACCTCGGGTGGGCATGGCGTGGGACGTCACCGGCGACGGACAACACCTGGTGCGGGCCGCCTACGGCCGCTTCTATCAGTATCTGCCGCAGGGCTCGCTGCGAGCCGAGCTGAGCGCGCTGAAACAGAGCGCCGTCAGCATCACCAACCCGTCGTATCCGGATCCGTACGGTGGCCTGTCGCCGCAGGCGTTTGTGACCGTCTCTGCCCGGCCGAACGTCAGCATCATCGACGACAAGCTCAGGAACATGAAAGGGGACACCGCGACGTTCGGCGTGTCGCAGCAGCTCCGGACCAACCTGGCGATTCACGTCGACGGCGTCTACACGAACCTCCGCGACTTCAACCGCACGCAGAACATCAACCAGCCGCGCCCGATCCGCGATTTCACCACGCTCGACGCGGCGACCGCCGCGCGGATTACGGCGTTGACCGCGGCGCAGCTCAACGCCGCGCGCCCCTTGGCCAACTGGGGCAACGTGACGCAACTGGCGTCGAACGGCTGGAGCGACTATCGGGCGCTCTTCGTGCGGCTCGACAAGCGGATGGCGGATCGCTACATGTACCTGGTGTCGTACACGCGCGACTGGACGACCAACTCGGTCGACAACATTTCCGACTACTACCATCCAGACCTCGACACGGGGCCAAGCGGTCGGAAGCATTCCGTCGTCGCGAGCGGCACGGCACGCCTCCCGTTCGACTTGACGTTCGGGGCGGTGTGGACGGTCCGTACGGCGCTCCCGTTCAGCGCACTTTCCGGCGTCGATCTCACCGGCGACGGTGTCGTCGACATGGTGCCCGGCACCTCGCGAAACCTCGCCGGCCGAGACAGCGCGGGGACGGCGAAGATGCTCGAGCTGGTGAATGCCTGGCGCGCGGTGAGAAACCTCGCGCCGATTCCCGGCAGCCAGGTCGGGAGCAGCTCCTTCAACCGGCTGGACTTCCGCGTCAGCAGAGCGTTGGCGATTTCTTCGGGGCGCAGCGTGGAGCTGGTGGCGCAGGTCTTCAACGTATTCGGGCGCGACAACCTGATTGGCGGCACCGGCGGCACGTTCATCAACAACTCGCTGTCGAACTCGTTCGGCCGCTACACCGTGGCGGCACCGCGCCAGGAGATGGAGGTCGGGATTCAGTTCAAGTTCTAGCCAGCAGGCAACTTGCAGCTGGCAGCAGGCAGTAAGAGGGCGGGTCCTCACGGACCCGCCCTCTGTCACAAGCCACAGAGACACGGGGACACAGAGAAAATCAAATCTCTGTGTCTCTGCGTCTCTGTGGCCCGTTTCGCCGGTGAAATTACGGCCTCCCTCATCCAGGCGGACCTGAAGGTCCGCCTCTACGAAGCTTCTCCAACGCGGTTGCCAGATTGCGCTTCGCGTCTTCGAAATCCGGCCGCACCGCCAGTGCCCGCTTGAACTCATCGATCGCTTGATCCAGCTTGCCCTGCGATGCGAGCGCGATGCCCAGATTGTTGTGGGCCTCAACTGAATCCGGCATCAACTGGAGCGCCGCAAGAAACTCGTCGACCGCTTCCGTGTAGCGCCGTTGCTCGAGAAGGTCGGTGGCACGCTGATACTTGTCGAGGAAGGCGGCGTTGAGCACGGCATCCAGATTGGCTGATGCGGGAATAATCGCTCCGAGGTAGCCGCTGCCGGCGATCGCGCGCGTCGGCACGCCCCCGGGAACCGTGCGAGCGACGCCGACGGGACGCGCCGTATAGGCAAGATTCATCAGCGCCAGATAGGTGTCGAGCCCTTCGACGAGCGGCGCAGGTTTTCCACCGACGAAACAACTTGGGCACCAGGACGCCACGGCGCTCAGGTCAACGATGGAAGGCGGCAATCCCTCGTCTACTTCCAGCAGGGATTTCTTGCCGTACTCCTGGATCGGATGGTCATCGGTGACCGGCGCCACGTCCCGGGTCGCCTTTGCCAACGTCTCCGCCGAGGCGACGAACATGCCGACGATCTCGCGCGGGCTGCCAAGGTCCAGCCGCTGCAGATCCGCGTGCACCCTGGGAGCTCGCGCCAGCGCCGTGGTCAACCGTCCTGGATCGATTTCGACGCTCGCGTCGTTCGAGCCGATCAGCAGCAAGTCTGACGAGGCGCCTGAGAGCAGCACCGCATTGGGGAAGATATCGACGAACGCGCGGGTCATCGAGAGGATCATCGTCTGTGGGACTCCGTACGCAGGCAGCCACTGGCTCATGTAGCCCTTCGGCTTGAGGCGCGTCCGGGCCCTCTCGTAAAACTCCTTCGAATAGAGCGCCGCGACTCCGGCGTGGACGATCGGTGGCGGCTCCAGCGTGATCAGGTCGTACGAGGCCTCGGGCTGCATCTGCAGGTGGTGCCTCCCGTCGTTGACATAGACGGCCACGCGCGGGTCGTTCAGCACATCCCCATTCGTGTCCTTGAAGTAGCTCGAATGATCGAGAACATGCCTGGAGAGATCGACGACCTCGACACGTCGTACGGACGGATGCAGTGTTGCGGCCTGTGCGGTGTTGCCGACGCCGTAACAGATCACGAGGACCGATTCGGGATTGTCGATCGTAAGCAGAGGGATATGCGCCATCGCGCGCATGTAGCGCTGCGACAACAGCTCAGTTGATGACATCGGATGGCCGTTGGTGACCAGCACGCGTCCTCCGTCCGGACCGTCGGTCACTGCAATAAGCTCGGTGATGCCTTCGCTCACGGTGTATGCGCGCTGCACCGGAAACAGCAGTGCCCTGTTGAGCACGTAATCCGAGGGCAGGAGCAGCCATACGCCAAGAGCGACGCCGGAGACGAGCAGTGAAGCGGCCAATGGGGCTCGGCGGTTTTTTTCGGACCCGCCGAACGCCACCGCGGCAAGCGGCACTACTGCGAGCGCCGCTGCAGTCGTCAGGACAGTGGCACTCCTCTGGATCCCGAGCGTCGGCAGGAGCAGGAAACCGGCGGCCAGGGAACCGCAGACGGCGCCAACCGTGTTAAACAGGTAGAGAATGCCCGCGCGGCGACCGACTGAACTTTCCGTGCGCTGGATGATCGCGTTCGCCAGCGGGAACGAGAAGCCCATGAGCGCGGCGGGAAGGCCGACGACGAGCAGGATCGGTTTCGCGTTGAACCACAGCTCGGCCAACGCGCGCGTCCAATCCGGCGCGCTGACCAGGCCTCCCGTTGCTACGTGGCGCGCCGCGTAGTCTGTTACGGCATTCCTGATCTGTTCCGCATTGGCGAGCGCGAATCCGAGCAGGGTCGAGGCAACGAATAGCCCTTGCACGACGATCAGGCACTGCGCTGGTTTCGCGATCCGCCGGTGCGCGAACCCTCCGGCGAGCGAGCCGATGCCGATGCCGAGCAGGATGACCGCAAGGAGGAGCGAGAAGACGGCGCGGAACTCGCCGAGGAGAATGCTGAAGTAGCGGAACCAGACGATCTCCATGCCCATCGCCGCGAAGCCAGTAAGCGCGAGAGCCATGCTGGTCAAGACGACGGGAACCGGGAACCGGGATCCGGGATCCGGGGTCCGAGCTTGAGACGGGCCACGGAGGCGCGGAGACACGGAGTCTTTTTTTGGGGAATCAGCTCCGTGCCTCCGTGTCTCCGTGGCCTGTCTCAGCGATGTTCGTCCGAGCCAGAATGCCCCCAGAGCTGCAACGAGATTGAGGCCGACGGCGACGATCTGCGTTCGGAGGAGACCGTATACCGGGATGAACGCGAAATCGGTTAAGAAGCAGCCTGCCGCGGCACCGCAGGTATTGACGGCATAGAGCAACGCGATGCGCGAGCTTCCGGCATCCAGGTCTCGTCGCACGAGGTGACGAATCAGAAGCGTCAGCGTCCCGCCCATCAGTAGTGTGATCGGCGTCAGCAGGACGATGGCGATGGCTCCGCGAGCAGCATAGGAAGAAGCCGAGAGGACATACCAGCCGCCGGCATCGCGTGAATAGGAGGATACACGCGCGGAAATCTCACCGAGATGGGGCAGGAGAGCGGAAATACCGAGTCCCAGCAGGCCGATGGCCAGTTCGAACGCGCCGTATGCGCGGAGCATCGACTCCGGCCGGGAAGCGTAGCGGCGATCTGCCCATGTCCCAAGGACGTAGCTGCCAACGCCCAGGCCCAGCATGAACACGGCGATCACGAGCGACGCCGAATAGATCGTGTTCCCGAACACGTTGGCGAACACGCGTACCCAGACGACCTGATAAATCAGTCCGCTGAGGCCGGAACAGAAGAAGAGAAAGTAAAGCATCGCAGCGGCTGGCGGATGATAACCCCGCAGTGACCCCTTCGCGCTCTGCGCTTCGGCGCGCAAACCGCACGGGCGGCGGCTGTCCGGCGAGACTGCCCGGCTGCGCTCGCTTCTATCTGGTGTCCCCGCTCCCGGCCGATTCGCGATAGCATCTCCTCGCCGCGGGAGGCTGACATGAAAAACATGCTGTTTGCACTGTTCGTGCTGGTATCGGCGTCGCCGTCGTTCGCGCAGCAGAGTGCCCCCGATATTCCATTCGATTCCATCGGGGACTTCCTCAAGCTTCCGGCCGGGATGAATTTTGGGGAAGTACCAGGCGTGGCGGTGAATTCGAAGGGGCATGTCTTCGTCTTCACGCGATCGAACAGCGCGGGCGGTCCGGCGTACGCGCCAGCCGCGGCGCAGCTGCTCGAGTTCGGGCCCAAGGGCGAGTTCATCCGCGAGATCGGCAAGGGCCTGTACGGCTGGGCATTCGCGCACAGTGTGCGCATCGACAGGGACGACAACATCTGGGCCATCGACAAGGGCTCGGACATGATTATCAAGTTCAACCAGGCCGGCCAGGTCATGATGGTGTTCGGACGCAGGAAGGAATCGGCGGACGACGAGACGAAGCCGTGGGAGCCCGTCGATCCTCCGCTGCCACACATCGACGGTCTGTTTCGCCAGCCGACCGACGTTGCGTGGGATTCCGCGGGCAACACTTACATCACTGACGGCTACATCAATTCGCGCGTCGCCAAGTACGACAAGAACGGCGATTGGGTGAAGTCGTGGGGTGACAAGGGCACCGGTCCGGGACAGTTCCGGCTGCCTCACGCGATCGCGATCGACCGCAACAACAACGTTTACGTGGGCGATCGGACGAACCGTCGCATCCAGGTGTTCGACACCGACGGGAAGTTTCTGCGCATGTTCACCATCGACGTACCTCCTGTTCCCGGCACCAAGGCCGTCAACGGCAACACCCCCACAGGCGAGCGCCTTGCCGCGGTCATCGGCGCGCCCAACTCAATCTGCATCTCGCCGGGTGCCAACCAGGTCATGTTCGTTGGAGAATCGACGTTTCCTGGTCGCGTGTTCAAGGTTGCGCTCGATGGAAAGGTGCTTGGGGTGATCGGCCGCTCCGGCCGTCAAGTGAAGCAGTTCTCCGGCGCGCACGCGCTTGCATGCCCGTCGGAAAACGAGCTGTACGTCGCTGAAACCTCGAACTGGCGGGTGCAGAAAGTGACGTTGCGCGCCGCGGCGACACAAACGGCGAGGAGCGTTGACCCTTAAGGTCCGCCTTCCGTCGCATCGAGATACTGCACGAAATGTCGTAGAGGCGGACCTTTAGGTCCGCCTTCCTTGTCTCGGTCAGCCCTGTCGGCCATTCGCCGCCGGCTGCGCACGCCGGGAAATCGCGCTCGCTCATACGCTGACGCTGCGCGTCGACTAATCGCTTTCTCGATGCGACATCCGTCCCACGGCACCAAACATTTCAGCTGAATCGCAACAACCAGAACGCGTGGACGGAAGTCGACGCGGTGAATCGCTGCGCGCGATTTCCGGCATTCATGCGTCGGCGTGCTCCGCACGGCGGCTTCTGTCCGACAGGACTGCCCGAACCCCACCAAGGCATCGGAGATCGTCCACGAAGTGTCGTAGAGGCGGACCTTCCCGCCTCCGCCAAGGCTTCGGCGCGCAAGCAGGTCCGCCTTCGTTGTCTCAGTCAGTCCTGTCGGCCAGCCGCGGGGATCTGGCCTGCGTGCGGGCGGGACCCTCCCAAGATCATCTTGCGGATGGCGATGCCTTGCTCGGTCGTGAAGTCGTGGAAGCTTTTCGAGCGGACATCGATGTTCGCGCGCATGATCCCCCGGTCAGAGTGACTGTAAACCGGCAGCACGAGATGTCCTACCTCGTGCGCCATGACCCGTCCGAGAATCCGCGTGAAGTCGTCGCTGTGTCGCAGCGCCATGTCGACGATCCTGTGAGGGAAGATGTACGCGCGGCCGGCGTCGTGTGCGGCGTGGCCGGCCACTTTGTCGGCCACCCGTAGCGCCTCGATCATATGCATCGCCATGTCGCGGGAGAGCAGTTGCACGCGCACATGCAGTCCAGGGGCGTCGGCGTGGTCGTCCCGCGTGGCCCAGACGATGCGGACACCGGCCGCCTTATAGATCTGGGTGACCTCGGTCTCGGCCGGCCACAGGTCTGCGCCACGAATGCGGGCATAGTTATCAACATGGATGACGATCCTCACCTGTCCGTCCTCAGCGGCGAGCGCCTGACCGGTGGTGATGAGGGTGAGCGTAACCGCCAGCCCAGCCACGAGACATCGAGCAGTGCTCGCCATTTCTGTTTCCTCCTCTGCATCGAGAGAGGCGGGAAACGGCGCTCAAAAGGTGAACCGGGCCGAAAACGTCTGCGGTTAAGATCGCGGCGTGCCGACCCAACCACTCGGGATGACCCAACTACTGTTGGCGTGGGGACAGGGTGACGAGGCGGCTCTCAACCGGATGATTCCGCTCGTGCACCAGGAGCTGCAGCAGATTGCGCGGCGATGCATGGGTGGGGAACGTGGCGGTCATAGCCTGCAGCCCACCGCGCTCGTCAATGAGGCCTACCTGCGGCTGATCGATGTCCAGCAGATGAACTGGCAGAACCGGGCGCACTTTCTCGCCATGGCCGCCCGGTTAATGCGGCGTATCCTCGTGGACCACGCCCGGTCGAAAGGCTACGACAAACGCGGTGGCGGTGCTGCGAAGATAGCGCTGGACGAGGAACTCGTCGTCCCGAATGAACCTGGTCGCGACCTGGTGGCGCTGGACGACGCGCTGGAGGCGCTGGCGAATGTGGACGAGCGCAAGAGCCGCGTGATCGAGCTTAGATTTTTCGGCGGGCTGAGCATGGAGGAGACTGCCGAGGTGCTGCACGTGTCGCCTGACACCGTGAAGCGCGACTGGCGGCTCGCGAAAGCGTGGCTGCTACGCGAGCTGCGTGGAGACGAAGGCACGACGCAAGACGCACGATGAATTCTGATCGCTGGCGTCGAATCGAAGAGCTGTATCAGGCGGCGTATGCGCGGCCGGCGAACGAGCGCAGCGCGTTTCTCGACGAGGTATGCGCCGGTGACGCGGGGCTGCGCCTGGAGATCGAGTCGCTGTTGAAGCAGCCGGTGTCAGCCGACGGGTTTCTCGAGCGTCCCGCGCTCGGAGTGGCACCACCGGTCCTCCCGATGCCGCTCGCCGCCGGGATGCGGATCGGCTCGTACGAGATCGCCGGCATGATCGGGTCGGGCGGCATGGGTGAGGTCTATCGCGCGCGGGACCTGAAGCTCAATCGTGACGTCGCGCTCAAAGTCCTCCCGGAACTATTCGCGCGCGATGCCGATCGTCTGGTCCGATTCAGACGTGAGGCCCAGGTCCTCGCGTCTCTCAACCATCCCAACATCGGCGCCATCTACGGCCTCGAAGACGCCGACGGCATTGGTGCGTTGGTGCTGGAGCTGGTCGAAGGACCCACGCTGGCGGATCGCATCGCGCGTGGCCCCATCCCGTTAAGTGAAGCTCTCCCGATCGCTCGCCAGATTTGCGAGGCGCTCGAAGCCGCGCATGAGCACGGGATCATTCATCGCGACCTCAAACCGGCCAACATCAAACTGCGTCCGGACGGCGCGGTGAAGGTGCTCGATTTCGGGCTCGCCAAGGTCTTTGCCGGCGATGGGTCCGGGCTGGATCTGTCGCAGTCACCCACCGTCACAGTGGGTGGGACGCGCGAGGGGATGATTCTCGGGACAGCCGCCTACATGAGCCCGGAGCAGGCGCGGGGGAAGGTCGTGGACAAACGCGCCGACGTATGGGCCTTCGGGTGCGTGTTGTACGAGATGCTGACCGGCCGTGCCGTGTTCGCGGGCGAGACGATCTCGGACACCGTCGCGGCGATTCTTGATCGCGAGCCGGAGTGGGGCGCGTTGCCGGCACGCACGCCGGCGGGGATTGGCCACCTGTTGCGGCGGTGCCTGGACAAGGATCCGAAGCACCGGCTTCGCGACATCGGTGACGCCCGCATCGAGATCGAAGAAGCGCTGACGACACCTTCAGTCGACGCGGGAGCCGTGACCGTGCCGAGCGTTCACACGACCGGATGGCGGCGCGCGTTGCCCTGGGCCCTTGCCTTCGGAGCTGCCGCGATTGCCGTTGCCGTGCTGGCGCCCCGGTCGTCGTCGCCTACGGTGCTGCCCCCCGCACCGCTGCGCCTGACCGCCGACCTGGGTGCGGACGCTTCGCTCGTGACTGCCGTGGGCCCGAACGCCACAATCGGCGCGAGTGTCGCGCTCTCACCAGACGGCGGACTCTTCGCCTTCGTCGCGCAGAAGTTCAGCAACGGCGCGCCGCAGCTCTACGTCCGTCGACTCGAGCAGTTGCAGGCGACGCCGCTCACTGGCACTGAAGAGGCCGCCAGTCCTTTCTTCTCGCCCGACAGTCAATGGATTGCGTTCTTCGCGCAGGGCAAGCTGAAAAAGATTCCCGTCACCGGTGGCGCCGTTGTCACACTCTGCGACGCCGCGAATGGCCGCGGCGGAAGCTGGGGCGAGGACGGCACGATCGTGTTTACGCCCTCGGTCGCCGAATCCGGGCTCTTTCTGTGGCGTGTGCCGTCGGGTGGCGGGAAGCCGGAGCCGCTTCCGAAGCCCGACGGGGAGGCCACCCAGCGCTGGCCTCAGGTGCTGCCCGGCGGCAAGGCGGTGCTCTACACGGGAAACACCGGCGTTGGCGGATACGAAAATGCGAATCTCGTGGTGCAACCGCTCCCAACGGGCGCGCGCAAGATCGTACAGCGCGGTGGGTACTACGGCCGGTATCTGCCCAGCGGTCATCTGGTCTACATGCACGACGGAACGCTCTTTGTCGCGCCGTTCGATGTCACGCGCCTGGAAGTGACGGGGCAACCGGTGTCCGCGCTCGAAGGCGTTGCGAGCAACCCGAGCACCGGCGCGTCGCAGTTTGCCGTATCCGACACCGGCACAATCGTGTATTTGTCGGGGCGGAGCACTAGCGGTGCGGTGCCGATCCACCTGGTGGATCGCGAGGGAAAGACGACGCCATTACGCGCCACGCCCGCCACCTGGTCTAATCCTGCCTTCGCGCCCGACGGCCGCCGGCTCGCGATGGACATTCGCGAGGGCAACCAGTTGGACGTGTGGGTCTACGAGTTGGCGGGCGACACGCTGTCGCGCCTGACCCTCGACCCGTCTGACGACCGGAGGCCCGAGTGGACGCCGGATGGCCGCCGCATCGTGTTTGCCTCGAGTCGGGCTGTGGCGACGACGCCGAATCTCTACTGGCAGCGGACCGACGGGACCGGCGAGGTCCAGCGCCTCACGGACAGCAAGAACCAGCAATTCCCCTCGTCGTGGCATCCGAGCGGCAAGTTCCTCGCCTTTACCGAGACCAACCCTCAAACGGGAAACGACGTGATGATCCTGCCGATGGACGGAGACGAAACCTCCGGGTGGAAGCCCGGCAAGCCGACGGTCTTCCTGAACAGCCGCTTCATCGAAGCAAACCCGATGTTCTCGCCTGACGGGCGGTGGTTGGCGTACGCGTCCAACGAGTCCGGGCGTCCAGAAGTGTACCTGCGGCCGTTTCCGGGCCCGGGCGGCAAGTGGCAGATCTCGACGGACGGCGGAAATCAACCGACGTGGTCCCGAGCTCAAGACGAACTGTTTTACGGCGCGCTCAACAATCGGATGATGGTTGCTTCCTACATCGTAGAAGGCAACTCGTTCCGCGCCGAGAAACCGCGCCTCTGGTCGGAGGCGCGGTACGTGCCCAGGGAGGGCGGACAACGAGCTTTCGACCTGCACCCGGACGGCGAACGCTTCGCGCTGGCAGGGGTCGTGGAAACCCAGGCCCAAGCCAGGCAGGAGAAGGTTGTCTTCATCTTCAATTTCTTCGACGAGCTGCGTCGGATCGCGCCGGCGGCGTTGCGATGACCACCCACTCGGCTGCGATTGCGCACCTGACTGACGGGCGCGGCACCTGCTATTCGCGACCTTCCGTAGCCGCGCTTTTCCGAAGTTCAGCGCGCACGACATTACCCGCCTCGATTGCGGCATCGGTCTCAAACCGCCGGCCACACGCGTTGCAGATCCTCATATAGAGCAAGGTCATGGCGCTGAAGCTCCTGACGTTGCGGTCGCTGAGGACTTCAACCGCATGCTGCAGTTCGTGCCCGATGTTTGCCATGAGATCGCGATCCGCCGACCGAGGGTCAACAAGGATCCGGAGCACTCGGTTCGGGCCCATCGCCGTCATCGCGTGCACCAGGCAGGCGCGAACGCCGTGCCTGCACTGGCCTTCCGCGACATAGACGACTCCATCCGTGGTGCCAATCTGGTCGACCAGGCCGCGAAATGTTTTCGACTGTGCGGCGGCCTCGATGATGACGACAACAAGCCTCGTGCTGACCCCCCGCACACGCGCATCGGGCGTCATGAGAGACGGCTGGCCCGCGACCGCCGGGTTTGATTCCGTGGCGGCCCAGCTGGTTGTCCCTCCCAGGACTGCCACGACCACCATCGCCGCCGTTCGCCGTGTTGTCTTCGTCATCGCGTTCCCTCCTCGCCTCTAGAGGCGGGAAACGCGGGTCGAAAGGGGAAAGGCGCTTAAACAGGAGTGAAAGCGCTCCCTTTAGGTCAGCCTTCTGGATCCGGGCAGTCCTATCGGCCATCCGCCGCCGTGCGGCTTGCGCGCCGAAGCGCAGAGCGCGAAGGCGGGAGCACGCCGACGTACGAATGCTGGAAAGCGCGCGCAGCGATTCATCGCGTCGACTTCCGTCCACGCGTTCTGGTTGTTGCGAATCAGCTGAGACGTTTGGTGCCGTGTGACGGATGGCGCATCCAGGAAGCCGCTCGTCGACGCGCAGCGTCAGCGTATGAGCGAGCGCGATTTCCCGGCGTGCGCAACCGGCCGCTGCTGGCCGATAGGCCTGACCGGAACAGCCCAAGGCGGACCTGAAGGTCCGCCGCTACGTCCTTCTGGGAGGGCGATGCCGTAGCGGGAAAGCGCGGCGCCGCGGGCTTGCCTCGCCGTAGCGCGGAGCGCGAAGGCGCGCTACGCTGGTCAGGATGTCGCCGACCACGATCACGCCACCAACGGACGAGCCCGGTGCCCTTGTTGACCGGCTCCGTGCCACCACGGAAGCCCTGGAATCGATAGCCGCGAATCGCAACCTGCTCGACGTCCTGTCGGACGACGACCGCAGGCGCTTCCTGCGCGCGCTGACGACCGCCCGCGGCCCGGCCAGCCGCTCGCGGCGGCGTCTGGCAAAAGCGACGGCGCGCGAGGAGAGAGCGGCGCGAGTAGGCCGCGATCGCGGGGTCCGCTCCGAAACCGGGATACACACCCTTCGCCGGCGTCCCGTGTTCACCACGCCGAATGTCTTCCCACCAGTTGGGTTCGAACCACAGAATCGCCTTGGCAGTTGGGAGTTGGAAGTTGGGAATTGCGCGCAGCGTGAGTCCGTCGAGCCACAGACCTGCTACATCTGCAAAGCGAAGTACTCAACCATCCATCATTTCTACGACCAACTGTGCGCTGCGTGCGCCCAGCTGAACTTCGCCAAGCGCACCGAGCTTGCCGACCTGCGCGGACGTGTGGCGCTCATCACCGGCGGACGCGTCAAGATCGGCTATCAGGCGGGCCTCAAGCTGCTGCGTGCCGGCGCACATCTCATCGTCACAACGCGATTTCCGCGCGACTCGGCGTCGCGGTACGCGCGCGAGGCCGATTTCGACGAGTGGAAGGATCGCCTCGAGATCTTCGGCCTCGATTTGCGACACACGCCAAGCGTGGAGGCGTTCTGCCTGCGACTGGTCGCCACGCGCGACCGGTTGGACTTCATCATCAACAACGCCTGCCAGACGGTTCGTCGTCCTCCGGACTTTTACGCACACATGATGGCCGGCGAAACGGAGCCTCATTCCCGGGACTCGGGACTCGCGATTCGGGATTCGAATCCCGAATCCCGAATCCCGGATCCCGATATCGTCGGTATGGCGGGACTCACGCACGCGGCGCAGTTGTCACAGGTGCGTCTGCTCCCGGAAGAGTTCCGCGCGCAAAAGGATCTGTTTCCCGAAGGGTTGCTCGATACGGATCTTCAGCAGGTGGACCTGCGCGGGCGCAACTCCTGGCGCCTGCTGCTGGCCGAAGTCTCGACGGTGGAACTGCTCGAAGTGCAGCTGGTGAACGCCATCGCGCCGTTCATCATCAACGCGCGACTCAAATCACTGATGCTGCGCACCCCGGAACGCGACAAGCACATCGTCAACGTGTCAGCCGTCGAAGGTCAGTTCTATCGAAGGTTCAAAACGACGCGCCATCCGCATACGAACATGGCGAAAGCGGCGCTCAACATGATGACGCGGACCGCGGCGACCGACTATCACGCCGACGGGATTCACATGAACAGCGTCGACACTGGATGGGTCACGGATGAAGACGCGGCGGCGATCGCCGCCCGGAAGACTGAAGAGCAGGGCTTTCATCCGCCGCTCGACATCGTCGACGGCGCCGCGCGGATCGTCGATCCGATCGTCAGCGGCATGAACACCGGCCGACACATGTGGGGTCAGTTCCTGAAGGACTACCAGCCGACCGACTGGTAGAGACATGTCAACTCCCAATTCCCAACCTCCAACTCCCAAGAGGCTCGTTGTCGCAAAGACATCGCCTTGGGAGTTGGAAGTTGGAAGTTGGGAGTTGTCGCTACCAACAACTAATTACCAACCTCCAACTCCCAAGAAGCTCGTTCTCGCAACGACATCGTCTTGGGAGTTGGGAGTTGGAAGTTGGTAGTTGTCAGTTCGTCGAGGTCGCTTTGTAGCGCAGTTCCTGGCCCACGAGCTTCGCCGGATCGGCATTCGCCTTCGGCCGGAACTTCTGCACGCGGCCGTTGAACACTTCGGCCAGGTACAGGTTCCCGTCCTGGTCGGTCGTCATCGAGTGCGGCCCATTGAACTGGCCAGGCTGGCCGCCGGGTCCGCCCCACCCGTACAGGTAATTCCCGTTCAGGTCGTACTTGAGGATCCGGTTGGTCCCGCCGTCCGCGACCCACAGGAACTGGTCCGCCGAAATGAGATGGGTGTACGGCGATGACCGGACGCCCGTAGTGAACATGTCGAGGAACTTCCCGTTCTCGTCGAAGATCTGAAAGCGCCTGTGCGTGCGATCCACGACGAAGAGCCGGCGGTCGGCGCTGATCTGGATGCTGTGGACGGTATTGAACTCATTC
>Ga0137452_1000215_pt1 | contig 17090 bp, 2 predicted proteins | sample EasRivERMGT513_2_FD_102312 | JGI IMG/M metagenome (GOLD analysis project Ga0137452, IMG submission 102312) | Soil microbial communities from meander-bound floodplain in the East River, Colorado, USA - East River MetaG ERMGT513_2 | ecosystem: Environmental > Terrestrial > Soil > Floodplain ...
ACGAAGCGGTTCGCGTCCTGCGACTCGGGTCGAAGCGCCCGGTCGATCCACAACAGGGCTTGTTCGAGATGGGCATGGACTCCCTGATGTCGCTCGAGCTCAAGAGCCGGCTCGAGACGTTCGTCGGACAGACGCTGCCGTCGACGCTCACGTTCAACTATCCGAGCATCGCGGCCCTTGTGACCTTCATCGAATCGCTCGTCCCCGGCGAGGCACCCGTTCGACAGCGCGAGCCCATGCGTCGCGCACCCGGGTCGAAAGCCGCGCCCAAACCCGCGGAGAGGCCGCTTCGGAACATGTCTGAAGACGCTCTCGCGCAATTGCTGGCCGACAGGCTGCAGAAGATCCGATGAGCGACGAGTCCAGACGAGCGCTCCTCGAGCAGGCGTTGTCGGCCATCGACGACCTGCAGGCGCGTCTCGATGCGAGCGAGCGATCGAAGCACGAGCCGATCGCGATTGTCGGCATGGGCTGCCGGTTCCCGGGACAGATCCACGATCCGTCGTCGTACTGGCGGTTGCTCGAGCAGGGCATCGACGCGGTCACCGAGATCCCGTCGACCCGGTGGAACGCGGACGACTTCGTCGATCAGGAGCCCACCGAACACGGGAAGGCGAGCACGCGCTTCGGCGGATTTCTCGATCGGGTTGACGAGTTCGATCCGGCCTTCTTCGGCATCTCGCCGCGCGAAGCCGCGATGATGGATCCGCAGCAGCGCCTGGTGCTCGAGGTTGCCTGGGAGGCGCTCGAGATGGCGGGCTGCGCGCCCGATCGGCTGAACGGCAGCGCGACGGGGGTGTTCGTCGGCATCACGGCCAACGACTACGGCCACCTGCTCCGGAGCACGACGAGCCTCTCCAACATCTATATGGCGACCGGCAACGCGCTCAATGCCGCGGCCGGACGCCTGGCTTTTACGCTGGGCCTCCAGGGCCCGTGCATGGCGATTGACACGGCGTGTTCGTCATCGCTCGTGGCCGTGCACCTCGCGTGTCAGAGCCTGCGGAACGGAGAAAGCAGTCTCGCGATCGCCGGCGGCGTCAACGCGACGCTGATGCCCGACTTGTTCGTGCTCTTCAGCAAGTGGGGCATGATGGCGCCCGACGGCCGCTGCAAGACCTTCGACGCGGCCGCCGACGGCTTCGTCCGTGGCGAAGGCTGCGGCATGGTCGTCCTGAAGCGCCTCTCCGACGCGCGGGCCGCGGGCGATCGTGTGCTCGCCGTGATTTCCGGATCCGCGGTCAACCAGGACGGACGCAGCAGCGGCCTGACCGTCCCCAACGGTGTCGCGCAGCAGAAACTGCTCAGACAGGCCCTCGCCGACGCGGGCGTCGCGCCTGGCGACGTCGACTACGTCGAAGCGCATGGCACTGGCACGACGCTCGGCGATCCGATCGAAGCCGAAGCGCTCGGCGAAGTCTTCCGCGAAGGGCGTCCGGCAGATCGTCCGCTGATCATCGGATCGGTCAAGACGAACCTGGGACACACCGAGTCTGCGTCCGGCATTGCCGGCCTGCTGAAGGTCGTGCTCGCGCTCCAGCACGGAGCGATTCCCGCGCACCTGCATTTCCGAACGCCCAGCCCCAAAATTCCATGGGCCTCGTTGCCCCTGACCGTTCCGACCACGCTGACGCCCTGGGCTCCCGGGGATCGTCAACGGATTGCGGGCGTCAGCTCGTTCGGTCTGAGCGGCACCAACGCGCACATCGTGATCGAGGAAGCGCCGGCTGCCGAGCGGCAACAGCCCGATTGCGAACGGCCGCTGCACATTCTGACGCTGTCGGCGAGATCCCCCGACGCTCTTCGAACGCTTGCGGGCAAATACGCCGACACGATCGCGCACACGAGCGAGCCGTTCGGCGACATCTGCTTCACGGCAAACACGGGCCGCGCCGCGTTTCTCCATCGCGTGTCGGTCGTTGCCGAGTCTGCCGGAAGGATGCGCGAGAAGCTGACGGCGATTGCGGCCGATCTGTCGGCCGCCGGTTCGAGCTATGCCGAGCTGCAGACGTTCTCGCGTCCGAAGGTGGCGTTCCTCTTCACTGGTCAGGGCGCGCAGTACATCGGGATGGGCCGCCAGCTCTTCGAGACGCAGCCGGTGTTCCGTCAGGCACTCGAGCACTGCGCCGACGTGCTCGAAAGCGAGCTCGATAGGCCGCTGCTCGATTTGCTGTACGCGCCGGCGGGAACCTCCGCGCTGCTCGACGAGACGGCCTACACGCAGCCGACACTCTTTGCCGTCGAGTACGCGCTCGCCGAGCTGTGGCGATCGTGGGGCATCGAGCCGTCCGCGGTCCTCGGCCACAGCGTCGGCGAGTATGTGGCGGCCTCCGTCGCAGGCGTCATGCGGCCCGAAGACGCGCTGAAGCTGATTGCGGTCCGCGGCCGCCTCATGCAATCGCTACCGCCCGGCGGCGCGATGGCGGCCATCGCGTCCTCTGAAGCCGATGTGACTGCCGCGATCTCACGAATGTCGGCGCGCGTGTCCATCGCCGCGGTCAACGCTCCCGATCAGGTCGTGATCTCGGGTCTGCGATCCGATGTGGCACCAGTCGTGTCCGCCTTCGACGCCCAGGGCGTGATGGCGCAGTGGCTGCCGGTGTCGCACGCGTTTCATTCGCCGCTCGTCGAGCCCATGCTCGATCGCTTCGAAGCCGAAGCGGCGCGCGTGGCATTCGACACGCCGTCGATTCCGATCGTGTCGAATCTCACCGGCGACATCGTCCGTGACGATGCCCTTTCGAATCCGGGCTACTGGCGCCGCCACGCGCGCGGTACTGTCCGGTTCGCGCGAAGCGTCGACGCCCTGTACCGCGCCGGCTACCGAACCTTTGTCGAGATCGGCCCGCGGCCTGCACTCCTTGGACCGGCGCGCCGATCGGTTGGCGACGATCAGGGACTCTGGCTGCCGTCTCTGCGACCCGGCCGAGGCGACTGGGAGCAGATGCTCGAAACGCTCGCGGCTCTCTACGCCTCGGGCGTTGACGTCGATTGGGCTGGGTTCGATCGCGAGTACGCGCGACGCAAGGCGACGACGCTGCCGACCTATCCGTTCGAGCGTCAACGCTGCTGGGTGGAGCCGAATCGGGAGAGCCAGCCCGTTCGTTCGATTCGGCGTCCCTGGACCGATTGGCTCTACGACCTGACCTGGACACCCGTGGCGCCCGATGCGTCAACGCCTGCGCCGGGCGCAGCGATCTCGAATCTCGAGGAGCAGGCCCGCGACGTCTTTGCGCGCGCATTCACCGAGCACGGGCTCGATGCCTATCTGCAAAGCCAGCCCGACATCGACGTCCTGTGCTCGGCGTACATCGAGCTCGCCCTGGCGGATCTTGGCTGCGATCTCCGTCGCGAGCGCCATCTGACCACGAACGTCCTCATCGAGCGAGGCGGCGTGCTGCCGCAACACACGAAGATGCTCGATCGGCTGATCGGCGTGCTGGTGAAAGACGGCTTGCTCGAGCCGCGCGGCGACGGATGGATCGTGGTTGGCGATTCGCGTCAGGCGCGCGATGTGCCAACGCTTCAGCGGGACCTCGCTCTCAAATACCCGTCGTGTGCCGCGGAGCTCGCGCTTCTCGGCCGCTGCGCGCCTCGGATTGCGGATGTTCTTCGTGGCCGCCGCAGCGCGACTGAAGTGCTGTTCGATGGCCGCGGCGCCGCGGATCTCGAGGCGGTGTATCGCGACGCGCCTGCCGCCCGCGCATTCAACACGCTGATCGCCGACACCGTGGCGAAGGCCGTTGCCGACGCGCCTCGTGGCCGCCGCATCCGGATTCTCGAGATCGGCGCCGGCACCGGCGGGACGACCTCGGCCATCCTCCCGCGTCTCGATGCCGCACGCGTCGACTACGTGTACACGGACATCTCGCCGGCCTTCTTCGTCAAGGCGTCCGAGAAGTTCAGCGGCTATCCGTTCGTGGACTTCCAGGCGCTGGACATCTCGAAAGATCCTGCCGGACAGGGCTTCGCCGGCCAGCGATTCGATATCGTCGTCGCCGCCAACGTGTTTCACGCGACGCCAGACCTGCGCCTGACGCTGGCGCACGTGCACGGCCTGATGGAACCCGATGGCTTGCTGGTCGCGTTGGAAGCCACGTCTCCGCAGCGGCTGATCGACCTGACGTTCGGCCTCACGGATGGCTGGTGGTCGTTCACCGATCGCGATCTGCGTCCGTCGCATCCGCTCCTGTCGAACACACAGTGGGCGACGCTGCTCTCTGAGCGTGGGTTTTCGCAGACGGCGTCCGTTCCTGGCGTCGGAGAAGCGGGCGACGGCGGCCTTTCGATGATCCTGGCTCGACGCGATCGCGTGAGCGCGGAGTCCGGCCGCCTCGATGCACCGCGCGGCAGCTGGATCGTGTTCGCCGACGCTCACGGCTGCGGCGACGCGCTCTGCGCGAACATCCACGCCGCGGGTGAGCGGTGCATCCTCGTGCGAAAGGCGCGTGCATTCGAACGCGAGGACGATCGGGTCGCGATAGATCCGCTGAACCCGGATCACTATCGCCAGCTGCTCGAGAACATCGCAGCCGAAGGACCGGTCCGTGGCGTGGTCCACTGCTGGAGTCTCGACGAGCAGATCTCTCTCTCGACCTCGACGCCTTCAGTGATGGACGCCGAGGAGCGCGCCTGCGGCAGCGTGCTGTACCTTCTTCAGGCGATCGTCCGCCGAGGCGGTGATCCACTGCCGGGACTGACGATCGTCACTCGCGGAGCGCAGGACGCGGGTGGCGAGGCAAGCTCGGTCGCGGTTGCACAAGCGCCACTCTGGGGCCTGGGCCGGATTATCGCGCTCGAACATCCTGAGCTCCGGACGGTCCGCGCCGATCTCGATCCGGAGTCAGCACAGCTCGAAGCCGACGCGGCGGCACTGTTCGCGGATGTCCTCTCGAGCGATTGGCCCGAGGATCAGGTCGCGCGTCGAAACGGTCATTGGCTTGGACTCCGGTTGTCTGCAAGCGCGTCGAGAGCAACTTCGACAAGCGCCATCGTCTGCAGACCAGATGCGACCTACTTGATCACCGGCGGGCTTGCCGGTCTCGGACTCCTCGTCGCTCGCCGAATCGTGGCGGCCGGCGCCCGGCGGCTCGTGCTGATTGGCCGGAGCGCGCCATCCGCCGAGGCGCTCGAGACGATCAAGACGCTCGAACGCGAGGGCGCGGGAATCCAGATTCACCAGGCCGACGTCGCAGACCGCGCCGCGCTCGAGCGCGTCTTTGCCGCAATCGATCGCGAGCGCTTTCCGCTTGCCGGCATCGTGCATTCGGCCGGTGCGCTCGACGACGGCGTGCTGCTCCAGCAGACCTGGGCCCGGTTCTGCACGGTGCTCGACGCCAAGGTTCAGGGCGCGTGGAACCTGCACCAGTTGAGCCAGGCCTGGCCGCTCGATTTCTTCGTGCTCTTTTCGTCGGCTGCCGCGCTTCTCGGAACAGCCGGCCAGGGCAATCACGCGACCGGCAACGCATTCATGGACGCGCTCGTGCGCGAGCGGCGCAAGCGCGGACTGCCGGGCGTCAGCATCAACTGGGGCGCGTGGAGCGAAGTTGGCGCAGCGGCCCGCCGCGGCGTTGTCGATCGAGTGGGCACACGCGGCGTGGGCGCGATCGATCCCGACAGCGGTCTGGCCGTGTTCGAGCACCTGCTCGCGGCCGATGCCCCGCAGGTCGGTGTCGTGCCGATCAGATGGCCGGAATTGCTCCAGCACGCCACTGCGGCGCAGAGGGCGGCGTTCTTCGAAACGTTCGTTCGACAGCACGAAGCCGCGGCGCAATACGCGCCATCGTCCCGACGGCACACGGCTCAATCGCCGTCTTCGACGAGCGATTTCGCGGCGACGCTTCGATCGGCAGGTTCGGCCGACGCCTGGTCGATGCTCGTCGCCCATGTGCGCGGCCAGGTCAGCCAGGTGCTCAATCTGGACTCGTCGGCGGTCGTCAACCTGCATCAGGGCTTCCGCGACATGGGGCTCGATTCGCTGATGGCGCTCGAGCTCAGGAATCGCCTGCAGCGGAATCTCGGCAAGCCGCTGCCTGCCACCCTCGCATTCGATTATCCGAACGTCGAGGCTGTCTCGAGATTTCTGGCGCGCGATGTGCTCGCGCTGCCGCTTCCCTCCTCGGCTCCGGCGATTGGCCGCCGCGACGAACCGTCTGCCAGCGTGTCACGGGCAGACGATGCGATCGCGATTGTCGGGATGGGATGCCGATTTCCTGGCGACGCGAACAGTCCGGACAGTTTCTGGGAACTGCTTCGCTCGAGCCGGGATGCGATTCGTGAAGTGCCCGCCGATCGGTGGGACGTCAACGCCTACTTCGATCCGAACCCGGATGCGCCCGGAAAGATGGCAACCCGGTGGGGAGGCTTTGTCGAAGGGCTCGACCGGTTCGACCCGAAGTTCTTCGGCATCGCGCCGCGCGAGGCCGTGTCCATGGATCCGCAGCAGCGGATGCTGCTCGAGGTGACATGGGAGGCGCTCGAACATGCCGCGTGCGCGCCCGATCGTCTGGCGGGCAGCCGCACGGGCGTCTTCATCGGCATCGGCTACAGCGAGTACGGACAACTCCAGTCGAAGGGCGACGAAACCACGCTGAACGCGTACTTCGGGACCGGCAACGCGATCAGCGTCGCGGCCGGACGGCTGTCGTACGTGCTCGGCCTCAACGGGCCGAACCTCGCGGTCAACACCGCGTGTTCGTCGTCGCTCGTCGCGGTCCATCTCGCCAGTCAGAGTCTGCGCAACCAGGAATGCCGGCTCGCGATTGCCGGCGGCGTGAACGCGATCCTGCTGCCCGACACCACGATCATTCTTTCGAAGACGAGGATGCTCGGTCCGAGCGGACGCTGCCGGACCTTCGACGCCGGCGCCGACGGCTTTGTCAGGAGCGAAGGCTGCGGAATCGTCATCCTGAAGCGCCTCGCCGACGCGCAGGCCGACGGCGATCGCATTCTCGCGGTCGTGCGCGGCAGCGCGCTCAATCAGGACGGCCGAAGCAGCGGCCTGACGGTTCCGAGCGGACCGGCGCAGGAAGCAGTGATTCGCGAAGCATTGACGCGCGCGAGCGTCGAGCCGTCGGACGTGAGCTATGTGGAAACGCATGGCACCGGCACGTCCCTTGGCGATCCGATCGAGATCCGCGCGCTGGGCTCGGTGTTCGGAGGCGGCCGCGACGATCGACTCGTCGTGGGATCGGTCAAGACCAACATCGGTCATCTCGAATCGGCAGCAGGCGTTGCGGGGCTGATCAAGGTCGTCCTCGCGCTGCAGCACGAAACCATTCCACCTCACTTGCACTTCGACACGCCCAGCCCTCACATTCCGTGGAACGACACGCCGGTCGTGGTGCCGACCTCTGCGGTGCCCTGGCCGTCTGGTTCGCGCCGGCGGATCGCGGGTGTGAGCTCGTTCGGATTCAGCGGAACGAATGCGCACGTGATCGTCGAGGAAGCGCCGCCGACCGAACGCCCGGCGCCAACCATCGAACGTCCGCTTCATGTGCTGGCGCTGTCGGCAAAGGGAGACGCCGAGCTTCGTGCGCTGGCCGGAAGCTACAGGGACTGCCTCGCGAGCCAGACGAATCATGCGCTCGGCGACGTCTGCTTCACGGCCAACGCCGGACGCGCGCATTTCACGCATCGGCTGGCCATCGCAGGCGGAGATTCCGCGCAGGTGGCAAGCACGCTCACCTCGTTTCTTGCCGGGGAGCCCGCGCAGATCACGGGCCCGCGCGAGACCTCCGAGCTCGATCGACCGAGGCTGGCATTGCTCTTTACCGGCCAGGGCGCACAGGCGCCCGGCATGGGCCGTGAGCTGTACGAAACGCAACCGGCGTTTCGCGAGGCCCTCGATCGATGTGCGGTTCTTCTCGCGAGCGAGCTTGAAGTGCCGCTGATCGACGTGCTGTACGGCAACTCGGGCTCACGTTTGAGCGAGACCGCCTACACGCAGCCGGCGTTGTTTGCCGTTGAGTACGCCCTTGCGGAGCTGTGGCGCAGCTGGGGCGTTCGTCCCGACATCGTTGCCGGGCACAGCATCGGCGAGTACGTGGCGGCCTGCGTGGCAGGCGTTTTCAGCCTCGAGGATGCGGTGCGCCTGATCGCGGCACGTGGACGTTTGATGCAGTCGTTGCCGGGAGACGGCAGCATGCTCGCCGTGCAGGCGAGTGAAGCCGACGTGCAGCGAACCATCGCGCCGTTCGCGCGAACGGTGTCGATTGCCGGTATCAACGCTCCCGATCAAATCGTCGTCTCGGGAGCCAGGGCGGCACTCGACACGATTGCCTCGCAGTTCGAAGCGCGCGAGATCACGGCCACGCCGTTGAGCGTCTCGCACGCGTTTCACTCGCCGCTGATCGAGCCCATGCTCGACGCCTTCGAGGCCGTCGCGCAGACGGTGACGTATCGAGCGCCGGCGATTCCCGTTGTGTCGAACGTCACCGGCGCGCTCGCGCTCGGCGAGGAGCTCACGACGGCCGGCTACTGGCGGAATCACGCGAGGGCGCCGGTGCAGTTCGTCCGCACGATACAGACCCTTCTCGCGCAGGGCGTGAAGGTTGTGGTCGAAGCCGGTCCGTCTCCCACGCTGTGTGGCCTCGGCCGCAGGACGGCCGGAGCCGCGGCCATCGAGTGGCTGTCCTCGCTCAGCCCGCGACGCAGCGACTGGTCGCAGATGCTCGAGACGATCGCTCAGCTCTACGTGAGCGGAGTTTCAATCGACTGGGTTGGTTTCGACGCAGGCTACTCGCGCGCGAAGCTCGCGCTTCCGACCTATCCGTTCCAGCGTCAGCGGTACTGGGTGACCTCGCCAGGCGAGCGCCCAGCACCAGCCGTGTCGCCTTCGGTCTCGCGTCCGCTGTACGCCGTCGAGTGGCGGGCCGTGGAAGCGCCTGCACCGTCCGCCACACAACGCGTGTTCCTGCTCGTGGGCGAGGACTCCGAGCTTCGGGAGCGCCTCCGCGAACGTTTGCTCGCCGAGGCGGCAAGCGTCGTGGTGCCGGCTTCAGACGCCGTTCGACGCGAACTCGACGAGCTCGCGCTCGATCCGCACTCAGCCATCGACGTCGTCTGGCTCGCCGCCGCCGCCGATGCTTCGATCGCGGACGGACAACGGCTTCAGGCGGCTGCCGTCGAACACTGCGGCAGCTTGCTTGACGTCGTGCAGACAATCACGTCAGCGCGCCCGGGTGGTGCAACGCGGCTCCGCGTTGTCACACGAGGCGCATTCGCGGTCGGCGAATCCCGGGCCGATCTCACGCAGGCGCCGATCGTTGGTGTCGCTCGCGTCGTGATGAACGAGCATCCGGAGCTCGCGTGCTCGGTCATCGACCTCGAATCCAGGACCCCCGCTTTCGATGTCGACGCGCTTGCCCGCGAGCTGCTTGCGGGGGGCGCGGCGGAGCAAGTGGCTCTCCGCGAGGGTCAGCGCCTGGCAGCCAGGCTCGTGCCTGCCTCTTTCGCAACAAGCCACGCGCGTTCAATTCGCGGCGATGCCTCCTATCTGATCACCGGCGGCCTCGGGGCGCTTGGTTCAGCCGTGGCGCGGTGGCTCGTCGAGCACGGCGCTCGCTCGGTCGTGCTCACGGGGCGGCGCGGTGTTTCGGATGCGTCGCTTCAGACGCTCGCCGCGCTTCAAGCAACGGGCGCCCGCGTGCGTGTCATTCAGGCCGACGTGTCGCGTGAGGAAGATGTCGTCAGGCTTCTCGGCGAGATTGGCCGAGAGCTGCCTCCGCTTGCCGGCGTCGTCCACGCCGCAGGAGTTGTCGACGACGGCGTGCTCGCGCATCAGACGCGCGACCGCTTCGATCGCGTGCTGGCGCCGAAGGTCGCGGGCGCATGGAATCTGCACGCGAGGACGCGCGACCTTCCGCTCGATTTCTTCGTGATGTTTGCCTCGATTGCCGGAGTCCTGGGCTCTCCGGGGCAGGGCAATTACGCGGCGGCGAACGCGTTTCTCGACGCGCTCGCGCACGAGCGGAGGCGCGACGGCCTCCCCGCGCTCAGCATCGACTGGGGTCCGTGGGCCGAGGGCGGCATGGCGGCGAGCGTTGCCGACGCCGATCGGCGTCGATGGTCAAGGGCGGGCGTCGAGTTGATGTCTTCGTCAACGGCGCTCGACATCTTCGCCGAGTTGATCGCGACGACCGCCGCCCAGGCCGTGGTGCTGCCCGTTCGCGTGGATGACTTCCTCGCTGGTGCACGCGGCTGGCCGTTCGTCGCCGACATGCGCGTCCAGACGACGACATCGACGCTTCGAGCGAGCGCACCGGATCTTCTGAAGGAGCTCGAGAGCGTCAAGCCTGGCCGGCGGCGCAGCGTGCTGCACGCGCACCTGTTCGACCTGGTCCGCGACGTGCTCGGACTCGATCCGCAGGAACGCTTCGATTCACGCCAGGGCTTCCGGGATCTCGGAATGGACTCGCTGATGGCGGTCGATCTCAGAAACCGTCTGCAGTTGACCGTCGGGCGGCCGCTGCCGTCGACGCTGGCGTTCGACCAGCCGACCGTCGACGCCTTGACGCGTTATCTCGCAGACGACGTGCTCGATCTGTCGGGCGATGAAGACGCCGAGGCTCAGCCGGCGCCGGCCGTCCCGGAGTTCATCGACGCCCTTGCAAGCGTGGAGGATATGTCGGACGAAGAAGTCGATCGATTGCTGGCGGCGCGCCTCGGAGCCGGGAGCGAGTGAGATGAGCGATTTGACGGATCGCATCACGAAGCTCTCGCCCAAGCGTCTGGCGCTGCTGGCGCTCGAACTGCAGGCGCAGGTCGACGCGCTGCGCCGCGCCCAGTCGGAGCCGATTGCGATCGTCGGGATGGGTTGCCGTTTCCCGGGAGGCCGCGATCCGGAGGCGTTCTGGCAGTTGCTGCACGCCGGCGGCGACGCGATCACGGAAATCCCGCGCGACCGGTGGGACGTGGACGCCTTCTACGACCCGAATCCCGAAGCGCCCGGAAAGATGTACGCGCGATGCGGCGGGTTCATCGAAGGCGTGGATCAATTCGATCCGCAGTTCTTCGGGATGTCGCCCCGCGAGGCCACGAGCCTCGATCCGCAGCAGCGCCTCCTGCTCGAGGTCTCCTGGGAGGCCCTCGAATCGGCGGGGCAGGCGCCGCACAAACTCGCGGGAAGCCGGACGGGCGTGTTTGTCGGCATCAGCGCTGCGGACTACGCGCGCCTCCACATGATGTCCGGACGTCCACCGGACGCGCACTACGGCACGGGCAACGCGTCGTCGGTGGCAGCGGGCCGCCTGTCGTACTCGCTCGGGCTCCACGGTCCGTGCGTCGCGCTCGACACCGCGTGCTCATCGTCGCTCGTCGCCGTGCACCTGGCCTGCCAGAGTCTGCGGCAGCGCGAAAGTCAGCTCGCTCTCGCGGGTGGCGTGAACGTCATCCTCGCGGCCGACACCAACGTGTTCCTGTCGCGCGCCGGCATACTCGCTCCCGACGGCCGCTGCAAAACGTTCTCGGCCGCGGCCGATGGGTACGTGCGCAGCGAGGGCTGCGGCATCCTCGTACTCAAACGTCTCGACGACGCCGACGCGGCAGGCGATCGAATTCTGGGAATCATTCAGGGATCTGCAATCAACCAGGACGGCCGCAGCAGCGGCCTGACGGCCCCGAACGGTCCTTCGCAGGAAAGTCTGATTCGCGACGCGCTCGCGCGAGCGGCGATCGGGCCGTCCGATGTGAACTTCGTCGAGGCTCACGGGACGGGCACTGCGCTCGGCGATCCGATCGAAGTGAACGCGCTCGGTTCCGTCTTCGGCGTCGATCGGCCGGCAGGCGATCCGCTGCTCATCGGATCGGTCAAGACCAACGTCGGACACCTCGAGGCGGCCGCCGGCGTGGCCGGCCTCATCAAAGTGATCCTGGCGCTTCACCACGAGGAACTGCCGGCGCACCTGCACTGTTCAGAGCCGAGCCCGAACATCGCCTGGGACGGGTGGCCTGTGCGTGTGACCACGGACCGCACGCGCTGGTCGCGCGGGTCGCGGCGCCGCATCGCCGGCGTCAGCTCGTTCGGGTTCAGCGGCACCAACGCGCACGTCATCATCGAAGAACCGCCGGTCGCCAGGCCGCGGCCGTCATCGGCTGCCGATCGTCCGTGGCACGTTCTGGCTCTTTCCGCGAAGAGCGAGGTTTCGCTGCGCGAGATGGCGACCCGCTACGCACGGCGCCTCGGCGCCGGCGATGAGCTGGCCGACATCTGCCATTCCGCGGCGACTGGCCGCTCGCATTTCGATCATCGTCTCGCTGTCGTCGGTACGACCGCCGACAGCATTCGCGGAGAGCTCGAAGCGTACGCCGCAGGCCGTTCGACGCGTGTGGTCGCGGCACGGACCGCGGCAGCGCCGTCGGTCGCGTTTGTGTTCCCGGGAGAAGCAACCGGTCTTGCCACAAGAGCGCGGATGCTCGTGGAGACGCAGCCCGCGTTCCGCAGCGCGTGGGAGCAGTGCGCGGCGCAGGTGACGTGGCCGCTTCTCGACAGACCCGAATCGGCGGAAGCGCTTTTCGCGTTCGAGTACGCGCTCGCGATGATGTGGCGGAGCTGGGGCGTCAAGCCGTCGGCTGTGATGGGCGAGGGCGTCGGAACCGTCGCCGCGGGATGTATTGCCGGTCTCTACGATGTCGAGACCGCGTTGAGGCTGGCGGCCGCCCGTGGCGAGTCGATCGAGGCCGCCAACAGCATTGGCCGGACGATGACGCCGCGTGAAGCCGACATCGACATCTTCAGCACACGAGAGGCGCTCGACGGCGCTGGCTGCCCGATTCGTCTGGAGATCGGGCCGGATCTTCTCGCGACAGCTCACGAGCCGGACGTCTGGCGCGCGCTCTGCGACCGCGTCGTGTCGCTGTACACCGCCGGTGCCGACGTTGACTGGGACGGATTCGATCGCGGTTACCTGAGAAAGAAAGTCGCGCTGCCCACGTATCCGTTCGATCGGCGGCGCTACTGGCTGGATCACGTGACGCCGCAGTCGCCGGCGGGCACGACGTCAGACCTCGATGTTGACACGTACGAGACCGTCTGGCGCCACTCGCCGCGTGCGAACGATGGACCGACGATCGACGGACACGTCGTGGTTTTCGCCGATGGCGCAGGCGTGGGCGAACGCCTGAAGCGCCATCTGGACGGAGCAGGCACGAACGCGACGCTCGTTTTTGCGGCGGAGCGATTTGGATCGCGGGCCGACGGTTCCCGGGAGATCAATCCAGCCGAGCCGTTAGAGTTCCAGCGGGTCCTCGATCAGATCGGTTCCGACGCGGTGCGGACCATCGTGTTTCTGTGGCCGATCGACTTGTCGGCAGCGCCAGATCTCGCTCAACCCACGGGTATCCGGGCTCTCGTCTCGCTCACGCGTGCGCTGGTTTCATCGTCGAAACAGTCGCCGAGGCTTGTCGTCGTCACTCGCGACGCGCAAGCGATCCGCGGGGACGCTGCGCAGATTTCTGTTGCGCAGGCGCCCGTGTGGGGGATGGCTCGTGTCGTGGCTCTCGAGCATCCGCAGCTCGCGCTCCGCCTCATCGATCTCGAGTCGTCTTCGCGAGATGGCGAAGCGCAAGCCCTGTGGTCCGAGCTTCGCGCGAGAGACGACGAGGATCAGATCGCCATTCGCGGCGGCGAACGCTACGCCGCGCGGCTGGTGAAGTCGTCGCCCATCGCGAACCAGTCGCGCCCGTTGACTGGTGAAGCGACGTATCTCGTCACCGGCGGACTCGGCGCACTCGGACTTCGAGTGGCAGGGTGGCTGGCAGATCGGGGTGCAAAGCATCTCGTCCTGGTCGGACGCCGCGGGCTGCCGGAACGATCGACGTGGTCGGGGCTGCCGCCTGGTGGTGCTGTTCGACGGACGGCTGATGCCGTGCTCGAGCTGGAGCAGCGCGGCGTCGACGTGCGCCTCGAGGCCGCAGACGTGGCCGACGCCGTTCGGATGCGAACCGTCGTCGATCGCGTAGCAGGTGGTGCGTTTCCGCTTCGCGGCGTCGTCCACGCGGCAGGCGTTTCGACGGCCAGAGCGATTGCCGATCTCGACGCGACCGCGATCGACGAGGTGTGCCGTCCGAAGATTGGCGGCGCCTGGAATCTCCACCGGCTCACCGAAGGCGTCGAGCTCGATTTCTTTCTGATGTTCTCGTCGATCGCATCGGTCTGGGGCTCTGCGACGCTCGGCCACTACGCCGCGGCCAATCACTTCCTCGACATGCTCGCCCATCACCGTCGGGCGGCTGGCCTGCCGGCGCTGACCATCAACTGGGGTCCGTGGGCGGACGGCGGGATGGCGACTCCCGAGGCGCAGGCTGCACTGGCCGCAATGGGCGTGCGATCGCTCGCTCCGGAAAAAGCACTTGGCGTGCTGGACCGCCTCTTTGGCGGCGATCGCACCCAGGTGACCGTCGCGTCGATGGATTGGCGAGCGTTCAAGGCTGTGTTCTCGGCTCGCGGCCGAAGGCCGCTCTTCGACGAGATTCAGGAAGCTGCGGACCTCGTTCTTGCGGCGCCCGATCGCGCAGAGGAGCGCCGGCAATTGATGGCGCTCGCCGCCGAGGAGCGCGCGGACAGAACCACAAAATGGGTCGGGCAGGAAGTGGCGACCGTGCTCGGCGCACCGGGCGTGGTGCCTGATGTCGATCAGCGGTTTTTCGACATCGGCATGGATTCGATCATGACCGTGGATTTGCGGCGACGGCTCGAGCGCCGGTTCGGGCTCGCGCTTCCGCCGACCGTCGCGTTCGACTACCCGACGATCGGTCGGCTGTCGGCGTTCCTGCTCGAACGCCTGACGGCGGAAGAGACCGAGCCTGGTGCCGCGGCTCAGGCTGCCGCGTCCCGAGCGGCGACATCGGTGTCGCGCGTCGCCGAGATGTCGGACGAGGACGTCGAGCGGATGTTTGCCGAGAAAGTCTTGAGTCGAGGCATTTGAAGTGAGCGACTTCCTGAAACAGCTGGCGAGCCTGTCGCCGAAGCGCCTCGCGCTTCTCGCGCTCGAGCTCCAGGAGAAGCTCGATGCAGCGGAGCGCGCCCGCACGGAGCCGATCGCCATCATCGGCGTGGGTTGCCGCTTCCCGGGCGAGGCCGACACACCCGCTGCCTTCTGGGAGCTGCTGCGCCGCGGCGGCGACGGGATCTCCGAGATTCCGCGCGACCGCTGGGACATCGACCGCTATTTCGATCCGAATCCGGACGCGCCGGGAACGATGTACTCACGCTACGGCGGGTTCCTCCGTGGCGTCGACCGGTTCGATCCGCACTTCTTCGGCATCGCGCCGCGCGAGGCGGTCAGCATGGACCCGCAGCAGCGGATCCTGCTCGAAGTGTGCTGGGAAGCGCTCGAAGATGCCGCTCAGACACCGATGGCGCTGACGGGCAGCCGCACCGGCGTCTTCGTCGGCATCACGACCAACGACTACGGCCAGCTCGTGGGGGCCGCTGGCGCCGCTGCGCTCGATGCCTACTCGATGACCGGCAACGCCCTCAATTTCGCAGCGGGACGCCTGTCGTACGTGCTCGGCCTTCAGGGGCCAAGCCTTTCGGTGGACACGGCGTGCTCGTCGTCGCTCGTCACGGTGCACCTGGCCTGTCAAAGCCTTCGCAGCGGAGAGACCCGTCTGGCGCTGGCCGCCGGCGTGAATCTGATCTTGAATCCCGAGCCGAACATCGTGCTCTCGCGGGCGCGCATGCTCGCGCGCGACGGGCGCTGCAAGACTTTCGATGCCGCGGCCGATGGCTACGTTCGCGGCGAAGGCTGCGGCGTCGTCGTGCTGAAGCGGTTGTCGGACGCCATCGCCGACGGCGATCGTGTGCTCGCCGTCGTGCGCGCGTCCGGAGTGAACCAGGACGGGCCGAGCAGCGGGCTGACCGTGCCGAACGGTCCGGCGCAGCAGGCACTGCTTCGCGAAGTGCTCGAGAAGGCCGGCGTTTCTGCGGCCGATGTCGACTACGTCGAAGCGCACGGCACCGGCACGTCGCTTGGCGATCCGATCGAGGTCCACGCGCTCGGCGTGGTATTTGGCGAAGGGCGAGGCCCGGATCGGCCGCTTCGGATTGGTGCGGTCAAGACCAATGTCGGGCATCTCGAGGCAGCCGCCGGTATCGCCGGCATCATCAAGGTGGTGCTCGCGCTTCAGCACCGCGAGATCCCGCCGCACCTGCACCTGAAGCAGCTGAACCCGAACATCTCGCTCAGCGAGATTCCCGCGACCATTCCCACGGTTCTCGAACCCTGGCGGTCGAATGGACACCCGCGGCTCGCGGGCGTCAGTTCGTTTGGCGCGAGCGGAACGAATGCTCACGTGCTGCTCGAGGAAGCGCCGATCGCGCGGGGAGTTGGTGCGAAGACCGCAGCGGATCGTCCGCGGCACGTGCTGACCCTCTCGGCGAAGACGCCGGACGCGCTCGCGTCGCTCGCCCGGCGATATGCCGACTGTCTGGGCGGTGCGGATGCGCCACTCGTCGCCGATCTCTGCTTCACCGCAAACACCGGCCGCGCGCATTTCGCGCATCGACTCGCCGTGCACGGGTCTACGGCAGACGATCTCACCCGGTCGCTTGCGTCGTTTGCATCGACATCATCGGCGGACGCCCGCACGGCGAACGCCGTGGCACCGAGCCAGCGGCCGAAGGTCGTATTTGTCTTCACCGGACAGGATGCGCCGCGCGCAGCGATGGGACGCGAGGTGTACGAAACGCAGCCCGCGTTCCGTGCCGCTCTCGATCGATGCGCGTCGATCCTGGCGGCCGAACTGGAAATTCCGCTGATCGATGTGCTGTACGGCAGCGCCGCGACGCAACTGGCTCAGGCCGCCTGCGGGCAACCGGCACTCTTTGCTGTCCAGTACGCCCTGTCGGAGCTGTGGCGACATTGGGGCGTGAAGCCGGCGGTCGCGCTCGGTGATGGCGTCGGTGAATATGTGGCTGCGACGGTCTCGGGCGTGTTCAGCGTGGAAGACGCGCTCCGTCTGGTGGCGGCTCGCGGTCGACTGATGCAGGGTCTCGAGCCGGACGGAGGCAAGGCCGGTGGTCGGCCGCCGGAGGCCCACACCGCTTTTCTGGAGCCCAGGCTCGAAGCGTTCTCTGCGGATAGCACGGC
>Ga0137452_1000216_pt1 | contig 17044 bp, 11 predicted proteins | sample EasRivERMGT513_2_FD_102312 | JGI IMG/M metagenome (GOLD analysis project Ga0137452, IMG submission 102312) | Soil microbial communities from meander-bound floodplain in the East River, Colorado, USA - East River MetaG ERMGT513_2 | ecosystem: Environmental > Terrestrial > Soil > Floodplain ...
CGAGGCTCGACCCCGACGCGCCGCCGAAGTGCGGCACATCGGTGACGATCTGCAGCGCATATCGATGGCCGCTGACCTCCGGGCTGTAGAACTCGGCCTGGACACTCGCCTGATTGATGAAGTTCTTGGGCGTGCCGCCCCCGAGGACGATCGACGCCGTCCGGGGACGTCGGATGATCATGTTGGCCGACTCGACGATGTCGCCGACGATGTCGATCTGTCCGGCGCCAGTCGCGCTCTGGCGCGCTTGGGACAGCCCCATCCCGATCGACGAATCAGCAATGGCCGGGCAGAAGATGGGGACGTTGGCCCGATATGCGGCCGTCAGGATCCCGTCGCGCTTCGTCGTCTCCCAGAGATGTCGCCCCAGTTGATACAGAAACTCACGCGTCGTGTACGGCCGTTTCTCGAGCGAGGCCGCAAACTCGGCGATCCAGATGTCGTTGGTGATGAACTCTTCCTCGTCGGCGTACGTGTCGTAGACGCGGTCGATTCGGTCTTCCGCCAGCTGCGCGTCGTCGGCGAGGGGAGAGCCGACGAAGTGCCGGCGCCCGCGCGTTTCATGGAGATCGTGGTACAGGTTCGCGCCGGTCGACACGAGGCAATCCACATAACGCTGCTCGATGAGGTGCGCCGCGATGAGGCGAAGACCTCCAGCGCTCAGCGCTCCCGCCATCCCCAGAAAGACCGTCACGTCGTCTTCGAGCATCCTGTGCCAGATGCGATAGGCCGTCGCGAGATTGCGGCCCTGAAACGAGATTCGCTCCATGCGCGCCAGGATTTCGTCGGCGCCGAGTCCGCCTTCGACCGTGAACGGTTCGATCGGCGTATGGAGGAAGCGCGACTTCTTCGTCATGCGCCGAACATTAAATCACAAAGATGCGGCTCAGTTGGCTGAGGCGATCGGCACACGCGAGACATCCTTCAGAAAGAAGAAGTCGCCGAACGGAGACAGATGCACCCCTCGGATCGATCGCTGCGCGACGACGAAGTTGGTCTTCGTCCAGAGACTGATGCAGGCGACCTGATCGGCCAGGATCTGCTGAACCTCGCCGTACAGCTGAAGCCGCCGCGCCGGATCGGTTTCGCCCGACGCCTGATCGAGCAACGTATCGATCCTGGCGTTCGAGAAGAATCCACGGTTGAACCCACGCGGAGGCGTTTGCGCCGAGTGGAACACCTGCCGCAGGATGTCAGGATCTGAGACGGCAGCTCCAGACCACTGAAGCGTGTACATCTGGAAGTTGCCCGCGATCACGTCTGCATACAGCGTGGCGAACTCGTAGGTCCGGACGTCGAGTGCAATGCCGACCGCCTGAAGGTTCTGCTGAATCACAGTCGACTGGAGGCGATTGAATTCGAGGTTCGAGCACTTCAACGTCAGGCGGAGCCGCGGTTGCGGGCCATCGCCGTCGGGGTCGCGATAGCCAGCCTCGTCGAGGAGGGCTCTTGCCTTGGAGGGATCGAAGTCGAACGTCCGAACGTTCGGCGTGAACGCCCACGAGTTGGGCGGCAGCAGGCCGAGCGCGGGCGTTGCGAGTCCCCGGCGCAGATAATCGACGATGGCCCGGCGATCGATCGCGTAGGCCAGCGCTTGCCGGACGCGAACGTCCGCCAACGCCGGGTCCCGCATGTTGAGGCCGATGTACTGGTAGTCGGTGCCGGGCGACGTCGTGACCGTCAGGTGATCGCTGGCCGACAGCTGGTGGACGATGTCGGGGCCGATGTCGTTGATGACGACATCGACGGTGCCTTTCTGAAGCTCGAGCCCCCGCATCAACTCGTCGGGCACGATTCGCAGGACGAGGCCGTCGTTCGGTGGCTTGCCGGCATAGTAGTCGGGAAAAGCCGCGAGCTCGACGCGATCGTCAACGGCGTAGCTGACGAACTTGTACGGTCCGGTGCCGATCGGGTGTTCGAGGAAATCGGGACCGGCGCCGTCCGGGACGACAGGAATCACGAGCGCCGTAGGGAACGAGAGAAACGGCTCCTTCAGCGTGAAGACCACCGTATAGCGATCGCGAGCCTCCACTTTGGCCAGCCCGCGAAAGGCCACCTTCCGGGTCGAGATGAACTTCGGATCGAGAAAAGAATTGAACGTATACACGACGTCTGCCGAAGTGAGCTCGTGGCCGTCGTGGAATTTCACCCCGCGCCTGAGCGTGGCGACATAGCTTGTGGGATCCGGGTTGTCGAGCCGCTCGGCGAGCCCAGGCCCGACGCGCAGGCCGGCGTCGAGATCCATCATGTCGCTGAAGATCAGCTGCTGGATCTTCTGAGTCGAGTCGTCGGTGGCGACCCGCGGATCGAAGTTGCTGGGCCCGCTGGTAATCGCCACGACGATGGTATTCGGGTTGTCGGCGGCGCGTTTCAGACATCCACAGAAGCCGCCGAGGACGAGCAGGGCCAGAACTGCGAGGGTTCTAGTCGGCTGCATGCTTCTTCAATTCCGCCAGCAGGCTGAGACCTTCCAGAGGCGTCAGGCGATCGATGTCGATGGCGGCGAGCTTCTCGCGCAACGGATCCGGCGCGGGAGCCGCGGCCGGCTGAAAGAGCCCGAGCTGACGCTGCGGATCGGTAGGCGTCCCGCTCAGCGAAGGCCGTCCGCCACGACTCAACTCGTCTCGTTCGAGCGCAACGAGGATCTCCCGCGCGCGATCGACGACCGATCGCGGCAGGCCCGCGAGGCGCGCGACCTGAATGCCGTAGCTGCGATCGGATCGCCCCGGCACGATTTTTCTGAGAAAGATGATGCCGTCTTTCCATTCACGCGCCGCCACGTGATAGTTGACGACGCCGGGCGTGGCGTCGGCGAGGTCGGTCAGTTCGTGGTAGTGGGTCGCGAAGAGCGTCTTCGGGCGAATCCGCGGGTTCGTCGCCAGAAACTCGGCAACCGCCCACGCGATGCTCAACCCGTCGAAGGTTGCCGTGCCGCGCCCGATCTCGTCGAGCACGACGAGGCTTTTCGAGGTCGCCGTGTGCAGAATCCTGGCGGTTTCCTGCATCTCGACCATGAACGTCGATTGTCCGCGGGCGATGTTGTCTGAGGCTCCGACTCTGGCAAAGATGCGATCCACGAGCGCCAGCTTCGCTTCGCGGGCCGGCACGAACGATCCGATCTGTGCCATCACCGACAGCAGGGCGGTCTGTCGGAGGTACGTCGACTTGCCGCCCATGTTGGGGCCCGTGAGCACGACGAGCTGCGAAGCCGCGGCGTTGAGCAGGACGTCGTTGGCGACGAAGGGCTCACCCGCCTTTGTGGTACGACGCTCGACGACCGGGTGCCTGGCGTCTGTGACCGAGATCTCGTCGCCGTCGTGCACGTGCGGCTTCGTGTAGTTGCTGATCGCCGCGACCTCGGCGAGCGCCGCCAAAACATCAAGGGAGGCCAGCGCTCTCGCGGTCGCCTGGATTCGCGGCGCTTCGGCCGCCACCGCGGTGCGCAGTGCCTCGAACAGCTCGAGTTCGCGCTCCATGATTCGTTCGTCGGCGCCGAGAACCTTTTCTTCGTATTCCTTGAGCGCCGGCGTGATGAATCGTTCGCCTCCTGCGATCGTCTGCTTCCGGTGATAGTCGGGCGGCACGGCTCGCAGGTTCGACTTGGAGACCTCGATGTAGTAGCCGAAGACGCGGTTGTAGCGGATTTTCAGCGAGCTGATGCCGGTACGAACCCGTTCCCGCTCCTCCATCTCGGCTATCACCTGCTTGCCGGACCGGCTGATCCCTCGAAGCTCGTCCAGCGCCGGGTCGACGCCGTCTCGCGTGAACCCGCCCTCGCGCGCGACGGCCGGCGGCTCGTCGATCAGGGTGGCGTCGAGACGATCGCGAACATCGGTGAGCTCGTCGAGCGCAGCGACGAGGGATCCGACCAGCGGCGCCTGCAGCGAGGAGAGAAGCGCGCGGACACGAGGCACGACCGCCAATGAGTGCTTCAGGCCAACCAGATCGCGGGGCCCGGCCGTGCCAAGCGCGGCTCGCGCGACCAGCCGTTCGAGATCCTGAACACTCTTGAGAGTGTCGCGACATTTCCCACGATCGGTCGCCCGGAAGGCCAGCTCTTCGACCGCGTCGAGCCGGTCGCGAATCGCTTCGAGCGACATGAGAGGCCGAAGCAGCCACGCTCGCAGCAGCCGGCTGCCGGCCGACGTGGCGGTGCAATCGAGTTCGTCGAGCAGCGAGCCATCCCGGCCGCCCTCCGCGCCTTCGAGAATCTCGAGGTGCTTGAGCGTCGTGGTGTCGAGAAGCAGCGCATCGGCCCGTTGACGGTAGACGATCGCGCGAAGGTGGGTGAGATCGGCCTTCTGCGTGGTTCGCAGGTAGTGCACGAGCGCGCCGGCGGCGGCCACGGCGCGCGGATGACGGTCGAGTCCGAATCCCTCGAGCCCGCGCGCCTGAAGCTGATCGAGCAAGGTCCGGCGCGCGCTTTCAGGGTCGAACGCCCATCCGTCGAGAGCCGTCACCCGAGGCGCTGAGGACGCCGGCAATTGCCAGCGCTCGGTGAGTCGAGACGCCGCGGCGTCGTCGGGCAGGACGATCTCCCGAGGCTTGAGGACCGCGATCTCGTCGATCAGCGACTGCAGGCCTTCCTCGCCCCGGTATTCGGCGGCGCTGAATTCGCCGGTCGACACATCCAGCAGCGCCACGCCCATCGTCTGATCTTTGTCGCGCGCGTCGGCAGGGCAGAAGGCCATCAGAAACGCCGGCTCGCGCGCGTCGAGATAACTTGCGTCGGTGAGCGTGCCCGGAGACACGACGCGAACGACCTCGCGCTTGACGAGGCCCTTCGCTTTGCGGGGATCTTCGACCTGATCGCAGATCGCCACTCGGAAACCTTTGCGCACGAGACGGGCGATGTACGAGTCGACCGCATGAAACGGCACGCCGCACATCGGGATGCCGCCGCCGTTGGCTTCTTTCGATCTGGACGTGAGCGTCAGTTCGAGTGCGCGAGACGCGACCAGGGCGTCTTCGTAGAACATCTCGTAGAAATCGCCCATGCGGAACAACATGATGGCGTCTTTATGCTGTTCCTTGGCGTCGAGGTACTGACGCATTGCCGGCGTCGCCGCCGTAGTCATGGCCGTGGCTGATTCCAGTGATTGACAGTTAGCAGTTCACAGTTAAGAGTTATCAGTTCCGTTAGTGTAATCCGAATGCTTGTCCTCGCTCTCGATACGACGACGCGCGGAGGCAGCGTCGCCGTGGTGACTGATGATCGCGTGCTCGTGGAGCGCTCTGGCGATGCGACGCGAAGTCACGCCGAGCGGCTTCCGGCTGAGATCGTGTCCGCGCTTGGCGACGCGAGCGTATCAGTGGACGACATCGATGCGTTTGCCGTGGCATCAGGTCCGGGATCGTTCACGGGGCTGCGTGTCGGCATCGCGACCATCCAGGGGCTGGCCCTCGCAACATCCCGAGGCGTCGTCGCCGTTTCGGCGCTCGAGGCGCTGGCGCATCTCGCCAGCGCCGACCGCGGCGTCGGCGATCTGATCGCGGTCTGGATGGATGCCTACCGGCATGAAGTGTTCAGCGCGCTCTATCGCGTCTCGGCTCCGGAGGCGTACTCGGAGGGTCGGCTCGAAGAGATTGAGGGACCAGTCGTCTCGACGCCTGATGCGACGCTCGCTCGATGGCTGGGCTTGGGCTGTCGGCCTGCAATCTGGATCGGCGACGGCACCGCCGTCTATGCGACGATGATCGAAGGCACCGGCGAGGTTCGGAAGACTGAGCCGATGGCGGCGGCGATCGGTCGCATCGCGATCTCGCGTGGTCGCGCTCGGGGTACGATCGATCCGGCCGCGATCCAGCCACTGTACGTTCGCCGGCCCGACGCCGAAGTGGCTCGCGATCGCTGACTCGCACGACAGGGTTCCCATGTCACTCTTCTCCATCGAGCTTGTGAGGACCGCGGCCGACCTGGACGCTGTGCTCGAGATCGAAGAGACGTCGTTTACAAATCCGTGGACGCGCGACATGTACGAGGCGGAGCTTCAAGCCGACGGCGTCTCGTTTGTCTACCTCGCGCGCGACAACTTCCGCCGGCCTGCGGGATTTTGTGCGTTCTGGCGCGTCATGGATGAACTGCACATCAACAATCTGGCCGTGTTGCCCGCGTTCCGCCGGCAGGGCGTGGCATCGCTGTTGCTCTCGTATGTGCTGCGCGAGGGCGTCAGTCTGGGCGCCAGGAGCGCCACGCTCGAAGTACGGCGCTCGAATGAGCCGGCGCGACGGCTGTACGAGCGTTTCGGATTTTCGGTCGCCGGCGTTCGTCGCGAGTATTACACCAGTCCGGTTGAAGATGCGCTGGTGCTGTGGCGGGAACATCTTGAAACGCTTGCGGCCTTGTGTTAGTTTCGGCCGTACGGATGTATCAACGGTGAAACGCTCACAGTTTTCCGGCGCGCTCCGGGCCTACAGACAGGAGGTGGCTTATGAATGAGCAGTCGCAGGACCCCCAGAAACCGGTGCTGCAGACCGAGGACGAACTTCATCAGCTCGCCGCTCAGCATCGGGAACTCGATGATCGCCTGCATCAACTGACCACCAAGCCGTATCTCTCCCAACCCGAACAACTCGAAGAAGTCACCCTGAAGAAGCGGAAGCTGCTGCTGAAAGATCGGATGGAAGACCTGCGCCGCCGCAGCAGTGGCGCCACATCTATCTCCTCGATGACGAGTGCGCCGCAGCGCGGCTAGACCTCGTGCGCATTGATCCTGCGGGGCTGCCGTTCATCGGCGGCGCCGCAGCTCTCGCGCTCGGCCTTGGTGTCTGGCTGGGCTGGCTGTTCGCCCTTCCCGCGCTCGCCCTGAGCGCGTTTTTTGTTTTCTTCTTTCGCGATCCGGATCGCCGGCCCTCCCGCGATGAGCACGTCGTGCTGTCGCCCGCGGATGGCCGCGTGCTCGTGGCAGGAGACGCGCTGCCCGGTGTCGCGCCCGCGGGCACATGGCGTCAGGTGAGCATCTTTCTATCGCCAATGGACGTCCATGTGAACCGCGTGCCGGTATCCGGACGTGTGACGCGCGTGAGCATGATTCGCGGTCGCTTCGTGCCGGCATATCGTCACGATGCGGGCAACGTCAACGAGCGATGCGAGATCTGGATCGATCACGGCGGTGAACCAGTGGTCGCGCGACAGATTGTCGGCATCCTGGCGCGGCGCGTCGTCTGCCGTCTCGCGCCCGGCGCCGAGGTCGAGGCCGGCGACCGCTACGGGATCATGAAGTTCGGTTCGAGAATGGACGTGTTTCTGCCCACTTCTGCAGAGGTTTGCGTCAAGGCGGGCGATCTCGTGCGTGGGGGCGAAAGCGTGATCGCGATGCTACACTCTCGGCATGGACGAGGGAGTTCGACCCAGCCTGAGGTTCCTTCGACGGGGCAGTGACTTTCCGCGCAAGCGTCGCAGCCGCGGTGTCTATCTGCTGCCGGGGCTCTTCACCGTCGCCAACATGTTCTGCGGCTACGCGTGCGTGGTCTACGCCATGCGCGGCGAATTCACGACCGCCGCACCGTTCATCGGTTTTGCCATCGTCCTCGACATGCTCGACGGCCGCATCGCCCGCATGACGGGAACCGCCAGCGAGTTCGGCGTGCAGTTCGACTCGCTCGCCGACGTGATCTCGTTCGGCGTCGCGCCGGCGATCCTCTCGTTCTCCTGGGGTCTTGCGCCGCTCGGCCGTCTTGGATGGGCCGCGGGCTTCGTGTTCGTCACCGCGGCCGCGCTGCGGCTCGCGCGATTCAATATTCAGTCGGCCGCGGGCGGCGACAAGCGCTACTTCGTCGGCATGCCGAGTCCTGCGGCCGCCGCCGTGCCGGCCGCAACGGTCTTCGCCTATCCGGCCGGCTTCACCGACTACCGGGCGGCGTTGCCGGCGTTGGCGATGGTCCTCGTGCCGGCGCTCCTGATGGTGTCGACGATTCGCTTCCGCAGCTTCAAGACGATCGATCTGCAGTCGCGGCGTCCCTACAGCGTGCTGCTGCTGGTCGCTGCCGGCATCATGCTCATCACCACACATCCGCAGGTCACGCTCGTGGTGATGGCGTACACCTACCTGGCGTCTGCGTTCATCGGAATGGCCATCTCGCGGTTCCGTCAGCGCGGCAGCGATCGCGGCGAGAGCGGTCCTGCGCAGACGACGGTCTCTTCGCGCGGGTCAGCGGCCAGTTAGAACCGATCTCGGGTCGTGCACTCACTCCGGCGTCCGAACCGGAAGGGTGATGGCGATGGTCGTTCCCTCTCCCCGCCGGCTGGTGACGCGAATCGTTCCGCCATTCAGCTCGATATTGCGCTTGGCAATCGTGAGCCCGAGTCCAGTTCCCGTGGCCTTGGTGGAGAAGTAGGGCTCGAAGATTTTCGCGAGATCGTCCTGGTCCATCCCGACGCCGGTATCACTCGCTGACACGGTCACGTGCGTCGCAGCCAGCTGTCCGTCGAACACCGGCTCGCTCGCGATCGTCAGCCGTCCGCCGCCCGGCATCGCATGCAGCGCGTTTTCGATCACGTTGGTGAGCGCACGGGCGAACAGCGTTTGATCGACCGACACGGACGGCAGATCGGCATTCGCCTTCACGTCGATGTCGACTTTTCCGACCAGACCGACGCGGTAGGGTTCGACGACGCTCTCGATGAGGGCTGGAAGCGCAGTCGGCTCGGGATGCGCGACGGGTGACGACGCGAAGCTCGAGAACTCGGCGGCGATCTGGCGGAGCAGCTTGACCTGCGTCAGGATCGACGCGATGCACTCGTCGAGGGCCGGCGAGAGTGGACGCCCGCGATCCTGATTCACACGCTGTGCGTGCTCGGCCGAGAGCTGAATCGGCGTCAGCGGGTTCTTGATGTCATGCGCCACCTGCCGCGCCATGTCGGCCCACGCCTCGAGACGCTGCGTGCGTTCGAGCTCGCTACGCTGACGCTTCAGATCGTCGGCCATCCGGTTGAAGTCTTCGACGAGCCGCCGCAGTTCGTCCGATGAAGTCGCCGCGATCCGCGCATCGAGATCGCCTCTCGCAATCCGCCTCGTCGCACGCGTCAGCCGACTGACGGGATCCGCGATGCGCTCGGCCATCCAATAGCCGATGCCCGCGCCGAGCAGGATAAAGAGGACGAGCCCGAGCACGACCTGCCGGTTCAGCTCATCGATCTGCCGCTCGATCTCCACCTGGCGAAGCGTCTGCGGAACCGTCACGATGCCTTCGCGGCCCCCGGCTCGAACCGGCGCCGCCGCGAGCTGGTAGAAGGACCGTCCGTAGGTTTCGATGCCCGCGTAGGTCGGTCGCCGATCGACGGCGATCTCCTTGTAGACCTCGCTCGGCGTGCGCGACGACAACACGCCTGACGCGTACAGGTCGCGCTCGCTCGTCGCCTGAAGACGAGGGCCGTCGAAGAGGTCGACGTCCTGATCGATCGCGCGGCCGACGAGAATCATGATCTGGTCGTCCAGGAGCTCGAACGCGCGGCTGCTGCCTTGCTGAAGCGCCGCGTAGTCTTCGACGAGACGCTGCGCGATGGTCGCGGTGTTGATGGCGCCCTGCTCGACGCCGGCTCGCAGCTGCGCCAGGAAATACGCCCTCGTGACGAAGGCGAGGATGCCGACCGGCACGACAGACGCCAGGACGAAGAAGAGGAACAGCTTGCGGTAGAAGCTCGATCGGAGCTCGCGCAGAAGCGAGCGGCCGCTCGCGGGCCCCGGCGACGTGATGGCATTGAACGCGGCGATGACCAGCAGGATCAGCACGTACAGCGCGAAGGTGAGCGTCACGAGCTCCGCGACGTTGACGACGTGGCCGAATGGCGTGACCGACGGATACCCGAGGGCGTAGATGCCGCCGCGGTCGTTTGAATAGTAGACGCGGAAGGAATCGGCGCCTTGTGTGACCGTGTCCCACACCGGCGTGCGCGCGTCGAGCATCCGTGCGAAGACTGTGTCGGAAAGCGGCCACACCCGCGTGCCCGACGCGTAGATCGGCGCACGGCTCCATCCATACACGCTGAATTCGACGTCGCGACCCGGCGCGCCCTCGTCGAGGGCGGACCGCTCCGGTTCGAGCGCGTCGACGTATCGCGTTTCGGCTGAAGACAAGAACGGCAGGTCTCGATACGCAAACATCGCCCGGACGACTACGCCGCCGACGAGTTGCTGCGCGTTGTTGCAGATGCCACGGCTGGCGCGGAGGACGTGACGTTCGCGCGACCCGAACGGCGAGACCTCCTCGTAGAGATCCCAGTCCGCGCAGTTGCGGGCCATGAACTGTGCCGGTGCGTACTCGTACTCGGGCAGGTTGCGCGCGAACCGGCTGATGAGCCGCCCCGAGGCACCATATAGTTCAACGGCCGACGTCAGGCGGTATCGCGCGAGCTCGGTCTCCGACCAGACCAGGAACGCGCGGTCCGTCGTGGGCGCCGCGTCTTCGTTCGCGCTCGTGACGAAGTCGACGAGGGTCGGCATTTCGTCGATTTGTTCGAGCGCCGTGGGCATTCGCCGCGTTCTGAGATCTTCGCGCTGGCTCGCGGCGAGAGGCGCAAGCGTGCCGGCCACGAGCTCCTCCTTCGCGTCGGTCGCGAACGCGTGAAGCGATGGATACATCGCCAGGGCAGGAATGAGGATGGCCACGTAAAGCGCCAGCAGCCGCGTGGCTTCGGAGGCCCGGCGAGTAAGGCCGCGCGGCCGTCCGAGTGCCCACGCCAGAAGGCCAGCGGCCGCGAGAGCGATTGCAAGCGGCGCGAGCGGCAAGGAATCAGCCGCACTCCGGGTGACCACGACGGCCAGCGCTCCGCCCGCCACCCAGGCGGCAATCGCTGTGACGCTCAGGGCTCTCGAATCGACGCGTCGCCACGTCACCGCTGCGACCCTCAGAAGCAGCACGATGCTCCAGATGACCGCGGCGTGAAGCAGGACGAGTCCGAATGCCAGGCCCAGGCGGGGCGCGACGACGGGATGCAGTGAGAAATGTGCGAGGTCCACGCTCGATTGCGAGACGGTGCTCTGCAAGAGCTTTTCGTAGGACCAGAGCAGTCCGGCCCCGAGAAATCCCGACGCCAAATAAATGGCCGCGGTCGCACCGAGAGTGCCGGCGCTTTCCCGAACGAGAGGACGACGCGGCCGGGCCACGCGGCGACGCTCGAGCAGGTCGAGCAGCATCCAGACAACGACGGCAAGAAACGATGACGTCAGAAGGAGCTCGAGCGGATCGAGCGAGGACGCGGTGATCGAGAATGGCAGCGCCGCCCACTGAAACGCGACGCGCGCCACCGCAAAAAGTGCGACGGCTCCGAGCGTCGTCAGCAGCACCGTCCGGTCGTCGCGCACTCGACGACGATGCGCGAAGAGGGCCCCGCCAACGAGGACCAGCGTCAGGCCGCCGATGAGCCAGGCAACGGATCTGACCGTCTGGTTCCACCGCGCGCGCGCGGCCGCGAGCTCGTTCGGATCGACCGTGGCTTCCATCAACACCTGACCCGCAGCCGACGGAATCAGGAACGAATAGGGCGAGCCCGTGGCCGCGAGTCCAACGTTTGCGCGAAGCGTCACTGGCGCGATGGCGGTGGCAAGAACGATGGTGTCGCCTCGACCAGTCGTCGGCGCGTCCTCGCTGAGCCACTGCTCGATGACCATCGTGCCGAGCCGCGCCGCTCCCGGATGTGCCGTGTCGGAAATGGGCTCCAGCCGGATCAGGCGACCCCGCGGTGCGACGAACAAGGCCGCCGGACCATCGATACGCTCTCGCGGAAGGTCGGAGACTCGGCCCGACCAGGCCAGAGGCGCCGAATCAGGATGGGAGTAGATCGTGACGCCCAGCGACGGCGAGTCTTCGGCCCCCAGCGCCGCGGCCAGCACGTCGAACAGCCTTCGCAGGGCTGCGTCGTCCCGCCGAGCCGCCTCGATGACGTCCGAGGAGAGGGCCACGCGTGCGCCGATGGAACCGAGCGTCTGCGCGGCCCGATCGAACCGCTGGCGCAGCTCGGTTTCGATATGAGCGACCGACTCTTCGTCGGTGGACCCGAAGCGGGCGCGCCCTAACGCCAGGCCGATGCTCACGGCCAGCGCCGCCAGCAGGAGACCGCTCGCCGCCGTTCTCAGGGCGACGCGGGTGAGGGAAGGTGTGGCGACCACCTCGTCACAGAATACACGGGTGCTATAGTGAAATCGATTCGTGGGTCTGAAGCTCCTTCTGAAGCGCGGCGCGTTGCTGGCGGCGGCCAACTGGCAGACCGTCGCCATCCAGTTCGCCGCGCAGGCGACATTTCAGGCGATGCTGGCGGTGCCCATCATCGGCGCAGCCATCCTCGTGGCTGTCCTGCTCGGGGCCGATCTGGCCAATCTGCTGGACGGCGAGTTTCGGGACATCCTTCGGACCGTCGCAGGCCTCCTGACGGCGGAGCCTGTCGCCCTTGGCGCGTTCATCGCAGCCTTCGGCATTGCCCTCGTCGGCGGCTCCGTCTTCATGCTGCTCGTCAAGGGCGGCACGGTTCACGTGCTGATGCTGGCGAATGACGTCGCTGGCTCGGTCGAACACGAGGCCGTGACGATCGAGTCGCTCCGTCCGGCCGCGACCTTCTCGATGGATCGGTTTCTGACCGGCTGCTCGAGGCTCTTCCGCCGGTACCTGGCGCTGGCGGCCGCGGTCACCTTCCTGTACGGCGTTTCAGCCGCGGGCTATCTGATGTTTCTCGTGGTCGGCTATCGTGCCGCGCGCGGCGGATCGATCGTCGGCTGGGCGTTCCTGGCAGCGGCGTCGTCGGTCGTGCTCGTGCTGTGGATTACGCTCGTGAACCTGTTCTATCTGCTGCTGCAGATCGCGATAGCCGTCGAAAACGGGGGACTGGTCGACGCTGCACGAGCGGTTTCACGATTCGTGCGCGACGAGTTTCGGCAGCTGAGTGGCTTGTTCCTCGTGTTCCTCGCGCTCGTGGTTGGGGCAACGCTGGTGTCGGCGCTGGCGTGGTCCGGTGTCGGGCTGATCGCATTTGTGCCGCTCGTAGGACTGGCCGTCTTTCCTCTTCAAATCGCGGCGTTGATTCTGCGCGGTCTCGTCTTCGAATACATCGGGCTGACGTCGCTCGGCGCGTACCTCACTTTATACCGCCGACGGGCGGTGGCTCCTGGGTCGGCGTCGCTTCGGTGGGAGCCGGCGGGCTCACACGACTGATCAGGGTCAGCATCTCGCCCTTGGCGACGTTGCGCGCCACCACCACGAAGGTCGGCGGATCCACCTTCGGGATCACGTAAGGCGCAGAGGCAAGATCACCGTCGGTCGCCACCTCGCCCGCCGGGGCGCCATCACGCATCTGATACAGACGTACGCTCGGCGTCACGCCGCTGACGATCAGCAGATCCTGGGTTCTGGCGGGCCCGACCGTCGGCCTGAGCGGGAGAGGGCGCTTCCAGCGCTGGGCGCCGCTCCGGCGATCGAGCGCGCGCAGAAGGTTGTCGAGCGACACGAAGTAGACGCGAGACTCATCGACGAGTGGCACGCCGAGGACGTCGCCTCCGGTGCGCCAGCGCCAGTCGATCTCGCCGTCCCGCGCCTTCAGGCAGTAGAGGAAATTGTCGTCTGACCCTACGTAGATCCGATCGTCGAGTGCCAGCATCTCGTTTGGCGGTCCGCCGAGGCGCCGCTCCCACAAATGATCACCGGTCTCGACCTGCAGCGCGATGATGCGGTCGTCTGCGGTCGCCACGTACACGCGATCCGCGGCAAGCGCGGGTCGTCCCCTGACTTCGGCGCCGACTTCGTCACGCCAGATCTCGTGGCCATCGGACGCGCGGATCGCCACCACCGTCCCAGCAGTGAGCGTGGCAATGAGCCAACTGTTGTCCCAGACGAGAGGCGTACGGGATTCAGCGAACGCGCTTTTCCACGCTATCGTTCCGTCGTCCTGACGGCGCGCCACGAGACTGGCGGATTCGATCGCGAAAATCATGTCGTTCGAGGCGGCCGGCGTGAGCGACAGACGCGCCTCGACGTTCCAGAGCTCGCGACCATCGATGAGGTCGCGCGCGACCAGATGGCCGTCGTCCATGGGAAAAAATCCGCGGGCATCGCTGAACGCAGGCGCGGCTGCGAGATTGCCGTCGAGCGGAACAGTCGCTGTCACGCGGAACGGCGGAGGAGCCGGCGGCTTCGGCGGCAACGGCGATGTCGGCTGTGGCTGAGGAGGTGCCGGCACCTGCACGGGCGGCACAGGCTGTCCCTGCGGCGGCGCGGTCTGTCCCTGAATCGACGCGACAAGGGCGGCAGTGAGGGCAACTGCACTACAACATATTGTGGTCCGCCCTTTCATCACACCGTTATAATAGCGGTTGATCTTCCCAAGCCTCATAACTCACTGGGCTGGGCCGTTTTCCCGTGAGCCATCAAACCATCCTCGTCCTGGATTTCGGGTCGCAGTACACACAACTGATTGCGCGGAGGCTTCGAGAGCTATCGGTCTACTCCGAGATCGTGGCGCCGGAGACTCCTGCCGACCAGATTCGCGCGCGACGGCCGTCGGGAATCATTCTCTCGGGCGGGCCCAAGAGCGTTTCGGATCCCGGCGCGCCGAAGTGTGATCCGCGGTTGTTCGAGCTGGGCTGTCCCGTCCTCGGGATCTGCTACGGCATGCAACTGATGGCCGACACCCTCGGCGGGCGGGTCGCACCCGCCCCGCAACGGGAGTTCGGTCATGCAACCGTCAGAGTCACGGCGGCCGCCGCGAAGGAGACCGGTGGAGGCTCGTCAGTGCTCACGGCGGACCCGGCCGCGCTCTTCGCCGACGTGCCTGAGGAACTGCGAGTCTGGGCAAGCCACGGTGATTTCGTCGAAGCGGCGCCGAAGGGCTTCGAAGTCGTCGCCACGAGTGCCAACGCGCCCGTCGCGGCGATGGCCGATCCCGATCGACGGCTGTATGCGCTCCTCTTTCATCCTGAAGTGGTCCACACCCAGAGCGGGCTCGAGATTCTCCGTAATTTTGCCTACGGCGTCTGCGGCTGCACGGGCGACTGGACGATGGCATCGTTTGTGGAAGAGGCGACATCGCGGATTCGCGCCCAGGTAGGAATGAGCCGTGTGGTGTGCGCGTTAAGCGGCGGCGTCGACTCCACGGTGGCGGCGCTGATACTGCACCGCGCCATCGGCGCTCAGCTGACCTGCATCTTCGTCGACAACGGGGTGTTGCGGCTGAACGAGGCGGCGCAGATTCTTCGACGCTTCGAGCGCCTGAAACTTCCACTCATCTTCGTCGACGGTTCGTCGCTCTTTCTCTTGCGGCTGGCTGGCGTGACGGATCCCGAGCAGAAGCGCAAGATCATCGGCCGAGCCTTCATTGACGTGTTCGAGCAGGAGGCCGCGAAGCTCGGCGACGTGGATTTTCTGGCACAGGGGACGCTCTATCCCGACGTCATCGAGTCGGTGTCGATCGTGGGGCAGTCGTCGGTGATCAAGAGCCACCATAACGTAGGCGGGCTTCCGGAACGGATGCGGATGAAGCTCGTGGAACCGCTGCGCGAGCTGTTCAAGGACGAAGTGAGAGTCGTGGGTCGTCAGCTCGGATTGGACGAGGAATTTGTCATCAGGCAGCCGTTCCCCGGACCGGGGCTTGCCGTGCGGATTCTTGGAGAAGTCACTCCGGCGCGCCTCGATCTCCTTCGAAGAGCCGACGCGGTGGTCGCCGAGGAGATCAAGCGCGATGGCTGGTATGCACGACTCTGGCAAAGCTTTGCGGTTCTTCTGCCCGTCCAGAGCGTGGGCGTGATGGGAGACGAGCGCACCTACGAGTACACCGTGGCGATACGCGCGGTCGAAAGCCGCGACGGCATGACCGCCGACTGGGCGCGGCTTCCGCACGAACTGCTCGCGCGCATTTCCTCGCGCATCGTGAACGAAGTGCGCGGCATCAACCGCGTGGTCTACGACATCAGCTCGAAGCCGCCCTCAACGATCGAGTGGGAGTGATGGCAGAGTTCGTCCACCTGCATCTTCACACCGAATTCTCGCTGCTCGACGGGGCCTGCCGGATCGACGAAGTGCTCGATCAGGCGGTCAGGTTGAAGATGCCGGCCATCGCGGTGACCGAGCACGGCAATCTGTTCTCGTCGGTCATCTTTCACGATCACGCGCGCGCACGCGGCCTGAATCCGATTCTGGGGTGCGAAGTCTACGTGGCGCCCGGCAGCCGGCTCACGAAGAGCGGTAACCCCGGCGAGACGCAGAATCACCTGGTCCTCCTCGCGGAGACGAACGAGGGCTACCACAATCTGATCAAGCTGGTGTCGGCGGGCTACACCGAGGGGTTCTACTACAAGCCGCGCATCGACAAGGACCTGCTGGCGTCTCACGCGAAGGGGCTCATCGGCCTGAGCAGCTGCCTGAAAGGCGAAGTGGCCGAAGGCCTGTCGCATCAACAGTACGACCGGGCCCTCAAGGCCGCTGGCGCGTATCGCGACATTCTGGGTCCGGAGAATTTCTTCCTCGAAATGCAGTGGCACGGCATCGAAGAGCAGCGGGCCGTCAACAGCGGGATTCCCTCGCTCGCGCGCGAGCTGAATCTGCCGATGGTGTGCACGAACGACGTCCACTACCTGCGCGAGACCGACGCGCACGCGCACGATGTGCTCCTGTGCATCGGCACCGGCAAGGCCCTGAGCGATCCGAAACGCCTGCGGTACGAGGCGCAGCAATTCTTTCTGAAGACCGGGGCGGAGATGGCCGCGTCGTTTGGCGACTATCCAGACGCCCTGGCCAACACGGTGCGCATTGCCGAGCGCTGCGACGTGCGGCTGGAGGAGGGCGCGAGCTATCTGCCGAACTTCGACGTGCCGGAGCCCTTCACGCTCGATGACTATTTCGAGCACGTCGCGCGCCAGGGCTTCAACGAACGGCTGCCGCGGCTCCGGCAGTTGCTCGCGGCCGGGACGCCGCGGCACACGATCGACGAGTACGAGACGCGTCTCTCGTACGAGATCGACATGATCAAGCGGATGAAGTACCCGGGCTATTTCCTGATCGTCTGGGACTTCATCCGCTACGCGCGTGAGCAGGGCATTCCCGTGGGGCCGGGCCGCGGGTCGGC
>Ga0137452_1000217_pt1 | contig 16851 bp, 10 predicted proteins | sample EasRivERMGT513_2_FD_102312 | JGI IMG/M metagenome (GOLD analysis project Ga0137452, IMG submission 102312) | Soil microbial communities from meander-bound floodplain in the East River, Colorado, USA - East River MetaG ERMGT513_2 | ecosystem: Environmental > Terrestrial > Soil > Floodplain ...
GCTCCGACACGAGCAGGTTGTTGACATCGAGCATCAGCCGCAGCCGATCGCGGTCCGCGCGCAGCAGCCCGGCGTACTCCTGCGCGCGATCGAAGTGAAAGCTGTTGTCGACCGCGATCGCCACCTGCGCCGCCACCTGCTGCATGAAGACGACGGCGTCGTCTGCATAATCGATGGCGCTCGAGCCGCCAAAGGACAGCACGCCGATTCGCCGCCGTGCCGTCGTGAGCGGGAGCCAGCAGGTGATCGTCATCCCGATCCCGCGGATGAATTCGAGCGCCGGCGAGAGCGGCTCTTCCGGTGGCAGCGGGATGACGCTTGGCTGCTGGGTCTGCCAGACGATGGCGGCGGGGCCTGCGGCTTCGACGGGTTGCCGCGAGAAGGGCGGCTGCGGCATGCCTTCGGGCTGGAGCACCACGAGCTGCATCTCGTTGGTGTCGGCGTCGTGCAGAATCAGGGCGAGGTAGTCGAACGGAACGACCGCGTGCAATTCCGCGGCGAGCACGCGAAGAAGCTCCGTGATCGAGCGGTGCATGGCCAGCGTCCGCGAGACGCGGAGCAGGGCCGCGAAACGTGACAGGGATTCCGCCGCAGCATCCGTCATCGATTCGGACATACGCACCGGCCCCGTAAGTATGTGCCATCGGCAGATGCCGACATGCCGGCATTTCGGCACACGGCGGCCGTTGCGGGCCGGCGCGCGCCGATCGATCAAAGCCCGCGAGCTCAACGACTTAGTCCTTCGTCCCCTTGGTTCCGCTCGAAGGAACGCAGAGTGCGTTTGCACGGAGCATGTCATTTCTGGAACGACCGGAGGAAATCCATGAGGCGCTCGTCTCTTCGGCGCGTGAGCCCATGGCGGTCCTCAGCGAGGAAGGCCTGATTGTCCTCGCCAACGATGCGGCCCTGAGGCTGACGGGCCATGCCCTGCACGAGTATCTCGGATTGAAGTTCGCGGACTTGATCCACCCCGACGATCAGCAGCAGACGGGCGACATTCTCGAGCGCGCGCTGAACAACCTGGAGCCGTGGCGCCTGCGGGTGCGTCTTCGGCGTCAGGATTCACGCTGGGTGCTCGTCGACGCGATCGTTCGGTACATCGAGGTCGATGCCGCGCGATTCGCGTTGGTTCATGCGCGTGACATCAGCGAGGTCGAGCACCTCGAGATGCGTCTGCATCACGCGCAGAAGCTGAGCGTGCTCGGCCGCCTGGCGGCCGGACTGGCCGACGACTTCGAGCAGGTGATTGCGACCATCCGCGGCCACCTGGCCGGCGTGCTCGAACAGACTGCGGAACGTCCGGCGGTCCTCGGCCTCCATGCGATGGCTCGAGCCACGGAGAAGGCCACCACGCTCACGCGGCAGCTCCGGGTCTTCGTCGAGACGGCACCGCCCGTCTTCGAGCGGATCGATGCTCACACAGTGATCGAAGAGATACGGCGCGCGTCGATCGACCAAGTGTGGCTGCACGTCTCGCTGAAGGCGGCCCGCTCGACGGTGATCGTCGATCGATCGGGTCTCACGACCGGACTGCGGGGTCTCATCTCCAGCATCCGGTACGAAATGTCGGAGCCCGCGGCTGTCGCGATCAGCACGAGCGATGTGTCGGAGTCGGCCACGCGCTCGGGCAACGCGCGCGCATGGGTGGACTACCTGCTCATCGAGGTGAGCAACACGAGCAGCGGTGCCCCGCAGGAGGCGGAACCCAGGTTCTTCGAGGAATCGTTCAGCGCACCGATCGCGGGCGGCATCATGCTCGCGCTGGCGATTCTCGACGACATCGTCGGGTCGTCGGGCGGGTGGATCGAAGTGGGTGTGAGCGATTCGGGCGGCACGCTCGCCCGGATCTTCCTGCCGCTCGAGTAGCGCTTACTTCTTCTGGGCTGCCGCGTCGCGCTCCTGGACCCGCGCGACGCGCAGGATGTTCTCGAGATCGTGATTGCCTTCGTGGCACGCGTACTCGAAGATGCGGCTCTCGATCTTCATCATCGGCAGCTCGGCGCTCCAGGGCTTCGTCCACGTGTTCGGATCGTCGACCGTGAACTTGTAGTCGATCGCGCCGTCGCCCGTGCGCCTGAACCGCTCGACCACGCGCAAGGTGTCGGTGGAATTCTGGAAGCGCGTTCTGCCCGTGTAGTTCGTCGTCTCGACGACCAGCGTGTCGCCTTCCCAGTGCCCGCGTGAATCGCCCGACAGCTGCTTGACGGCCGACGCGATGTGCGGGCGTCCGTCGAGAGGAATGATCCGGGCGTTGTGGATGATCTCCTGGAGAATCACCACGTAGGTCGGCGTCTGGAAGATCTCGATGATGTTGTTGTAGGGCGCCGGCAGGAGCGGCGGCCCTTCGTGCGGCCAGATGATGCAGCGTTCGCCCAACGGCCGGCTCTCCGGGTCGTCGAACGTATGGCCCTTGAGGGCGGCGGCGCGCGCGGATTCGCGCTTCTGCGCCTCGGGCGTGAGCGCCGGTATTCGTCCGTTCTCGGGATCGAAAATCAGCGACGTGCGCAGCGTCGAGAGACCCTTGCGCCAGCTCTGTGTCAGCCAGATCGAATTGTCGTAGTGGACATCCTCGGGGCTCTGGAGCAGCGCGTCGCTGTCTTTCCCGCTGGCGAGTGCGGCGAGCACGGCGGGTGCTGCCAGCGGATCCACGCCGTCTGCCGTGAGCGCCTTGTTCAACTGCTCGGCTTCTTCCGGCGTGAAGAACGCTTTCCCGGCGAGCGCGACGGGCCGCTGCAGCGGCGTGAACGTGTCGTTGGTCCAGAGGCCCTGGAGATCGGGATGACCCCAGGCGGTGCGGGCCGCAGCGTTCTTCGCTGGCGATTGTGCGGCGGCAGGAGATGCCGCCATCAGCACAATCAGCGCGCTTGACGCAACCGCAAGACATCTGCATCGCATTGGACGTCCCTCAGGTGGCCGCGGGCCCGAATCCGGCGCATTGTGACACACTTGCCGCCATGAGCGACGAGATCAGGAGGTTTTTCGAAACCTTCGAACAGACCAGCGCCGGCGGCGATATCGACCGGATGGTGGCGCTCTTTGCGGATCCATTCATGTCGGCCGACTCCACCAGCGTGCGAGCGGTGAACGCCAGCGAGTTTCGCGCCGCGCTGCCGAAGCGCAAGCAGCTTTTCAGCACCCTTGGCTGCACCAGCACGAAACTCATATCGGTGGAGGAGACGCCCCTCGACGATCGCTACGTCATGGCGAAGACCATCTGGCAGTGGGAATTTCCGCAGCCGGTCGAACCGATCGTCCTGCCATCGACCTACATCATCCGCAAGGGCGGCGACGCGCCGCTGATCGTGTTCTATCTCACCGGGGATGTCATGAGCGTCCTGCGGAGCCGCGGACTCCTGCCTTCCGCGACCAGCTAACCGTCGCCTCCGGCTACCGCCCGGTGGGCCGGTTGTTAGATTCGCTCCCGCGTGACGTTGATACAGGCGGGGACAGGAGTTTGCCCGTACCCGGCTTTTCTTCCGCCGTCTCTACGCGGCTGGAGTAGACTCGGGCCCCCGGGCATTCCCTGGGGATGCCCCGTCGTTTTTCCCTCGCACGTCTGTCCGATCGCTCAGAAGCGGAAACCTCCGTTGTGTGGGAGATGTCCGAAGTCCCCGCGTCAGAGAAGGAGCGGCTTATGTTCACGTTACCAGGACAAACCAAGGTCAATCGAAAACGCTGGACGGTGATGCTCTACATGGTGACGAGCGACAAGGAGACGGGACGCTCCGTCGAACGCGCTGAAATCACCGAACGCGCGGCAATACGAGACATCAGGGAATTGCAGCGCGTCGGGAGCACAGACGACGTCAATATCGTCGTACAGCTGGATCGCAGGTGGCCCGGCTACCCGGAACGCTACTTGATCAAGAAAAACGGCAGCACACCTCTCGGCTCGGTCGCTGGCGTGAGGAACAACAGTTCGGGGAATCCCAACGCTCTCAAGGGCTTCGTCGATTGGGCCAGGAAGGAATATCCGGCCGATCACACGATGCTCGTGCTGTGGGGACATGCGTACGGATTGGGATTCGGACGCGATCATGGCGACGCGCTCACGATGCCGGAAATCCGCAAGGCGCTCGATGCGAAAGAGGGCTACGCCATCGACATCCTTGGCGCGAATGCCTGCGCGATGTGCTACGCGGAAGCCGCCTACGAGCTGCGCAACGCGGCGACGTTTCTCGTGGCTCCTGAAGTCACGATGCCATTCGCCGGCTGGCCGTACGAGACGATCCTGAGACGAATGACGAGATCCGACATGAAGCCGGACGCGCTGGCGGAACACATCGTGACCGACTACCTGGATTCGTTCGGGCGAGACAACGTGGCTCTGACGCTCCTCGATCTCACGAAGGCAGGAGACCTCCGGGATCTCGTCAAGGCGCTCGCTGTTGCGCTCAAGAGCGGAATCAACAGCACGCGCACGGGAAAGCCTGTTTCGGAAGCCTTCCTGGACACGGCACACGGCTCAGTGCGTCCGCTGATCGATCTCGTCGATCTGTGTGAGCGGCTTGCCGATGTCGACAGCGAAGCGATCGCGGCAGCTGCCGCGGCGATGAAAGTATTTCTCAAATCAGGCCCCGACAAGTTCGTCCGGCAATACGAAGGCGACCCGGACTTCGAGGGCCTTCACGGCCTGGGCATGTTTGCTCCATCCGTGACAGGCGCAGCCGACTTGACCAGGCTGGAGATCACTCCGGAGGAGTACAACAAGCTCGCGCTCGTGAACCCCAGGAGCAATCCCTGGTCGGAGATCGTGCACAAACATCTGAGGGAAGCGCTTGCGCCGATAAACCAGGCGGTCGCCGAAGTCGTGAGGAATACGGGAGCCACGGCTGTTGAAGAACGAACCGGCGTCGCACAATTGCTCGTGAGCGTCTATCGATCCTTCGTCAAGCTGGATGAAGCGTTGGTGAGTGCGCAGAAGCACGTGCTCAGCGTCGTGGATGGCAACGGCGCTTCGAAGGGCCTGGGTGCGACGACAGGAAAGTCGAATGGAAAGTCGAATGGAAAAACGAACGGCAAGATGAATGGCAGGAACATCGCGCCGAACGCGGAGTTCGGCCCGCCGTACCTGCGCCTGGCGCCGAGGTATCGCCAGACTCAGTACGCCGTAGTTCAGGCCACCGTCGACGCAACGGATGCGACAACCGTCGTGGCCAGCGAGACCTACGACGCTCGGCTCCGGCAGACCGTGGCGCCGCTCGCGGAGCTCGAAGACGCGCTTGCCAACGTTGAACGAACGGCCAGGCGGGTGATGACGAACCAGAGGTTCGGGCTCGGCGAAGACCAGGTCAAAGCCGGCCTGGGTGAGGACCAGGTCAAGGCCGGCCTGGGTGAGGACCAGGTCAAGGCCGGTCTGGGTGAGGACCAGGTCAAGGCCGGCTTGGGTGAGGACCAGGTCAAGGCTGGCTTGGGCATTCTCTCCTTGCGCATCGCGACCGATACTGGCTCGAGGTCAGCAAGCCCGATTGGGACCGTCACCGCGATGTACCGCCAGGTGGCTCTGGCGCTCCAACTGTCAGAAGAGGCTGTGGCGAAGATTGAAAGCCTGGTGCAATCGCTGCCGATGAACGGCTCAGGGTACCAGGATGGCAACACAAAGCAGCGCTGGATGGATCAGGTGACGCGGTCGTTCCGGGAACTGAGGGACATGGTTGACAATGCAAAGTCCACCACGGTTTCTGTTCTTCTGCAGCCCACGTACGGTTTGGGCCCGAGCCCACAGACCACGCAAGGCACGGTGAGCCGCGAGCAGCTCGCCATCGCGGGCGGTCTGAGCTCCCGAGTGCTGCGTTTGATGTGAGCTCACGGAGCAACTGTGAAACGCCAGGAGGCCGATCGACGCTGTCCAGGGATGCCCGTTCTGGTCGCGACGGCGTGCCTGGCCGTGATTGGCGCAGCGTCGCCTGCCAGCGGTCAGCAGTCCGCCGGCGATGCACGACTTCAGGCGATTCGCCTGACGATCGATGACGGGAGATACCAGGAGGCCGAGGCCGAAGCCGAACGGCTGGTGGCTTCACTCGAGACAGCCGAGGCCAGGGAGTCGCCTGTTGTCGCGCCCGCGCTCGATCTCCTCGTAGAGGCGTTGATCCGCAACGGGAAAGGCGCCGAGCCGCGAACTCTGTCGCTTGCCGAGCGAGCGATCGCACAAAAGGATGCGAGGGCTGGTCCAACGGATTCAGCCCTGGCAGTCAGTCTCAGAAACCTCGGAGACGTCTTCGTTCAAGCTGGCGACTACGGTCGGGCAAGGGCTCCTTACGAACGCGCGCTCGCCGTGCGCGAACGAGGTGTGGGCGAGAGCAGCGACCTCGCCGACGATCTCGATCACCTCGCGAATTTACTCACCTTGATCGAAAAGTACGACGACGCCCTGAAGGCGAGCGATCGCGCGCTTGCCATACGGACGAGCGCCGGCGATCGCGACGATCTGAGCATGGCGCGCACGCTCGAGGTGCGCGGAGTGCTGCTGCAACGCCGAGGCGACTATCCAGGCGCCCGTGCGGGCCTGGAGCGGGCGCTGGCACTTCGCGAATCCCGTCCGGCGCACCCGGAACTCGCCGAGGCGCTCAGTCTCCTGGGCGAACAGCGCCGGCTCGATGGCGAACTCGTCGAGGCGAAACAATTCGGCGCCCGAGCGGTGTCTCTCGCAGAGAAGACGCTACGACCGGATCACACCGACCTTGCAACATACCTGCGAATCCTGGCGATTCCCATAGGCGATCTGGGCGACCTGGCGGGCGCCCGGGCGCTTCGCGAGCGTGCCGTCGCCATCGCCGAACGATCGCTCGGACCCGATCATCTGTCGGTTGCCATACAGCTGAACGATCTGGCGCTCAGCGATGTCAGGCAGGGCGATTATTCAGCGGCGCGTGTGCTGTACGAGCGCGCACTCAAGATCTACGAGCGGCGCCTCGGGCCGGACCATAGCGGCGTCACGACTGAAGTCTTCAACCTCGCGGTCGTCAGCGCTCGACTGGGCGATTTCGCCGAAGCGCGCCGGCAGTTCGACCGGGCCATCGCGACATGGGAACGCGTCGTCGGTCCCGATCATCCCTATGTTGCCCTGGCCGTGTCGGCTCTCGCGGAAATGTTGACCAGACAGGGGCGGAACAGCGAGGCCAGCGTCCTCTACGAGCGAGCCCTTGCCATCCGAGAGCATTCGCTCGGCAGGAATCACCGGGACGTTGCGCAAAGCCTCACGCTCCTTGCGACGAGTCTGGCGAAAGCGGGTCAGATTCGTCGGGCTTACGAGATGTCTGAACGGGCGCTGGGCATCTGGGAGCAGTTACCGGAACGTGAAAGCCAGCGCGTTTCTGACGCGTTCAAAGTGCACGGCAGTCTTCAGGCGCAGCTGGACGATTTTCCAGGGGCAGAAACTTCCTACGATCGGGCCGTGTCGATCCTGGAGCGGATTGTCGGCCCCTCGCATCCAGCTGTTGCTGAAGTCCGGGTCCTGCAGGTGGCAACGCTGGCGAGCACAGGGCGGCTTGCCGAGGCGCTCGATGACGCTCTCGACGCCGAAGAGATCGGCCGTTGCCATCTCCGCCTGATGCTGCGGTATCTGCCGGAACGGCAAGGGCTCGAATATGCCGCCCAGCGCCCGAAGGGACTGGATCTGGCGCTGTCTCTGCTTTCGCCCGAGACGGACGGGGACGAAGCCGATCGCGTGTTCGACGGGTTGATCCGCAGCCGGGGCCTCCTTCTCGACGAGATGGCTGTGCGGCGTCATCTCAGCGCGAATGCGGCACGCCCGGATCTCGCGCCGTTATGGGCGACGCTCGTGGCCGCGCGACAGCGATTCGCGAATCTCTACATTCGAGGAGTGAACCAGCAGGATCTGGTGCGATCGCAGGCGTTGCTGGATGAGGCGCGGCGGGAAAAAGAGGAAGCCGAGCGCGCATTCGCCGATCGAAGCGCGCCATTCAGAGACGAGTTGGCGCGAATCGAGGTTGGATTGAACGACGTGCGGGCGGCTCTCCCTCCCGACGGCGCCCTCGTTGCCTTTGCGCGGTACGATCGCACACCCATCGATCGCCGCAGCGGCTCTGCGACAGCGAACGCGCCCCGTACGACGGCGGCCGCCCGGCCTGTGACGTCGTACGTCGCATTCGTCCTCAGGCCGAATCAGCCGCGCGTGGTGATTGCTCCCCTCGGATCTTCAACCGCCATCGATGCCCTTGTCGCACGCTGGCGCACGGAGACGATGCGTCCGGCGGGGGCGAGCTCCGCAGGTGACGCGGAACAGACCTACCGTGCGGCCGGAGCCGCGCTGCGCCAAAGAATCTGGGATCCGCTTCGCACGTACCTGGGTGATGCCAGGACCGTCTTCATCGTGCCGGACGGCAGTCTGAACCTCGTCTCGTTCGCCGCGCTCCCGGTGGGGCAGACACGATACGTCCTCGATCAGGGACCGCTCATCCACTTTCTGTCGGTCGAGCGCGACCTCCTGCAGACGGATTTTCCGGAGGCAGCGGGAGGCAAGGGATTGCTGGCTGTTGGCGGCGCGGCGTTCGACGACGCCACCTTGTTCGCGAAGACGTCGAAACCCGCGGGCACGCCCGCGCGCGTGCCACCGAACTCTGGCGCCGCGGTCGCATCGCTTCGGGCCTCCTGCGGATCGCTGCAGTCGATCCAGTTCGCGCCTCTCGCAGGAACGGCCAGGGAAGCTCACGACGTCGCCGGCCTCTGGACGGAGTCGGCGGCGAAGATTCTTGAAGGTCGCGCGGCAGACGAGCGCAGCTTCAAGCGGGAAGCGCCCGGTCACCGCGTGCTTCATCTCGCCACACACGGTTTCTTCCTCGCGGACGGCTGCATCCCCGCGTCAGGCAGCACGCGATCCGTGGGAGGCCTGGCGCCGGCGACGACCAGCAACGCGGCTCGAGTGGCGGGCCCTTCAAACGGCGGGCCGACAGACAACCCGCTGTTGATGTCGGGGCTCGCGCTGGCGGGAGCGAACCGGCGCGCGGCTGCCGGACCCGACGAGGAAGACGGCATCCTGACCGCGGAGGAAGTGAGCGCGCTCAATCTCGAGGGTGTCGAGTGGGCCGTGCTGTCGGCCTGCGAGACCGCGCTCGGCGAGATCAAGGCAGGCGAGGGCGTGTTCGGTCTCCGGCGTGCTTTTCAGGTCGCGGGTGTCAGGACGGTCATCATGAGCCTGTGGTCGGTGGACGACGACGCGACTCAGGTCTGGATGCGAGCGTTGTACCGGAATCGACTGCGACTCGGTCTGACGACAGCCGAGGCGATTCGTGCCGCGAGCCTCGGCGCGCTGCGGGATCGCCGCGCGCACGGGCAAAGCACACATCCTTTCTACTGGGGTGCGTTTGTCGCGGCCGGCGACTGGAAATAAAAGCCGCGGCGCGCGACAGACGCCACGGCGCGGCATGCGCAGTCCACTTCGTCCGGCGTGTTGTAAATGTAGAAGCTGAGCCGGCAACTGGCAGGCGGCGTGAGATCGAGCGCGCGGTGCGCGAGCGTGGCGCAATGACACCCTGCTCTACACTCGACGCCAAGCCGGCTCAACGCCGACGCCATCTCGAACGGATCCCGACCTGCGACGTTGAACGCCACGAGCGACGTGCGTCGCATCGGATCGGCCGGCCCATAGATTCGGATGCCCGGTATTCGTGCGAGCGTGTCGAGGGCCTGCGCGGTCAGATCGCGCGTGTGCTGGCGGATGCGATCCATGGCGAGTTCGATCTGCGGCCGCGGCAGCGGCCTGGCCTGACCGAAGAACTGCGGGTAGTCTGGCGTCAGCGCGAGGTCGATCAGCAGCCGCATCGCCTGGGCCGACACGATCGTGCCGAGGATGTTGGGCGTGCCCGCCGCGAACTTCCAGGGCAGCTCGTTGTACTCGACGAGCTCCGCTGTGACCTGGCCGTTGGCAATCATGTCGCCGCCGTACAGAAACGGCCGCATCGCCTGCAGCAGATCCGCTTTCGCATACAGGACGCCCACACCGAATGGCGCGAGCATCTTGTGGCACGAGAACGACAGGAAGTCGACGTCGAGCTGCTGGACGTCCACGTAGGTCGATGGCACGAGCTGCGCGCCGTCTACCAGCAGGTACGAGCCAGAGCGGCCATCCGGCTGCTCGTAGCCGCTCCGCGACGATAGCTCCCTGACCGCCGCGAGATCGTTCTTCGTGCCAAGGAAGTTCGACGCACCCGTGCAACACACCAGCTTCGTTCGATCGTCGATCAGCGAACGCAGATGATCGAGGTCCAGCTCGCCTGTGTCCACATCGAAACGCGCGATGCGGTAGTCGACATCACGCCCGAACCTCGGCAGGATCTCCCGGCAGAGCGCATACCACGGCACATAGTTCGAGTTGTGCTCCATCATCGTCGTCACCACGTTGTCGCCGGGACGAAACTCGGTCATGAGCGAATACATGACCGCGTTGTGCGCTTCCGTCGTGTTGCGAGTGACGATGATGGTCGAGCGATCGGGCGCGCCGATGAACCTGGCGATCGTGTCGTAGGCTTCCTCGAACCGCGCGGTCGTCGTTTGTGAGGCCGCGGACTGTCCGCGGTGGACGTTTTCGTAATCGGGAGCGAGATGGTGGAAGAGATCGACCAGCTCGCGGGGCGGCTGCGTGCTCGCCGCGTTGTTGGTGACAACGTGCCGCGTCTCTGGAAACACGAAATGCCGCCGCACGCGGTCCACGTCGATCGGAACCGGGGTGATCACGTTCATGGGCCCTCCACGAGCGGCCTTCCTGTAAATGTGCGGCCAGGCGGTCCGACGTTTCATCTCGCCGGCCTCTATTTACAAATCAGGAAACGGCGGCCGAGGGTTACAATCCGCCCGATGGTCGCCGACGCACGTTCCGACGGCCGGCCTCGGCAGTTCGCGACCACTCACTGGAGCGTCGTGCTCGCCGCTGGCAACAGCGCGCACCCCCGGTTTCGCGACGCGCTCGGTGAGCTCTGCACGCTCTATTGGGGGCCCGTTCACGCGTTCGTGCGCCGGAGGGTCGCCAACGATGCGCTGGCCGACGATTTGACGCAGGGCTTCTTCGCGGCGCTCCTCGATCGCGGCACGCTGGCCGCCGCCGACCGCGATCGCGGCCGGTTCAGAGGCTTTCTGCTGACCTCGGTCAAGTACTACCTCTCGGATCAGTGGGACCGCGACCGCGCGAAAAAGCGTGGCGGCGGGGACACGCCGATTTCCATCGACGATAGGAAAGGAGACCAGCCGCCGATCGATCCGCCCGATGGCGCATCGACTCCAGACCGGGAATACGACCGGCAGTGGGCTCTGGCGGTGCTCGAGGTGGTCCGTCAACGGCTGGACGCCGAGCTTGCGGATCACGGCGATCCCCCGCGATGGCGCCGCCTTGCAGGCCTGCTGACCGACGATGAGACGCGGTACCGTGACGTGGCGGCCGAACTGGGCATGACCGAGTCGGCGGTCAAGGTGACCGTGCACCGATTGAGAAAGCGCTACGCGGCGATCTTGAGAGAAGAAGTCTCGAGGACCGTTTCGACGCCGGAGGCGGTGGACGAGGAGCTGCGATTTCTCCTGATGGCCGTGTCGGCGTAGCGATGTAACCAGCGCGCTCCTTCATCCGTAGTCTGAAACATGCCAGAGTCCGCCCGATGCCCGTCGTGTGGCGCGCCGCTTCTGGACGGCGGACAGTGCCCTCAATGTTTGATCCGCATCGGCCTCGCGCTCGGTGTCGACGGCTCCATAGTGCCGGACGCCTCGATGACGCCGAGTGAAGAAGGCGACGCCCCGTCCGATTCGGGGCAGGACGGACCGTCGGAAATAGGTCCGTATCGCGTGCTGAGGAAGATTGGCGAAGGCGGCATGGGCATCGTGTTCCTCGCCGACCAGCAGGCGCCCATCCGTCGCCGGGTGGCGCTCAAGGTGATCAAGCTCGGGATGGACACGCGCCAGGTGATTGCCCGGTTCGAGTCCGAGCGTCAGGCGCTCGCGCTGATGCACCATCCACACGTCGCCTCGGTGTACGACGCCGGCGCGGCGCCCGACGGACGGCCGTACTTCGTGATGGAGTACGTCGCGGGCGTCTCGATCACGGAATACTGCGATCGAAACCGCCTGGACATCCCGGATCGGCTGCGCCTGTTCGCGCAGGCGTGCGATGCGATTCAGCACGCCCACCAGAAAGGCATCATCCATCGCGACATCAAGCCGTCCAACGTCCTCGTGGCGCTCGCCGACGGCGTGGCGACGGTGAAGGTGATCGACTTCGGCGTCGCGAAGGCCACAACGGCGCGGCTCACCGAGCGCACACTGTTTACGCAGCAGGGCGTGGTCATCGGCACGCCGGCCTACATGAGCCCGGAGCAGGCGGATCCCTTCAACGCCGACGTAGACAGCCGCACCGACGTCTACTCGCTGGGCGTCCTCTTGTACGAGCTTGCCGCCGGCGCGCTGCCATTCGACACCGCGGGCCTGCTGAGCGCGGCGTACGACGAGATTCGCCGGAAGATCCGCGAGGAGGATCCGCCGCGGCCGAGCACGCGGGTGAGCAGTCTCGGCGATGCCTCGATCGAAACGGCCCGCAGGCGCCGGACCGATCCGAGGAAGCTGCAAACGGAGCTGCGCGGCGATCTCGACTGGATCGTCATGCGAGCGCTCGACAAGGATCCGGCGCGGCGCTACGCCTCGCCGTCCGAGTTCGCCGCAGACATCAACCGGTATCTGCAGCACCAGCCCGTCGAGGCCAGGCCACCGCAAGCGCTGTATCGCTTCAAGAAGCTCGTTCGCCGCCACCGCCTGGCCGTCGTCGCGGCGTCGCTTGTGCTCGTGTCGCTCACGGTCGGAGGAGCGGCGGCCACGTGGCAGGCGATCCGGGCGACTCGAGCGGAGCGCGAGGCGCGACGCGAGGCGGCGACGGTGCGCGAGGTGGCGACGTTCCTCGAGAGCCTGTTCGAGGGCGCCGATCCGACCATCGCCCGCGGCGAAACGGTGACGGCGAGGGATCTGCTCGAGCGCGGACGGCAGCGGATCGAACGCGATCTTGCGGCCGAACCGGAGGTGCGCAGCCGCCTGCTCGCGCTCCTCGGAAACATCCACCGGATGCTCGGCCTGTACAGCGAGGGCGAAACGCTTCTGAAAGACGCGCTCGCCACGCGCGAGAAGCTGCACGGACCGCTCAATCGTGACGTGGCGGAAGCCTCGTTCCTCCTCGGGCGCGTGACGGTCGATCGCGGCGACTACAAAGCCGCCGAACCCATGTACGAACGTGCGCGCCAGGTGCTCGAGTCGTTGCCCCCGGCCAACCAGGATCCTGGTCTGCTGGCTTCGGTGATCGGTGAGCAGGCGAGGATCGCGTTCCACTTTTCCGCGTACGATCGCGCCGAGGCCTTGTTTCGCGAGTCGCTGGTGATCCGGGAGCGAACGCTTGGACCTTCGCATCCGGACGTGGCATCGAGCCTGACCGGTCTGGCCGGTGTCTTCTACGATCGCGGGGAATTCGCCAAGGCCGAGGAGCTGTTCCGCCGGGCGCTCGCGATCCGCCGCGAGCGCTTTGGAGACGATCACCCGGAGGTTGCCCTGACGCTCTCACGTCTCGCGTCCACGCTGGGCCGCGTCGGGCGCGACCGCGAGGCCGAGCCGATGATCGTGGACGCAGTCCGAATTCAGGAGCGTGCATTCGGTCCGGTCCATGCGCAAGTCGCCGGCGAGCTCAACAACCTCGCGTCGCTCTACGGCCGTCAGGGACGCCTTCGCGAGGCGGCTGAGATTCTCGAGCGCACGATTGCGATCCGGCAGCAGATCTTCGGTCCGACGCACGCAAACGTGGCCATCGGGTTCCGGAACCTGGGCTTGACTTACAGTCTCGCGGGCGACTACGCGCGCGCCGACACAAATCTTCGCCGCGCGCTCGAGATCGACGAGGCGAATCTCGGTCCGAATCACACGGCGGTCGTCTGGGACTTGAACACTCTCGGGAGTCTCGAGCGAAAGCGGGCGCATCTCGACGAGGCGGCTCGCGTCTATTCCCTTGCGCGTGCTCGTGCGGAGCAATCCATCGGCACGAAGAACCCCGAGTACGAGCGCGCTGTCGAAGGTTTGGCGGCCGTTGCACTCGCTCGGCGAAGGCTGGACGAATCGGAGCGGTTGTACACGCAGGCGCTGGACATCCAGCGGGCGGCCTTTGGCGAGAATCATTTCAACCTGGCGGGGCCGATGGAAGGTCTCGGGTCGGTGGGCGTGGCGCGCGGTCGGAGCGCCGAGGCGATCGACTATCTCGAGCGCGCCATCAAGCTGCGAGAAGGGGCGCAGGGCGCGAATCATCCGGCCCTGTCCGAACCATTGCGCAGCCTGGCCGCGGCCTATCGGCTGGCGGGCCGATCAGAGGACGCAGAACAGGCGCTTGTTCGCGCGATGACGATTGTCGAGAAGGCTCACGGACCCGAGCATCCGGAAGTCGCTGCATCGGCGCAGGCCCTTGGTGAGTTGCTGGCCGCGCGCGGCGACGCTATCGCCGCGCGCGCGCAGTTCTCACGAGCGCTCACGATCCGCCGCAAGGTGCTGGGTGATACGCACCCGGACACGCTCGCCTCGGCCGCAGCACTCAGGGAAACGTCTCGGTAACTTCGCTCTACTGCGTCGTGCGCGGCCACACGGTGCCCTGGTGAGGAGCCGTGACGGGCGCCAGTCCCTTGTACACGAATTTCTGGACGCGTTTTCCTTCCCACGTCTCGGTCGTGTAGATGTTCCCCTGCGAGTCGACCGCGATGCTGTGCACGCCGTAGAACTGACCCGGCTGCCGCCCGCCGTCGCCAAAGCTGGTAAGAATCTGCATCGTCTTTCGCTCCAGGATGTAGATCCTGTCGTTCATCCCGTCTACGACGTAGAGGAAGCGTTGCTGCGGATCCCTCGAGAAGGCGACGTCCCAGACCGATCCCGACTGCTTCGTGTTCTTCGCGATGAACACTTCCTGAACGAATGTCCCGTCTGGTTTGAAGACCTGTATGCGGTCGTTCACGCGATCGCAGACATACACGAGGCCATCGACCGACAGATCGGCGCAGTGCACCGGGTTACGGAAGGACGGGAAGGGCGGGGCGGCGGGATCGTAGTTTCCGAGCGCGATCTTGTCGTCGGGCGGCTTTCCGTAGGCGCCCCAGAAGCGCTTCATCGTGCCGGATGACGCGTCGAGCACGGCCACGCGCCGGTTGAAGTAGCCGTCGGCGATGTAGGCCTCGTTCGCCTTGGGATCGACGAAGATCTTCGCGACTCGTCCAAAGTTCGACTTGTCGCTGCTGCCCGGCGTGAACGTGGGCTGTCCCTTCGCGTCCTTGCCCGTCATGCGCGCGTTCGGTTTGCCGTACTGCGCGATGAACTTTCCATCCTGTGTGAACTTCATGATCTGCGAGTCGCCGGGGCCGTTCCCGCCGATCCACACGTTGCCCGTGTGATCGATGAAGATGCCGTGGTTCGACGACGGCCAGTCGTAGCCCTTGCCAGGCCCGCCCCAATTCCTCACGAGGTTGCCTTGCCGGTCGTACGCGAGCACGGGCGGCGCGCCCTGACAGCAGTCGCCTTCTTTCAACTCGAGCGCTTTCTCGTTGTTGGCGAGCGTGGACGAGCTCCTGTGCACGATCCAGACCTGATCGCGTGCATCCACCCAGACGCCGATGGCGTTGCCGAGCAGCCAGTGGTTCGGCAGCGGCTTGGGCCAGTACGGATCGACCTCGAACCGCGGCGCCTGCACGGCGGCTGGCCCTTGAGCAGTGGCCGTTTGCTGGAGCAGTCGTTCCGTCAGGGCGAGGACGACGAGAAGGCTGAGCAACGCTGCGACCGGGAGAACACCGCGCTTCATGGCCGGCTCCTTTCGCGAGTGCGCCGTCAATTGATGGGAAGAATTCGACGCATTCTACACCTTGTCTCGCGGACGTTCCTCAATCAGCCTGGGGTATTATCTGGCCCCATATGCCGCAAGATACATATCCGCCGTCTGTCACGCGCCCCGCAGATCTGGAACTGGTCGAAGGGTTTGCTGCCGCTTCAGCCAGGAAATCTCACACGACGGCCGCGGGCGCGCTCCGGCTCGCTCCGATCGACGGCGTGCAGTATCGTCTCGCGCGCCCCGTGTCGCATCACCACGGCCACCTCACTGAAGTGATGCGAACCGACTGGGGCATCGCCGAATTCCCCATCGTGCAGGTGAATCTGACGGTCACCTTTCCGGGCAGGATCCGCGCGTGGGGCATCCACCGGTTCACCGTCGATCGCCTGTTCGCCGCCACCGGTTCGCTCTGCATCGTCTGCTACGACGGACGCCGCGAATCGCCGACCTTCGGCGCCGTCAACGAATTCATCCTCGGAGAGAGAAACCAGGGTCTGGTCGTCATTCCGCCCGGCGTGTTTCACGGCTGGAAGAACATCGGCGACGATGAAGCGGCCATCGTCAGCATGCCGAGCCAGCTCTACGATCACGACGGCCCGGACCGATGGGAACTGATGTGGGATTCTCCGGACGCGCGGCAGATCATTCCGTACGTGTGGCCCTAGCGGCACGCCGTCTGCTGTATGGCGCCGCGTTTCAGCATCCTGCTGCCGACACGCAATCGATCCGGGCTTCTTCGGCTGGCCATTGCCACCGTGCTCGCCCAGACCGAGGGCGACTTCGAGCTCTTCGTCGTCGGTGACGGCTGCACCGACGATTCCGCCGCGGTCGTCGCCGGCTTCGGCGATGCGCGCATCCGCTGGTTCGACCTTCCGAAAGCGCCGGGTTTCGGCTACGCCAATCGTAATATCGCGCTGAAGCAGGCCGCCGGCGAGTACATCGCGTTCGTCGCAGACGACGACCTGGTGTTTCCCGATCACCTGGAGCAGTTAGCCGCGACGCTCGACGAGCGCGGCGCCGAA
>Ga0137452_1000219_pt1 | contig 16784 bp, 18 predicted proteins | sample EasRivERMGT513_2_FD_102312 | JGI IMG/M metagenome (GOLD analysis project Ga0137452, IMG submission 102312) | Soil microbial communities from meander-bound floodplain in the East River, Colorado, USA - East River MetaG ERMGT513_2 | ecosystem: Environmental > Terrestrial > Soil > Floodplain ...
CACTGGTTCCAGTTCGGTCTTGGCGGCCGCTTCGGCGGCCTTCGCCTTCGCTGCCGCGCCCGAGAACCCGCGCACCCGGGCGATGAAGTGCAGGAACTGCCTCGGCGTCATGTCGCCATAGGCGGGTGCGCCTTCGGGCAGGTAGCCGAGCTTCGCTTGCGCGGCGATCGTGTCGTTCTCTACGTCGTGCCCGCAGATAGAGACCCGGCCCGATGTCGGGCTCAAATAGCCCGCGATCATCTTCATCGTGGTGGATTTACCGGCGCCGTTCGGACCGAGAAAGCCCAGCACTTCGCCCTTATGGACGCGCAGGTCGATCCCGGAAACTGCGGAAATGCGGCCGAAGTTCTTGGTGAGTCCTTCGATTTCGATCATGGCTTTTGGGTTGGGTGGCGTATCGGACAGGGAACCGTCAAAAACCCGCGTTCCCATAAAAAAAACACCCGCCGACTGCAAGAGGCGGGGCAAGCCGGCATCATTACAGATGATTGAGCTTGCCCGCTATGGCGGCTTTGGACCGCCAAAAGCGCCAATCAAAACAAGAAAGTGAACTCCCGCGCGAAACGCGTGAAAAAAAAGCGGCCCCGAAAAGGGCTCGCCCGCGCGCTTGGCGCGCAACACAAACAAGAAGCGGGCCCCGAAAAGGGGCCCGCAAGTTGCTCGAGGAGGGATCCGGTACACACTTCAATTCAAAGTCGGCTGGCTGAAATCCCCGTCCCGGCAGGGGCTGGGGGGCTGGGTCAAACTCCCGGTCGAGGACTGATCGACCAACCGACGATGGAAGGATGACCGCGCAAAAGGGCGCGCTCGCGGCCCGAATGGGGCATTTTCGTGACTTTCGCTCAAGTGGATTTGATCTGTCATGCCGCGGTCACAAAGGCCTTGCCGCCAAGGCCGCGAAGTTTCATGCTGAGGGCGATGGTCGACGAAACGATAGTTTTGGGCCGTGCGGAGGCGCTCTCAACCGCACGGACCTACTCCTGGAGCGCCACCACAGACAGCTCTCCGAGCCGATCGCCTGACCCACGGGACGTTTGTATCCGCTTCGACCGGCTAGAGCTGAAGCGCATCCTGAACACATATGGGCGAATGGTGGTGGCGGGCGAGTGGCGCGACTACGCCATCGATTTCCGGCATGACGCCGCCGTGTTCTCCGTGTTTCGCCGGGCGTCCGAAATCCCGCTCTACTCGATCGAGAAGCGGCCGCGACTGAAGGAGCGGCAGGGCCAGTACTCGGTCGTAGCGGCCGGCGGGCAGGTGCTCGGGCGAGGCCATGACCTGACCGCGGTGCTTCGCGTGCTCGAGCGCCGGCTGCTCAAAGCTGTTCCAGCGGAATAGGCCTGCAAAAACAAAAAGCCCCGGATTGCTCCGGGGCTTTTCTTCAACGTTGGAAGGCTTTAGCGGCGGTCGCCCAACAGGCGCAGCAGCATGATGAAGAGGTTGATGAAGTCGAGATAGAGGCTGAGCGCACCCATGATCGCGCCCTTGCCCGCTAGCTGTCCGTCATGGCTCACGACGTCATAGGATTCCTTGATCTTCTGCGTGTCGTAGGCGGTCAGGCCCGTGAACACGATCACGCCAATGATCGAGATCACCAGGCTCATCGTGCCGGAGCCGAGGAAGATGTTCACCACCGACGCGATGATGATGCCGATCAGGCCCATGAACAGGAACGAGCCCCAGCCGGTCAGATCGCGCTTCGTGGTGTAGCCCCAGAGGCTCATGGCGCCGAAGGTGGCGGACGTGACGAAGAACACCTGGGCCACGCTCGCCGCCGTGTAGATGTAGAACATCGGAGCGAGCCCGATGCCCATCAGCCCGGCATAGATCCAGAACACGGTCTGGGCCGTGGAAAAGCTCATCGCGTGAACGCGGAAGCTCAGGAAGAACACCAACCCGAGCGGCGCGAAGAGGGCAATCCAGCCGAGCAACGAAGGCGCCAGCACGCCGCCCTCCAGTGTGAAGAACAGCGCCTGCAATGCTGGGATGTTCAACACAGCCCAGGCGCTCGCGCCGGTGAGCGCGAGGCCCATCAGCATGTAGTTGTAGACACGGAGCATATAGGCCCTGAGGCCTTCATCGATCGCAACGGCGCCCGTTGCGCCTACGCTCCGAACCCGATTTTCGTATTCGGCCATAGTGGCGATTCTCCTTGGAATCTTCGGTCCAAATGGACTGTCGGTAATATCGGCCTTTGACCCCTTAACATCAAGATATGGATTCACAAGTCTTTGTCATAAAAGCCACTTAAGGATTTCTTAGCCGCGAGGCGGGTTTGGCCGACAGTGCAGCGAAACCACCCGCTAGTCCAAGCACTAACGTTCCCAAAGCTCCACCGACAATGGTGAGCGCAACCGCTTTCGCCGCAAAGACGAACGGGATGTCGAGCACGAGGTAGGCGACCGCCCAGGCCGCCACCGTGCCCGCGCCGAGCGCAGCGACTCCCGCCAACATTCCGAGCAGGCCGTATTCGATCACATAGACAGCACCGAGCCGCGCGCGCGTGGCGCCGAGCACTTTGAGCACCACCGCATCGTAGAGCCGCGCGCGGTGGCCGGCGGCGATTGCGCCCGCGAGCACCAGCACACCCGCAAGGATCGTGATCAGGCTCGCGATCGAAACGCCGCGCGCAAGCATCGCGAGGAGTTCACCGGCCTGCGCCAGCGCTTCCTTGACGCGCACGATCGTGACGTTGGGAAATGCGCGCGAGACGGCTGCGAACATCGCTTCCTCGTCGTTCGCAGCGGCGCGGACGGTCGCGAGGAAGCTGTGCGGCGCCTGATCGATGGTTCCGGGCGACATGATGTTGATGAAGTTCACTCCGCCGGTGCGGAAATCGATGCGGCGGAGGTTGAAGATCGTGGCGTCGATGTCGCGCCCCAGGATGTTCAGCGTGATCGTGTCGCCGATCCTGAGCCCCATGCCTCTCGCGAGCCCCGCATCGAACGACAACAGCGGCGGTCCGCGATAATCGGCTGGCCACCACTCAGGCCCCTCCACGACACGCGTGTTCTCGGGCGGTACGCTCGCATAGGTCACGCCGCGGTCGCCGTTGATCGCCCACTGCGCGTCGGCGGCAATCTTCGCCTCTTCCGCAGGCACGCCGTTGAGCTTGACGATGCGCCCGCGCAGCATCGGCGTCGCGGTGAAGTCGCTGGCGCTCTTGAAGCGCTCGATCTCGGCTTTGAACGGTTCGACTTGCTCCTTCTGGATGTCGGCGAAGAAGAAGCTCGGCGCGCGCTCGGGAAGCTGATCCTCGACCTCGGCGTGAACGCTTGCGTCGAGCAGCGCGACGGTCGCGAGCAGAGTCAGCCCGAGTCCGAGCGCGACCATGATGGATGTCGAGGGCGCGCCGGGACGAATGAGGTTGGCGAGCGCGAGTCTCACGACCTGAGATCGCTGACGCGGCAGGCTCGCGATCAACTTGCGGATCAGCGCGCCGGCGAACCGGAGGAACAGGAGAACTACAGCCATTCCGACAAGGAAGCCGAGATTGAACTCAGGGTAGGGCGACAGCACGATTGAAAGCACGGCAATCGCGATGAAGATCGCGAGTCCCGCCAGGCGATACGCCAGACGTGCCCGCGCATGCGCTGGCGCGACGAGGTCGCGGAACAATCCGGCCGGTGCAATCTCTCGCGCGCGGGCGAGCGGAGGTATCGCGAAGCCCAACGCGGCAAGCAGTCCGAATGTGGCCGCAAGAACGAGCGGGCCGGGATACACGGCATAGTTCGCGGGCGCCGGGATCGCCGCGCCGAAGAAATATTCGACGGCGAAGGGCAGGGCAGCGCCGATCATCAGTCCGAGCACAAGGCCGACACAGGCCACCGCCATGATCTGCACGAGATAGATCAGGAAGATGTCGCGGCCCTCTGCGCCCATCGCTTTCAGCGTCGCGATGGTTTCCCGCCGCCGTTCGAGGAACGCCTCGACCGCCTGTCCTGCGCCGACGGCGCCCACGATGAGCGCGGTGAGGGCGATCAGGCTCAGGAACATTGTCGCTTGCTCGACGAAGCGCGTGACGCGCGGGATCGCGTTGGTCCGATCGTTCACTTCCCATCGCGCGTCGGGAAATTTGGCTTCCTCCGCGGCGCGGAATTCTTCGGGCGTGGTCGCGCCCGCGAAGACGATCTTGTACGTGTAGGAGATCAAGCTGCCTTCGACGATGAGGCCGGAGCGCGTCAGTCCTTCGCGCGAGAGCATCACGCGCGGACCCAGCGTGAAACCGCCGACCACGCGGTCGGGCTCGGAGACAATGCGCGCGCGAACCTCGAAATCCGCATTCCCGATCCGGATCAGATCGCCGGGCTTGAGGCCAAGGCGGACGAGCAGCGTGTCCTCGACCACGGCGCCGCATGTCTTGCTGCAATCGAGCGCAGCGCCGAGCGGGATCAGCGGATCGAGCACCATCTGTCCGACCAACGGATAGAGCGGATCGACCGCCTTGATCTCGATCAGCGCGCGCCGCTCGGGATTGCTCACGTCGGTTGCCATGCTGCGCATGCTGGCCATTCCGGTGACGCGGCCGAAGCCCTCCATGAAGGCGCGTTCCTTTTCGTCCGCGGGCACGTATTGCCGCGCCATACGGACATCGCCGCCGAGCAGCATCTGTCCCTTCTCCGAGAGCCCGGTCAGGAACGCCTGCCCCAGAGACCCGACGCCGGCGATCGCGGCGACGCCCAGCGTCAATGCGGCAAGAAAGATGCGGAACCCCGAGAGCCCGCTCCTCAGCTCCCTTCGCGCATAGCGGATCGCGAGTGCAAGCGCGCTCACCGGTGCCGTTCCTCGGCCACAATAAGGCCGTCCTTCATGTGCAGGATGCGATCGCAGCGTGCGGCCAAGGTTTGTTCGTGCGTCACCAGGAACAGCGTCGCGCCCGCCCGTGCCCGCAACCGGAAAAGAAGCTCGACGATGGCCGCCCCCGTGACGCCGTCGAGATTTCCAGTCGGTTCGTCAGCGAAGAGCACCTCGGGCTCGTGCACGATCGCGCGCGCGAGCGCCACACGCTGCTGCTCGCCGCCGGAAAGCTGCCCCGGGTAGTGATCGAGCCGGTGTGCGAGCGACACCGCTTCGAGCGCCGCTTCGGCCTTCGTGAACGCGTCCGCACGCCCAAGCAGTTCCATCGGCACCGCGACGTTCTCGAGCGCGGTCATGGTGGGCACAAGATGGAACGATTGAAACACGATGCCGACATGTTCTCGGCGGAATCTTGCGAGTTGATCCTCGTTCAGGGTGTCGAGCCGCTGTCCCGCAACGGCGATGCGTCCCGAACTCACCGCCTCGAGTCCCGCCGCCACCATCAGCAGCGACGATTTGCCGGAACCCGACGGTCCCAGGAGCGCCAGCGCTTCGCCGCGAGCAACTTCAAGGGAGACGCCGTTCAGTATGTTGACCGTTCCCGCCGCGCTCGCCAATGTGAGGCGCACGTCTTCGATTTGGATCGAAGGCGCGCTCGTCTCGTCGGTCGTGGTTGTGATGGGGGCGGGTTCGCGCATACCGGGTTCAGGCGATAAGGACGATGCGGATACTCTTCAAGACAATTCTGATTGGGGTTGCTGCGATCCTCGCGCCCGCGATCATGCCGTCCGATTTGGCCTTAAGTGCGGCACGAGAGCCGGTGCGTGTCCTCGCGTTCGGTGACAGCCTTACCCAAGGCTATGGTGTGCCGCCGGGTAAGGAATTCCCCGCGCAGCTGGAGAAGGCGCTCAACGCACGCGGTCTCGACGTGACCGTGATCAACGCCGGCGTCTCCGGCGAAACCAGCGCAGGCGGCCTTGCCCGCGTCGACTGGCTCTTGGGCGACGGCAAGAGCGGCCCCGACGCGGCGATCGTTGAGCTCGGCGCCAACGACGGGTTGCGCGGTCTCCCCGTGGCCGAGATGGAAAAGAACCTCGACGCGATCCTGGCGAAGTTCAAGGCGCGCAACATCCCCGTGCTGTTCGCCGGCATGAAGGCGCCGCGCAATTTCGGGGCGCGCTATGCGGCTGATTACGATCAAGTCTTTCCGAAGCTCGCGCGGAAATACGACGTGCTGTTCTATCCGTTCTTTCTCGAAGGCGTGGCTCTCGATCGAGCGCTCGTGCAGCCCGACGGGCTTCACCCCAACCCCGCAGGCGTCGATGCGATCGTGAAGGGCATCCAGCCCATAGCCGAGCGTCTGGTCCAGCAAGCGCGGGCACGCCGCGCCGGAGTGCCTGCCAAGAAATGAGTCGTCCAAAAGAAATGGCGGAGTTGCGGGCACGTTTACACTCTGGAACACGCTGCTTGCGTAGAATGCCCGAATGATCGGTCGACTCGCTTCGGTCGGCGGCTTCACCGCGCTCTCGCGCGTCGCAGGTTTCATCCGCGACGTGCTGATGGCCGCCGTGCTTGGAGCCGGGCCGGCGTCGGACGCCTTCATGGTCGCGTTCCGCCTGCCCAACAATTTCCGCGCGATCTTTGCCGAAGGCGCCTTCAGCGCCGCGTTCCTGCCGCGCTACGCGGCTGCTGCGGCAAAGAACGGTACGGGCTCGACGTCTCCTGCCGCGCGCTTCGCCAATGAAGTGTTCGCCTGGCAGTTTGTGGCGCAATTGGTGCTGCTCGTGCTTGCGCTCGTCTTCATGCGCGAGATCATCTTCGTGCTGGCGCCGGGCTTCTCCGACAATCCCGATCAGCAGGCGCTTGCCGTCGATCTGTCGCGCGTCACGTTCCCCTACCTCTTCTGCATCGCGATCGTGACTCAGCTCTCTGCGATGTTGAACGCGGCCGAGAAGTTCCGTGCCGCGGCGGCAGCACCGATCTTTCTCAATCTCTCGATGATCGCCTTCTTGAGCCTCGCGCAGTTCTTTCCGAGTCCTGCGCACGCGGTGGCTTACGGTGTGTTGGTCGCGGGCGCGCTCGAGCTTGGGTTCATCATCTGGGCGGCCGCGCGCACGGGGATCAAGTTGCGCTTCGGACGGCCGCGCTGGACCGCCGAAATCCGCGACTTCATCTCCGCGCTCGGCGCAGCCCTGATCGGCGCGGGAAGTGTCCAGATCGGTCTCTTCGTCGATACGCTGATCGCGAGCTTCCTCCCCTCGGGCGACCTCACCTCGCTCTACTACGCCGACCGGATCAATCAGCTGCCGATGGGCGTCGTCGGCGTCGCCATCGGAACCGTGCTGCTTCCCGAAATGTCGTCCCGGCTCGCGCGCAACGACGAGAAGGGCGCGAGCATCGCGCAGAACCGCGCCATCGTGCTCGGGCTGCTCCTCACGCTTCCCTGTATCGCGGCGTTCTTCATCATCCCCGATACGCTGATGCGCGCGCTGTTCGTCCGAGGCGCGTTCGGGGTCGATGCCGCCGACCAAGCCGCCGCTGCGCTCTCGGCTTACGGCATCGGCCTTCCGGCGTTCGTGCTGTTGCGCTGTGTGGTGCCGTCCTTCTATGCGCGCGGCGACACGGCGACGCCGGTGCGCGCGACGCTCGCCTCGGTGATGGCCAACATCGCGATGAAGTTTGCCTTCGTCATGGGGCTCGATCTCGGCGTCTTCGGCCTCGCGGTCGCGACATCGCTCAGCGCCTGGATCAATCTCGGCGTGCTCACCTATCTCGCGCGGCGCCGCGCGGTGCTTGTCGCAACCCCCGAGCTCAAGCGCGGTCTCATTCCCGTCTTCGCGGCGGCCGGCGCGGCCGGCGTCGGCTTCTTCCTCGGTGATGCGTTGAGTCAGAACTTTCTCGGGCCCGCCGGAGGGTTTCACGAGCTGATCGCGTTCGTCATCGCGGGTGTCGCCGGTTCTCTGGCGTTCGGGATCGTGGTCTTGAGTTTCCGCCGCCACCTTCCGCTCGGGGCGCGCTGATGATCCGGCTCTTTGTCGCGCTCGAATTGCCTGAAGCGGTTCGCGACCGCCTCGTCCTACTGCAAGGCGGCGTCCCTGGCGCGCGCTGGGCCCACGACGATCAGCTGCATCTCACGCTGCGCTTCATCGGCGACGTGACCGAAGATGTCGGTCACGACGTCGACGATGCGCTCTTGAGCATCCGTGCGCCGGGCTTCGTGCTGGAGCTTGCAGGTGTCGGCGAGTTCGGCGGCAAGAACCCGCGCGCGCTATGGGCCGGCGTGCGGGCGAACGGCGCGCTGGTCCATCTCCAGAAAAAGATCGAGACCGCCCTTCAGCGGATCGGACTCGAAGCCGAGACGCGCAAGTTCTCGCCCCATGTCACGCTGGCGCGCATGCGCGGGGCCCCGCGCGAGAAGGTGGTGCAGTTCCTCTCGCACTATGGGCTGTTCGCGAGCGGGCCATTCAAGATCGAGCGCTTCGTGCTGTTCTCGAGCCATCAGGGCAGCGGCGGATCGGTCTATCACGCCGAGCGGGTCTATCCGCTCGACGCTTAAGTCATTGCCGCTCTTCGATCGCTTCCATGTCCTCGTCCGATAAGCCGAAATGGTGCCCGATCTCATGGATCAGCACGTGCCGTACAATATGGCCCAGCGGCTCCGCATGTTCGGCCCAGTAGTCGAGGATCGGCCGGCGATAAAGGAAGATCATTGTCTGCGCCGGCGCGTTGGAGCCGCCCTGGCGATCGGCGAGGTCCGGGCCTGAAAACAGGCCGAGGATATCGAACTCGGTCTCGAGCTCCATCTCCTCGATCACATCGTTGTCGGGGAAATCCTGAACCATGAAGACGACATCGCCCGTGAGCGCGCGGAACTCCTCGGGCAGGCTCGCAAAGCCTTCGACCGCGAGCTTCTCGATCTCGTCGAGCGTGGGCGCCTGGGCATCGGTCCAGTCCATGGCGCCTATTCGAACAACGTCGCGACCTTGGCAAGGACTTCGTCGATCACGGCCTCGGGCACCCTTTCGAGCTTTCGACCGCCACGCGCGCGCAGGTCCAGCGCCCGGGGTTGGTCGCAGCGAACAATGCCCGTCGTCTTCAGATTTGTGCCCGTAAGCGCCACGGCAAATCCCCGTGTGCGCGCAAAGTTGCCGCCACGCGTGATGGGCAATACGACCGGTACCTGAGTGAGCGCGTTGAACTTGCCGGGGGTTACAACGAGAACAGGACGCTTGCCCTGTTGCTCATGTCCCGAGCTTGGATCGAGGGAAACAAGATAAATGTCTCCCCGCTCCATCAGAGGAGCTCACGGCCTTCGCGCGCTCCTGTTGTCCACTCACGGTCCTCCGGCGAACGTCGGGCCTTCGGATTGCACTGCGCGAGCAGTTCGTCGAGGGTATAGCGCCGGCTCGGTTCAGGCTCGACCACGAGGCGACCGGCCTTCACGACCAACCCAACCGGGTTGTCCGGGGAAAGATCGAGCGCATCCAGCAGGGCAGGCGGGATCGCCAGCATCACCGATCCACCGACTTTGCGCAGTCGAGCCTTATAGGCCATGATGGGCACCTCAAGTTATATCTTAATATAACATCCTTGGGGACGGACAGCAAGGAGAGCACAATGGCAAAGCTCGAAGGTGCGGCGCGCAAGGCCGCTTTGGCGGGTCTTCAGGAGTGGCGTGAAGTCGATGGGCGCGACGCAATCGCGCGCAAATTCGTCTTCAACGACTTCAACCAGGCGTTCGGCTTCATGACGCGCGTCGCGCTGACGGCTGAAAAGATGGACCACCATCCGGAGTGGTTCAACGTCTACCGCACGGTCGAGGTGACGCTCTCCACCCACGACGCGAGCGGAGTGACCGAGAAGGACATCACGCTCGCGAAGGCGATGGACTCTTTCGCCGCAAAATAGTTCGAGCCTGTCCACACAGTTCAGCATGCTCCCTGCTCAGGCAAAGCCACGCGCCGGAACAATCGCTGCAATGCGCGCGTTCTCACCTGGAATTCTCATGGAGCATAGCCATGGCCGAATACCGGGAAACCCATAAGGTGACGACCGACACAGGCGAACACAGAAGCAGCGCCACGCCGTGGCTCGCTTTCTTCGTGGGCGCGCTCTTGATCGCGGTCGTCGCGATCTTCTTCATGAATGCGCAGGGCACGTTCTCTGGCCCGGGCGGTAAGGGCGAGCTCAGCATCAAGTCGCCGGTGACTATCCAGCCGTCAACCGCGCCCTCACGGCCGGCCGAGCCCGCGCCGGCAAAATAGCCCGCGGGTGTTGTCCTTTCGTCCATCGCTGAAGCGGCATGGAGGACATAGATGGCTGACGTTCATGAGGTTTACGTCGACAAGCGCCGATCGCGCGCCGGGCCCATCATCGTCTTGACGCTGGTGTGCCTGCTGCTGATCGGCGTGGTGGTCGCAATGGTGATGAACGTCCACGGCTCGATCTCGTGGCCGGCGGGTGAGTGGAAGTTCGGCTTCTGGCCGCAGACCACGAGTGCGGAGAGCACTGCGTCGACGAGGGTCGCCACGAACGTGACGGTGGCGATCCCGCCGGCAACTCCCGCATCGGAGTCCGACGCAGCTCAGCAGCCGTCGGTCGAGTCAAACACCGCGCCGCCGGAAACCGAACCGGCTCCAGTGCAGTAACTATTCCGCGCGCTTGCGATTCTTCACCAGGTCATCGACGACCGAAGGATCCGCAAGCGTCGTCGTGTCGCCCAGATTCGACACGTCTCCTTCGGCGATCTTGCGCAGGATTCGGCGCATGATCTTGCCCGACCGCGTCTTCGGCAAACCCGGCGCAAACTGGATCGCGTCGGGGCGCGCGATCGGGCTGATGTGCTCGCCAACCCACTTCTTGAGCTCGCTCGCGAGCGCATCGCTCGGAGTCTCCCCGACCTTGAGCGTGACATAGGCGTAGATGCCCTGGCCCTTGATGTCGTGCGGGAAGCCGACGACCGCAGCTTCTGCCACTCTGAGATTGGCGACGAGCGCGGACTCGACTTCGGCCGTGCCGAGACGGTGCCCCGACACATTGATCACGTCATCGACGCGGCCGGTGATCCAGTAATAGCCCTCCTCGTCACGGCGGCATCCGTCGCCGGTGAAGTACATTCCGGGATACGTCTTGAAGTACGTATCGATGAAGCGCTGGTGGTCGCCATAGACCGTGCGCATCTGCCCGGGCCACGAGTCCTTCAGCACGAGGTTTCCGCTGCACGCGCCTTCAAGCTCGCGTCCGGCCTGATCCACGACGGCGGGTACGATCCCGGGAAGCGGCTTTGTCGCAGAGCCGGGCTTCAAGTCGGTCGCGCCCGGCAGCGGCGAAATCAGAATGCCGCCCGTCTCCGTCTGCCACCACGTGTCCACGATCGGGCAGCGTCCATCGCCGACGACGCGGTGATACCAGAGCCACGCTTCCGGATTGATCGGCTCCCCGACCGATCCGAGCAGGCGCAGAGACGCGCGGCTCGTCTTTTTCACCGGCGTTTCGCCTTCGCGCATTAGCGCGCGGATCGCGGTCGGCGCGGTATAGAAGATGTTCACCTTGTGCTTGTCGATCACCTCCCAGAAGCGCGAGCTCGTGGGAGAGTTCGGAATGCCCTCGAACATCAGCGTGGTCGCGCCGTTCGCAAGCGGCCCGTAAAGAATGTAGCTGTGGCCGGTCACCCAGCCGACATCCGCCGTGCACCAATAGATGTCGCCATCGTGATAGTCGAAGACGTATTTGTGCGTGAACGCGACATAGCAGAGATAGCCCGCGGACGTGTGCAGCACGCCCTTGGGCTTTCCTGTCGAGCCCGACGTGTAGAGGATGAACAGCGGGTCCTCCGCGCCCATCTCTTCCGGGGCGCAACTATCGGACACCGTCGAGACTTCGTCGTGGTACCAGACGTCGCGGCCGGAACTCATCTCGACGTCGGCCTTTGTGTGCTTGACGACGATAACGCGCCTGACTCCGGGACACTGACGCAACGCGACATCGGTGTTGCGCTTGAGCGGCACGGGCTTGCCGCCTCGCGTGCCTTCATCGGCGGTAACCACAAGCTCGCTCGCGCAATCGAGAATCCGTCCCGCAAGCGAGTCCGGTGAGAATCCTGCGAAGACGACAGAATGAATGGCGCCGATGCGTGCGCACGCGAGCATCGCATAGGCCACTTCGGGGATCATCGGCAGGTAGATCGTGACGCGGTCGCCCTTCTTTACGCCGTTCGCTTTCAGCACGTTGGCGAAACGGCACACTTCGCCGTGCAGTTCGGCATAGGAGATGCGCCGCGACGCCACCTTGGGATCGTCCGCTTCCCAGATGATCGCCGTCTGGCTGCCGCGCGTCTTCAGATGCCGGTCCAGGCAATTGGCCGAGACGTTCAGCGTCCCGTCGTAGAACCAGCTTATGTGCAAATTCTTCGCGTCGTAGGATACGTCCTTCACGCTCGTGAAGGGCTTGGTCCACTCGAGCTTGCGCGCCTCTTTCGCCCAAAACCCTTCGGGGTCGCGGATCGACGTCTGATACATGTCCTCGTATTTCGCGGAGTCGATATAGGCGCGGCGATTCCACTCCGCCGGTACGGGGATGACGATCTCGGACATGGGACGCTCCTCTGTCTTCCGCGATATAGGCCCCACGCCGCCAACCCTTCAAGCTCACAGTGGTTTGAGCGCGCTCAGCTCACCGCCCATACTGGCGAAACCGGCATCGTTGTGCAGAAATAGCCGGGCAGTTCCATCGAGGATCGAAAGGGAGAATGCGCGTCTCGACCGTCGTCAAATGCCTCGCGGTGATCAACGTTGGCGTGGCCTTCGGCATCGCCGCTTCGGCATTGCACGCCCAGGCACCTGGCACCTCGTTCAAGGACTGTGGCGACTGCCCCGAGATGGTCGTCGTGTCGGCCGGCAGGTTCCTTATGGGCTCGGCCAGTCCGAGCGCGCCGGACTACGAGAAGCCACAGCATCTCGTGACGATTGATCGGCCGTTCGCCATCGGCAAGTACGAAGTCACCCAGGCCGAATGGACGACGATGATGATGATGAATCTGAGCGGCTACGAAGGCGCGCGGCGGCCTGTCGACGGTCCCACGTGGCGGGAAGCCCAGGAATTCGTCCGTCGTCTGAGCATGAGGACCGGCAAGCAATATCGCCTGCCCACCGAAGCCGAGTGGGAATACGCCGCACGCGCGGGAACAGCGACAGAGTTCCTGACCGGCAACATTCCGGTGAGCCTCGATCAGTACGCCTGGTTCTCGCAGAATGCCGGCAAGGAGACGCAGCCCGTCGGCGGCAAGCAGCCGAACGCCTTCGGCCTCTATGATGTGCTCGGCAATGTCTATGAGTGGACGCAAGACTGCTACAACGACCATCACAGGAACGCCCCTGTAGACGGTCGCGCGGCGACCGGGGCGGCTGCTTGCGCCCGAGTGGTCAAGGGTGGATCGTATTTCAGCGGTCCGGAAAATCTCCGGTCTGCGGACCGCGGCCGCTTCTCCGCGGACAAGGGCGATGTGACTCTGGGCCTCCGCGTCGCGCGGTCTCTGCCTTAATTCAGCAAGGTGGCTTGGCGGCGATAGGTGAACACGCGCGCGGGCCAGAGATTCCACCACACGATCGGCGAAGCGTCGCTTTCGATGATGTGCGTGCCGATCGGAATGGGTGAGCGGTAGAAGTAGGTGAACTGTACGAACGCGCTTCCAGGCACACCGAGTCTGAGCAGCCCGAGCAGCAACCGCTGTCGCTTCACCGGCTTCTGGGTCAGCAGCGGCAGGCCGGATACCACCGCGGCGATGGGGCCCACGCCGAGCTCCTTCAGCATGCGCGGTGCCGCATACGCATCGCCGCTGAGCACGCGCGCGGTCGGGTAGCGCTCCTTCAAAAGCGCGCAGAATTGTGGGTCGGCTTCGATCAGGATCAGCCGTTCGGGCGCGATCCCGCGTTCGACCAGCGCGGCGGTGATCGCTCCAGTGCCGGGGCCGAGTTCGACCACAACACCCGGAGAATAGGGATCCACTGCGGCGGCCATCGCTTTGCAAAGCCCGCGTCCGCTCGGCAGCTGCGCGCCCGCTCTCAAGGGTGCCGCCATCCAAGCGCGAAAAAAGAGGGCCGCATCGCTTGCATACGATGCGCTTGGCCCGGACGATTTTCCGTCCGCCGTCTCTTGCACGCCCCTCATCCGTTTCCCCTTTTGCGAAACCCTATCAAGCAGATGGGGAACACGCCAAACGCTAATCGGGGGTTCACCGAAAGTTTGGCTGTTGACTTCACAGCCGCCGGGCGCAAACTCGGATCGGTCCCAGGGGCGCCCTGAATGAACAGGGCTGAGATCGCGGATGCGCGAGTCCCTTCGAACCTGATCCGGTTCATACCGGCGGAGGGAGGGACGGCTGGAGCAAAGTCCGCCGCCGACCTCTGACGAAATTGGAGGTGTCGGTCATGAATAAGCAGATCCGCAACGCAGCACCGTCGAACGACTCCATCACCAGGGGCGCGCTTCCGGGTTCGCGCAAGGTGTATGTCGATGTCGGCGGCAAGGGCGTGCCGTTCCGCGAGGTGGGACTCTCGGGCGGAGAACCGCCGGTCCGCCTCTACGACACCTCCGGCCCGTATACGGATGGTTCAGCCTCGATCGATATCACCAAGGGACTGGCTCCCTTGCGCCGCGAATGGATTCTCGCCCGCGGCGATGTCGAGGAGTACGACGGCCGGCAGCGCCGTCCCGAAGACGACGGCCTGAAACCCGGTGAGCTCCTGTCCGTGCCTCAGTTTAACCGCGCCGGCTTGAAGCCGCTGCGCGCGAAACCGGGCCGCCGCGTCACCCAGCTCGAATATGCCCGTGCCGGCATCATCACCAAGGAGATGGAATACATCTCGGCGCGCGAGAACCTCGGACGCTCGGCTCTCGCCGACGGCGAGAGCTTTGGTGCGAACATTCCCTTAGAGGTCACGCCGGAGTTTGTCCGCGCGGAAATCGCGCGCGGCCGCGCCATCATTCCGGCCAACATCAATCACCCTGAGACCGAGCCGATGATCATCGGCCGGAACTTCCTCACTAAGGTCAACGCCAATATCGGCAACTCGATCGTCACCTCCGGCGCGGCCGAGGAAGTCGAGAAAATGGTGTGGTCGATCCGCTGGGGCGGTGACACGGTGATGGACCTCTCCACGGGTCGGCACATCCACACGATCCGCGAGTGGATCATCCGCAATTCGCCGGTGCCGATAGGCACGGTGCCCATCTATCAGGCGCTGGAAAAGGTCGGCGGCGTCGCCGAGGATCTCACCTGGGAGATCTACCGCGACACGCTGATCGAGCAGTGCGAGCAGGGCGTGGACTACTTCACGGTGCATGCCGGCGTGCGGCTCCCGCACATTCCGCTCACCGCGAACCGCGTCACCGGCATCGTTTCACGCGGCGGCTCGATCCTCGCCAAGTGGTGCTTGGCGCATCACAGGGAGAATTTCCTCTACACGAACTTCGAGGAGATCTGCGACCTCCTCGCGCGCTACGACGTGTCGTTCTCATTGGGCGACGGTCTCAGACCAGGCTCGACCGCCGATGCCAACGACGCGGCGCAATTCGCCGAGCTCGAGACGTTGGGAGAGCTGAACAAGATCGCGCAGCGCCACAACGTGCAGGTCATGATCGAAGGTCCCGGCCACGTGCCGATGCACAAGATCAAGGAGAATATGGACCGTCAGCTCGCGGCCTGCGACGAGGCGCCATTCTATACGCTCGGTCCCCTCACCACCGACGTCGCGCCCGGCTATGACCACATCACGTCGGCGATCGGCGCGGCCATGATCGGTTGGTTCGGCACCGCGATGCTTTGCTACGTCACGCCGAAAGAGCACTTGGGTCTGCCTGACCGCGACGACGTGAAGGACGGCGTGATCGCCTATCGCATCGCCGCACACGCCGCCGATCTCGCAAAGGGCCATCCGGCCGCGCGCATCTGGGACGATGCGATCTCGAAGGCCCGCTTCGAATTCCGCTGGCGCGATCAGTTCGCGCTCGCCATGGATCCAGAGACGGCAGAAGCCTTCCACGACGAGACGCTCCCGGCCGACGGCGCGAAGGTCGCGCATTTCTGCTCCATGTGCGGTCCGAAATTCTGCTCCATGAAGATCAGCCAGGAGGTCAGGGATTTCGCGCAGCGGTCAAACGACACGCTGTCGTCGGAGGAAATCCGCGCGGCCATGGCCAAGAAGGCGGCCGAATTCCGCGAGCACGGCTCGGAGATCTATCTGCCGAAAACCGCTGCGGAGTAGCGCCGGATCATCCAGGCTCACGTCGTCGATGTTGGCCAACAATTCTTCGGGCCGATTGACGATGTGATCGACGTCCTGGAGCGCGATGTAAAGAGCCAGCAACGCCTAGGGCAATCGGCGGCGGCCGGTGATCGCGTGATAGACGATGAGCACGACGCTCGCGCCCACGATTGCGACGAACATCGAGTAGACATTGAAGCCGGTGATTCCCGCACCACCTATATTGGTGAAGATGAAGCCGCCGACGCACGCGCCCACGATCCCGAGAACGACGTTCAGGATGCAGCCCTGGCCGCGCTGGTTGACCACACGGCTTGCGACAAAGCCGGTGATCAGGCCGAAAACAATCCAACCGGCAAGAGTCACGTTCAGCCTCCGTTCATCCCTCAGCGGCGAGAATCCGCCATGGTCCAGTTCAAGATTCGTCTCAATGGAAATTGTCCTGGCATTCTTGCGACCGAACCTTTGAGCAGCGAGTTATTTTAAAGGGCCCCTACAGGAGAAAACACCGTGAAAAGGAATTTGTTTGTCGCCTCTACACTTGTGGCCACACTGGTTGCGACCCAGGTCTTGGCCGCGAGCGAGGCGTGCCTTCAGCGCAATCGCATTCAGAGTTGGCGCGCGATCGACAGCAGCACCATGGTCATGACCGACAATCAGTACAAACAGTACACGGTTCACATGAAAGGCCGTTGCTCGAACCTCGATCGTATCGCAGCCAAGCTG
>Ga0137452_1000220_pt1 | contig 16780 bp, 15 predicted proteins | sample EasRivERMGT513_2_FD_102312 | JGI IMG/M metagenome (GOLD analysis project Ga0137452, IMG submission 102312) | Soil microbial communities from meander-bound floodplain in the East River, Colorado, USA - East River MetaG ERMGT513_2 | ecosystem: Environmental > Terrestrial > Soil > Floodplain ...
ACGAGCGCTGCATCATCTGGAACGACCGCGACCTCGGCATCCCCTGGCCGCTCACGGGCGAGCCGGTCCAGTCCCAGAAGGACCGGGTGGGACTGCCGCTCAAGGAAGCCGAAGTTTTTCCTTGAGCGAGGAAAAGGGAACATGACGACACCAACGGAATTTCTTGCGCGCTACCGTAAGTAACCACCTTTCGTTTTCCGTTCACGATTCACGGCCTTTCACCGTTCACCGTTTACTGTTCACTGTTCACCGTTCTCCGTTCACCCATTCCCCATTTCCCATTCCCTATTTCCCATTCCCGATTTACGATTCACGATTGCCGATTTCCGATCTACCCGTTGATCCAATGTTCCACCGGCCGCGACAGGAACGTCTCCAGCGCGATGCCGTCGCCACCTACCAGCAACTTGCGTTTCGGCCTGAACGCTTCGGAAAAAGCTTCCATGCCGGTCAGCGCTTCGCGCGCCCGGCCGCTCTTCACTTCGATTGCGGTGACGGTCTTTCCCGCGCGCACGACGAAATCCACTTCGCGGTTGCGATCCCGCCAGTAGAACAGCTCGCACGCGCCGGTCATGGCCGCATTTGCGAGGTGCGCGCCCACCGCCGATTCGACCACTCGTCCCCAGTAAGCTGCATCCTTGCGCGCTTCGCCGGGCGTCTTGCCAGCCTGTGCGTTCATGAGCGCGGTGTTGAGCACCTGCAGCTTGGGACTGGAGCCGCGTTGGCGCGCCTGCGCGCCCGCGAACTTTTGAAGGCCGATGACCATGCCGGCGCCCCCCAGCAGTTCCAGGTAATGCGCGAGCGTTGTCGTATTGCCGGCATCCTGCAGTTGGCCGAGCATCTTCTGATACGAGAGCACCTGCCCTGAGTAGGCGCATCCCAGCTCGAACAGACGCCGTAGCAGGGCAGGCTTGTCGACGCGGGTCAACAACAGTACGTCGCGGGAAATCGTGGTTTCGATGAGAGCGTCCTTGACGTAGCGCGCCCAGCGTCCGGGGTCGCCGACGAGCGGTGCGGCGCCCGGATAGCCCCCGTGAAAGAGATAACGCTCCAGGTTCCAGCCGAAGGCCTCGCGCATCTCCGTGTAAGACCAATGCGGTAGATGGAGCACCTCGAATCGGCCGGCGAGACTCTCGGTGAGGCCGCGCTGGATCAGCAGCGGCGCCGAGCCCAGCAGTACACTTTTGACCGGCACGCCGCTCGCCGTGTCCGCGTCCCACAGGTGTTTCACAGTTTCCGACCAGCCGGAGATCTTCTGGATTTCGTCGAGCACCAGCAGTGCCCCGCGCCGGGGAGCATCGCGTGCCGCAAGGCGCGCGGCCTCCCACTGCTGTTCGATCCAGTCGCGCCCGCGCAGCGTCGGTTCGTCGGCGCTCGCATAGTGGCGGACCAACCTCGAAGCTTCGGTAACCTGGCGCACGAGCGTGGTCTTGCCGACCTGGCGCGGACCGGCCACCACCTGGATGAAGCGGCGGGGCTCCCTCAAACGCCGGGCGAGCTGCTGGCCCTGGGGACGGGAAAACATTGTTACGATTTACTCAATATCCTGAGTAAATTTACTCAATAACGGGAGCAAGCGCAACTTTCACGGAAACCATCGGGTCCGGTAAGGAGGCCTCGCCATTTCCCATTCCCCATTCCCTATTTTCCATTCACGATTCACGATTCACGATTTATTGCCTTTCTCCGTTCCCCGTTCACTGTTCCCCGTTCACTGTTCACCGTTCACCGTTCACCCATTTCCCATTCCCCATTCCCCATTCCCCATTCACGATTCACGATTCACGATTCACGATTCACGATTCCCTATTTACCCGGCTGACACCTTGTAACGACCCTTACCCCCGCCCTGCCGCAAACTATCCTTGCAAATTTAAAGATAGTATTTTAAATTGCGAGGATGATTCCCCGCGATCTCGAGGCCGCCGTGCGTGCCTCCCTGCGCCGCTTTCCGGTGGTGGCCCTGGTCGGCGCGCGCCAGGTCGGCAAGACGACTCTTGCGCGCCGCATATTGCAGCGCATTCGCGGACGGGCGGTTTTCCTGGACCTCGAGCGGCCCTCCGACCTGGCGAAGATCGCCGAGCCGGAGCTCTACCTCGAGCCGCTCGCCCACAAGCTCGTGGTCTTCGACGAGGTCCAGCGAGCCCCTGCACTGTTCCCCGTGCTGCGCGCGCTGGTGGACGCGCACCGCAGGCCGGGGCGCTTCCTGATCCTGGGGTCCGCCTCCCCGGATCTCTTGCGTCAGAGCGCCGAGTCGCTCGCCGGTCGCGTGGTCTACCATGAGCTCGCGCCGTTTTCGTTGCACGAGGTCGGGAGCGCGAGGGCAGCGCGCCTGTGGCTGCGCGGCGGGTTCCCGGCGAGTTATCTTGCGCCGTCCGAATCGGCGTCGCTTGCCTGGCGCGAGGCCTTCATCGCCACCCACCTCGAGAGAGACCTGCCGCAGCTTGGCTTTCGCGTGCCGCCGGCAAACCTGCGCCGTTTCTGGCTGATGCTCGCGCACAGCCACGGCCAGCTCTGGAACGCGTCCAAGATCGGCGCGAGCCTCGGTCTCACGGCACCGACGATGCGCCATTACCTCGATATCCTCGCGGCGACCTTCATGGTGCGTGAGTTGCCGCCTTTTCACGCCAACCTGAAGAAGCGTCTGGTCAAAACCGCGAAGGTTTACATTCGCGACACTGGCATTCTTCACGGACTGCTCGGGCTGAAAACCCAGGACGAATTGCTCGCGCACCCGGTCTGTGGCGCCTCCTGGGAGGGATGGGCGATCGAGCAGATCCTTGCGCTCGCGCCGGCGCGCGCGCGCTCAAGTTTTTATCGCACCGCTGCCGGAGCGGAGGTGGATCTGGTAGTGGAGCAACCGGGCAAGAGAATGCTGGGGTTCGAAATCAAGCGCTCCGTGGAACCTCGCCCGTCCAAGGGCTTGCTGGCGGCGATGGAAGACCTTGGTTTGAGCAAAGTGTACGTCGTGTGCCCGGTCCGGGAGAGGTATGCGCTTGCCCCGCGCGTCGAGGCCATGCCCGTTGAGGCGCTTCCCCGCCTGTTCGGAGCGCGCTGAGCGACCGGCTGCCCCCGCCCGCCGGCCCGATAACTCCAGGCTCACCCGGACCTTCGGCTTGACGCCACCTTCCTGGAACGCGATGCTCAAAGCCTGCATGCACGAACTTTCGATTTCCTATTTCCCATTTCCTATTTCCTATTCCCCCTCTGCGATTCCCGATTAACGGCCTTTCTCCGTTCACTGTTCACCGTTCACCGCTCTCTGTTCACCGCTGACCGGGCAATCGGTTGTAAGGCGACAGGCATGATATAATTAGTCATGCCTGTACCGCGGCTCGTCAAGATCGTGGACGAAACCCACGAAATATCGAGGCGCCGGGGAAACGGCAAAATGCGCCGGGAGATCTGGGTGGATGCGAGTGGAAAAGTTGTGCGCTTCAACCTGGCGTTCATAAATCGCGAGATCCATCGCGGCGACAACGGGCGCGTCCTCGGTTACGACAGCCAGCACGGCGTTTGGCATCGCCATCATCTCGGCGAAGCATCGCCGGTTGAAACGACCAGTTTCGACGAAATCGAGGCAAAGTTTGAAGCCGAAGTAGGGGCTTATTTGAAAGGAAGACGGTAATGAAGCGGACAACTGTACGGGTCGGGACGGCGCGCGAGTTCTTCAAACGGGGACGGAATCACGCAAAGCGCGCCCACCTTGGCCAGCGCCTGCCGGCATCGCGCCTTATCACGTTCGAGGACCCGGTTGACATGATGCGGGTCCTGAGCCCGGCAAAGCTGCAGCTGCTACGAGCCGTCAAAACGCATCCCGGCTCGATCGGCTCGCTTGCGTCGCGGCTGGGACGCGATCGCAGCGCCGTGACGCGTGAGGTAGCTCAACTGGAGCGCTTCGGACTTGTGCGTGTCGCCGAAGAGGTGCACCCGGGCCACGGGCGCATGAAGAAGGTCAGCGCTGTCGCCGGAGAGATCCGGCTCGAAGCGGTGATTGCGTAAGTAACGCGGGCATAAGAAAGCAGCGATCAGTAGACAGACTTTCCACTGAAGCACACAAAAGTGTTTTCTCTTGGGTGCTGAACAATTTTGAATCTGGGTCTTTTTCCGTGTATCTCCGTGTGCTTCCGTGGCTAATCGGTATCGGTTTTTGATTCCGCGGTTTTCCTACCGCTGCGGAACACACTTCAGCCAACATGCCTTCCGGCACCATTAACAACCAAGGGAGCGTCGCAGTCATCATCGTGAATTGGAACGGCGGCGAGCTTGTGACACGTTGCCTAAGGAGTGTCCGCCATCAGACTCTTCATCCGACGAAGGTCTTCGTCGTCGATAACGCGAGCGGCGATGGATCCTGTGAGGCAATCGCCGCCCAATTTCCCGAGGTAACGCTGATACAACTCAAGAAGAATATTGGGTTTGCAGCAGCCAATAATCTGGCGGCGCGGCGCGCTGAGGACTGTGACTGGATCGCCCTGCTTAACCCCGATGCCTTTCCGGAGCCAACCTGGCTCGAGCAGTTGATTGCGGCTGCGCGGGATCATCCCGAATTCACCTTCTTTTCGTCCCGTATGTTGATGGCTGATGATCCGACACGGTTAGATGGCGTCGGCGATGCGTACCACGTCAGCGGGCTCGTCTGGCGCGAGGGCCACGGCGCACCCGCGCCGGGTAACTTTCTCGATGAACGCGAGATCTTTTCTCCGTGCGCAGCCGCGGCGCTTTACCGCCGCGAAGTGTTCCTCGACGCCGGCGGGTTTGACGAGGACTTCTTCTGCTATCTGGAGGACGTGGATCTGGGATTTCGGCTACGCCTGAGGGGATACCGTTGTCTCTATGTTCCCGCCGCGATCGTCTTGCACAAGGGTTCGGCGGTTACCGGCCGTCGCAGTGATTTCTCGATCTATCATGGGCACCGCAACCTGACCTGGACATTCATCAAGAACGTCCCCTCGCCATGGCTATGGCTTCTTCTGCCCCTGCACGTCGTCGCTTGCGTGGTGAGTATCGCCTGGATTGCTTGGCAAGGAAATGGAACGACGATATGGCGCGCCAAGGTCGACGCTATCAGGGGGCTCAGGGGAATGCGCGCAAAACGCCGCTCGGTTCAGGCCGCGCGCACAGTCGGGTTCGGCGACCTCTTGCCCCTGATGCGCTTTCGCTTGCGTCGCCATTAGACAGCTGTGGCGCGACACCTGATGCGGCCAACATCACTTCTCAGCGATGACTGTCAGCTCTTCGCCAATTCGCGGGAAGAGAAGCATCCCGAGCCATTCCAGGTTTGTCAGCACAGCGCCCGTGAGCTTCAGCGGCCACGGCAGGCGCCCCAACACATAATGCCCTCGCCTGCGTAGCTGCATGCTGGCGCCGAGGGTCATGTGCGCATCGCGAACATGGGTAAAGCTGCGCACCCTTGCAAATCCAGCCTCGCGCGCGAGCCTTGAAAGAGTGTCAGCATTGAACAGATGAAGGTGCCGCGGCGGGTCGAGGTGCATCCAGTCTCGCCCGAACAACCGGTGGCCCAGGCTGCCCGTGTTGGGCGTCAGCAGCACCAGCCTGCCGCCCGGCTTGAGCAGACGCCAGCAATCCCCAATAGTGCGTTGCGGGTCGAACAGGTGCTCGATGACATGGCTCATGACAATCGCGTCAAACGACCCGCCGGACAGTGCCTGATCTTCAAGCACCCCTTCTCTTACATTCAGCCCTCTGTTGCGGGCGATCTCCGCCGCCCGACGATCGGGTTCGATGCCGAGCACATTCCACCCGAGCTCGCCGAGAAACATCATCAAATCTCCGCGGCCGCAACCCACCTCGAGCACATTGCCTCCAGGCTGAGCCGGCAGCCACATCACGCTCGCATCAAAATAGGCGCGCAGTTCGGGAACAAGCGCCAGCAGCCAACCAGATTCCCGATGCCACGCCTTTACGGACGGGGATTGATAGCCGAAGCGGGTCGCAAGATAACCCCGCCGCAAGTCGCGGTACAGCCGGCGAACACCAGTGAGCGCTGCAGGCGGCGCTTCATGGGTGAAATACTTGCGATAGGCGATCCAGATGTCTTCCTCAACCGGCGCCGGATCGAGCCAGATTGTGCCGCAAGAGGCGTTCGAGCAGCGCACCGATCGCCACGTTCCTGTGGACCCATGGAGGCGGTCCGACAGCGTGCAATAGAGTTCATGCCCCGATTGGCCGCAGAACCGACACGCGGGCCTGGGTACGCTCCTGATATTGCATGCAATGTCTGTCAAGGGCGCATCACGGCGGAGCGGATTCAGTCCAGAAGATGCCTGTACTTCCTGAGAAACGCCGCACCAATCCGCGATGCGGCGCCATACGCGTAGTGCCCCGGCTTGAATAGTGCCATGTAGCGCCGCTGAAGATCTCTATCTTCCTCAGTATCAACAAAGGTGCCGTCCATACGATTCAGCATCTCCACAACTAAATCGCGGACTTCGTCCCCGGTGTTATCCAGGATGCGTATACCGGCGCGATCATACTGGTATGAGAAAAAAAACCTGGATGTTGGAGAGCTCATGATTTCCCGAAACGTCAGATAACGGGACGCGGTGTCTAGCCGGAGTAGCTTGGGAATGCTGATATCTACCTTTCGTGCAGCGAGTGTGGAGACTGGGAGCATGTTTGTGAGCGCACAAGGCACACCAAACGTCGCGCTGACGAGAGCAAGCCCCGAGTTGCAGCCAAGGAAGAACCTGCTTTTTGCACTAAGAATGATGTCTAGGCGCGGAGACTTCAACGGATGGCATGCGTAATCGATTACACCAGGCATCGACGGCAACGGAGTCATCGACCGATCCCCTATCCTGACGCACCACCCACCACGCCCCACGATCTCCTGCATGGCGGAATAAGTGGTTATGATGTCCGCGTTACGGTGCTGCTGTATTAACTCGTTGTGCGGAAGGAATTTTCCTTCTCTCATATGCACGCAAACAAACCAACTGTCGCGTGGGACACCGAGCTTTTCGATTGCCTCTCGACCCCATTCCTCATCCTCCGCCGATAGCGAAACGACAGGCGGTCGATCCCCCCATGTGGCATTTATCTCATAAATGCATTGGGTCCAATGTTTGCTTCCCATGTACTTGTTTATATCCTGCTTCAGAACAAGCCACCGGCTCATGGCTTCAAGCATTAAACCCAATCCCGAGTCGGTCACCACATTGAAATAAGGCTTCCAGTATCTCAAAAGATGCTCATTCGCTACTCGATTCGGCGGCGCCACGATCACGTAAATGCGCTGCGGCAACCGCGCGAGGCGCCGCTCCTTCAAGAAGCAATCGATTTCGCCTGCCAGGTGACCGATATGTTCAACTCGAACAGTCAGCCTTCTGACACCGACAATATGAAGAACTAGGCTGAAAGGGAAAAGGATGATCCAAAGTCCCAATAGAGCAAAATGCTTGAACAGTCCTCGCACAACCCAGAGGACGCCGCGTTTACGGAAAATATTGCGGAAAACCAGGGTGCGGACCTGGATCTCAGTCCAAAACGCATAGCGGGCTTGTGCGAGGAAACTCTTCTCCATTAGTCACCAAACTCTCGCTCTGCTTTTCGCAAGCTTTCCAGAGTACCAATGTCTCTGAGAAAATCAGAATTGTGGTAGGTACACATCCGACCCACGAAGTTGGGAATCACCTCAGTGCTGAGATCAATGACTTCCTTGTGGAGGGATTCCAATAAGCGAAAAACGGGGGGCTCAAAGATGTATACCGCGGCGTTGGCTAACGTACCAGGCGGGTTTGCGACTTTTTCGTGAAACGCGATCACAATTCCCCGTTCGTCCTCTTCCACGATGCCACAGGATTCCGGTGCATCGGTTCGAAATGTCATCATTGTAATCAAGGTGCCGGCCGGGCGCGTCTCATGGCGCCTGATGAAAGCTCGGACATCGAATCGGGTCAGGTTGTCCGCGTGCGCGACAATAAACGCCCTGTTCTCGAAGAACGCACGATTTCTCAGAACTGTGCCGCCCGTACCCAGCAGCTCGTCTTCGTGAATGAGGATTATCCGGTCGCGCCAAGGTGACACCGCGACGAATTCTCTGACCACATCGGAAAGGTAATGCGTATTGACAAGCACCTTCTCTACTCCAGCCAGCAGGAGGAGATCAAGCCAGTATGCCAGCAGCGGCTTGCCTTGAATTGGCACAAGACATTTCGGAATCCGGTTGGTCAGCGGGCGCAGGCGCGTCCCCAGTCCAGCCGCAAGCAGCAAAGCCCGCATCGGCCTATAGGTAATCGATCTCGGCAATCAGATCCGTTTGTGCCAGAAGCGTATTTCCCTTTCGGTCAGTCTGGAAGGCTGTCGCAAACGTACCGAGTTACATATCTCTTCCAGATATCCGTGTCAGCGCAATTGGCCATCGCTGAGTAAGTCAGAAAAAACTACCTGGACCGGCATGATATCTTTGGGCAGTAATGGCCAGGGCGGGCCTCACTCGCGGATGTTGCTGAACACCATCCTGCCGAGAGCTGACAGCCCGGGAAGCGCTCCTGGTTCAGGCATTGAAGACTGGCTAGACCGGTGTTGGATCTATCAAGCATCCACATAGCGAAAATATGAGGCACTCTGATCCGTGCGGAATGGCGCCACACAAACCAAGCTTGTTCGGTCGCCAACCGCGATCTCGTCCGTGTGGCGCAACAGCTCGCGCAACTGAAGAGGAAAAGGCAACACGTCCTCGATGACTCCGGGAAGATTTGCGTAACCCCGGTCGAGACAGCGAGCCATACAGGCTAAGACAGGTTACCAACTTCTGCATTTTTCCTCCATTAATCCGTAAGTAACGCACACCCCATGGATCATGGTTACGGTGTCGCGAGAGCCAACAATGTAGTCAATTGACAGTCCATTGTCTGACCACGCCACAATGGCTCGGCACCCGGCGCCGACTGCGACAGCCAGCGAAGCGGCGACGTCCCATATCTTCGCGCGCAACCCGTAGGCGGCCTGCAGCCGGTTGCTAGCCGTCAAGCAAATGTTCGACGCAGCGCTGCCAAGGCGCAGGCAGCCACGGGTTGTGTCATTGATCGTGCCGAACAACTGGTATTCGCGTTGCCGCTGACGCGGATCATTAGCCATGCCTGAGAAGCTGCCCGCGACCAAGGACTCCTGGGGAGCGCGGTGCACATGGACGAGAGTCCTGCCGTTGAAGAGGGAACGGTCTTTTCCGAATGTGCAGAAAAGCTCGGAAATGCCGGGCATACACACTGCACCTAGAAGAAAGTTTCCGTCGCAGCAAAGCCCCACCGATACCGCGTAGTAGTCCAGGCCATTGAAATAATTTACCGTGCCGTCTATGGGGTCGACTATCCAGACCGGTGATTTTTCGGACAGAGGGCAATTGGATTCCTCATGTGATTCTTCACTGAGAATCCTATAGGGAGACGTGGAGAGGAAACCTCGAACTCGATCATCTACGGATAAATCGGTGGAAGTAACGACATCGCGCAGCGACCCTTTGTTCCGTACGGCCGGCATAGGCGGCCGTTCAAGCGCGATACGTCCGCCCTCGACCACAGCCCGTACGGCAAGAGCGGTTTCATTACCCCAGGGAAAACTCATGTTCTGTTCATCTTTGGAAATGCTTCAAGTCGCGCAATAATATGCTCGATCTGTTCTCGCATAAGCAGGTCGAGTGGTTCCCCGCTTCGCAAGCCTAGGATGTAAGTATTGAAAAGGTCTCGCGGCAACAAGCGCTGTAGGAATGCGAGGTGGTGGTCAGGGTCATCGCTGTTCTCGAACATCGATGCGGCTGTGATGCCGATGAGGATGTTCTCTGGAACGATGCCAAGCGATAGGCATTTCTGGGCCGCCCCGAGCAGTCGACCATGAATCTCCAGTTTCCTCATGGGCTCGCGCGCAACCCGAGAAACCGGATCAAACAGTTGTTTGCACCTGAACCGCGCCAGCTCCTTGTCGGCATACCACTGAAGGAAATCGTGGGGGACATCTGATTGCATCTTCAATGCTTTCAGCATCTCTGCAAACGCGCCCTGGACCACGGTATCAATCTGGGGAACCAACATGGCCTCGTGAATATAAGTCGCGCCCACATATGCCCCCAGGTAAGCTGCTATGCAGTGAGGCGTATTGTGAAGATAGAGTTTGGCTATCCACTGAATGTCGAAAAGCTGTTTGGCAGGCAAAAATGTTATGCTGCCACGAATTTCGTCGGGTCCTTCCTGAATGAACAAGCTGCCGTCCTCGGTTACTACGCTTAGCGGATCCATTTCTAGCAAGTAATCCGGTGCCGTATTCGAGGTAATTACGTCGGGTACCGCGAAGTAGACCCTGTCATGGCCCACGACACCTTTTACCATGTCAACTGTGACCGGCTCGTTTTCGCACAGGATAAGTGGGATCGTTGTACCCTTGAAATGCTCCGCAGCCTGGGCGACATTGCGGGGCCCGACGTTAAAGAAACACGCCACTGCATCCGTGTGATCAACTGACCGGAACTCGCTGGGAGTGTAAGCGGCATGCACTCGGACCCTGCGTTGCTCCAATCCACCATCTCGTACCCGGTAAGTTACGTAGTGACCAGTCTGACGCATCAGGGATACGACTCGCGGATCGGCGTCAATGAAAATCAAATCGTATTCATCGGGTGAAAATAGCCACGGAAGGTAGCCACGTCCGATCGCGCCCGCGCCGACGATGAGGATTTTCTTGGCAATATTGATTTGCCCGCGCCCCGGCGCCAAGTCAGCGGGAACTCCAACCTGTTCATTAAGAAACATTGTCATGAAGCCTAGATTCAACACTCCAAATTGCACGAACCAAGACCTGAAGGAATCGGGATGCCAAGGGATGATCCCCTCCGTAGATTATGCCGTACAACGCGTCTGGCATGCTGGCCGCATTCCCGCGAAGCCCCGTTTCAAGAACATAGTCGGACTGCGCCATCGAAGACACGCGCCCGTGCCCGCACAAAAGAGCGCCTTGATGCGGGTCCTCTCAGAACGCCTCGATCTCCGCTTTCAACTCGTTTGAGGTGAGTGGTAAGTTCCCGACGCGCCCCACCTGGCATGCCGCTGCCAGCGATCCAATATACGCACTCTCCCAGATGCTCCCACCCGCCACGAGCGCAAGCGACGCGCAGGTGAGCAACGAATCTCCGGCGCCAGCCGGGTCTCTAGGCGCGGTATTGAAGCTGGGGAGCTTGTCCGTGAGCCAGCCACCGCCGGGCTTTTCATTCGCGTGGATAAGCAATCCTTCCTGGCCAAGCGTGAGGATGATATTTTCTGCCTCCGCTTTGCGTCCGAGACTCTCTGCCACCACTACTAGGCCTGAATCGAAATCTCTCAAAGCAAGACGGGCTTCCCGCTCTGTGGGCTTGAGCAGTTTCATTCCCTTGAATCGTGATACGTCGCCAACTTGGGATGAAGATTGGCTATCAGCAACCATGGGTACGCCGCGACGCTTGCAGAAGGCGACGATAGTATCTACCAGAGGCTGCGGGAGGCAGCCATAATTGAAATCCGAGAAGATAACGAGATCGCTCTGCATTATCGAACTACGGGCGGCCTCGAGAATCTGTTGCTGCTTCTCCTGAGATACTCCATGCTGCCGCATGTGGCTCACGCGCAGGAGAGTTTGTCCTCCCGCTCGGTACCGCTGCTTAAGCGTGGTCGGACGGCTATCGTCTTCGAACAGAACTGGTGTTACGCCATAATTCTTCAACCGTTCTGCCGCAAACTCGGCCGCGGGATCGCGACCGATCGCACTGATGAATGTCACGCTCGCTCCCAATCCTCGGGAATGTGCGGCGACGATGCCTGCCCCACCGACAAATCGCTCATTGAGTACAGGGGTCACGACGAGCGTCGGGTCTTCCTGTGACATGCCAACCGGATCGCATGCAATATACTCGTCCACGATTAGGTCGCCGATTACGGTCACATGAAGCTCTGACATTTTTCCGAGAAGAACATTCAGATCTGAAAACTCGAACCCATGGCGAGCAGGAAAATCCGAGGGCTTCACGATGGTCGACAGATTCAAATCGCTGAATTCCCTGCGGATCAGGTCCAACGAAGAAAAAGTTATTTCCCCTGAGCCAAAAAGCAACTTTCCCCCATATTTATCCACCGCCGCTTGCTCGACATTAAACCGCCCTTCGAACTCCTTTCCCTTCACAACCACTGCCGGCTTCAAGGCCTCGATGATGTGCTCCGAACGGTCCCGTAGCACGAACGCATAGTCCACGAAGCTGATGGACCTCACGCTCTCAAGACGCAGTTCGGCGGGGAGAAGAGAACCATTTGAAGACTGGCCATTGACGGCGACGACAAGGAAATCGGCGCACTCCGCGGCGAAGTTCAACAAGCGAACATGTCCGGGATGGACCACATTGAAATTTCCGGATACAAAGGCGACAATTTGGCCGTTGGCGGCCGCGGCCCGGATTTCGCGTAGGGCAAGTTCGCTTTGTTCCTGTAAGCGCATTGTTAACCGAGAGAAGAGTCGATTTCGATGAGGGGACGAACTACGCGGCGCCGCTCAAGATCGCCCAACGCAGTATTCACTTCTTCGAGAGAGTATCGCTTGGTGATCATCTTGTGCAGCGGCAGCGTTCCGCTGCGGTAAAGCTCGGCAAACCGTGAAGTATCGCGATCCGGGTCGCTTTCCCCGCCCCAGGTCCCTTGGATTCTCTTTCCGCTGATCAGGTCGTGCGGATCGAGGGCTATTTTCAGCCCACTCCGTGGGTGCGAAGCGAAAACGCACAGCCCACCTCCCTTGCGCACCGCCGCGAATGCCTGCTCTATGGTCTCGACAAGGCCAGCGGATTCAACACTGTAATCCACTCCTTGGCCTGCGGTGATCCCGCGTATTGCCGCCACAGGATCACCGGACAGTCCATTTAGCGCCCGCGTCGCGCCGAAATCCTTCGCCAGCTCGAGCTTCGTGTCGTCAATGTCAACCACGATCCGTTCGCTGCAGTCGAATAGACGACTGGCCATGAGCGCGCTCAGCCCGATTCCGCCGGCACCGAAGAAGGCGATGCTACACCCGCTCCGAGGCCGCAATGTGTTTAGCACGATTCCCGCACCGGTCGGGACGGCGCAACCGAACAGAACCGCGATGTCCAGTGGAACCCCAGCCGGAAGAGGGACGCAGCGGTTTTCAGAGATGACCGCGTACTCGTTGAACGTAGTAATTGGTCCTGCATTGATCGCTCGCCCATCAAGTCGGTAACGCCCACCGGGTACATCGAGGCCGCTGCCTTTGATCCACCCCAGAATTACCTTGTCGCCCTCGCGGACCTTGGTGACGCCGGGGCCAACCGACGCTACCACGCCCGAACCTTCATGGCCGAGCAGATGAGGCAAGTAACGATCGGGGCCTCTGTCGCCCCGGGCTTCCATCAGTTGGCTATGGCATACGCCTGAGTAGGCAAGCTTGACCAGCACCTGGCCTTGGCCGGGCGGCGGGACCTCGATTCCGGACTCGATGCGAAGTGGGGCGTTCAGTTCCCAGAGGACGGCGGCTTTCACCTTGCCTCCAATGCGAGGAGTCGCAATAGACCAACCGAGCGCACGTCAGCCCCTCAACTTCAACATGACGCGCCCGGTAACATCGTCTCTGTGCAGGAACGCGGGGATCTTGTTGTCCCGAAGAAATTCGTCTACCGCCTTTCGCGCACCGTGGAACTGCCCGTAATCGTCTATTAGCATCACCCCTCCGACATTTAGGAAGGGCCAGAGTGTCTTGAGTTCCCAGGCGGTGGATTCGTAGTAATCGGTGTCGAGCCTCAAAATGGCGAGAGACGAGATCTCGGGGTGGGGAAGCGTTTCCTCGACCAGGCCACGGACGAACACGATCCGTTCCGCCGGATACGCGGCATTAGAAAGAATGGCCTTTCTCGTTCTTTCGAAGAAGTCTCCCAACCGATAAATGCTTTGTCCGGGCTTCACGCCGGGCGCTTCGGCAGTTTTTTTGTCCTGTTCGTAGAGCTGCTTGTGCTGCTGGCCCAGGAAGTCGGTGTCGTGATCCGTTGGCATCGGCCAGCCAGTGAAAGTGTCGAACAGATAGATTCTTCTCAAGACGTCACCAAAATGCGCCAAGGTCTGCGCCAGCATGACTGCCGACCCTCCTTTGAACACCCCGCACTCGACTATGTCGCCCTGTATGTTTGCCTCAACGACGTAATGGACGGCAAGATAGATCGAGTACAGCCTCTGCACGGAAAGGGCAGTATGGGGAAGGGCGGCATCTGCAATTTTCCAGAACTCCTCATCGTCGATGTCGGGAAAACGGGCGCGCAACTGTGGCGACACCCGGTACGCGGCCGGTCCCCAGCCTTCGACGAAACCATCGATCATCTTGGTTCGGATCGACTGCGGGGAAACGAGAGGGTCCGAAGGGTCCCGAGGCATCGCGACCGGATCGTCGAACTCGGCGAGCATTGTTTTCATGGCACGTAACTCGGCCAGTTCTCTGTTTTCGGCACTTGGCTCCAACCCGATTTCAGGTGCTCCTTCCGACGGAGGCACTTTGTTTTCAACGCTCGACTCAGACACGGTGCCAATACCTCCCTGGGGAAACCTTAGCGGCGCAGCCAGGCGCGCAAACAATCAAGCAAGCTGGCGCCCACCGATTCTCTCGCTCATGGAACTCAGCGGACTGCTCGGTTCATCCAACAGGGCCGCGAAAGTTCGCAAGAAATCGCGTCCGATCGGCGCGACGCTCACAATCCCGTGCCGCTTGCGCAACTCATTGAACCTGCGCTGCAGTTCCTCGTCGGCGACAGAGTACTCGAAACGGCCGTCGAGCCTGTCAAGCATTTCGGTAACGAGCTCATTGATTTCCACCGGGGTGTTGTCCCGGACCTTCAGACCTCTAAAGGTCTCGCCGCTGTGCGTGTATCCCAGCGGTGGGCTCATGGCTTCATCGAACGTCAGGAAGCGGCCCTCCTTCTCCGTCCAGCAGAGCTTGGGGATGAAACACCCGCCCTTGATGTAGAGCTCGTTCGCCAGCGGGATGTAATCGACCGCGATTGCAGGTACGCCAAATGTCGACGGCACAATGCCCAAACCAGAATTCGTGGCAATAAAGAACCGACACTCGGCGCTAAGAAAAACGTCCATCCAATCCGCTTTATACCGGCTGGATGCGTAGTCAATGACCTGGGGCATGGTGAGAGGCTTCATCCCAGGATCGCCCACTCTGACCACCCATCCGCCTCGCTTTACAATTGTACGGATCGCGATGCGGTAGTTATTGACATTAGAGTCTCGCCAAGTCTGGGACGGATCAGGTTTTTGAGCGTGAAAAATTTCATCCCGAGCGTGCAAGCAGATGAACCAAGCGCCTTTCGGAATTCCCATCTTTTCGAGTTGCTTCCAACCACGCTTCCTATCCTCTTCTGACAACTTGAGCAGCGGCGGACGCCCTTGCTCATCCCACTGCTTTTGCGCAGCCCACGCCGCCTTGATCCACCATGTCGTTTCGCCAGACAGCGAGATGTGGGGAGCGAAGTAGATGTCTTCCGGAATTCGCACCAGCTTCTCCAGACGCTCGATGTCGGCGGGGTCCGACACGATGTCCGAGAAGAACGGCCGCCAGTATTCCAAATAGTGGTGGTTCGCGACCTTATCTTTCGGCGCCAACAGCGCTGTTAATACACTCGGCATCCAGCCCAGTCGGCACATTTTCACGTAGCCATCTAGGAACGCAATGTGGCCTATGCGATCCACCCAATAGTAGGGCAGCACCCGGATCCCTACGTCATCCAGCTTAAGTTTCTGCAAACGAATTCTTTGCCTCGTACTTACCTCCTTGTAAATGCTGCTGGCCTCCGCAAGATAGCCATTGACGGCTAGAAAATGACATACGGTGATCGCGGCATCGCGGGCAAAAACCTTGGCCTTCAGGAACCGTGTGAATTCCTTCATTGCGTTATCTATTTGTCCGCATAGCGCATAGATCTCGCCGAGCTTGAGCCGGTATTCAATTACTCGTCGGCGATCGATTGACACGAGTCTCTGGTACATCTCGATCGCATCAACGAACTTACCCGCTTTGACTAAGGAGGGTGCCAGCGCACGTAATGCCTCCACCTTGATGGACTTGGACCGACCCGCCAATGCGCGAAACTGAATCCAATACAGCATGCGAATCGCAATCATCTTCAGCGGCGGCGCAAAAGACAGCAGCCGTTCAAGCCACCCTTGCCGCTTGAGCCACGACTCAAGCATCATCCAGAAACTCTTGCCCACTGGTACCATCCCACGCGATTCAGATTTCTAGGAAAAGCGTAAACGACTTCAGAAACTGTAGGTTCGCACTTGACCGCCGTCGATAAGCACCTGCGACCCCTGGAAGAAACTTGCCCGGTCGGAACACATGAATAGCACCATAGGGGAAATTTCCTCGGTCAAACCGAAGCGCCCCGCTGCCGTCCGGAATTTCAAATACTCTGCAACATGTTCGGGACGCTCACGCATCGCCATTTCCCAGTGCCCGCCCTCGGTGACCACGGCGCCCGGCAGCACACCCGTCATTACTACACCCGTGGGCGCGAGCACGCGTCCCATGCTGCGCGTGTAGGCCATAAAGGCGGCCTTGGCTGTGCAGTAAGGCACCGGGCCATGGTTCTCAATGCTTGCGCCAGCGAGGATGTTGCAGATGCGTCCCCACTTGCGCTTTTTCATGGACGGAATAACGAGGTTATTAAGCTCGATCGCCACTTCCAGATTGATGCGCATGACGCGGCGCCAGTCGGAAATCGGACAATAGGGATCAGTTATATCGA
>Ga0137452_1000222_pt1 | contig 16732 bp, 15 predicted proteins | sample EasRivERMGT513_2_FD_102312 | JGI IMG/M metagenome (GOLD analysis project Ga0137452, IMG submission 102312) | Soil microbial communities from meander-bound floodplain in the East River, Colorado, USA - East River MetaG ERMGT513_2 | ecosystem: Environmental > Terrestrial > Soil > Floodplain ...
CGAAAACCTCAAACCGGGTAAGGCGCTCAGGTTCCCGGTCCCGAAGCATGTCTCCGTGCGCTTTCGCGGAAACGGCTGGCTCATCGCGGGTTTGTATCTCACCCCGGGATTAGAATATTTCATCGATGTTTCCTCTCTCGGTTCCGAACGGTTCATGATCACCGGACGGGATCTTCCCGAGCACGTTAAACTCCCCTTCGCGGTCCAGCTTGTGGACATCCTTCCTGAAACGCTCCATCTTGCATTGGACGATTATGTCGAAAAGCGGGTGCGCGTCGTTCCCCGGATCGTCGTCGACTTTCATGAGGGGTACGGACAGGTAGGGCCGGTACACTGCTCGCCCGAAAGCGTTGTGCTGGCGGGCGCAAAGTCGCACCTCGATGCGATTCAGGAATGGCCCACCGTCTACAACAAATTCAGCAATCTGCGTTCGTCGATCGATGCAGAGATCGAGCTGGAAGAGCCCTCGAACTTCTCCGTGAGCTCGATCCAGAAGGAAGTCCACCTCCAGGTAAACGTTCAGCCCTTCGCCGAGAAGATTTTTGCCGGCGTCCCCATAACGGTGGCTACCCCTCCCCTCAACAGGGAAGTCATATTTATCCCGCCGAGAATAGATCTCATTGTGCGCGGGGGTATCGACCAGCTCGCGCGGCTGACGAATGCCGACTTTGACGCGGTTGTGCAGTACGAATCGCTCCTGCGGGATGATGCGGAATTTGTCGTCCCCGGCATTCTCGCTCCGCCGGAAGTGAGGATCGTCGGGCGAAAACCGGAAAAATTCAAGTTCATTATCAGAAAACGCCTCTGAGGCTCTGCGTCAACATCGACCACATCGCGACGCTCCGCAACGCCCGGGGCGGCCTCCTCCCGGATCCTGTCGAAGCGGCCATCACGGCTGAAAAGAACGGCGCGGAGGGCATCGTGTGCCACCTGAGGGAGGACCGGCGGCATATCCGCGATAACGACGTGAAACGGCTTCGGAAAGCCGTTGCGACAAAACTCGATCTGGAAATGGCAGCCACTTCTGAAATCGTCGCCGTGGCGCTCCGCGTGCGTCCGGATCTCGTCACCCTCGTGCCGGAACACAGGAAGGAACTGACCACCGAGGGAGGATTAGACGTTGTCCGCCTCAGATCATCGCTGAAAAACGTCATCGGGAGATTTCACGACCGCGGCATACCTGTGAGCCTCTTTATCGATCCCAGGAAAGTTCAGGTTGACGCCTCCGCAGAGGCGGGCGCCGATATGGTTGAAATTCACACAGGGGAGTACGCCGACGCGCGGACGGATCGCAGAACTACATCGTGTCTCGGGATGATCTCAACGACGGCGAAGTACGCGGCGGGGTTGGGACTCACGGTCAATGCCGGGCATGGACTTGATTACAAAAACACCGGGGCGATCGCCCGCATCGGGAGCATAGAAGAAATCAGTATCGGTCACGCGATAGTCGTCAGGGCCGTGGAGATCGGGTTCGGGCCCGCGGTGCGTGAGATGGTGCAACTCGTGAAGAAAAACCCGGGGTAAGAGCGTTACAATTGCTGGCGGGGTTCCAGCTTCCTTATTTCGTCGCGGAGTTTCGCGGCCTTTTCGTAATCCTCCCGTTCGATCGCTTCAATCAGCTGCGCGCGCAGGGCTTCAAGTTTCGAAATACCAGCTTCCTTTGGTTTCCCGCCGGCCTTCGCGGCATCTGCCTGTTCCGGCTCCTCGTTCTCCGGCAGGAACGCCGCCTCTTCCATCACTTTTTCCGAAACAAAAATCGGCGCGCCGTAGCGCACGGCGAGCGCGATCGCGTCGCTCGGCCTGGCATCGATCTCCTGGCTGTCGAGGCTCAGCTTCGCGTAGAACGTTCCGTCTTTTAGTTCGTTGATGGTGATTTCCGCGAGCTCCGAGCCAAGCGAATCGAGGATGCTCTTGATGAGGTCGTGGGTGAGGGGACGGGGAGGTTTCACACCTTCCATTTCGAGGGCGATGGACTGCGCTTCAAACGCGCCGATGATGATCGGGAGCCGCCTGTTGCCGTTCACTTCCTTGAGAATAAGCGCGTACGCGCCTCCGCTCGCCGGGCTGTTCGACAATCCCAAGATATCGACCTGAATTTTTTCCATCTTCCTCTTATTTTCCGAGAGCCTTTTTCAATTCAGCCGTCAATGCGGGGAGGATCTCGAACACGTCTCCGACAATCCCGTAATCCGCCACCTGAAAGATCGGGGCGTCCTTGTCCTTGTTAACTGCCACAATATACTTAGAAGAAGACATTCCCGCAAGATGCTGAACGGCGCCCGAAATTCCGCAGGCGATGTAGAGCGAGGGAGAGACCGTTTTGCCGGTCTGCCCGACCTGTTCGTCGTGCGGTCGCCATCCTGCGTCTACCACGGCGCGGGAAGCCCCGACCCCGCCTCCAAGGACATCGGCGAGCGTTTCAACGAGGTGAAAATTTTCAGGGCCCTTCATTCCCCTGCCGCCGGAGACGATGATGCTTGCCTCCGTGACATCGGGTCTTCCCTCCGCAATCTTCACCGCGGCGACCTTCGCGCGGAAATCGCTCGCATCAAGCTCCACGGATGCCTTCTCGACCGTCACTCCCGCTCCGTTCATTGGTGATGCCGTGAAGACGTTCGGGCGGAGCGTAAAAAGTTTTACGGGGGAAGTCGCATGCATTTCGACGAATGCCTTGCCTGCGTACACAGGCCTCATCGCTATCACCTCTCCTCCCTCCACGCGCAGCGCCGTGCAGTCGGGGACAAGTCCGCCGTCAAGCTTTGCCGCGACGCGCGGCGCCAGGTCTTTCCCCATCTGGCTCGCGGGGAAAAAGAGGATCGTTGCCCCCTCGCGTTTGGCAGTCTCCGCGACAATCTTCGCGTAAGCGGTGGTGGAGTAGAGCCGTAGCCGCGCATCCTGCGCCGCGACCACACGGCCCGCCCCGTAGGGGGCAAGTTCGGCACAAATCGATTCGATCGCGTCGCCGACGACAAGCGTCACGAGCTCGCACGAGAGCTGGTCGGCGATTTTTTTTGCCGCCTGCGTTACTTCAAAGGCCGACTTCTTGAACTTTCCTTCACGCTGTTCTGCAAACGCCAGAATCTTCATATGACCTTCGCCTCCTCGTGGAGAAGGCGGACAAGCTCGGGTACGGCGCTCACGTCGCTGCCGATGATTTTTCCCGCCGCCTTCGCGGGCGGTTTGCTCATCGCCCGGACTTCCACTTTCGCTGCGGCCGCAGGAGCGGGGCGCTCCTCGATCGGCTTCGTTTTCGCCGCCATGATACCCTTGAGCGTGGGATAGCGCGGTTCGTTCAGCCCCTTCTGCGTGGAGAGAACAACGGGAAACATCGTTTCCACCACTTCGTGCCCGCCCTCGATTTCCCGTTCGCAGACGAGCTTTCCGTCCTGCGCGTCGAGTTTGACGATCACGGAGACCGACGGGAGGTTCAGCAGTTCCGCCACGAGCCCGGGCAGCTGTTCCCCGGCGTAATCGATCGATTGCTTGCCGAAGAGGACGCAATCGGGCGAAAGTGTTTTCAGCGTTTCGGCGATCGCATACGCGACCGACGATGAGTCGCGGATCCCGTCGTCTTTCAGGAGCATGGCCTTATCGACGCCCATGGCGAGCGCTTTGCGCAGCGTTTCTTTCGACGCGTCGCCCCCCAGCGTGAGTGCGATCGTCTCGCCCGTGAACTTTTCCTTCAGTTTCAGCCCGGCCTCGATGGCGATTTCGTCGTACGGATTCAGCGTGAAGTTCACGCCGGCCTTGTCGATCGATTTCGCGTCGCCGCCAATTTTGACTTTCGTTTCGGTATCGGGGACGTGATTGACGCAGATGATGATTTTCATGGGCGAAGCGTTGAGATTTCTCCTGGTGAGATTCGTCTTTTACGGGATTTTTTGGAAGAACGTACCACAAATATACCTACATTTCACAATAATAACAACAAACGTATTGCAAGTCAAATCGAATTTTGGTACTATTCGAAGACAAATTTTTCACTTGACTGCAAATCCAGGATCGTCGATGCCCGCTCCGAAAAAATTCATGACCCTTGAACGTTACATCAACGAGCAGGAGACGATGCATCCGGGCGCGACGGGAGAATTCTCCGGCCTCCTCCACGACCTTTCGCTCGCGGCAAAACTTGTCTGGCGCGAAGTGAGTAAAGCGGGGCTCGTCAACATTCTCGGCTCCACCGGCGGCACGAATGCGAGCGGCGACATGGTGAAGAAACTCGACGTCTTCGCCGACGAGACGATTTTCAAAGCGATGGATCACGGCGGCCACGTCTGCGTCATGGCGTCGGAGGAGAACGAGGACATTTTGCACATCCCGGACGAGTACTTCGCCGGGAAGTACGTGCTCCTCTACGACCCCCTCGACGGTTCCTCCAACATCGACGCGAACATCACCATCGGCTCGATCTTCAGCATCTTCAAGCGCGTGACGACAAGCGGCAAGGGGACGCTGCAGGATTGCCTGCAGCCGGGATATCAGCAGGTCGCGGCGGGGTACATCATCTACGGATCGAGCACGATCTTCGTCTACTCGACCGGCCACGGCGTCCATGGATTCACGCTCGATCCGAGCGTGGGAGAGTTTCTCCTGTCGAATGAAAATATCAGGATCCCCTCCCGGGGGAAAATCTACAGTCTCAATGAGGGGAATTATTTAAACTGGGACGAGGGGATGCAGCGGTACATCACGTATCTGAAGGAGCAGGACAAGCAGAGCGGCCGTCCCTACTCTTTACGTTATATCGGGACGATGGTCGGCGACGCGCACCGCACGCTCCTCTACGGCGGTATCTTTGCGTACCCCGGCGACAGGAAAAACCCGGAAGGAAAGCTCCGCCTGATGTATGAGTGCAATCCGATGGCATATATTATGGAGCAGGCGGGAGGCATGTCAAGCGACGGCACGCAAAGCATCCTCAGGGTTCATCCAAAATCTCTCCACCAGCATACGCCCGTCTTCCTCGGAAGCACCGAGGATGTCACACTCTGCGAGAAATTCCTCAGGGGAGAAAAGTAACTCCCGTTACCACGTATACCTGATCGTATACGTCACCACCTTCTCCTGATCCTTGCCGATCTTCACGGGAAATTTCAGCGTCGACTGATCCACCTTCACGTATTCGGTGGAAGATTTGACGATTTCCCACTGGTTCCAGCGCCACGGGTGCTCGTAGATCTGCACGTCGACCGTTTCCTTCTTGTGGTTCCGGACTTTTATCTGGATCGTCTCTTCGACGACATGGTCCTTCGACGTCGACTTAAAATCGGTCTGCGCCCTCTCGCCGACGATATCGAACGCGTTGCCGAGATAGAGTTTTACTTCTTCGTCCTTCGGCGTATGGTCGATCTCGTCCTCGCCGATGAATTGTTCCTTGCCGTCATCGTCGCGCTTGTAGACGCGCACTTTACCCTTCGGCAGGGGAATCCCGAGCCCCGACTTCTCGTCGTTCTTCATCGTCACGAAGACCCCGACCTTCTGGTTCGACTGCTGTCCAAAACTTCCCTGGCCGCGGTATGAATAGTTGTTCGACCACACTCTCCACTGGTCGGCGAGCCCGTCGTAAATGAAGACCTTCGTGGAAGGGATTCCCTTCCCGGAAGTGAGCTCGATCTGCTTCGTCTCGTTCGTATTGAGATCGGTCTTTCGCTGCAGCGAATAGAGCTTGTATTCAAAGAGCTCCGTTTGGGTAAACTGGGGAGCCTCGGCGTCCATAGTGACCATCGCTTTGCTCATGCGGCCATTTCTGGCAAGCTGCTCCCGCACAAGGTTGACGTCGCCGGCAACAAGTTTGAGGCCGGCATTCCTGAAGGACGTACCGGAATTATTTGTCAGCGTCACCCAGCCGGTGAGATCGAGCTTCGCGTCGTCCTTGTTGAGAAGCGCGACGTAATTGCATGTCCACGACAACTGGCCCGCGAGGTAGCTGATCTCGGACTTGTGCTCTCCTTCTTTCGTGTTGGAAACCAGCCATTGCAACTGCGGTTTGAGGATGAGCCCTTCGGGAAGGCTCGGAAGGACAAGGCGGCCGGCCGGATTGATTTCGATTTTTCCGTTGACCTCGGCGATCATTCCACCGCTGTAATTGTAATTCGGTACGGATGCGCCGTACTGGGGCTGAAGCTGGTATCCCGACGAGAGAAGTTTTCCCTTTACGGTGTATTCCCCCTTCGTGTCCTCTTTGACGCGCACAAATTCCACTTCCTTGCCCACATACTTGTCGAGCAGCTTCCCCTGGTTGACGAGATCATACTGATAGTTCTGCTCGAGCACGCGCACGGCGGAGGGGTCTGTGAGGCTCAGGAAGTGGAGCGAGGTGCCGTCGATCGTCGCGGGAATATCCGGAATGACAACGCGGCTCATTCCTTTGCCGATGGTCAGTGTCCGTTCTTCCCGCACGAGGGAGAGATTTTGATTGTAGATCGTGAGATCAACCGAGGTCCGTTCTCCGCCTATAGGTTTTTTCTCCTGCGCAATGAGACCGCCCGCTCCCAATAGCACCAACAGGAGTGCGGCCGCTGAGGCCTTGTTCATATTGTTCCTTTCATGAGGTTGTTGGATGCTGCCACACCGGTTTAACTTCCTCCGGGACGGGAATGTTCCGTGGCGTTATTTTGAGAGGTCGGAAGATCCGTAAGCGGGAGCGAGCTCCTGCTCCTTGTACTGGAGGCGGTAGAGCTTGTAATAGATCCCCTGGAGGGCAAGAAGTTCCTGGTGGGTCCCCATTTCCCTGATTTCCCCCTTGTGCATCACGATAATCTTGTTGGCGCGCTGGATTGTCGAAAGCCGGTGGGCGATGACGATAGAGGTGCGCCCCTGGAGCAGCTTGCGGATCGCATGCTGGATGAGGATTTCCGCCTCGGTATCGACGCTCGATGTTGCCTCGTCGAGAATGAGAATTCTGGGATCGAACGCAAGCGCGCGGGCGAAGGAAATGAGCTGCTTCTGCCCCACGGAGAGGGTGGAGCCGCGTTCCTTCACTTCCTCATCGTAGCGTCCCGGGAGGGCGCCGATGAAGCGGTCCGCGCCGACGACGCGGGCCGCCGCCTCGATCGCTTCGGGCCCGATCGCTTCGTTTCCGAGGTTGATATTAGACTTGATGTCCCCGGAGAAGAGGAACACATCCTGCAAAACGATCGCGAGATGTTTGCGCAAATCTGCCTTGCGTATCGAGCGGATATCGACCCCGTCCACGAGGATCTCGCCGCGTTGAAATTCATAAAAGCGGCTGAGGAGGTTGATGATTGTCGTCTTCCCCGCGCCCGTATGGCCGACGAACGCCACCGTCTCTCCGGGGGCGATGGTAAACGATGCGTCCTTCAGGACCCACTCTTCCTTCGTGTAGGCAAACCAGACATGCCGGAATTCGATTGCCCCCCGGAACTCGCCGTGTTCGGGGGGATGTTCGGGATCTCCGACGATCGTCTGATCGTCGAGCAGCTTGAAGACGCGTTCCGACGACGCCATGGCCGTCTGCATGATGTTGTATTTTTCCGACAGGTCCCGGATCGGGCGCCAGAACATTTCGTTGAACTGCAGAAACGCCATGACGGTGCCGAGCGTTACCGTGCCGCCGAGCGCCTCGGCCCCCGCGTACCAGATGATGAGGCCTACGGCGAGCGCCCCGATGAGCTCGACGCCCGGGTAGAAAAGGGCGTAGTAGAAAATGGATTTGATGTTCGCGTCGCGGTGCTCCGCGTTGACCGCTTCGAACTTTTCATATGATTTCCGCTCGCGGTTGAAGATCTGGTCGACCGTCATTCCGGTGATATGCTCCTGCATGAACGTGTTGATGCGCGCGATCTGGATGCGCACTTCCCTGTACGCCTCGCGCGCCTTCTTGCGGAAGAGGAATGTCCCGTAGAAGAGGAGCGGGAGTACGCTCAGGGAGATGACCGCGAGCATCCAGTTCATCGTGAACATGAAATAGAGAATTCCGATAATCGTGAAGACGTCGCTGAAGACCATGACGATGCCGGAGGAGAACATTTCGTTCAACACCTCCACGTCGTTCGTCACGCGCGTGATGAGCCTCCCGATCGGATTGCGGTCGTAGAATTTCAGCCCGAGTTTCTGCAGGTGCCCGAAAATCTGCATGCGCAGATCGAAGATCGTCCGCTGTCCGATCCAGAGCGTCAGGTAGGCGTTCACATACTGCAGAAGGCCGCGGAAGATCAGAACCCCGAAAAACGCGATCGCGGTAAGGAGAAGCCCCTCTTTGTCGTGGCCGTGGATATTCACATCGACTGCATGCTTCGTAAACCACGGGCGGATCGCTTCGAGTCCCGACACCGCGATGCTCAGCGCGATGCCGAAAATGACGTGCCACCGGTACGGCCGCAGGTAGCGCAGGAGGCGCTTCATGAGCCGGTTGTCGTACGCCCGCCCGAGTATTTCTTCGTCTTGCATCTACAACATCTCCAATTCTTCTTCCAGCAACTGCTTCTCGTACAAATCCGCATAAATCCCCTTCTTCGCAACGAGCTGGTCGTGCGTTCCCTGCTCGGCGATCACGCCCTTGTCGAGAACGATGATCGCGTCGGCGTTCTTCACGGTCGAAATGCGGTGACTTATGATGATGCTCGTCCGGTTCGCCATCACCTCCTGAAGCCGTTTTAAGATTTCTTCTTCCGTGTACGTGTCGACGGCGGAGAGCGCGTCGTCCAGTATGAGTATGCGCGGATCGCGCATGACGGCGCGCGCGATGCTCGTGCGCTGCTTCTGTCCGCCGGAGAGCGTGATCCCCCGTTCACCGACCATCGTTTCGAAGGAGTCGGGAAACTCCTCGATGTCTTTCGCGATCTGCGAAATTTCCGCCGCCCGCGCCACATGGTCCGCAGTCCCGTTGTCGACGCCGTACGAAATATTGTCGAGGATCGTGTCGGAGAAGAGGAAGGTCTCCTGCGGGACGTAGCCGATATGCGACCGGAGGACGTCGAGCGGTATGCGCCGCACGTCGACGCCGTCGATGAGCAGCGTTCCTCCCGTCACATTGTAGAGGCGGGGTATGAGGTTGACGAGCGTCGATTTCCCCGCGCCCGTATACCCGACGATCGCGAGCGTCGTTCCGTGCGCGATGCGGAGGTTGATGTTCGCCAGCGTGGGAGCGGCCGCGTTCTTGTGCGTGAACGAGACGTTCCGGAATTCGATGTCGCCGCGGATTTCCTTTACCGAACTGTCGGTCGAAGCGTCGTCGCGGATTTCCGGCTCGGTGGTCATGATGCGCATGAGGCGGCCCATCGACGCTGCACCCTGCTGGAGAATATTCGTTACCCAGCCGAACGCGATCATCGGCCAGATGAGAAGAAGAAGGTAGCCGAAGAAGGCGGTCAGCGTCCCGATTGTGATCGTCCCGTCGATGACCTGCGAGCCGCCGAAATAGATGGCGATGACCAGAGAACAGCCGACGAGCATGAACATGAGGGGCCACATGAGCGACTGGATCTTCGCGAGCTCGAGGTTTTTGTTGAGGTAGTTCCAGCTGATTTTATGAAAGCGGTCCGTCTCATACGCTTCCCGGACGTATGCCATGACGATGCGGATTCCCGATAAGTTTTCCTGCGCGCGCATCGTCATCGTGGAAAATTGTTCCTGTTTCTCCTCCGATTTTTTATGGATCACCTGACCCAGGCGGTAGACCGCGTATGAAACAAGCGGAAGAGGAATAAGCGTGAGGAGGGTCAGCTGCCAGTCGCTCCAGAGCATCATCGCCAGCACCATCGTGAACGTCATGAGCGTGTCGGTCGGATACATGATGCCCGGCCCGAGGGCATTGCGCACCGCGCCGATGTCGTTCGTCGCATGCGCCATGAGATCGCCGGTCGGCGTATTCTGGAAGTACGAAAGGGAAAGCCTTTGAATGCGGGAGAGAAAGTCGTTCCGCAGGTCGAATTCGATATGCCTCGAAACGACGATGATCGTCTGGCGCGTCAGAAACGTGAAAAAACCGGAAATGAGGGAAAACCCGACGACAAGGCCGGCATACATGAGCAAGCCGTTGGTGTCGATCTGGCGCGTCTCGATCCCGGTTTTCAGCTGATCGATAGCCGCGCCGATGAGCTTCGGCTGCACGACGGCGAAGAGATTGCTCATCACGACGGTGATGATCCCCCACGTTAACGTTTTTCTGTAACGAAGGAGATATGGTTTGAGTGCGAGGAGTTGACGCATATAGTAACATACGAAAATTCTGATTTACGGGTTGGCTCCCGCGTGTGACCGACATTTTGTCGGTCACACCGGGATTACATCCGGGTTGACAGACATGAATGTCTGTCCTACGCGATAATTTCAAACCCCGTATACCGGTGCAGCACCTTCGGCACAACCACCTTTCCTTCCGGCGTCTGATAGTGCTCGAGGAGCGCCGCGACCACGCGGGGGAGCGCGAGCCCCGAGCCGTTGAGCGTGTGGACAAATTCCGGTTTTCCGCCCGATTTAAACCTGATGTTCATGCGCCGCGCCTGAAACGCCTCGAAATTGCTGATCGACGAAACTTCCAGCCAGCGCTGCTGGCCGATCGACCACACTTCCAGGTCAAATTTCTTCGTTTGCGTAAATCCCATGTCCCCAGTGCACATCAGTAACACGCGATAGTGCAATCCGAGTTTCTGCAGCAACTGTTCCGCGTCGGCGCGCAATCCGTCGAGCTCGTTATACGACACCCCTGGGTGGACAATTTTCACCAGCTCCACTTTGTCGAATTGGTGGAGCCGGTTGAGACCCCGGACATCCTTCCCGTACGAGCCCGCCTCCCGTCTGAAACAGGGCGTGTATCCGCAATACTTGACCGGAAGCTGGCGTTCATCCAGAACTTCGTCGCGGTGGATATTTGTCACCGGTACCTCCGCCGTCGGAATCATGTAGAACTCGTCCTTGGGGACAACGTACATGAGGTCTTCCTTGTCCGGCAGCTGTCCCGTGCCCGTCGCGCTTGCCGCGTTCACCATAAGCGGCGGCTGGATTTCTTTGTACCCCTTGGCTGTGGCTTCGTCGAGAAAAAAATTGATCAGCGCGCGCTGAAGCCTCGCCCCCTGCCCCTTGTACAGGGGAAATCCCGCTCCTGTGATCTTCACGCCTCTCTCGAAATCGATGAGGTCGAGCTTCTCGTTCAGCTCCCAGTGCGTCTTCGGTTTGAAATCGATGACAGGAGGCGAACCCCATGTTGCGACCTCCTGGTTGTCCGCCGGCGTTTTACCTTCAGGCACGGATGGATGCGGCACATTCGGGATCTGGAGCATCACGGAGTGAAACTGCTCCTCCACCGTGCGAAGTTCGTCGTCGATCGCTTTGATCTGCTGTTTCACCTGCTCCATCTCCCCGATCGCCTTCGCCGCGTCCCCTCCGCTCCGCTTCAGTTTCCCGATCTCGTCCGACACCTCATTTCGTTTCGCCTTGAGCGCCTCGCCCCGTTGAAGCAACTCCCGCCTGCGCGCGTCGAGGCTCAGGACCTCGTCGATCCTGTCGACGTCCCCTTTTTTCCGGATCCCCTCACGGACATGATCGGGATACTCCCGGATGAATTTAATATCGAGCATTGTGCTGATTCCTCACGTTGTTCATTTCGCGGGTTTGGCCGAATGATCCAAAACCGAATTCACCTGGTTTTTGAAAATATTCACTCCCTGTTCGACTCCCGCGAGCTTGATGTCGAGATCCGTCTGCGCCTTCAGGGTAATGAGGCCCGATTTCAGCGGGCGCTGCGCCGGCTGTTTCATCGTGGCAGTTTTCACCGGCGTGATAAGCTTCTTGTTAAACCCGAAGATCTTCGCCAGGGCGAGCGCAAAATCGTACCGGCTGACGAGATCCGGGCCCGCGATATGGTAGATCCCCTGGCGTCCAAGTTCGATCACCTTAAGAATTCCGTACGCGAGATCCTCTGCGATCGTGGGATTGCCGATCTGGTCGTCGACAACTTTGACCGGTTTTTCCGCTTTCAGATTCGACAACAGCCAGAGGCCGAAATTTGTCTTTACGTTTCGCGCGATCCCGTAGAGAACCATCGTCCGGATCACCGTCGCGGAAAGCCCGCTCGTGGTAATGAGATTCTCGCTTGCGAGTTTCGTCCTTCCGTAATAACAAATCGGATTGGGCCTGTCGGCTTCGCTGTAGGGCCCGTTCTTTCCGTCAAAGACGTAGTCGGTCGAGATCTGCACCAGGCGCGCGCCCGAAAGTTTTGCCGCGTGAAGAAGGTTCTCCACTCCGGTGACATTGCTCCGCCATGCCTTTTCGCGCTCTATTTCGCATGCATCGACATTCGTCATCGCCGCGGCATTGACGATGACCTCCGGCTCGAATTCTCCCACGGCCGACTCCACGTCGCCTCGCCGGGTCGTGTCGAGCTGGCGGTACTGCAGCTGGTCGCTCGCGAAGACAGAGGCGGGCTGGCGCGACGTGAGCAGGAGCATGTAGTTCGGGGAGTTTGAAAAAAGCTCGACAAGCTTCTGGCCCAGCAATCCGTTGCTGCCGGTGATGAGAACGCGTTTCATAGGAATGTTACCGCAGGCTCTCTTCGAGGGCGGTTGCCGCGTCTGTTTTCGCGTCGCGATACTTGATAATCACAGGAGCGTAGATTGAAAGCTTGTGCTCGTGCGCGAACGGGTGGGAAATGTGCCTGTTGCCCGGGACGACGACGGCCCCCTGCGGAATCATCAGCGGATGTTCCGGTGATTTCCTGTAGATGGCATTCCTCACAACATCATACACCGGCGTCGAGCCGGTAAGAATGACGCCTGCGCCTATGATCGCGTGCTGTTTGACGATCGTTCCCTCATAGATGCCGCAGTTACCGCCGATAAAGACATCGTCCTCGATGATCACCGGCATCGATCCCACCGGCTCAAGAACGCCCCCGATTTGCGCGGCGGCGCTGAGGTGCACCCTGCGCCCGATCTGCGCGCACGATCCCACGAGCACGTGGGAATCGATCATCGTTCCTTTGTCGACGAACGCTCCGATATTGATGTACGACGGCGGCATCATCACAACGCCGGGCGCGACATAGGCGCCGTCCCGGATCACGCTTCCTCCCGCAACGATGCGGACGTTTTCCGCGAGCGTGAGTTTCTTTACGCCCATCGTATCTTTATCAAAAAACTGAAACGGCTCCGCCGCCGTTGCGGCGTCGAGCGTTCCTATGCGGAACGCGATCAGAATCCCCTTCTTCACCCATGTGTTGACGACCCAGGAGCCGCCGCTGAATTCGGCGGCGCGGATCTCCCCGGTATTGAGGAGGTCCTTGAGCTCGGTGATCGTGTGAAGCGCGTCCCCGCGGTCGATCGATTCTGAGGGAACCGAATAAAGCCGGTCTATGATCTGTTCGAGCATCATACCAGTTTCAGCCTCTTCAGGATGGCCTTGAGCCTGGTGCGGTGGCGATCGCTGAGCGGAACGAGGGGAAGCCGGACATATTCGCCGATCATCCCCATCATGGCAAGCGCCGCCTTTGCCGGTATGGGGTTCGATTCGACAAAATTGAAGTTCATCAGATCAAGCAGGGCGTTGTGCATGGGGAGCGCTTTGTCAAATTGTCCTTTCAGGCAGAGACGCACCATCGAAGAGAATTTCGACGGAACCTCATTCGCGACGACGGAGACGACGCCGTCGGCACCGAGCGCGACCAGGGGGAGCGTCACCGCGTCATCTCCGGACCAAACCCCGAACCCGGCCGGCCGGCCGCGCAGGATTTTCATCACCTGATCGAAATTTCCCGAGGCTTCCTTGATCCCTGCAATCGATGGAAGTTCTTCCGCGATCCGGAGCGTCGTCTCGGCTTCGATATTGCTTGCCGTCCTTCCAGGAACGTTATACACGATCACCGGCGCCTGCACGGCCTCCGCAATCGCTTCGTAATGCCTGAAGTAACCTTCCTGTGTGGGCTTATTATAGTAAGGCCCTACCGAGAGTATGCCGTCGGCGCCCGAAAGGATCATCCGCTTCGCAAGAGCTATCGCCTTCACGGTCGAATTGCTCCCGGCGCCGGCAATGACCGGCACCCGCCCGTTCGCCTCCTCCGCGACGATCGCGACGACGCGCGCCTGCTCGTCATCTGTGAGCGTGACGCTCTCCCCGGTCGTTCCGGTCGGAAGGAGCGCTTCGACACCGCCGCGAATCTGAAACGCGACGAGCTTCCTCAGCGCCTTGTCGTCGATTGCGCCGTTCGGCCTGAACGGCGTCACCAGGGCGGTCCCGGTGCCCCTGAAAAGCAGTGTTCGCTTCACGCCAGAACGTCTTTCATCGTATACACCCCTTTTTTTCCGTGCAGCCATTCCGCGGCCACGAGGGCTCCGAGGGCAAACCCGCTCCGGTCTTTTGCCGAATGGATCAGCTCGATAGAATCGGCGGACGAATCGAAAAGCACCCGGTGCGTCCCGGCGACATTTCCGACCCTCGTGGATGAAATCTGCAGTTGCGACGGCTTCAGCTGCTGTTTTAGCGGATCCTTTGCCAGCTCCTGTTTCGCGCGGCAATGCTGGAGTATGATTTCTCCCAGTGCCAGCGCCGTGCCGCTCGGGCTGTCGGCTTTTCCCCTGTGATGAATCTCCTGTATGGCCGCGTCGTACATTTCATGGGTATCGAACGCTCGCGCGGCACAGCCGACGATCTGGAAAAAAATATTCATCCCCAAGGAGAAATTCGCCGAGTACACGAGCCCGATGTTCCGCTCTTCGACGAGCCGTTTCACTTTCGGAAGCTCGCCGTACCATCCCGTCGTTCCCACGACAATGTCCGTCCCGCACGCTGCGACCGCTTCGATATGGCTCACGGCGCTCGCGGGCGCGGAGAAGTCGAGGCAGACATCCACATCCTTCAACGCTCCCTTCGTCAGCCCGGCGGCGCGGAGGTTATTTTTCCCGGTAAAAATCTGTTTGACCGAGATGCTCCGCCGTTCGGCGCAGACGCGCTCGATCTCATGTCCCATCCTGCCGTAACCGATGAGGGCGATGTTCATCACTGGTTCTTTTCTTCGCCGGCAAACTGGCGGAAGGAGGACAACGAATCGATCGGCGATGAGCCGGCAAATCCCGCTTTTGCGGCCGCAACCTGGTTCGCGAAGGACGCCGACGCGTCGATGTCCCCCGTCCGCATGTAGTGCGCGCAATACGCCGCGGCGAAGACATCCCCGCATCCCGTCGCATCAACGGCTTTTTTCAGTTCTACCCCTTCGCAGTCGAGGCGCCGGACATGCTTATGGTCGTCGATGAACGCCGTGGAGCCGCGGTTTCCGCGCGTGATGTGCAAAACTTTCGTGTTGAGCGCGAGAGTGTGCTTCGCGAGCGACAACTCGTCGAGCTTTTCCGGCGAGAGGATGTGCGCCTCATACTCGTTCATCTGCGCGGCATGGATCATGAAGAGCCACCGGCGCCACTGCTCAAGGGGACGGTGGAAACGGGTGAAGTCCTCGTTGATTCCCAGCGACAGGCTGTGAACGTCCATGTAGATCGGTAGATGATCATCGCGCACTTCCATCCTGATTTCGTCGAGCGTGTCGAGCGTGACGTCGAAGCCGGATACCATGTTGAGGAGGATCATGTCTACGCCGAGCTTCGGGCGGATTTTCTTGAGCGGAATTGGATCCGAGATGAATTTCGAGCATTCCAGCCGCTCTTTGCCTTCTCTATAATAGAGGGCAACCTGATTCGTCGGGCCGTTGAACTTATAGATACCGGAGGTGTCGATATTCGGGTATTTTTCCAGGTAGCCGATGAACGCGTCGTAGTCGTCCTTACCGACGCCGAAGACCGGGATGATGGTGTCGTCTTCGTGGAGAAGATTCGCCAGCGCCGCGACGGTGAAGAAGATTCCCCCGTACCCCGACGATGTGGATCGGTCGGTCTGGTGAATCATGTCGAGGCAGAGATGTCCGATGACCGTGATCGTCATACTTTCGCCGTATACGGATAGTTGCCCGCCTCGCTCATGCGCCATATCCCCTGACAGGAAAACTTGTTTTCGTACATCGCTCTCCCGATGACGACGGAATCGACGCCGGCCGATTCGAGCTCCTGCAGTTTCAGCAAATCGTCGAGCCCGCTCACTCCTCCCGAGACCGTGATGCGCATGCCGGTCCGCTCGCCGAGCGTTTTGATCGTGTCGTAATTCGGATGCTTTGCCGCTCCCTCATGCACGATGTCCGTGTAGAGGACCCGTTTGATACCCCCGGCTTTCGCCCTAGCGACGGTCGCCAGGGCTTCACGCTCGGCGGCTTCCTTGTCGGCGGCCGGTATGACGATGCCGACAACAATCTTGCTCGCCCCGAACATTTCGAGGCATTGCCGCAAAAGCTTCTCGTCCCCGATCATGGAAGGATTGACGGTAACGCGGTACATCCCCAGGCCGATCGCTTGCTCGACTTCTTCGAAGGTCCGCAATGATCCTCCCAATTCGATCGGGATGTCGACGCTCTTTACCATTTCCCGGATGATGTCGCCGTTGACGATCGTGCCGCTCTGATAGCCGTCGACGTCTGTGACATGGAGCGACTTCGCATTCTCCCTGCGCCAGAGCCTGGCCATCTCGATCGGATCGTTGGTCGTCATCGCACCCTCCGCGCCCTGAACCGTGCGGAGGCATTTCCCGTCTCTGATTTCTATTGCGGGGATGATAAGAAGCACAAAAAGCCCGGAAATTTTTTGTAAAGTGCAGAAAAATTGGGTGAAAAACAAAGGAGAAGGGAAGCGCTACGCCGCGCCGAATTTCTTCCTGCGGTTGCGGATGTAATCGACGAAGA
>Ga0137452_1000223_pt1 | contig 16720 bp, 14 predicted proteins | sample EasRivERMGT513_2_FD_102312 | JGI IMG/M metagenome (GOLD analysis project Ga0137452, IMG submission 102312) | Soil microbial communities from meander-bound floodplain in the East River, Colorado, USA - East River MetaG ERMGT513_2 | ecosystem: Environmental > Terrestrial > Soil > Floodplain ...
GATATCGGCATCAGCAAGGTCCAGAACCTGCCGCTCATGCCCTGGAAGCGGCTGGGCGGGCGCGGCAGCTACATCCAGCTCCACGGCACCGAGTCCAAATGGGGCGGCTATCTGGTCGAGGTCCCCGGCCGCGGCGCGCTGAACGCGGAAAAGCACCTGTTCGAGAAGATCGTCTATGTCGTCGAAGGCCGCGGCTCGACCGAAGTCTGGCTGGAAGGCGACAAGAAGCGCCACACGTTCGAATGGCAACAGGGCTCGCTCTTCTCCATTCCGCTGAACGCCTGGCACCGCATCGTGAACGCAAGCTCGTCCCCTGCCCTGCTGCTGGCCGGTACGACCGCGCCGGTCGTGCTCAACACGCTGCAATCGGTGGATGCGATCTTCAACTGCCCGATGCAATTCCGCGACCGCTTCTCGGGCGGTGACGCCTTCTACAAATACAATGACGACGTCGAGCCCGATCCGGTGCGCGGGCTGGCCATGCGGCGGACCAACCTGGTGCCGGACGCGGTGAACTGCGACCTGCCGCTGGACAACCGCCGCTCGCCTGGCTTCCGCCGCGTCGAGCCGTTCATGACCGGCAACACGTTCTATTTCTGGATCGGCCAGCACGAGAACGGCCGCTACTCCAAGGCGCACGCCCACACCTCGGCCGCGGTGCTGATCTGCATCAAGGGCAAGGGCTACACGCACACCTGGCCGGAACGGCTGGGCACGACGCCGTGGAAAGATGGAAACGAGGACCAGATCAAGCGCATCGACTACGAACCGGTCGGCCTGATCTCGGCAGCACCCGGCGGCGCGCGCTGGTTCCATCAGCATTTCGGCGTCTCGAAGGACCCGCTGCGTCTGATGGCGTGGTTCGGGCCGCACAATCCTGGACGCGAGCCCGGCCCGCCCGGCGAGAAGCATATCGACTACACGGCGATGGACATTCCCGAAGGCGGCACCTCGATCCCCTATTGGATGGAAGATCCGAAGGTGAAGGCCGATTGGGAGGCAACAATTGCCGAAAACGGCATCGCCTCGCGCATGAGGCCCGAGTTCTTCGACAAGAACTACAAGGGCGAGCTGCCGAAAGGCGTGTAATTCTCCCCATCCATCGCTGGGTGTATAGTCGTCGCCGACGACCTCTTTAACATTGGGGACTATGATGCGCTTAAGATTGATTGCCGCGGCCGCCGTGATTTTGGCCTCCGGATTTGCCGCCGCGCAGACCGCTTCACCGCCGGGCGCGCGTGCTTACTTCATCAATTTGAAAAGCGGGCAACACGTGAAAAGCCCGGTGCTCGTCCAGTTCGGGCTCTCAGGCATGGGCGTAGCGCCCGCAGGGTCCACCAATGCCAATACCGGGCACCATCACCTGATCATCGACGCCGACACGCCGCCCGCCGGCATGCCGATCCCGATGGACGAGAAGCACCGGCACTTTGGCGGCGGGCAGACGGAAATCTCCGTGCAGCTGACGCCGGGCAATCACAGCCTGCAGCTCGTGCTCGCCGACGGCGCGCACATTCCGCACAATCCGGCGGTCGTCTCGGAGAAAATCTCGGTCACGGTCGATCCGTGACACTGATCATCAACAATGACGATGTGAGCAAGCTGCTCACGATGGACGACACACTCGCGGTGCTCGAGAAGACCTATCTCGACATCGCGACGACGGAAGCTGTGTGCCGCCCGCGCATCGACATCCGCATTCCGACCAAGGACCCCGCGAAGAACTATCAGTGGGGCACGATGGAAGGCGGCTCGACCAACGGCTATTTCGCCATCCGGATCAAGTCCGACGTCGTCTATGAGCGCAGCTATAACGGCGTGCGGACGCAGGAGAAATATTGTTCGCGGCCCGGCCTGTTCTGCGGGCTCGTGCTGCTCACCTCGATCGACACCGGCGAGCCGCTTGCCTTCATCAATGACGGCATCCTGCAGCACATGCGCGTGGGCGCCGATGGCGGGATCGGCGTCAAGTACATGGCCAATCCGGATGCCGAAGTCGTCGGCATGCTGGGCTCGGGCGGCATGGCGCACTCCAATCTCGAAGCCTTCACGCGCGTGCGCAAAATCAGGAAGCTCCAGGTCTTCAGCCCGACCAAGGAGAATCGCGAGGCCTTCGCACGCGAGGCTGCCGAGAAATACGGCATCGAAGTGAAAATTTGCGACCGCCCGGAGGACATCTACAAAGACGCGCACATCGTAGCGGCCTGCACCAACTCGGCCGTGCCCGTGCTCGACGGCACGCAGATCGAGAAGGGCGCGCATGTCATCAATATCGGCGGCAGCGGCGTGCCCGATGAAGAGACGCTGAAGCGGACCGATGTCTATCTCCGTCTCGGCGATGCCCCCACGCCCGTGAGCAATCGCGACCTCGTGCTTGACGACGAGTATCTCGGCTGGGAAGCGAGGCCGAAGGCGAGGAAGCACGGCGACGGCAGGAGGGAACGGCGCGCGCACGGCGTGTTGCTGGCCGATCGCCGCGTGTCCTTGGCCGACATCCTGACCGGCCAGAAGAAGGGGCGGACCGCGCGCGACCAGATCACCTATTCCGAGCGCGGCAACCTGCAAGGCGCGCAGTTCTTCGCGGTGGGCGGGATCGTCTACGAGGCGGCGAAGAAGGCTGGCGTGGGGCGCGAAATCCCGACCGAGTGGTTCCTTCAGGACATTCGGAACTAGGCGAAATTCGCGTTCCGGTCTCTCATCCGTTTGGATTCAATCAAAGTGCAGTAACCGCACCGCGTTTGGTGTTGTTTGAGCGTTCTGCCAGCGGCAACCCGCCGCATGCAAGATAGTTTCTTGCCGGTGGACAACAAACCCGCGCGCGCAAGCGTCGTTGTTCACATTGTGTAGGGTGTGATACACAAATTCCGCTTCAACGCCCGCGAGGTGAGTCGAAACATGGCCCGTCCCCGCGAATTCGATCCCGAAAGCGTCCTCGACCGGGCGATGCAGGTCTTTTGGTCCAAAGGATATGAAGCGACGTCGTTGAGCGATCTCTGCGACGCGACCGAGCTCAACCGTTCGAGCCTCTACGCGTCTTTCGGCGACAAGCACACCTTGTTCCTCGAAACCATCAACCGCTACGGCGATCGCGCGGTTGCGCGCGTGTCGGCGGCGCTTTCGCGGCCCATTCCCATTCGCGAAGCGCTGGTCGCGTTCTACGCGGGCATGATCGATCAGATCATTGCCGGTCCGGGAAGGACCGGCTGCTTCCTCGGAAACTGCGCAGCCGAAGTGGTCCGCCACGACCGTATCGCCGCGCCTGTTGTGCGGCGGAACATGGATCGCCTCGAGGCAACGTTCCGCGATGCGTTCGCGCGGGCCAAGGAGCGGGGCGAGCTCTCGGCCTCTGCCGACGTCGATGCGCTCGCGCGGTTCTTCCTATCGAACTCGCAGGGACTTCGTCTGATGGGAAAGACGATGGCGGACCGTCGGACCCTCGAAGACATTGCCAAGGTGGCGTTGCGCTGTCTTGAAGAGTGTCCGAACGGCGCGGAATAGGACGGCGCGTCGTTAAGCGGTCGTCGAGATCACTTTCCCCATGCGGATGAGAGGAACTGCGATCCCCTTCGAGGTCGGCACGTCCAAACGCTCGATTTCCCGGTACCCGCAGGCGCGATAAAGCGGCACGCCCGCAAGCGTGGCTGCGAGTTCGGCACGGGTGAATCCTTCCGCGGCTGCGGCCCGCTCGCACAGCGACAGCACGAGGCGCCCGACGCCGCGGCGAACGAAGGCCGGGCTCGTGTACATGGCGCGGAGGCGCGCAGCATCTCTCTTCGGATCGAGCAATGCATCGTTGCGGACCACGGCGTGATCGCCGCCGAACAGCGTGTTGCGGCGGCTCCACCCGCCGCAGCCCGCGATCACGCCGTCGCATTCGACGATGAAATAGCTGCCGTCGTCGATCAGGCGCGTGTCCAAGCCCATCACTTCGAAGGAGGCTTCGATCGCGTCGGGGGAGAGAAAATCTTTCTGCAGCTCGAGGATCGAGGCCGCCATCAGAGACTTCAGGACGGGAATATCACCCGTCCGCGCGAGGCGATGCGTGAATACTGCGGTGTCCCGCATCCCCCCTCCGCCGTCTTCGGCGGCACCTCCCCCGCGTGCGGGGGAGGAAACCGTCAACCGCGCTGCTGCCTACTCGCGGTTCGCGACTTGGCCGGATTCTCGTCCGAAGATCGCTTCCAGGCACTGCACGGCAATGGCCTGGTAGCGGGTGCCGCCCGGGCCGCCGCCGAACCCGCCGATGCCCATCGAGCCAATCATCTGCCCGCTGACGACGATCGGCACGCCGCCGGCCTGGCTCGCGAGCAGCCCGATCTGATCGTAGCGGAACGCCTGATTTGTATCCTTCTCCTGGGCACGCGTCACGTTGATGGTCGCCTCGCGCGTCAAGAGTGCCGTCTTCGCCTTGTTCTCGGTGATCTTGATGCTGGTATAGGCCTGACCGTCCTTGCTGTGCTGATGCACGACGAGGCCATAGGGATTGAGAATGACGACGGTCGCCGAGTCGGCGTTCGCCTCGCGCTTGATGATGTCGAAGCAGGTGTTCGCGAGTCTCTCGGCGGTCGCCGAATTGATCGAGATGCGATCGTTCATGCGTTCGGCCGCCTTGCCCGTGATGACGAATTGCGACGGGACCTGGCTTTGGGCGGCGGTTGCGGCCGTGACGGCGGCAATGCCGGCAATCGCCACAGTCCCCAGAATACTGCTCATCGGAATGCGCATGGTCTCCTCCTCGTAAGCGCGATGCTCGGGGCGAGTGTGCCCGGAGCCACGCCCGCGCGCAACGTAAGGCGGTGACCCCACTCGCCACCTGGAATTAAGCCTCGGTCCGTGGAAAGCGACCGGACCATCGTATCGCCGGACAAGATTCGGGCCGCAAATGGGCCAACCGCGCGCCGGAATGTTGACGCAATGAGATGCGATTTTCACGCCCTGGAAGCTTTCTCGCCGTACTGTGCTGCCGCGCGAGTCCAACGGGTCGCTGCGAACCATGCCCTTGCTGTTCAAACGGATCGCGCTTGCCGCACTCCTGATGGTCGCTGGAAACTGCGCGACGGCCGCAGAGTTCTTTCAGCTTGACCGGCAATATGAGCGAAAGGTTACCGGCTATTGGGAGCAGAGTTTCGCTTTCGACGGAACAGCTTTTTACGGTCTTGCGAGCACTGGCGGCCAACCGGGCCAGCTCAGCCACCACGTTGTCGGCATAGACGCCCTGACCGGCTCAACGGCAGATCTTACCCAGCCAGACGCGCGCGCCATTGTTCCCACGTTCTTCGTCGGGGACCACGTTGTGGCCCAAGACGGCTTGGATCGTACCTTCTCCCTGTTCGATCGTCGGACGTTTCAGCGATTGGCATCAACGCGGATCGCCAATCGCCTGGTTGGCGCTGCAGCGAAAGACAATGTGTTGTTCCTGCTGCAAGTCCGGAACACACGTTCGTATAGCGATAAGGGCTACGTCCTCGCCAAATTCGCGCTTCCCAACATGGACTTTCTGGGCGAGGAAAGACCGGCCCCGCTGCCGAATCTGATGGAGGCTTTTCTACTCGAGGACAAGCTCGTCGGCTTTCAGTACGCGCCTAGGCCGGAGTTGGTTGCGCTTGCCCTTGACGGGAAAGAGATCGCAAGAATTCCAATGCCCACGCAGCGCGCACGCGCTGGACGCACTTGCGGCGGCAGTGTCGACGCCATTGTGGGCGCACGGGCCGTGATTCGCATGGCATGTGGCGAATACGCGGTTGTCGATTTGAACCAAAGCAGAATCGTCTACCGACTTCCCCAGCACCGGGATGCAGATTTCTCCAACATCGCTATTTCCGACGGCCTTCTGTTCATCAGGCCGAAAAGTCAATCCTTCCCTTCGATCCCCGCTACCGACATCCGCGTTTTGGATTTTGAGTCGGGACGCGAACTCGCGCGCACCAACTTGTCTGAGGGAGAGCTGCTGTCATCCGGAGGAAAGCTCATCCTCAAACGCCTGAGGCAGCGAGAAACTCTCGATGTGCAGGTTTATTCCGTCGACAAAACCAGTCTCCATGACGAAGCGCGGGCACGCCAAGACATCATCGCTGCGGCCCAAAGAGCTCAGGCTGCGCAGACCGTCTACGCTGCATTGGACGCCCTGGAGGCGATCTCGCTATCACCGATCCTGGATGTACCCGCGTACGGTTTGGACGACGAACTGTTTGCCATCGCCACGAGCTACGCTCGTTATTTGGCATTGCATCCCCGTCAGAGTGGAGAAGGCATCGCACTGCTTGCGCGGCTCCGGGCCGCCCGGCCGTGGGATGTACAGCTTCGCAGCTATGCGGACGCGGCAGCTCGAAGAGCGATGTACTTTCAGGGTAATCCCGCCATGCGCGAGAAAGCGTTGTCGGATGCTTGGGCAGCGATTCCCGCGGAAAGGCCGCTCGTTCGTTCAGTTATTGGACGACCCCGCATCAACTTTTTCGCGCCCCACAATCAAATTCATTTCCATGACAGTCGCGTCTTCAGGGCTTTTGGGAGGGGGCTGATTAGCGTGGAAGTGCGAGATCGTTCCAACTGGGCGCCCATTTCCAGTGTTCCAATCATGCGGCCCGACGGCGACAAGGAAGAGGCTATTTCCGCCATCACTTTCGTAAACGGAAGAATGTTTGTGTCACTGGGCAACCGTTATCCCAGCGCGAGTGACGTAAACTTCTACATTTTCGATCTCACGAACCTCAACCAGCTGCTCGCTACAGCAATTTCGGAGAATGGCGCCGTTCTGGTACAGGGGGAGAACGTCGTTGGAATCTGTAGCGCTAACGGCCCGCCATGTCGTGTCATCGACGCCAATACCTTGCAGGGCGTCGATATGGAATTGCGCTATGAAACTGCACGCAGCATCCTCCGCCGAATGGACTCGCGCAAGATTGTACCTGGTCCGGCGCCGGCACCTTCTTGGGATACGGCGCCGACGGTTGCCGGCCGATATGTCGAGTTCTTGAGTTCGAGCCAGATTGTTTCGCGAGCGCTGCCGGAACCGATCTATGAGATTCGCTCCGTCAATGGCGAAGGGCAGCCCATTCGTTTCGAAATGCCGATGAGTTTTCACGCCGCGGTGCCCTCACCGTTCTTCGAAACGGATGACGAAACGCAAGTCTTGATCAGCGTACACTCGATGGATGCCATCCGGTTTTACGCCGTCGACCGGATGAAGAGAGAGACACGCGTTCTTCTAGAGCTGCCAATAGACAATTACAGAGGCGCTGCAACGGATGGGCGAACGCTGTTCCTAGCCTTCCCGCAAAGGGTCGTCGCCGTCGACATCGGCACAGGAAACATGATTGACGGAATGGACCCGAACGGCGAAGTCGATAGCGTCTTGGTGGCAGACGACAAGTTGATCGTACAGGGTAGCGGGGGATCGCTGCTGCTTCTCGACCTAAAGCGGTTCTATGAAGTCTGGAGCCCGGAGCGAACGCCGTTTGCTGAAACAGGTGCCGCCCTGTCGCCCATCAGGCGACAGTAAACCAGTCTACTGCGAAGACGCGGAGCGGGAACGGTCGATATAGTTCTCGGCACGGTCCCAGAGATCGCTCGCGTAGCCCATCCTCGCGACTTGCTGCTCTTGCAGCCGACCGGCTGGATGCCGCTGACCGCCAGCCCGCGGGAAGTGCCGACGAATTTGCGTCAGGGGCCCCTCCAGAGCCGAGTTCGTCGATTCCGACGGGGAAAGGGCCCCCTGCGGCAGAGGTCCGAAAAAAAACGCTTTTACCCCTGGATTAACCCGTCACAATTTGACACACTTAGGACACACTTTGACATAGTTATGCGACAGCAGGGGTGGCTGGCTGGATGAGAACCCCCTCGCAATATGGCGGTCACACCCGCGGTTCCGCCTACGCGGATGAAGCAGAACTCCGCACGATCTTTCGCGTGTTCCTGTTGGCCTCGGTTCTGATGGTGACCGCCATCGTGCCGTTCGTGCTGGCGTTAAATTCGGCCTCGTCTCAAGCCGAGACGGCCAATGCGCAAACGGCACGCTCAGCGACTCTCCTCTCGTGGGCGCCGACGGACGATACGGAGAAGCAAACTTACGTCATCGACAATTACGCGCTAACGCTTACGACGCATATCCACAGTATCGGTGAACGCGTTGCGCTCTTGGAGTTGCGAGCGCCAACGGGTGAAGCGATCTCGATATACGGCGATTTGGGATATCCCATCCCAGCGGCTCGATTCGGCATCGGCAAGCTCGATCCTAAGAGCCCCACACAACAGCTGGTCTTCACGAGCTACACCGGCGGTCTGCACTGCTGCACGAAGATCACTGTCGTCGAGCTCGTCGAGGGTAAGTGGCGAAAAATTCAGCTTGGCATGTGGGACGGAGACCCATTGCGGGACTTTCCCACCGATGTCGACGGCGACGGCACGCCGGACTTTATCCTTAAGGACGACCGGTTCGATTATGCGTTTGCGCCGTATACGGAGAGTTTGAAGCCGCCGCGCATCTTCAACATCGATGGAGCGAGAGCAATCGAGGTGGGGCACGCCTCGCGTTATGACGCCGTGTACGAAACCGACATGAACCGCGCGCTCAGTGGCTGCGAGAAGCACAAGAATGCCGCGTGCGCGGCCTTTGTCGCGACGGCTTCGCGCTTGGGGCGTCACGAATGGGCATGGAACATCATGATGTCGCATTATCGCCGCTCGACGGATTGGAATCTTCCCATGAAATGCAGGGTCGCGCTCGTAAAGGATGCCTGCCCGCCCGGTGAGTCGGAGCAATTCCGAGAATTTCCCGACGCCCTTGCATGGTTCTTAACCGATACCGGCTACGTAAAGCCCTAGGCTGTCCCACGAAAATCGTTTGACAGACGCCGAGCGTCCGGCAGACTTGAGCTATGCTACGCCTGCTTTGTGCCCTGGTTGGATTGCTGTTTACGGGCTTCGCGCAGGCGAATGCCGCTGAGCTCTACCTTGACCATAAGCTCATAGACAAAACGGTCGCAAAGGCGGCGCAGCTTCCGCGCATCCACGCTCTGATTGTCGCTCTCGACGGTCAGCCGATCGCCGAACGTGCGTTCCATGGGCCGGGCCTCGACCAGCCGGTCAACATCAAATCGGCGTCCAAATCGATCATCAGTGCGCTCATCGGCATCGCCATCGACGAAGGCATGATCAAGAACGCCAACCAGCCGATCCTGCCGCTGCTCCAGAAGCGCGCGCCGGAATACATGGACCCGCGGGTCGCCACGATCACGGTCGATCACCTGCTGTCGATGCGCGCCGGTCTCCAGCGAACGTCCGGCTTGCAGAACTACGGCCGCTGGGTGAGCAGCCCGAACTGGGTGAGCTTCGCGCTGTCGCGCGAGTTCATCGACGAGCCGGGCGGCGCGATGATGTATTCGACCGGCAACACGCATCTCTTATCCGCGATCCTTACCGACACGTCAGGCAAGAGCACGTGGGACTTGGCGAACGACTGGCTCGCCATACCGATGGGCCTGACGATTCCCCAATGGGCTCGCGATCCTCAGGGCGTCTATTTCGGCGGCAACGAGATGAGGCTTTCGCCCCGCGATCTGCTGCGCTTCGGCGAGATGTATCGGAACGGCGGCGTGTATGGCGGCTACCAGATCGTGCCCCGCCGATGGATCCGCGCCTCGTGGACCGTACAAACGATCGATGAGCTCGGCCGCGGTTACGGCTATGGCTGGTTCATCGCATCGGCCCACGGTCATCCCGTGTACTACGCCTGGGGCTTTGGCGGGCAGATGCTCTACATCGTCCCGACACTGGGACTCACTATCGTCGTGACGTCCGACACGAGCACGCGTTCGGCCGCCGACAACTATTTGTGCAAGCTGCACGAGCTGGTGGCGAATGGGTTCATGCCGGCACTGATGGAACACGCGCCCGAGATCGTCGACGGATCGGCGTGCTGAGTTAGCCGCCTAGCCCATCGCTTCCAGCGTCTTGCCGCCGCGCATGACCGGGTGCGCCGCGATGAGCACGAACGCGATCACGCACGGCACGCTTCCGCGGTTCACCCAATTGTGGATCGTGCCCCGCTGCACCAGCACGTCGCCCGCCTTCAAACGAACGGTGCCCTCGTCAAGCTCCATGTCGATCTCGCCGGAGATCACCACGGCGTAGTCGATCGTGCTCGTCCGATGGTTGCGCGGGGCAACGCCCGGACCATATTCGATGATCCGGAACACGGTGCCTTCGGGCGGAGGCGCGCCGACGGGGCGCTGGGACTCATCCCCATTGCCCGAATTGTTCACCGGAAAGGACGCGGTTGACCAAACCACGCAGCTATGATGCCGTTCGCGCCGCGAGATGACGTTCCGGCAGACTTCGTCGATTTGAACGACGGCCTTGCCGCTATCGTCGTGACCGGTGACCACGCGTCTGATCTTCAGAGACATGGGGGCGTTCCGTGATGGAGCATCGTGACGGCCGGGACACTAGCCGCGGGCGGGTGCAAAGGCGAACAGAGATGAGCCGGATATGAGTGCCGCCCCCCTGCGCGTGGACGTGGCAAGTTTGATCGACGATCGGCCGATCTCCGCGCTGCAGGTGCGGATCTTCGTGCTGTGCGCCCTCGTCGCGCTGCTCGACGGTGTGTGCAGCCAGGGGATCGGCGTCGCCGCACCGATGATGCGGGAAGCATTGGGCGTGACGACGGTCATGTTCGCCTGGGCGTTCTCCGCGGGTCTTTTCGGCGCCGCCATCGGCGCGATGGCGTTCGGCCCGGTCGCGGACCGCATCGGGCGCAAGCCAACACTGATCTTCGCGGTCGCCTTGTTCGGGCTGATGACGCTCGCAACCGCGTTCGCCACTTCGTTCCCGCTTCTGCTCGCGTATCGCTTTGCCGCCGGTCTCGGTCTCGGCGGCGCGATACCCTGTTTCGTGACGCTCGGCGCCGAATATGCGCCGGCGAGGAGGCGCGCCATGTACACGAGCCTCTTGTGGTCCGCATATCCGCTCGGTAATGCGGTCGGCGGCTTCGTGAACGCTTACCTCATCGGCAATTTCGAATGGCCCGTCGTGTTTGCCGCAGCCGCTGTGCCGACACTGATCACCGCGCTGTTGCTTCCCATCCTGATACCGGAGTCGTTGCGCTTCCAGGTCTCGCGCGGGCGACTCAGCGCACGCACCGAGCGCGTGATGCGGGCGATCAACCCCGATCTTCCGCAAGAGCGGCTTGAACCCTTCACGCGGGCTGAGCCTCGCAAAGGAGCGAAGATCCCGTTCGTCGATCTGTTCACGGACGGACGCGCCGCCGGCACGGTACTCCTCGGGCTCATCCTGCTGCTTGCGTTTGCCACCACGACGGTGGCGGTGCTGCAGACGCCGACATTGCTGTTGCGCGGCTGGGACATCGCGCCCGCGACATCGTCGTTCCTCGTGGGCGTCTTCAGCATCATGTCCGTCTGCAGCATGGCCATCGCCGGGCGCCTGGTCGAACGTTTCGGGCCCGCCGGCGCTCTCGCGCCCGCCTTCATCTGCGGCGCTGCATTTCTCGCGAGTCTCGGCTATGTCGCAACGTCGCCGACGGGGCGAGCCCTCGTCATGGGATTGCTGGGGTTCGCGGTCCCACTCGGTGCATCGGGCACCATTGCGCTGACCGCAACCTTCTATCCCACGGCGATGCGTTCGGCGGGCACGGGATGGGCAATGGGCCTAGGCCGCTTCGGCCAGGTGCTGAGCCCCCTCGTCATCGGACAGTTCATCTTGCTCAACTGGGCGTCGACCAACATTTTCGTCGCGATGGCGACAGCACCTTTGCTGGCCGGCGTCTGCGTCGTCTTGCACGCGACACTCTCGCGCCGAGGCGCGACCGTATCAGGCGCGGTTTCCGCCGCCAGCCGAACGCCATAGGAAACGTCATAGGGAGAGAACGAATGGAACGACGCAGCTTTCTCAAAGCCGCCGGTGGCACGGTGGCGGCTGCACTTCTGCCAACCGCCTCACGAGCACAAGAATTGCCGCTGGGGCCGCTGTCCGGTACGCGCTATCCCGATCCGCGTATCGAGTCGCTCGACCGCAGATTCCGAGGCATCGGCAATGCCGCAATCGAGCGCATCGCGACGGGTTATCGCTGGGCGGAAGGTCCTGTGTATGTCCGCGACGGCGGCTATCTCTTGTGGAGCGACATTCCCAACAACCGCATGATGCGCTGGTCGGAGGACGACGGTCACGTCAGTGTGTTTCGTTCGCCGTCGAATTATTCCAACGGCAACACGCGCGACCGCGAAGGGCGGCTGATCACGTGCGAGCACGATACGCGCCGCGTGACACGCACCGAGCCCGACGGAACGATCACTGTGTTGATCGATCGCTTCGAGGGCAAGCGGCTGAACGCGCCCAACGACGCGGTCGTGACCGCGGACGGTGCGGTTTGGTTCACCGATCCCGGTTACGGCATTCTTGGCAATTACGAGGGGCATAAGGACACGCTCGAGCTGCCGCCGCAGGTGTATCGCCTCGACCCGCGCAGCGGACGCGCGACAGTCGCGGCCGGCGGATTCGGCCGGCCGAATGGCATCGCGTTGGCGCCCGACGAGAAGAAGCTCTACGTCATCGACACGGGCGTGCCGAATGTCGGTTCTAATGTCCGCGTGTTCGACGTTGCCGGCGAGCGACTGACGAACGACAAGGTGTTCATCCCCAATTTCGGCACGAGCGTGACGGATGGCGTGCGCACGGACATGGACGGCAATGTCTGGTGCAGCGTGGGATGGGGCGACCCCAAGGAAGACGGCGTGAGATGCTATACCGCCGCGGGCGATCTGATCGGAAAGATCCACCTGCCTGAAACCTGCGCGAATCTCTGCTTCGGGGGAAGGAAGAAGAACCGCCTGTTCATGACGGCAAGCACATCTGTGTATGCCGTGTATGTCGAGACGGTGGGCGCGATGGTGCCTTAACCGAGCGGCGGGGGTCCGCCGGAGCTTTCGACTACGGCCGTCCGTTGCTCATGACGAGGCGACTTCGCCGGTCGAATAGATCCCGCGGCGACGCTTGCCGTACTTTCCGAGCTCCGCCGCGCGCCTGTTTTCTCGGCGACAAAAGCGAAGATCTCCCTGTAGCACGCCTCCTCACCGAAGTGAGTTCGTGCAACCTGCAGGGCCGCGTTCGCGTAGTGTCTTCGACGACCCGTGTCGCTCATCAAGCTCAGAGTTTCTTCGACAATAGCAGCCGCCGAATCGGCAATCACAATGGCATCTTTCACAACCGACTGAATTCCTTGCGCTGTGACGGCGGTCGCCACGACCGCCTTGCCCCTGCCCATCGCCTCGACGAGTTTGACCTTCAATCCTGATCCGACGCGCAGCGGCGAGATCACAACCGCCGCGCGCTCATAAAGATGCCCGAGATCGGATACCACGCCGAGATACTCCACGCCCGGCGCGCGTGCGGAGTATGCCCACGTGACCGAGCCGGCGACGAGAAGACGGGAGCTTGGCCGTTGACGCAATATGGCGGGCCATATCTCTTCGACCAACCATTGCAGCGCATCGATGTTCGGCGCGGTCTGGCTGCCGACAAATAAAACGTGATCACCATCTCCGATATGGGCTTGGCCTACAGGCGTCGCCGCTATCGGAGCGACGACCACGCGGCAGCCCGGTAGCCGATTCCGCACGATTGCGGCCTCATCGGCCTGTATCGCAACCACAAGATCCGCAGCAGACAAAAGGGCCATCTCATCGGGTTCCGAAATGGCGGCCGCCGTATCGGTTTTGTTCAAGACATCAAATTGCCGGGCGCGCGCGGAGAAGAGGTCATGCATGATGACGATGCTCGAGATCCCGGGCCGATGCACGTGTTCAAGGCACGGAGTCATGAAGGCATAGTCGAGCAGAAGGACGTCGGCCCGATCCCGGAGATGCTTGGCTAGAAACTTGAGATCGGCGGGCGATAAGTCCACCGCGATCGAATAGGGCGCACGACGTCCGAAGCGCTTGTCGCTCAGCCCGGTGCGCGCAAGGAATTGATCGAAAATTGCAACCGCGGCGCGGCACAGCACGGCAGGATCAAGCAGAATCAAGAAACGCCCGAGTCTCAACGACCCTCGGATCTGCACTGTTTCAAAGACGTCCATTTCCGGTCGCAAACGGATAAAGGGCCAGCGTCCAAACGTGGCAGGCGACGGCGAAAGGTAACGGATTCGGCAGCCTTTTGACTTCAGATATTCCGCAATGCTGAGCACGTACGCGGAACTTCCGTTCGTCTTTCCGACAATCCTCTGTCGTGAAATCAAGCACACGTGCAGGGGGGGATCACGCCGGCTTACCAAGACGACTCCTATGGGGATGGGCAACCTGACCTTTGCTGGAACAGAGCCCTGTTAATGCCTGAATTTGACGATCGTTCCGTTGGAACCCAGTCTGGAAGTGCGGTGCAATATTGCTTTTCGGTCACTTTTATCGCGGAACCGAAGGTCGGCGTGGGCTTTACCATGCGGACGACAACCGACCGGTTCCATGAGCCTCATCCCCTCATCCGTCCCGTCGCAGACACGAAAATCACCCATCCGGTCCATCGGTGGACGACTCTTGACGCGCTTTCCGGCGGCCGACGGCGTGTTCCGCCGTTTGATCTGGAGCCGGCTCGAGTTCCCCGAAGCAGAGATGAAGTTCATCGACGCTTTGCCCGGCAACAGTATCGACATTGCCGTCGATGTCGGCGCGGCGCGGGGCGCCTACTCCTGGATCTTGAGCAGAAAGGCGAGGCAAGTCTTTGCGTTCGAGCCCGGTGAGCAACACGGCCGGTATCTCGAGTCGGCGATAGGCAGATCCAACATCCGCCTCATCAAAGCCGCCGTGGGCAGTATTTGCGGCACCGCGCACATGTACACGCCCGGGGCTTCCGAGCAGTCGCCATACCTGGCGACACTGAGCGAGACCAACCCCATCGCCGGTCGAGCCGACGTTCAGGTCCGCGTGGTGGATCAAGTGACGTTGGACACGTTCTTCTTGGATCCGCTCCATGATGGAAGGAGCATCGACTTCATCAAGGTCGATGTCGAGGGCTACGAATTGGAAGTGTTCCGCGGCGCCGAACGCGTGATCGCCCGGCATCATCCTTTGCTCATCTGCGAGATCGAGCAGCGTCACAACCGCGACTGCGGTTCAGTCTTCCGGCTGCTGCGGACTGCGGGGTACGGGAGCTTCATATTTGAAGGAACGAGGTTCCAACCATTCGATGGCGATTCGATCGATCACCTGCAGATGCAGCCTCGGCATGGTTCTCACGAACATCGCTACATCAACAACTTCATCTTCCAACACGAGCAGTCGCGGATAAAAGTGGTCAGGGCTACGGCGCCTTAGCCGCGATCGGAGCCACGACTCGTTTCGGTCCGTTCGGCGACGATGCAAGCCACCGGCGTGCTGCGCGGCTCATTGGTTTTTCGATGATGGTGTGAACCACGAGGCCCATAGCGCCGACCATCACGAATGTCGCAACGATTGCCAAACTTACCTGCCAGATACCGGCAACACCGAGGGCTAGGGCAGCTTTCGTCGCCGCTTGCGTGACGAAGAAATGCGTCAGATATGTCGAGTAGCTCGCATCGCCCAATCGCCTGATGAGCGGCGATGCAACGGTCACGCCTGACCGCTCCATCACCAGAGCACACGCGACAAGGATCGCGGCGGGAAGACCGAAGACGAAAAACCGATCGACGTCGGGCCAGACCGATGGGCCCGCAATCAGAAGCGCGAATGAAATCAAGGCGAGCGGATACGAAGCGCGCGTCATCCACGCTACCGGCCGCAGCAGCGGTAGAGCCAGTCCGAGCGCCATGCCCAAAGCGAACTCGAGGACGATCGGCGAGGTATAGAACCGTCCCAGCGTATCGGTTGGGCGCGCAACCACACCCGCAAGGACAGCGGTCAAAAGGATCGATGCGGTCAACGCAAGTCCCAAGAGGCGATGGCGCGCGAGAAGGCCCAGCGCGAACAGCAAATAGAACGCCATCTCATAATTCAGCGTCCAACCCACAAAGACGATCGGCTGGGTCAAACCATTCGCCTTCTCGAACGGAATGAACAACAGCGAACGCACCAAGTCCGCCGGGTCGGCCCGTGTCGCTTGCATCAGCGATGGCGCCACCACAGCGACTGCGAACACGAACAGCGTCATCGTCCAGTAGAGGGGAACGATCCTGCCGATGCGGTGCGCCATGAATCGTCCCGCGCTCGCATCCGGCCCCGCGGTCGTAACGACCATGATCAGACCGCTGATGACAAAGAACAGATCGACACCGCTATTGCCGAACACAAAAGTGTCCGGGCCTGCCCCCGCAAGCGATGCCAGCGTCTCCAGATGGACAAACACCACGAGGAACGCCGCCACGCCGCGCAGGGCCTGGATGTTGATAAGGACGTCGGGTCTACCCGATCGAGGCGTTCCGGGGCCCTGGTCCAAAAGAATCCCCCTGTCGCGCGGTCGCAGACGAGGCGGCCTATCCCGGCCACCCAAAGGAGGACTACTCCGATCGGACCATTCGGTTCCCGACACGTCCGCGCGATTCTTGCGCTACTCGCCGATGATCGTCCGGGCTCTGGCCACAACATCGGGCGGCGTCGCGTAAAGACCCGCGATGCGACGCGCGACCTCATCGCCGGTCATCGGTGTCACCAAGAGCTTCAACCGCTCGGCCTCGCTGCGGAACTGTGGGTCCGCGACCATCGAGTCGAACGCACGGCGCAGGATCGCCACACGATCGGCC
>Ga0137452_1000225_pt1 | contig 16658 bp, 20 predicted proteins | sample EasRivERMGT513_2_FD_102312 | JGI IMG/M metagenome (GOLD analysis project Ga0137452, IMG submission 102312) | Soil microbial communities from meander-bound floodplain in the East River, Colorado, USA - East River MetaG ERMGT513_2 | ecosystem: Environmental > Terrestrial > Soil > Floodplain ...
ATAGTAGGTTCAATTCCTACAAACATGGTCGGAAGGCTGTGTATTGTTTTCATTCTGGTAAAACGAAAGGATACTGACAAATGACTACGTTTGTAAATGCTGTATTGAATCAAGAAGCGCGCACTGAGAACTTTATGAAGGCGCGTAAGTCTACTGCAAATCCTTGTGTTGATCTATTTTTCAAGATTGGTGCATCTCGCGGCAAAGATGTTATCCCTGATTTCGTTGCCGCGCTTGCTCAAGATCGGGATGTAGCACTAAGAATCGCTCAATGGGTGCGTGATATCCGTGGTGGGGCCGGCGAGCGCCAGATTTATCGGAATCTTCTCAAATATCTTGAGAAGAATGATCGGGATGCTGTTCTAAAGCTCATCCCCAAGACGCCGGAACTTGGCCGTTGGGATGACCTATTCTCTTTGGAAACCCCTGAGATTCGTCAAGCTGCTTTTGCGCTCATGTCAGAAGCTCTCGCGGGCGGAAATGGTCTGTGTGCGAAGTGGATGCCTCGTAAAGGCCCCCATGCTGAGGAATTGCGTCAGTATCTTGGTGTGAGCCCCAAGTATTATCGTCAACTGCTTGTGCAATTGACGCGCGTTGTTGAAACTCAGATGTGCGCAAAAGATTGGGATAATATCAATTTCTCTCATGTGCCTTCTGTTGCAGCGGCGCGTTATAAGAAAGCATTTTATCGTCATACTCCAAAATATGCGGAGTATGTGCAAGCTCTTGTAGCTCCCACAGCGGATTCACCCAAAGTCAAAGTAAATACGGGTGCAGTTTATCCCTATGACGTTCTAAAAGGTAAGATTTCTACCTATGGAGTCCAATATAACAAGACTGAGAACGATCTAATTACGGCTCAATGGGATGCGCTGCCCAACTATATGGGTGACGCAAGCATTCTTCCTCTTGTGGACGTTTCGGGGTCTATGACTTCGCCCGTTAGCAAGAATGGTCTTACTGCACTTGAAGTCGCGGTTTCTCTGGGCCTTTATTGCGCAGACAAAAACAAAGGTAAGTTCAAGGATACCTTCTTGACCTTCTCTGCCGTTCCTCAGTTGCTCAATCTGAAAGGTAATATCCTCCAGAAGATTGATCAAATGGTTCGGTCTAAATGGGAAATGAACACCAATCTGCACGCGGCTCTGGATAAGATTCTTCAGACAGCGGTTAATGCTGGTGTTCCTCAAGACGAAATGCCAGCGATGCTGTTGATCCTGTCGGATATGCAGTTTGATACTTGTGTGCGTCATGATGACTCTGCGCTTCAGATGATTTCTCGCAAATATTCTGATGCCGGTTATCAAATGCCTAAAGTTACTTTCTGGAGCATCAATGCTTATGACAATGTTCCTGTGAAGTTTGACGAGCAAGGCACAGCATTGGTGAGTGGGTTTTCACCGTCTATTTTGAAATCCATTCTATCAGCTGATATGGACGCATTTAGTCCATACCAGATTATGCTGAAAACTTTGATGGTTGATAGATATAATTTGGAATAATCCTAAACAGGGAAAACCGAAATGTCAATGTTTGAAATTTCACCCCCAGAAGTAATGTGTTCGGCCGAGACGATGATAAACCAAGCTGGTGGTACAGTAGCTTACTACCTTCGGGCCGCCATCAAAGAGATTGATGCGGAGTTCGGTAAGGACTTCGCCAAGGATCACCCTGAACTTGTCGGCGCCTTTATACAGGCTTGCTCACGCGACTTGCATGCAGGAATGGTCAAGGCTGGTGCTCAAGACATACGGGACGCATTGAGCGGTGTGGCGGACGCGATATTATATCAAAATGTCCGTTAAAATTACTTTGAATTATAAGGAGGTTTGTGATCTTTGGGCTTTCGTCCAGGAAAACAAACCTCCTAAATTTGATGAATTTGATATGATAATTTCTATTGAGCAGGATCGTGAAAGCGGCATCGGCGCAACTGAAATCGTCACCATCAAAAATTTCAATAAACCAAAACAGGTAATCAAAGACATAACTGATTATGACTCATGGTAGAAAATATACAAAAGTTTACCGAGTAGAAAATCAAAAGAAATTAGGACCATATATCAGTGGTCCAGGTCCACACCGATATGATAAAATACGTTGTCCAGGACCACACACCATCATAACTCAAATTAGAAAAGATGGTGGTGATGTTAATGAGTATTATTATGCATTTCATTCTATAAAACAACTCAAAGCTTGGTTCTCTAATGAAGCTCGCCATACTATGGATCATGAGTATGGTTTTTTTGTTTCCGTGTATCGTGTGCCAAATGAATTTGTCTATCGTGGTGATAAACAGGTTGCATTTCACTTCAAATCTGCTAAGTTCCTGTGCGACATGGACCTAAATAGGATATGAAATCTATGAGCAGTGTAAAATATCCTCGCACGCCACATCTACCTTTTTCTCCAGGGTTTGCTTATGATGATGAGCGGCTTGTTGACTTAGATGCGCTGAAAGGAAAAGAAATCGTTTGCACTGAGAAAATGGATGGAGAGAACACAACTCTCTATCGTGATCATTGGCATGCGCGCTCTATCAACAGTATCAGAAAACATGAGTCTCGCGACTGGATGGCTGCTTATTGGGCTACTGTTTGTGATAAAATTCCTTCTGGTCATCGTGTTTGTGGTGAGAATATGTATGCCCAACATAGCATCGCTTATAAGAACCTAGACGCTTATTTTCTTGTCCATTCTGTTTGGAGAGATAATGTATGTTTGAATTACCAAGACACAATAAAATTTTGTGGGATGCACGGATTTCAAATGGTTCCAGAACTCTATCGCGGGCCATTCTCCTTTGAAGCATTGACGTTGGTTGCCGCCAAATTGGATTTGTCATGTCAGGAGGGGTTTATCGTTCGCACAACCGAAATGATTACTATGGAAGTTTTTCATAGGTTTGTGGCAAAATGGGTAAGAGCCCATCATGTACAAGAAAAACAAAAACATTGGTTCTCGTCTAAGGTTATCAAGAACGGTCTAAGAAAATGATTGTTCGTAAAGTGCAAGAAATTGACACTCCTCAAATTTATAATCTAGTCCGTTATGAATGGGAAGTAGATGTTGCAGACAGAATCATTGAAGAAGTTAATGGAGCATTTGAGTCCTCACGCTGGAGGCCAACATATTATGTTGCATTAGATGCTCATGAGTATGTTTGTGGTTTTGCTGGTTTTGTGCCGAGTCATATTCTTTATTGTGTTTATGAGCTAAACGGTATCGTTATAGAGCAAGGACCAAAGGGTTTAGGGGTTGGAAAAAAACTGACGGAGAAAAGACTTGAAGAAATAACAAAACTTGGGGGAACATTTGTTATGCTTATGACAAAACAAGTAAGTTTTTTTAGTAAATTTGGATTTAGGTCAGCTACCCATCATGGTGAATGGGTGTTGATGATAAAAGAACTGGCGGACCCTAACTTTGAGTGATTTCTATACGCATGTAGCTATCCATAAGAACAAGATTCTTGTCAATGGATATCTGAATGGTAAGCGTTATAAACAAGAAGTTCCCTACAAACCGTATTTTTTCACTTATGGGCCAACCGATCTAAAGTCGGCCTATAAAACTGTTCAAGGTAAGTATGTCAAAAAGATGCCATTTGACAGCATCTATAAGGCAAAGGACTTTTACAAGCAGTATTCCGAGGTTGCAAATTTTGAAATCTTTGGCCTAGAGAAATTTGTTTACACCTATATCAATGACACTTTCAAGGATAACATAGAATACGATCCTGCACAGATTATGGTGCATAATCTGGACATTGAAACGGGAAAAGCTGATGATGGTTCATTTGCCGAAGTTGAGAAGGCGAATGGACCTATTACTTTGATCGGTATCGGACTTAGGGATCAGCGGCTTGTTTTTGGCTGGAAAGGAGAATATACACCAAAGACCAAGAACGTAATGTATATTAAATGTAAAGACGAAAAAGACATGCTGGCAAAGTTCATTTCTTTTTGGGCTCATGATGAGTTTCGTCCAGATGTTGTGACAGGATGGGCGGTAGAAAAATATGATATCCCTTTCATTGTCAATCGCATTCGTCTCTTGTTTGGGGATGATGCTGCAAATCGTCTTTCCCCTTGGGGCATCCTGCGAGAAAAACGAGTTGTTATCAAAGGACAAGAGAAGCTGATTTATGTCCCTGTCGGTGTATCTATTCTTGATTACTATGATCTTTATATAAAGTTCAAGCCATACAAGCTAGAGTCCTACAGTCTGGATAATGTTGCATTTCATGAAACTGGTAAGAGAAAGTTAGATTTCTCTGAGTATGAATCTCTTGACGAATTATGCGAAAAGAATTATGAGAAATTTGTTGATTATAACATAACAGACGTTGATCGCGTAGCTGAGATTGATCAGAAGAACAAGTATCTGGAACTGTGCTATACAATTGCATTTGACGCAAAGGTGAACTTCATTGATTCTCTAACTTCCGTGCTGCTTTGGGACGTGATTATTCATAATTATCTTCTTTCTAAGAACATCGTTATTCCTAGCAGCGCCCGTACATCACCAATGAACATTCCCGGAGCTTTCGTTAAACAACCCGATAAAGGATTGTATGAATGGGTAGTTTCTTTTGATTTGGAAAGCCTCTATCCCCATCTTATTATGTGGGGGAACATCTCTCCCGAAACTTTTCAAGGACATAATAATTGGTCTGAAGTAGATTTTGAAAATGTTCTCAACGGCACATTTAGAACATCTGACAAAAATTTTACGCAATGTGGAAATGGAGCTAGGTTCAGAAAGGATATTCATGGATTCCTTCCTGAACTCATGCATAAACAATTCAAGCTTCGTGCTCAGTATAAGAAGAAGATGCTTGAACTGAAAGCTGCCAAGGCCGATGAAAGGGAAATTCAAAAATATTGGAACTTCCAACAAGCCAAGAAAATTCAGCTGAATTCATTATATGGTGGGCTGGCAAATCAGTATTTTCGCTGGTATGACTGGCGTCTGTCCTCTGCAATCACGATGAGTGGTCAACTTGCTATTCGTTGGATTGAAAAGCGATTCAATAGCTTTTTAAATGGACTACTTAATACAGCAGATGTTGATTATGTCATTGCAATGGATACAGATTCATGTTATATTACACTCAAAGATTACGTTCAAAAGCTCTATCCGAATGCAAGCCATGCTGAGACAATTGATATCTTAGCGCGCGATGCTGAGACAGTCTTTCAACCTGTCATCAAGAAAGGATATCAAGAGTTTTCAGAAGTAATGAATGCCTATGAAAATTGCCTAAAAATGAAGCGCGAATCAATCATTGACAAGGCAATTTGGACAACCAAGAAACGCTATATTCTGAATGTTTGGGATTTGGAGGGTATACGTTATAAGGAAGCGGAAGTCAAGCACGTTGGTATTGAAGTTGTCCGTTCCGTTATTCCTCAAAAATCCCGTGATGCTATGAAAAAAGCAATCAAGCTCATTTTCAGCGGCACAGAAGCAGATATAAAGCAATTTATTGCAGAATTTTGGGAAGACTTTAAAAAAAGTACGTTTGATGAGATTGCTTTTCCTCGTGGTGTCAATGGGATAACTAAATACAAAGACGGTGTGACACTGTACAAAAAAGGCACGCCGATACATACAAAAGCTTCAATAATATACAACAATATGGTGTCAACAAAAGGATTGACGAACAAATATAGTCTGATCTATGACCGTGACAAAATCAAGTTCGTTTACCTCAAAACACCAAACCCGTCGTTATCACCTGTAATTGCCGCACCAAGGCACTTGCCAAAAGAACTGAATTTGGACAAATTCATAGACTATGATTTGATGTTTGAGAAGACATTTTTGGACCCCATTACAGCGATTCTGGATGCCATTGGATGGAATGTAAGCGATAACTCAACCTTAGAAGGATTTTTTGAGTAGAGGATATACATTGTTCACTGTTCCTGTTGATAAGTTTTACATCATTGCTGTTTGTTCCAATCCAGTCAGATATCATACTCGTGCACGTCTGTTTGAAGAATTTGCTAAGCACATGGCTGATGTTGGTGCTCAACTGATTGTTGTTGAGTGTGCTTATGGAGATAGACCTTTTCATCTCACACAAGCCGGAAATCCATTTCATCTGCAATTTAGGACAGATCAAGAGATATGGCATAAAGAAAATCTGATCAATCTTGGTATTCAATACCTCTGTCAACTAGATAAAAATTGGAAATATGTTGGCTGGTGTGATGCAGATATTCATTTTCAAAGACAAGATATTATTATGGAAACAGTGCATCAACTTCAGCATTATGATATTGTGCAGATGTTCTCTCATGTTGTTGATTTAGGACCAAAGTTTGAGCCTATTCAGCATCAGAATGGTTTCGTTTGGTCTTATTTTCAGAATGATTTTGGACCTCCTGTTGGTCCAGGTTACACACCAAAGCTAAAAGGTGAAAATAGGGATTACTATGGTGGTATTGTAGGAGGCGCCAAGGGTAGTGGATTCTGGCACTGTGGTTATGCATGGGCTGCTCGGCGTTCTGCTTTAGATAAAATCAGTCTTTTTGATAAAGCTATTCTAGGGTCTGCTGATCATCATATGGCAATGGGTTTGATTGGTCAAGTTCATAGATCAATTCCAAATTGGATAACCAATGGATATCGCGAACATCTTATGAACTGGCAAGAAATTGCGGAGCAAAGATTACGCAGAAACATTGGTTATGTTCCTGGACTGATTGCACATCACTGGCATGGGAATAAAAAAGATAGAAAATATGTAGACAGATGGAAGATACTAATTGACAATCAGTATGATCCTAATGTAGATATTGCACGCGACCCGCAAGGTCTTTATCGCTTGAATGTTCATTGCGGAGCACGATCAATAAAACTGAGGGATCAAATCAGAGCTTACTTCAGATCAAGAAACGAAGATAGTATAGACGTGGAGTAAACATAAGATGAACGACCTTAATAGAAAAATAGTAATCGTTTTATTAATTATCTGTTTTTTTATAATTATTCTGTTAGCATCCATTCGTCCTGGCACTGCTGGTAGTCATAAATTTGGCAACTTTGTCGCTGTATGCCCAGGTCATAAAATTGTTTACAGAGAGCTTCCGCAAAATTCACCTGGAATGTATGCTCCCGGTGTGATCATTTTAGACCCTCATGTATTGCGACAAGAGAAGCTAGTTGTGCAAAAGTTTGTTTTCTTTCATGAGTGCGGCCACGGATTTGTAGGGGAGAGTGAACATGCGGCTGATTGCTTCGCTGCCAAGCATGGTATAAGGAATGGCTGGCTCAAGGAAACAGATATAGAAGCAATTTGTTTATCATTTGTCGGTCCTGCAACATTCACTCATCCTTCTGGTAAGAGTCGTTGTGGGAACATTTATCGTTGTGTGTCGGCAGCTAAAAAGGAAATTGCCAGTGGAAAAACTCCAGACAACAATATCAGTAAGTAGTTTCCTTTTAATGGATGGTATTAGAGAATATTGCCATATGAATGGAATTCATTATATAATCACTGTTGGCCCAGGACATGGTAATACTTGGGACATTACGTTTGAAAATATTACAGATTTAGAGAAAGTTAGAAAATGGTCTGGAATAGAAAAGTAACAGATAAAAAAATAAAACAATACGAAAAACATAAAGCAAAAATGTTAAAGAAGAAAGAGAGACGAAACGAAGAATATGAAGCTCAGAGAAAAGTTACTTAATAATACTACGATTGAAGATACTTCCTTACTAGGCGAAAGTAAATTTTACGAAGAAAGGGATATGGTTTCAACTGAGTATCCCATGATCAACGTTGCGCTGTCGGGAAGTATTACAGGCGGTTTATTTCCTGGAATCACACAACTAGCAGGCCCAAGCAAGCACTTCAAGTCTATGTTCGCGTTGCTGCTGGCATCTGCTTATCTGAAGCAATATCCAGATAGCGCCATGCTATTTTACAATTCAGAATTTGGAACACCGATTTCTTATTTTGATCAGTTTCAGATTCCTGTTGATAGAGTTATTCATACACCTCTTTTAAATATTGAACAACTCAAATTTGATTGTGTTTCACAGTTGGAGAAAATTGATCGTGGTGATAAAGTTGTTATCGTTATTGATTCAATTGGTAGTTTGGCGTCTAAAAAAGAACTTGATGATACGTTGGCTTCTAAGACTGTGGCCGATGTTGGTAATAGGGCTAAAGCTCTTAAGTCGTTTTTCAGGATGGTCACGCCGTATTTTCCGATGAAAGACCTTCCTTGCATCGTCGTCAATCACAGTTATGAAGAAATTGGGATGTTTCCAAAGCAGATCGTTGGCGGCGGTACTGGATCGTATTATAGCTCTGAAAATATTTGGATGATCGGAAGACGACAAGAAAAGGAAGACAAAGCAATCGTTGGTTATCATTTCATCATCAATATTGAGAAGTCTAGATATGTCAAAGAAAAATCTGCAATTCCTATCACTGTCATGCATGATGGAGGTATCAATAAGTGGTCAGGTATGCTAGACTTGGCTATTGAGGCTGGCTATATAGAGAAGGTCGGACATTCGTTGCTCTTGAAGGGAAATGACAAGAAACATAAGAAAGATGATATCATTGACAACGATGAATTTTGGAAGTCGGTTCTAGAGAAAACAGACTTCGCCAATTGGATCAAAAACAAATACTCACTAGAAAGGAATTAAAATAATGTCTGGAACGAATATTAAATCATTGGATAAACAGCAATTTGTTGATTATGAAAAAAATCTTGCGTCTGGGATATTTAAGCACACCAATAAACTAGAGCAGAACCAATTTGTCGCAATAAAGGAAAAGGATTTTGATCCAATGTTGAGAAAGGTGATGGAAGAAAATAAGTCCAGAGTATATCATCAATTTGATGGTAAGTATGAAATGAAGCTTGCTGGAGATGTAAAAGTAAATAACGATCTTCATTTTAATGATCCTAAGACTGGCGAAAGATTGGCTACGATTTTCGCTGATGGTAATTATATTGGTAATTTTGAAAATGTTGTTGAGGTAATTAGTAAAAACGACAAATATACCTTTAATATGTTTGGAGGTATTATGAGAGCGATGAAATCTTATCAACGGCTTGAGGAAAATCATAAGAAACTATGTGTAATCAAAGAGACAATATTGAAAAATCTTCGTGCCAGTGTTTGTGAAAATGAAAATCTCCGTATGGAAAATGAGAAGCTTCGTGCACAACTCAATCAGTTTGATGCCCCTGATAAGAATAAAATGTCAAGTAACGAAGGTGTATTGAGCGCTATTAGGAAAGTTCGTTAAATTGGAATTTGATTTTAAGAAGCATTTAGAACGACAGAGTGAATGGTCAGAAAAAATCTTTGGTCCCGGTGACAGAACAAAAGGGATTGTTGACCATATCCGTAAGGAGTTAATTGAGGTAGAGGCCAAACCAAATGACTTGTCAGAGTGGATGGATATTGTTATACTAGCTCTGGATGGAGCTTGGCGCCAAGGTGCATCCCCTGACGATATTATCAATGCATTGGTAGCCAAGCAAACCAAAAACGAAAACCGTGTGTGGCCTGATTGGCGAACACAACCATTGGATAAAGCGATTGAGCATGTCAAATAGTGAGCAAGAAGGTGTTGGCGAAGCTGCTTTCTTAGCGACTGTCTGTCTAACTCTTGGTATTGCATTTCTTACAGGATGGTATTCAGGCAATCCAATAATCACTATCGGTGTTGGATTGATTACCTTTCCTCTTGCTTTCGTTGTGTTTATGTTTCTTGCAATTGTTATTGAGTGGTTGATAAGAAAGGTGTAGTTGTTGATTGGAAAGTTTGATATTATCACATCTATTATACAATGAAGAGTATGCCAGAAAAGTAATACCTTATCTCAAAGCGGAGTATTTTCATAAGACTTCAGACAAAATCATCTTCAATATTGTTCAGGACTTTATAACGAAATACAATTCGCTTCCTTCAAAGGAAATTTGTTATATAGACCTGACGAATCAGGAAAATCTTTCGGAACAAGATTTCAAAGAGTGTCAAACGACAATTGGTGCTCTTGAGGTTTCTGAGAAGACTGAACTTGATTGGTTGACTACAAAGACAGAAGAATTTTGTAAAGAGAAAGCGTTATACAATGTCATTCGGAAATCAATTACTTATCTTGATGATAAAACTGGAAAGCTCGGGGACAAAGGTGTTCTTACAAAACTTTTTGCCGATGCTCTTGCCGTTTCCTTTGATCCTGCAATCGGTCATGACTTCTTTGATGACTTTGTTTCACGTTGGGAATTGTATCATCTAACCGAAAATAGAATTGCGTTTGATCTAGAATTATTCAATAAAATCACACGCGGAGGTGTAGCAAGAAAAACTCTTAGCATTCTTATGGGGCCTCCTGGTATTGGTAAGTCTATATTTCTTTGTCATTTTGCGGCAGCTAATCTTTCAGCTGGTTACAATGTATTATATATCACGTTGGAAATGGCTCAAGAGCGTATTGCAGAGCGCATAGACGCAAATCTTCTGGACGTGCCTATTGAAGACTTAGAGAAGCTTTCTAAAGAAGAATATACAGCCAAGATTAGGAAAATAAAGCAGAAAACCGATGGTAAACTGATTATAAAGGAATATCCAACGTCTGGTGCAGGGTCTAATCATTTTCGTCATCTCTTGGAAGAATTGAAGATTAAAAAGAACTTTCGGCCTGATATCATTTATGTAGATTATTTGAATATTTGTGCTTCAGCAAGGATGAAGTATGGTAGCAATGTCAATACTTACATGTATATGAAATCTGTGGCCGAAGAGTTGAGAGGAATTGCAGTTGAATATGAAGTTCCAGTGTTTACAGCTACACAAGTTAATAGACAAGGGTTCAGAAACTCTGATCCTGATATGGAGAACACATCCGATAGTATAGGGCTTCCGCAAACAACAGATTTGATGTTCACTTTGATAACGAATGAAGATTTAGAAAAAATGAATCAAATTATGGTGAAGCAATTAAAGAACAGGTATTCTGATCCAAATTATTTTAAGAGATTTGTGGTTGGTGTTGACAAGAAAAAAATGAGACTTTATAATACAGAGCAATCAGCACAGGATGATATCATTGATGAACCAGTAATGGATGGAACTTCTTTTGGTCAAAAAATGGGATGGGAAGAAATGGACAAGACTCTTTTTGAGGACGTAAAATGAAGTATGAAGTGACAAAAATAGGTAAGAAAAAAGTTTGTATTATTGAAACAAAAACTAATCAGGTGATTCGTGTTTATAAAAACAACAATAAAAATATGGCTTATCAACTTTGCCAACACCTCAATACATCAGGTGGGTTTCAGGGAGAAACACCAGCATATTTCTTGAAAAAAGAAGAGCAATCGTCCTTGACAGCATCCTAGCTTCTAGGCTAGTGTCCAATCGTTCCCTCTGAGAGCGGGAACAGACTCCACGGCGCGGCAGAGAGGAACGGGAATTGCTTCCCCCCCAATTTCCCTATTCCCGTTCCTCTTTCTCTCTAAAACCTTCGGGAGACGTGATATGCGAGTGATGAGGTTCATGGATGAGACAGGTGATCGGGCAATAACTCTAGACGATCCGAAGTCTTTTCAAGAAGCAAAAGACCGATTCAATGATTTGGTCCTTTTGAAGCAAACACATCGGGCAATGGATACCAAAGGTAAAGGCCCAATTAACAAATTTGAAGATGCAGGTGAGGAAACGTTAGTGTTTCCGCATCTAGTCGGCGGTTAGCGTTCCACGAGGGCGTTGGACGCGAGGGCTGTATGGTTCTTCTTTCTTGTGGAGGGCCATACAGCCATTTTTTTGTCAAAAACTACGTTTTTGGAGGAGAACAAAACCATGCCAAGGTTTGATATCCCGTTGAACTGTGCTGTTCCTGGAACAGAAGGAAACATTATGATTATTGTCGCACGCTTACAAAAGGTGTTGCGACGTCATAAAATACCTGAGTCCTTCATACATGATGCGACTTCCAAAATCTTTGCTGTAGATAGTTACACAGCACAACTTGGTATTATCGCTAAGATTGTGCACTTCAATGGCGGTCAGTTTGATGGGCTTAAATGAAGAATAAATAGAGTTGTAAGTAGAGGGAAGCTCAATTTTGCCCGCCTTTATGGTGGGTTTTTTTATTTTAAGAAGGATTTTAGAAAATGCATGAATATGAACCCCTTTTCCACTTTAAAGAAGAAGAAATTGACGGAATAGCGCCTTGGTGTTGGCAAATATCCGATGATGGAGCTTGGACAGGCCCAAAAGAAAATTGGCTCAATGGGCATAAAAATAATATCACTAAACATGTTAAAAAGTTTGATTGTGTAGTCCAAGCTGGCGGTAACCATGGTATGTATCCAAGGTTATTATCTGATATGTTTAAGATCGTTTATACGTTTGAACCAGACCCTTGGAATTACTTTGCTCTTGTCAATAACTGTCAAAAAGACAACATTATCAAGATGCAAGCTGCTTTAGGTGATACAAATAAAATGGTAGCTGTGCAGCGAGCATGTATGTCTAATACAGGCATGCATACAGTAATTGATATGGATAACGCGAATATTCCCATGCTTACGCTTGATTCATTAGATTTGAAACAATTAGATTTTCTTTGGCTAGATGTTGAAGGCTATGAGGAAAAAATCTTTAGAGGAGCTACTAAACTTCTTGAAAAACATCATCCTGTTATTTTTTCCGAAGCTGGTCATAGTGAAATTGATAATTTTCTTTCTCAATTTGGCTATAAAAGAGCCGGCAATTCGGAAATGGACACAATATACGCTATATCCTAAATAAGATAATAATTTCAAGGAAAAAAGTATGCAAAAAAAGGCAAAAAAAAGGCGACAAAGACAGGTGGCAAATTATATCAACTTAGAACCTACGATTGACGATACTGATCCAACCAAGGCCCAATCTGGCGCTGCAAGAACTCTTCTAAGACGAATAGCTGAAAGTCCTCTTCTTTATGAAGTTGCAGGAATGCGTTATGGTGACTTTCCGTTGTTTCATGGCCATGTTAACAATATGCATCAGAGAATGAAAACTGAAGTTGCACACGATGGTAATTCTGAAATTCCAACTCCAGAACTTAGAAAGCATATCAGAAGGGCTGAAAGGGAAATGCAGTCCATGGGTTGGAACAATAATATGGTTACACAAAATGGTGGTCCTCATCTAAATGCAGCTATGCATGCTTATGTCGGTCATTATGCTCCTCTTTTTGCTGCTAAACGCGCATCTCAAATGAGACAAGAAAGTCTTGAGGAAGCCAAGAATTATACAATCAATTCAAGAACCCCTGCTAGAACTCTTGGGCAGCTGGTCCGTAGAAAAGACAATGTTGGCGCCCAGGCGCGCGCTGAGCGTGCTAGATGTGCAAAAGCAACTCCTACAGCTGCGCGTGATATCATTCATCGGCATGTAATGGGAGGGAAAAAACGCCCCAAAATACATGAATTTGAAGCCGCCGCCAATGCTCTATCAAAAAATCCTGGTTCTCTAGCCAGAACCCTTCAAAGAGCGGCTAAAGAGCGAAAGAAATGGGATAATATCAAACAATTCCATGCAAAAGTAAGACGCCAAGAGAAACAAGCTGTTGCTAAAAAACATAAGGCCGAGATTGATGCTATTCGCGCTCAAGTTAAAGCTCATACAGCCAAACCAAAGAAACCAAAGGCAAAAGGGACTACTAAGGCTGCAAAGACACTTGTTCCAAAAGCAACAAAGATACCAAAAACAAAATTGTCTCCTAAGGAAAAACAGTTTATTGCCAGGGCTCTTACTAAAGCTCCAGAGTCAACTACATTTCATCCTGTAGAAGTTAAACCACAGGAAAGGGCTATTCTAAAAGGAGCTAAGAAACGTTTAGCTGGAGCTAATATCAAATCAACACCTTCTCCAGGAACTTTGATTCCTAAGCAAAGTACAGGAAGAGAGGCACAAAAACGCCCACCTCCTTTACCTAAAATAAATGTTCCATCTACACGGGAACCGCTACCAGAGCCAAAAATAATCCAGCAAAAAGCTGAGATTGTTAGGGATGCTTATGGAAAGGAGCATGATGGTAGAAAATATTATCTTTCTAGAGGTGGACATATAAACATGTGGGATGATTTACATAAAGATTTTGATCGTGGTATGGTTCCACCTGATGAAGAGTTACCTCACCATGAACATTATAAAAATGATATTCGTGCTAGGATTCCAAGCAAAATGGAATTGTTTCTTAATAGAAAGAAACGGGAAAATCCAAGAAATCTACGATAATGTCAGTATCTAAAACAATCACTAAAACAGTCAGAGAAAAGCAGCTAGAGGAATCTAATGCCCTTCTTGGTTTGATTGGCGGTGGTTTGGTGTTGGGTGCACAAGCCATTTATAATAAATGGAAGAACTCTAAATCTTTTCGTGATCCGCACGGTGATTATGCTTATCATGGGCCATCCAAGACCTATTATGGTAAGAGTTTCAAACCAGCTAATGAGAAAGCCTTTTTCAAACATCTAACACATGAACGTATGATGGACCCTGTAAAGGCCCAAGATATGATCACTCGTCTCAAAGCACCTCATGAAAATAACGAGCATATTCAAAAACATATGAAACTGGCTAATTTATACAGAGATGCGGCTGAAAAATCAGTAGCTAAAAAACGTGCTGTTAAAGATGCCCAAGCGGTTATGGATAGAGAAGAAGGAACAAAAGCTAAGATTTCTATGCATGTTCATACCGCAAGAAAAACACGCAAGGCGGCAAGAGCGTTGACGCATATGAATGTTAAAAATCCAAAAACAGGCAAGGTATCTTCTAAACAAGTTCGCCGTGATAAAGTTATGAAGAATATGCCAAAAGACGAAGTATCAGCAATAATGGCGAAAAGAAAAGAAAAAGCTAAAGCTTATAGAAAGGCAGCAGAGTTTCATATGAAAAAAGCAAGACGATTGAAACAAGGATTAGATAAAACTTGGGAAGAAGATTTCGCTCCAATGGTAAGAGATATGCTTTTGGAAGGCTTTAGCCAAGATGAAATTATAAGTATATTTGATGACGGTTTAGACCTAAACGAGGAAGAATTACTAATGGTAAAGACAGAAATAGACAAAGAAGATAAGAAGGACAAAGAAGAGCCTAAAGAGCCTGATACGTCCGTATATCATGTGCCGTCAGACACAAGAATGACTGATACAACTTCTCTCATGACAGAGGATTATATCTATTCCGTTGTAGATGATTTGGCCAAGGTGTTCATGGAAGAAGAGATTGTTTCCATTCTTGCTGGCGACTTTGATGATTATCATTTGCGTCTTCATAAATGGGGTAAATCTGGTAACCTTCGTGTTCAACGCCTCCAAAACGCCAAGAATGCGATTGCAGAAGGTTATTTGGATGGTTATGCGGAATGGTTAGAAGAGCAACTATTACCAGGAAAAGGCGTTGGTTCTGTCCCTGATCCAAGATTGAATAAATCAAAGTCACCGATTGCTAAAAATCGGTCACTTGTTCCACAATCACGAGCACTATATTGGTCCACACCAGCATCGCAACCAGCGGCTAAGAAAGCTGCGGGTCCAGGTCTGTTTCGCGGTGTAAAGAATCAATATAATAGCATAAGAAACAATGTTCGCAGTTTCTTAGGTGGAAGAAAACAACTCCAAAAGAAATTGGGTGCTCAAGCTTATAGAAAAGGGCAAGATGCGGAAAGTAATTTACATCAAGCAAAAGCTATTGATTCTACTTTAGCAAGTCATGCACGGAATGTTCCACAACACGGTGATGCTACTCAAAAAGTTGGTATGGCTGCACTTAATGCTATTAAAGCTGGTGGTAATAAAAAATCTATTGGTAAAAGTGTAGCAGCTGCACATGCAGATCATGAAACAAATGTAAGGGTACAAACAGGTGTTCATGCTGGTGTTGCGAGTGCTTTATCTCGTGAAAGAGATTCAGCATTCTCAAAAGCAAAACAAAATGTAGCTGCATCATCTAGATATGGTAAGTTGGCTAGGGATAAAAACGCCCGGTTGCCTTGGAAAAATGCATTTCGTGGAGAAGATATTGAAAAACAAGCTAATGATGATTTTCTTCATTTACTTGAAAATGGTTTCACCTATGATGAAGCTGTCCAGCTAATTGAGCAGCAATATGAGGATGAATTTATAAAAAAAAAGCAGAGCTAAACGAGGGTGAGTTTGGCCGCCGCGCCTTACACACTTTAGCTCATTGGTTGCGGTTAGATCGTAACGTTGAACCTGAATGGAATCATGATGAAATTATCAGTCATCATGAACAAATCATTCGCGGTATGCCTAGAGGAAGCCATAGATTAGCTGGGAGGCTTCGTAGCGCGATTGATAATCCTGCTGTTCAAGAGCATGGACGTGGCCGCATTCCAGAGCTTCAAAGACGACATTTTCAAGTCGCTGCTGATCATATTTCTCACATAGAAGACCCTCAAACGCGCGAGCGTGTAGCAGGTAATTGGAAGAGTCTTTTCAATCGCACCAACGGCCGTTTCAATCACAGACGGTTTGATGCTTGGGCGCGAACTGGAGAGTATAACCAAGAACAACCCGGATTTGGGGCACGTCATGATGGTTCTTTCCGAAGAGCTTATAGAGACCCCGGTCAAACGAGACCTCCGAGA
>Ga0137452_1000226_pt1 | contig 16622 bp, 14 predicted proteins | sample EasRivERMGT513_2_FD_102312 | JGI IMG/M metagenome (GOLD analysis project Ga0137452, IMG submission 102312) | Soil microbial communities from meander-bound floodplain in the East River, Colorado, USA - East River MetaG ERMGT513_2 | ecosystem: Environmental > Terrestrial > Soil > Floodplain ...
CTCTCCATCTGATCGATGCGGTCGACGGCGACATCGCCAGCGTCACAGCGGACGGGGCCTACGACTCCATCGCCATCTACGATGCCGCTGGTGCGCGTGGCGCGACCGTCGTGGTGCCTCCGACCAACACGTTCACGGGTGTTTCGGCGCCGCCCGCGGTCGACTGCTCGCGATCGCACGATCATGAAGGTGAGGGCGATCGGACGGCGTCGGTGGAAAAAGGCGTCTGGCTACCATCGGCAGGCGCGCGTGGAGAACGTATTCTTCCGGTACAAGTCGATCATCGGGGACGGCCTTCGAGCGCGCAGTCCGGCAGGGCAGAGGACTGAGGCCGTCCTGGCATGCAACAGCCTCAACCAGATGACTCAGCGCGGCAGGCCTGCGTCGTACGCCGTCGGGCGATGAGGGGCCTGTGGGTTGGGATCGTTGCGGGCTGGCTCCGATTCATGCACCAACGCCAGTCAGTGCTGACACCGGGGGCACAGCGATCTCGCAGCGCGCCGATTGACTTTGCGTCAATCGGTCACCCGACTACCAAAACTCAATATGTGGTGACCCATGGGCGGCAGTCCGTGGCTGGGCTGCTCATCCGAATTGCGACGATCGTGCGGGATTGCCGCCCTTGCGTGGCTCGCCCTGATATTGCTGAGTCACACTTGACGGCATTCGAATTGCCCCCCTGATGCCCGTGCAACAGCTCGCTCTGATATTTCTCGTATTTCTCGCGACGACCATCGGCAGCGTCTTGCCCGTAATTCAGCCTTCGCCATCGTCGGCGATTCAGGCGGCTTCATTTAGCCGGCAACCGCTCCCTGGGGATCAGGAGAGCACGACAGCTTCTCGTTCTCGCAGGACACTCACAGGGGATGCCCGTCTCGCGTTCATCCGCAAAGCTCAAGTCTGGAAGCCCACCGATATTTCAAGCGTGGACCTCCGTGCGGGACCTGGCGGAGCCGGCGCGTTTCAGCCGAACGAGATGGTGATGTGCGACTACACCGACGTGCGGAGGTACGGCTCGACGCGAAAATTCCATTGCAGGCTCCAGGACGGCAACATCGTGAAGGTCAGATATGGAGCGCACAACGGTGAAGTGGAGGGCTCGGTGCTTGCCACGCGCTTGCTGTGGGCGCTCGGCTTCGCCGCTGACAGAGTTTACCCCGTACGCGTGATGTGTCGAGGATGTTCGTCGGATCCGTGGACGAACCGCGGAAGTCTAGGCAAGGTACACGAATTCGATCCGGCCGTCATCGAGCGGAAGCCGTTCGGCCATGAAATGTGGGACGACGCCGACAATGAGTCAGGATGGTCGTGGTCTGAGCTCAATTTAGTCGATCCGGGGCAAGGCGGCGCGCCTCAGGCGCACCGAGACGCCTTGAAGCTGATCGCGGTGTTCATGCAGCACACTGACACGAAGTCGCAGCAGCAGCGCCTGCTGTGTTTGTCGGACGCGCTCAGCGGGGCTGAGGAGTGCCAGGCGCCGTTTCTACTCCTACACGATGTTGGGCTGACGTTCGGGCACGCGAACAGGTTTAATCAAAGTAGTGCCGGGAGCGTGAACCTTGCAGCGTGGACGAAGACGCCCGTCTGGAGAGACGCTGTCGCGTGCATCGGACATTTGAGCAAATCGCACACGGGAACCTTGGGCGATCCGTACATCAGCGAAGCCGGCCGAAAATTTCTCGCCGATCTCCTCGTTCAACTGAGCGATCGGCAGCTGCGGGATCTGTTCGAGGTGGCGCGTGTCGATCGCCGGGCTGACTCGCGCGGCCACCTGTCAGCAACGCCCGTCGACGACTGGGTGGCAGTCTTCAACCACAAACGAGATGAAATCGTCACGAACCGCTGCGCTCGGTGATTCGAGGCCTGTTATCGGTGTCTTGTCACGTGATGCAACGTTGTCCATTGAAGTTGTTCACTTCTTGGGCATTTTCACGCGCTCGAGACGACTCTTCATCTGCGGGTTCTCGGTTCGATTCCGAGGCCGCTCACCATTTTCACTGCCGTTCCAGATTGCTCGCTGCACGCTCCCATACGCGTCGAGCTGTCGATCCGCCGCCGCGTCATGTTCGATCCATCCCGTCGATGCAGCGTCGAGTTCATCTAGCCTTCGCATGAGGCTCCAGACAAGTTCCTGCACCTCGCGGACGTAATGCGCACATTGCCTCCACGTCAGTGGCATGGAAGCATTCTGCCGCGTGACAAGCCAAGTCCTATTTCGCGTTGACAAGAAGAAGAACTGCACCTTGACGGGGACTTCAGCTGGGCATATGATCCCGTCCGTTTTACTGCGCGTAGGATCTCGCCCGCTTTACTGCCCCTAGGATTTCGTCCGGTTTATACGTGCGCCCAGCAGCCCTATTCCCGGTCTTTACTTGTTCCCGGTCTTTACTTGAATCGGCGAGGGCCGGGGTGTCGGGCTGTTCCTCCTTTGCGGGTGCCATCCGGATTCTCTGAACTCGCCCTGCGCCTCGAGGACGTGTGACAGATGCACTTCTCACTGCTGAGCGGCCGTCGACATATTGACGCAGCGACACCCGCTGAAGTCGCGGCCGCTCCGTTCGTCGCGTCTCATGTCCACACCCTGAACTGGAGGGAAAATATGATGCGTCGTCACATCGCGCACGGCGTGGCCTTCATCTCCCTGGTTTGTTGCTTCCTGCCTGCGGCCGCCTCGGCCCAGAGCCAAATCACCGGTATTGTGACGGATGCCAGCGGGGCGGTGCTGCCCGGGGTCACGGTGGAGGCCAGCAGCCCGGCGCTCATCGAGAAGATGCGCACCGCGGTCACGGACGCGGAAGGACGATATGCGATCCCGGCCCTGCGTCCTGGTACCTATAAGGTGACCTTCAGCTTGCCAGGGTTTTCTCCCTTCGTTCGTGACGGCATGGCCTTGGTGTCCGATTTCACGGCCACCGTCAATGCGGAACTGAGGGTCGGAGGCCTCGAGGAAACCGTGACCGTTTCCGGTGAGTCGCCGACCGTTGACGTGCAGAGTACGCAGCGGACCACCGTGCTGGATCGAGAGCTGCTCGATGCGGTGCCGACGGGCCGAACGTTCTTCGCCGCGGTCGCTCTCGTCCCGGGCGTCACGGTCAGCGAACCGAACGTCGGAGGCGCAAAAACCTCGATCAACCAACGGTTGTACGTACACGGGGGCCAGCCAAAGGACACGACCACCGACCTCGACGGGATGAGGGTCATTACGATGTCAGATGGCGGAGGCGACCAGGCGGATCACAACGAGGCGATGACCGCGGAAATGACGGTGCAGACCAGCGGCCTGAGCGCCGAGGTCGCGCGTGGCGGTGCGCACATCAATTTCATCCCGAAGGAAGGGGGCAACACCTTCAGCAGCACGAACTACTTCGGGTACTCAACGGGCGGGTGGCAGAGCAACAACCTGGGGGACCTGCTCAGCCGTGGCCTGAGTCGGCCGGACGCGACAGACTACATCTACTTTGCGAACGTCGCGGGAGGGGGGCCGATCAAACGCAACGCGCTCTGGTTCTACGCGTCGTATCAAGACAACGCCAACCAGAATATCGTCGCCAATTCCTTTTATCGGGACGGGACGCCCGGCACTTTCGACCAGAGACTCACGAATCGCTCGGTCCGGCTCACGTGGCAGGTCAGCCCGAAGAACAAGATTAGCGGCTTGGTGGACGATAACGACAAGATGATAGACCACGAAGGAATCTCCGGCTACACAGCCGGTGAGGCCGAGAATGGCCGGGTTCCGAGACGGAAGCGCATCCTCGCCATCAAGTGGACCTCGACGGTGAGCAACAAGCTCCTGTTCGAGGCCGGAGCCCTCGAGCACGCGTACGATGCGGAGCGAAAATACCAGCCGGGAATCTTGAAGGTTCGCGGCACGCCTGAGTGGTACGCCAGCGCAGCGCGGAACGACATCACCCTTGGCACGTGGACCACGTCGCACCGCAGACCAATGCTCGATACGTACAATCATCATCGTTTTGTCACCTCGTCCGTGACGTACGTCGCGGGCCCGCACACGTTCAAAGCGGGCGGGCAATGGGGGTTCGGGGAACTAGGTCAGAACTATCCCACCATCAACGCCGATCTCAACCAACGCTATCGAAACGGTGTCCCGGACTCGGTGCAGGTCTTCAACACGCCGACGTTCAACGTCAACCGGCTGAATGCCGACCTCGGGTTCTACGTGCAGGACGCGTGGCATGTCACCGATCGTCTGACGCTGAGCCCGGGTCTGCGGTTCGAGTATCTCAACGCCCAAATGGTGGCAGGGTCCTCCCCGGCGGGCCGCTTTGTGCCGGCCCGGGATTTCCCCGCCATATCCAACCTGCCCAACTGGTTCAATCTGGCGCCGAGATTTGGCGTGGCCTACGACCTGACCGGCGACGCAAAAACCGCGCTGAAAGGCACGGTGAACAAATACAACAGGAGTTTCCTGGTGGACCTGGCGGGTCAGTACAATCCACTGAACCAAGTAACTGACACCCGCAACTGGCGCGACTGTGATTACATCCCGGGCACGTCCACCTGCTCGGGCCTGGCGTTGCGGACCAACGGCGACGACATCGCCCAGGACAACGAGATCGGGCCGAGCAACAACAAACTCTTCGGCGCGGCGCCGAACCGGCATTTCGACCCGGACAGCAAGCGACCGTACGACATCGAGTACACCCTCGGCGTCGAGCGCGAGGTGGCGCGTGGCCTGTCGGTAGGCATCACGTGGATTCGGAAGGACTCGTACGACCTCCAGCAGACGATCAACCGGGCGGTCAACGAGTCCGACTACACCTCGTTTCAAGTGCCCAATCCGCTGCTGAACGGCGAGATGCTCACCATCTACAACCTCAACCCGAACAAGCAGGGGCAGGTCGATTTACTCGACACCACGGCCGATGGTTCGAAAGCGGGCCTCCACTTCAACGGCTTCGACGTGAACTTCAGCGCACGACTGCCCGGGGGTGGCAATTTGTTCGGAGGGTGGGCCGCCGCGAAATTGGTCCATGTCAACTGTCAATACGTGCTTTTTACCGACATAGACCTGTATTACCCGTGGCTGACTATCGCGTCCGATCCGAACGCACGACGTAACTGCGACCAAACTCAGCTCGACATTCCCTACCGGCACGGTTTCAAGCTCGCCGGCAACTACCCACTCCCGCTGGGCCTGATGGTCGGGATGTCGGCGGTCAGCCTCCCCGGTTCACTGATAGGCTCCGCCATAGCGGATCAATCGCTGTCGACGAACTGGAACGTTCCGGCTAACCTGTTTCCGGGCGGCCGGACTCAAACGGTCAACGTGCGACTGGACGAACCGGGGAGCCAGTGGTTGGAGCGCTGGAATCAGTTGGACCTCAATCTTCGAAGGGTGTTCAGAGTGGGAAGGACGCAGTTTGAGCCGGGCGTGGACGTGTACAACGTCTTCAACACCAACCCCGTGCTCACGGAGAATCAGCAATTCGGGTCATCGCTGGGAACGCCGATGAGGGTCCTCCAGGGACGTCTGATGCGGCTCACGACCCAAATCAGATTCTGATATGGAACGACCGGTGTCAAGAAGCCGGTCGTTCTAAATCCTTCGTTCGGTTCTCATGAAGGCCCGCTCTCGCAAGAGGGCGGGCCTTCTTGTTGTTGACCAGGCAATGGTCGACGACGCTGCGTACGGGCTCATGCTCTGGGATGGCGAGAGCAAGGGGACATTGAACAGCGTGATCAACATGGTGCGCCAGGACAAACCCGTCGTCGTCTACCTCGCCCCCAACATCGTCGATCCCGACAAGACCACGTTCGGCATCTTCAACTGTGAACAGCTGTTCCGGGATGTGTGGGACGGCTACTTCGCAGATGCGATGGATGAGAAATGGATCGCCGCGCGCGTCGAACAGGCCGTCGAGTCGGCAAAGGCAAAGCGCCCACGGTCCGAGTCCGAGCGAACTGGTCTCCGCGTCTACATGCGTAACTACATCCTCGATCATACAGCGCGGTTCGAAGAATCGCGTCGGCACTTCTTCATGATCGACCTCTATCCGGAGAACGCCGCGCGGTTCAACCTGGTGGCGACGCCCGCGACTGCGCTGGCGCCAGTCAACGGCGCATAACACTCGCACGCCGCGCTCACCGTCCGCCCGCGATCTGCCGGGACGTACATCTAGGACTTCGTGCAGAATCCGGCTCGCATTGTCGTGCAGTGTCGATTCATGAGGCGCCCTGACACCAGCCGGGCAATGTCGTTCGCACCGAGGATCTCCAGATAATGGACCTAGGCTGTGGAAGTTCGATAGTGCGATTGCCCACGCTGGAAGTCGTTGATTTAGCAGGTTGCTGATTCGAATCTAGCCTGAGGAGCCACCTCAGAAAGCCCGGTCAACAGCCGGAGGCGGTCGCGCGATCACGGCGAACCCGGTCTCAGACAAGCCGACGAGGCCCCTCAAGGCCGTTCGCCTGATTTCGCAGCCTTCTCCGAGGACCCATCGTCACAGTCAATCAACTGCGCCCTGAAAATCGAACCACACGTAAAACACACGCGGCCTTTCGGCCGGTGTGTTTCGATCAAGGTTTATCGAGGAAAGAGGTTGGTTGCGGGGGCACGCAACCGTCGATACCGACTGACTTCCCCATACCGACTGCGCTCTACGTGGTGGCCGCATGAGAGGCGTCGGCCCGCGTCGGAGCCTCGTATCCGGCGCAATGCCCGATCGCCCGTGCGTGGCACCGGCCGGCATCTCCTGCTCGCCATCCTGCACGCCGGCCTCCCGCGCTCGATCTCGCCGACAAACCCATAAAAACAAAACGGCCGACCCTGTTCACGAGTCGGCCGTTACTTTCATCGCGGCTGCGGGGATGCCTCCCGAGCCGCACGAGCGAGAGGCCGTCATTGTAACGCGACCGGCCCGACTCGGTCACCGCGCCGATCGGATGGCGCCATACGAAGTGATCCGGCAACGCAGGACCGCGCGCACGTTGCGCGGGGACTGGAGCGAGCGAGACGCGCAGCTCCGGCAGGCTGAGGGCACCAGCTTGTCTTATACCGTCACTGACCGGACGCGCGACGCCGCGTCCCAGCCTACTCGGGCTGTCCACGGTCGGCCACGGTTAGAAACGCGGGTCGAGGAATCGCATAGAGGGGAACGCGCCGCCGACAGATCGGCGGTGCCTGGTGCGTGCTAGCGAGCGGGACTCAGGTCGTCTCGCGGCTCACCGCACGCGCCTGATCGGTCGCCGACTGACCGCCCCGACTCACGGGACTTCGGTCCCACTGCCCGGCCCCGCGAGGGGCTGCTGATGACGGCGATCCCGCATCGGCGCGAGACGACTTGGCGGAAAACTGGACGGCCTTACCTCGGCGCGGCAACATCGCAATACGGCAGCAGCCCGCGGGCCAGCGATCCTGGAGCGGCTCGACTGATGCGACCCAGCGCGAGCCGAATGAGCGCCGCCGCCACACACGGACATGCGGAGCTACTCGAGGCCTTTGTTGGGCGAGATTGCCGGGAACCCGCGGTTGACACCTGGCTCTCCCTCTATCATCGCGTCGGAGCCGTTCTCCAGATTCCTGACGTGGAGCTCACTGCCGCTCATGCTGCCCCCGAAATGCGCGAGCGTCCCCCCGTCCTGCGACACTGTCAGGTGGCTGACGATGCCGGCGCCGCGGGTCAGGCGACGGAGCGGACCATGGGCCTTGCCGGTGGCGGCGTCGATCGCGACCGACCAGAGGTTGACGTCGGCGTGAGTGCCGACGAAACTCAGACGCCCTCGGGTCGCTGACACCGGACCGTCACGTCGGCGCCTCTGCTGCGCAGGTGACGATGGACACAAGCGCGTCTTCGTAGGGTATCTCGTCGGGACTGTGGTAGACACGCAAGGGCGCATACGGCCTCCCCTCTTCCACTGCGTGCTCGCGCAGGCGGCCGCGCAACGGATTCTGCGGGTTCGCGGTGACGCTGTAGTAAGGGGAAAGGGCTGAGCAGGGACTGAGAAGGGGCGTTATGCTAACCGCGAGACGGCCCTAATGTTTCCTATCGTTTTGGAATGAATCGATTCGCCTCGCAATGGCCGTGCGCGCTGCTCGCCGCCGCGCTCCTGCTCGCCTCCGGATGTTCGGCCGGCGCGCCCGGACTGCCGTCGCAGACAGCCGACACCGCTCCCTTCCATCTCATTGAAGCCAGCATCAGCGACATTCACGCAGCCTATCGATCGAAGCAGCTCACGACGCGCAGGCTCGTCGAGATGTATCTCGCCAGAATCGACGCGTACGACAAGAAGGGGCCGAGCATCAACGCAATCATCACGATCAATCCCAGGGCGCTCGAAGAAGCCGATCGCCTCGACAAGGCGTTCGCGTCGTCGGGTCCTGTCGGGCCACTCCACGGTATTCCGATCCTGCTCAAGGACCAGGTCGATGCCGAGGGGATGCCGACGACGCTCGGGTCGGTGCTGTTCAAGGACTACCGGCCGGCCGGCGATGCGTTTGTGACGAAGAAGCTGAAGGACGCGGGTGCGATCGTTCTCGGCAAGACGACCCTTGGCGAGCTTGGAGGCGGCGACACGCACGGGTCGCTCTTCGGGTCGACGCGCAATCCGTACGCGCTCGATAGGACGGTCGGCGGATCGTCCGGCGGATCCGGCGCGAGCGTAGCGGCGAACTTCGCCGCGGCGGCGATTGGCCAGGAGGCGAACGCCTCGATCCGCCGACCCTCCGGCTGGAACTCCATCGTCGGTATGAGGCCGACCGAAGGGCTCGTCAGCCGTTCGGGTGTCTACGACGGATGGCCGCAGGTCTTCGGCTCGCTCGGACCGATGGCGCGCAGCGTCGCCGATGCCGCAGCGATTCTCGACGCGATCGTCGGGTACGACGCCGAGGATCCCGTCACAGCGCTGGGCACCAGCCACATTCCGAAGACCTACACGGCGATGCTCGACAGAGATGGATTGAAGGGCGCGCGCATCGGGATTTTGCGCGAGTCGATCGGTCTGCAAGCGGAGCCGACGTCAGAGGACTTTGCCAAAGTCACCGCGTCCTTCGACCGCGCCGTCGGCGAACTGAAGGGCCTCGGCGCGACGCTCGTCGATCCCCTCGTGATTCCCGGACTGAAGGAGGCGCTTCCCAAGCGGGCGAGCGGCCCGTCGGAGGTCGAGGAATCGTGGACGCTGTTCTTCGCGAGAGGGTCGAATGCGCCGTTCAAGTCGCGCGCGGACATGCTCCGCTCACCGGAGTTCGCGAAGGTCGGCCAGATCGCAAAGAACCGGCTTCAGGCGCCGCTCGATGCGCAGCGGCATTACGACTACCTGAAAGCGCGGGACGCGCTCATGGTTTCGGTCATGAAAGTGATGGCCGACAATCGGCTCGATGCGATCGTGCACAAGACCGTCGAGCACCAGCCCACGCTCATCAAGGACGGCGTGAACCCGCCCTTCGTGAGCCAGAAGGGCGTGCCGAACCTCAACACGTTCCTTGTGTACGTACCGGTTATCACCGTTCCCGCCGGATTTACCAGCGACAACCTGCCCGTCGGCATCACGTTCATGGGAAGGCCGTACGAAGATGGAACCATGATCAAGCTGGCGTACGCGTACGAGCAGGGGACGCATCATCGCCGCGCGCCGGAGACAACGCCGAAGCTCGCGAACGAGCCATAGGGCCGATCTCGCACCGCGGGTCGGCCCCTACAAGTTGGACACGGTCTACGGACGGTGCGTCGATGGCGCGGGCCTGGCGAACCTCGACACGTCGACGCGGGCGGCGCATCGACATGAACTGACGGAGTTCGGCCGACAACTACCAGTGTCCGTGAAAGTCCTAAGCCTGAGCGTAGCCGTCCTGCTGATGTTGCCTTCGTTCGCTTGGTCACAAGACGAGAGCGACCTGCTGCGCGGGTTACCGAGTTGCTCCACGCGCAAAGCGACGGCGACGATGGCGCGCTCGAGCGGCTGATCCGCTCGTCGAGGACTAGTTACGACGGGTGACAGCGGCGGCTTTCTCCAGCTCGTCTCGCACCGCGTGGCCCGCCAAGACAGCCTCCTCCGTCTCAAACGCGCCGCCACACCGGCGGCAGGGGCCGCCACAGAGTTGGCAGCGCTGGCGATACATCATGAGTATTGCGGCGTCGCTTCGGACAGCCGGATCGCTGAGCACTTCGACTGCGTGCTGCAACTCGTGCCCGATCGATTCCATGAGGTCGCGATCCGCGTTGCGCGGGTCCACCAGGATCCGAAGCTGTCGGCTTGGGCCGGCGATCGTGACCGTGAGCAACAGGCAGGCCCACAGCCGGCCCTTGTCGCATTGCCCTTCGGCGATATACACAAGTCCGTCCGTGGCGGCAATCTGAGCAACCAGCCTCCGGAAGGTTGCGGACCGTGCGGCGGCATCCGCGAGGATTGTTTTTACCCGTGAACTGAATGCGCGCACACGCGCGTCCGGATTGATCAGCGGCTGCTCCTCAGTGTGCTCTGTCTCCCGCGATTCCCTGGCCGCTGCGCCAAGCGCCCACCCGAACGCCATCGTGACGACGATGATGGAGGCCGTCGTCCTGGACGCCGTTCTGATCATCGCGTTCCCTCCAGCGGGCGACCATCGGGCCGCCGGTACCCTGGAATGCGGGAACGCGGTTCTGTAGGGTTAACAGGTCACGACTATTAGCGGCTCGCCTGGCATTTGACCGTTTAAGGCGAGAGCCGCGGCGTAGAATCTGCGCAGTCCACACACTGGAGGGCGCTTTGGAGATCAAGCGCAAGCCGCCCGGCGAGGTCACTGAGCTGCTGCGGGCCTGGAGCAATGGGGAACCCGGCGCGCTCGAACGGCTCATGCCGCTGATGGAGGCGGAGCTTCGACGTCTGGCCCGCTTGTACATGGCACGCGAGCGCAACGGACACACACTGCAGCCCACGGCGCTGCTGAACGAGGCGTTTCTGCGACTGATCGATGCGCAGGGGATTAGCTGGCAGAATCGTGCGCATTTCCTGGCGATCTCGGCCAATTTGATGCGGCGGGTGCTGGTCGATCACGCCCGGTCGCGAGGTTACAAGAAACGCGGTGGCGCCGCGCAGCGGGTCACCCTGAATGAAGGACTGGTCGCGTTGCCGGAACGGACGTTGGACCTTTTGGCGCTGGATCGCGCATTAGAAGCATTGGCGGCAGCGGACGAGCGGGAAGCTCGCGTGGTCGAACTCCGGTTCTTCGGCGGCCTGACAGTGGAGGAGACGGCGGAGGTCCTCCATGTGTCCCCCGAGACGGTCAAGCGGGACTGGCGACTCGCGAAGCTCTGGCTGCTGCGCGACCTCAAAGGGCAAAAGCAGAACAAGCAGTGATGGATCCCGACCTTCGACGGCGTGTCGAGGAAGTATGCGACCTAGCGCTGAACCGTGATCCCGCCGAGCGGGCGGCACTCCTCGCGGCAGAGTGCGCCAACAACAAGGAGCTGCGTCAGGCGGTGGAGGAGCTCCTCGAGCACACGCCGGCCGCGAAGGCGTTCCTGGCCCATCGTGCCGATCGTCCGAGTTCAGGATCGAACGCACCTGACGATGCAGTGAGTGCGAGCTTGTGCGAGGGTGCGCGCCTTGGGCGCTACGAAATTGAGTCTTTCATCGGCGCGGGAGGCATGGGCGAGGTATACCGGGCGCACGATCCGGCGCTCGATCGCGCAGTAGCCATCAAGGTATTGCGTTCGCCATTCTCGGCCGATCCTGCGTTTCGCGCGCGCCTCAGCCGTGAAGCGAAGGCGATCTCACGTCTGAGCCACCCGGGCATCTGTAAGCTCTACGACATCGGTCATCAGGGCGGGATCGACTACCTAGTCATGGAGTACTTGAACGGCGAAACGCTCGCCGAGCGTCTGAGGCGGAGCCCGCATGGTTTGCCGCTATGTGAGGCGCTCGACCACGCCAGAGCGATCGCCACTGCTCTTCATGAGGCCCATCGCAATGGCATCGCACACCGCGACGTAAAGCCCGCCAACATCTTCCTGCGGCGTTCCGATCCTCTGCCTGACTCGTGGGTGCGTCAATTTGGTCTGTCCAAACGGATGGTGAGTCAATTGGACGAGCGATTCCATCACGCGACACTCGTCGACTTCGGCATGGCGACTCATCCCAGCTTAGTGGCCAGCCCTGATCTAACCGCAACGGGAACCATGCTGGGCACGTTTCAGTACATGGCTCCCGAACAACGGCAAGGGCGGGAGGCTGACGCGCGCACCGACATATTTGCCTTTGGTGCCGTGCTGTTCGAGATGCTGACGGGTAAGAAGGCATGTCAGGAAAAAGGGCACATTGCCGCCGCTATTGCCCACACGACCAGACAACTGGTGTTGCATCCTGCGATCGTCAACGTGAACGTCCGGACGATTCTCGAATTCGACATCGGTTACGCGATCGAGAAATGCCCGGCGAAGCGTCCCGAGGAGCGATGGCAAAGCATCGCGGACCTGCGCGACGAAATCAGTGGATATCTGATGAGCCTGCCGTACGACATGTACCTCGCCGACGATATCTACATGAAGCGGTTGCGTCCGGAGGCGTCTCGCGGTGTGCGTTATCGGTTGCTGGCCCTTGCAATGCGGCTGATCCGAGCCGGCATGAAATGGCTGGGAAGGGCCAGGAGCCTCACCGTCCGCCGGCCTGACGTGAACGGTGCATGAACAGCGTCCGCGGCGGAACGACCGAGACACCCACGCCACAGGTTCTTGGACGGTACCAGATTCGGGCGCCAATTGGCGCCGGCTCAACGGGCGAAGTGTTTCGCGCGCACGATCCGGAACTCGATCGCACAGTGGCGATCAAGGTGCTTCGTTCACCGTTCGCAGGGGATCTGCAACTCCGCAAGCAGCTCGTGCGTGAAGCGAAAGCCATTTCTGCCTTAAGCCACCATCATATTTGCGCGACGTACGACATCGGTTGCCAGGACGCGGTCGACTACGTGGTGATGGAACACCTGGAAGGTAAAACGCTCGCCGATCGCCTGCAGGAGGAGCCTCTGCAACACTGGGAGGTGGACATGATCGTGCGCTCCATCGCCGAGGCACTGAGCCACGCCCACGGTCGCGGTGTCGTGCATCGAGATTTGAAGCCGGCCAACATCTTCATCGTCGACGATGACCAATGCGTGAAGGTGCTCGATTTTGGTCTATCAATTACTCACGCATGCACGTCAGCCGCGAGCCAGGCGTCCTCGGCCTCGCCGTACATCGCGCCGGAACAGCTCGAAGGCAAGGAGACTGACGCGCGCACGGACATTTTTTCGTTTGGCGCGGTGCTGTTCGAGATGATGACGGGGAAGAAAGCCGTCAAAGGTCAGTCTGTGCCGATCGCGGTAAGCATGAGGCTCGATCGCCCGGATCCCAACGCACGGCCAGCCGACGAATCAACACTTTGTCCCGCCCTGGCTTGCCTCATCGCCAAATGCCTTGCCCCGGAACCGGCTGCGCGATGGCAGAGCATCGAAGATCTGCGCGAAGGGTGGGAGAGGGTTAGTGTGGCTCCCAATCTGTTCGGAGACGAACCTCCACATTTCCGGACATATCCAAGAAGTACTCACTCTTCCAGTGCGACGATCCGCAGCCTCGTGTTCTGGCTCTGTTTCTTTCTATTGGGTTTGGTTCTTATGCACCCCGGCTGCTAGCCCTTGCCCTGTTTCCGCATCCCAATCGCCTCTCCACAAAGCCGGATGACGCTGTGGCCGCGACATTACTCCTGACTACTCGCAGAGTGCTTATGAACGTCCGGTAATGATCCATCGAGCGGGTTCAGCCGATTCTCCGTCGCCAGCCCGGACCGAGATGGTTTGCCGGCAGGTCCACGACAAATTTCCGACTACCGGCCGCTCGAAGGTGCGAGTTGACGCTAGTCAAGTACGTCCGTGTGGAGGATCGTCCCTACTCTCGCGGTCGATGAGCACTCGCTGTGAAGGCCGTCGGAGCCGGAGAACGTTAGGCGGGTTCTTCGTCCACGCTGGCGCTGGTCCAGCCATCTGCGAGCAGCGCGCCTGCAAGGGCTGCTGCGTTAGTCATAGCACCTGCGGTAGTGGTAAACCGAGACGAGGCGGTGGTGCGATCCTGTGCGAGGTCAACGATGTGGAGTTCGCGAGTGGCCTCGATCAGGTAACACTCGGTCACCTGTCCGGAGAACGGGGAACGGAGACGCCAGAGTACCAACATCCGGTCAGACACGGACGGCATCTACCGCCGCTGAGACGCCGTGGAAGAGTCATCCGGCGTTGGATGTACAAGGGCCGTCTGTTCAGGCGAGCAGTACTCACATTGGTAGCGTTGTCCATGTCGTCCTTGTGATATGGCCGGGAGGAATTTCCAGCTTTCGCTAGACCACCGGCTTGCAGTGATTTCTGCGGCGTGATGCGCGCAGGCGACGTGGCCACGAATGGACCAATAGAGACCGGTTTGAGACTCCGGCAGCATGGGCGGCTCCCTGTTTCGTGCTTAGGTGAGGGAGTCTGCCACGCGAAGTGGACTGCCTCAGGAAAGCAGTCGGATCCTAGATCAATTGCCGGCGAATAAAGCGCGGAGTCGTTCCCCTTCGGGAGGCACTTGCACAATCTATTGAGCCTTTCGTTTCCCCTTAGTCCTATAGGGCTTTCCCTAAGGACCTATTCGCGCCTTCCGTTTCACCTTTCTACTACCGGGCGTACCAGTAGGGGGCGGAGGCGTATTCAGAAACGCCCTCACCACGCATGATTCAGTGCTGCAGGACGATCCCAGCCTGCCGCTCAATTGTTCGCACTGTGGAACCCCGCTGACGTACGACAGCAGCGCCATCAGCGAGCCCACACTGACAGCGCCGGATCTGCACTTCTACCGCTGCCCGACGCATGGCACCTTCTACCTCTCACCGACCGGGCTGCACCGGACACCCAACGCGCGCAATACAGGCCCGATCGACTCGTCGCTCCGCATCATCCCGTCCTCCAAACTCGGCACTACCAATAGCGATGCCTTCGATCAGCCGGTAGTAGGAAATTCGTGGTGGACTTGCCGGCGAACCACGTGGGGCCGAGATGGCGAAGGCGAGCCTAAGGTGTTGATATCACCCTCCCGAACCACTGCCTCACCGAGTCATCGACCCACAGGAGCGTGACGACTAATTACGGTAGCGGAAACGAGCGTACTTCATCCCCGCTACAGAAATAGCTGGTCGCTCATCTCCGCCCCAACGTTTTGCGCGGCTTCACGCCGCTGCAGATCTGCAGCTTGTCGACGCTGACGTAGACCTCGATACAAATAGAGCGCCGCGAAGAGTGCAGCTCCCCCGAAGAAATAGAGTTTTCCACTCCGCAGGTATCCGAGGACACCGACAAACATAACAACGGTTGACAGCACTACCCCGTTCCGAAGATTTGTTCGGGATTGTTCCTGCAGCAGGCCTACGGCCCCTCCGCGTTTCTTGAGCAGTTCATCTACAAGGTACGAAGACTCGACCGTTCCGCTTTTGAAATCGAATCCACAGTCGCACCGAATGGCTTCGGCGGGACTGATAAGAGGACACCGCGGACATTTGACACTCATAGGTCCACCCAATGCCCCCTGCGACTGTTACGATCAGACACGAATTGCCCCCGCATCCTCTCTCTAGCGGTTGGAGCCGATCCGCCGAACGGAACGACTCAGCTCCGAGGCCGCGTTTTGGTGAGCCAGGTTCGCGGCGACGGCGAGGTCTCACCCGGTTACGAGATCGAAATCTGAAGGCGGAGCGAGCTGGGATCCCGGCCGGGGATCTCAGCTCCGCCTGACGCCGATTGCGGCGCCGACGTTCGGAAACGGCAGTTTAGGGGAGCGCAAATTTGCCACCAGATGCGGGACGTGGTGAGCAGCAGAGTTTCCTGAAGCGCTATCGGTCCCGGCGGGAGGGAAATCGCCAAGCTACCAGTGAAGTTCGCAGAGTCATGTCACCCTGCCCGTCGTCTCCACCCCGGTCCTCGATGATTCGCCGGCAGGTCCACAACGAATTTCCTACTACCGATCGATCGAAGGTTCGAGTTGACGCTATGAGAATAGAGGTGATCACGACTCTGGACGAAGGGTGGCAGCGGGCGGCTCGCGTGATTGCTTCACAGATCAAGGCAGGACAAGTGGCGCTCGTTGCACTTGATGCCCGAACAGGTGCTATTCGGGCGATGATCGGAGCAGTGCCTTCAAGCCGATCCGGATGGAACTCAAGCGACATCAGAAAACATCGAAACTGTAAGCAGGAGGGACTCATGGCAGGACAGCTGACGCGGTACTGGAAACTCGCGATCGTCTGGGCAGCCTCATTGGTCGCCGTGGGAGCGATGTCGTTATCGGCACAGGATCGCGGAAGGCCCCTGCCACCTACGGAGGTTCCTACGATCGTCTCAGGCAGCGACGTGGGATTCCGAATCGAACGGACGCAGGCTGGGATTCAGATTGGCAAGGTCGTCGTCCGCATCAACGGGCGCTGGGTCGATACCGAGACCCAAACGGCAGCGGCACGCTGAGATCAGGAGGGGCGGTCGGAAGGCACCCCGCGCCGTCCAGAGCGAGACCAGTGCTCTACATCTGTGAGGACTGAACTTCTCAGTACATGCCTGAGCCCATGCCGCCGCCCGGCATCGCCGCGTCCCTGTTCTTTTCCGGAATCTGCGTGATGACCGCTTCGGTCGTGAGCAG
>Ga0137452_1000228_pt1 | contig 16514 bp, 15 predicted proteins | sample EasRivERMGT513_2_FD_102312 | JGI IMG/M metagenome (GOLD analysis project Ga0137452, IMG submission 102312) | Soil microbial communities from meander-bound floodplain in the East River, Colorado, USA - East River MetaG ERMGT513_2 | ecosystem: Environmental > Terrestrial > Soil > Floodplain ...
AACTGGTGATCCCAGCCGGCAAGCACCGCAACGGAGTCACTGCCGTTGGTGGCGTCGCTCGGATCGGCGAAATGCCGCGCCATGACCCACCCGGTCACCGCCGAACGGGCGGTAGCGATTTGCGAGAGGCCCATGCGGACGACCTGCATACGTCCGGTGCCGTTGTCCACGAGACTTTCGGCCATCCAGTCGTATGAGCCCGTGATACTCGTGTGGGGGCCGAATCTGTGGGCGAAGTTCGGCGACACTTCCCACCGCTGCGCCTGCTGGCGGTCGGTGAGGATGCCGGTCCCGATGTTGATCTCGCCTGGCGTTTCCGTCCGGTCGTACTGGGCCATGAGACCGACGGTCGTCGCGTTGGTCGTCCGATACTGCACCCTGGCGTCGCCGTGACGCCGCGCGTCGATCATGGTGAGGTCGCGATGGTTGGAGCGCTGCGAGTCGAACGTGAACAGGCTCGACAGACTCAAACGTGGGGTGTCGATCGCCGTGCCCAGGCCGGGCCTCAACATCAGCATGTGTCCCGCGTCGCCTTGCGTCTGTGCGAACAGGTTGTCGTCGTAGATGCTGCCGATCGTCAACGACGGCACCGCCTCAACGTGCGACTGGGCCGCAGCGCCGACCGCCTGGAAGACGATGGCGGCGATGAACACCGTCGTGACCGCTGCAGCTCTCATGTCTGGTCCCTCGTTGACGGCGCACTCACGACGCGGCTGAAGTGCAATAACTGTTCACATTTTTCCCGGAGCACCGTTTTCACCTTTCTGACCATCGCGGTACCGTTAAGTACTCAACCAGGCGCTTTCAAGGCGCTTACGTCGCTTCGGCGCCACTCGACCGCGGTCGCGATGGGCAACAGACTTCCCTTTTGGATCGCGCAGACGTCCGTACTCGACAAAGCGGGCTGTGCTGGAGACGGATAGACCGCGAGGCGCGGAGCCTGAGTCACCCCGACCGATTGATCGATCAGGGAGATCGCCGGCCCTGCCATTGGATGCCTAGTGTCGGATGCGTGAATCTGCCTCGCCGCCCCGCCAGTTGACGACGGGATGGGCCAGCGCGCGACTCTTCAGCGAGTCGATATCGACCGCATGCGTCGGATAGCATGCTGCGCCAACGGAGATGCGGAGGGGCCTTGCGAAGTCGTAGTTGTCGATGCGCTGGACGAGGCGATCGATTACCTTGGTGCAGTTGTCGTAGTCGGCGTCGAGCAGCACGAGCGACAGTACGCCGGTCTCGGTGTTGCCGATCAGGTCGGTATCGCGGACTTCGTGGCCGACGATCTTCGCGACTTCATCGATCGTCCCGTCGTCGGCGGTCATCGTCATCCCGTCCCATTCACGGCGTGTCTCGAGCACGACAAGTGTCAGGTAGTTCTGGGACCGCACCGCGCGTTTCATTTCGCCGTCGAGGACGAATTCGAACGCGTGCGGCGTCAGCAGGCGCGAGTCTTCTTCGAAAAATGCGTCCGCCATTCTACGAGGCCTTGTCCAAGCCGTTTTCCTTGATCTTGTAGAGGAGTGCCTTGTAGCTGATGCCGAGGATCTCCGCCGCTTCCTTGCGGTTCCAGCGGGTCCTCGTCAGCATGCGGAGGATCAGCTCGCGCTCGGCTCCGCGCGCCGCCGTGCGCGAGATGTCCTTGAGCGACACGTTTCCCGATGCGCTTGCGCCGGAGGGCTCTCCGGACGCGGCGCCCGTGGCGCGGTCGACGTCAGCAGGCGCGGACGCGACGGCGATCGGCGCCGCCGCCGCAGCCGGGGGAGGCATGACCGGCTGTAGCGGTTGGCTTGTCGGACGCGGAACGAACGGGGCCGCGTTTTGGGGCCAGTGGTTGAACTGCACAACGGGCTGCTTGAGCTCGTGAACGATTGGCGCTTCGCTGCCGAGGACGACCATCCGCTTGACGAGGTTTTCCAACTGGCGGACATTGCCGGGCCAGTTGTATTCCATGAACAGGCTGGAGAGGTTGGAGCTGATACCGGGGAACGGTTTGTTGTACTGCACCGAATACTTCTTCAGGAAGTGATCGGTCAGACACGGGATCTCTTCACGACGGTCACGCAGGGGAGGAATCGTGATCGTGACGACATTGAGGCGGTAGAAGAGATCCTCACGGAACTTGCCGGAGGCAACCGCCGAATCCAGGTCGCAGTTGGTCGCCGTGATCACGCGAACGTCGACGCGCACGTCGGCCTTGCCGCCGAGACGCGAGAACTCGCCGTCCTGAAGTGCCTGGAGCAGCTTCGCCTGCAGCGGGAAGCTCATGTCCCCAATCTCATCCAGAAACATCGTGCCGTGGTTCGCGAACTCGAATTTCCCTGGCTTGTGCTGAATGGCGCCGGTGAACGCACCCTTCTCGAATCCGAACAGCTCCGACTCGAGAAGCTCGGTTGGCAGCGCTGCGCAGTTCACTTTGACGAACGGCTTGTCCTTGCGCAGCGACTGCTCGTGCAGTGCGCGCGCGACCAGCTCCTTGCCTACGCCGCTCTCGCCGCGAATGAGCACGGTCACGTCCGTGTCGGAGACGCGCTCGATCAAGTCACGGACCTCCGTCATCGGCTGGCTGTGGCCGAACAGCATCGTGTAGCGCGACTGTTCCTTGAGCTGCGCGCGAAGGCTTGCGACCTCCTGGGTCAGCTGGTGCTGCTTGAGCGCCTTGTCGAGGACGACTTCGAGCTCGTCCTCTTCGAATGGCTTGCAGAGGAAATCGGTGGCGCCCAGCCGCATGGCCTGGACGACGACGCTCGTGCGGCCCTGCCCCGAGATGACGATGATGGGAACGTCTTTGTCGATCTTCTTGAAGGCGGCGAGCGCAGCCAGGCCATCCATGCTGCCGGGCATCACGACGTCGAGCAGCACCGCGGCAGGGCGTTCGGCGTGGAAGCGGCGTACTGCCTCGTCCGCGTTCGTCACTGTCAGCGCGTTGTAGCTGCGCGCGCCGAGGAAGGTGCGGAGGAAGCCACACATCGCGAGATCGTCGTCCACGACCAGCACCTGGGACTTCTGACTCATTAGCCCTGTACCCCTGTCCTTCCGTCCGGCTCTCCCGGACATGGGTCCATTGAGCAAGCGAAATGCCATCGAAGAAAACTGTTGGAACAGTAGGGAAGATCGGGGGTAAAGGAAAATCGAGGCGGCGAAAGTGGAAACGCGTTGTCAGTGTGGAAGCGCGTTCCTCTTTTAAGGCCGACCTGGGGTCGGCACTTTACGTACTAGGGACGCTCGATCCCTGTTTCCTTGATCTTGTTAAGGAGAGTCTTGTAGCTGACGCCAAGCAGCTGGGCGGCCTTGCGGCGATTCCAATGAACCTGGCGCAGCGTTTCACCGATCACCGTCCGCTCGGCGTTGAGCGCCGCTTCGCGTGCCACGTCTGAGAGGCGGCGGCCATCCTGGCTCGGTGGCGGTGCCACATCATCCACATCGTCATCCTCGTCTTCGTCGACAGGCGGCGGCGCGGCGGCCGCGGACGGCGGCGTGCCGTACGTCGCCGCGGCATGTGTCGGAGGTGCGTGATACGCCGGCGGCGCGGGCTCGACCGGAGGCAGATTCGCCACGAAGCGGGGCTTACTGAGCTCGCGCGATACGAGCGCCTCGTCCTGCAGGATCACGAACCGCTTGATCATGTTCTCGAGCTCGCGGACGTTTCCGGGCCACTCGTACGTCAGGAAATTCCCGCGCAGGTCATCGGAGAGCGTCCGCAGAGGACGGTTGTAGCGCTGCGAGTATTTCGCGATGAAGAAGTCGGTGAGCTTCAGGATCTCGTCACGCCGCTCGCGCAAGGGGGGCACGTACGCCTCGATGACCTTGAGGCGATAGTACAGATCCTCGCGGAACTCTCCGCGCGTCAGCATCTGTTCGAGGTCCCGGTTGGTGGCGGTGACCACGCGGACATCGACGTTGATTCTCTTGTTGCTGCCAAGTTTGGTGAACTCCGCGTCCTGCAGCACGTGGAGCAGCTTGGCTTGGAGCGGCGGCTTCATTTCGCCGATCTCGTCGAGGAAGATCGTTCCCGAGTGCGCCTGCTCGAATTTGCCGATGCGCGTGGTCGCCGCGCCGGTGAACGCGCCTTTTTCGTGCCCGAACAGCTCGCTCTCGAGGAGCTCCGCGGGGAGCGCGGCGCAGTTCACCTTCACGAACGGCCGCTGCTTCCGAGTCGAGTGCTGGTGAATCGCGCGCGCGACCAGCTCCTTGCCCACACCGCTCTCGCCGCGAATGAGCACGGTCACGTCGCTGTCGGCGACCTGCTCGATGATCAGGGCCACCTGACGCATGGCGGGGCTGTCGCTCCAGCCGATGAACGCATCACTCTGATCGTCGCTGAGCTGCCGCCGCAGGTCCGTCAGCTCGTGGACCAGGCGATTGCGCTCGAATGCCTGCTTGATCGCCGCGTCGAGGGCGATCTCTCCCAACCCTTCGGGATCGTCCGGCTTGACGACGTAGTCGGCTGCGCCGAGGCGCACGGCTTCGACGATCGTCTGCGCGTGCTCGCGGCCCGACAGCATGATCACCTGCAGCTCGGGGCGCGCCGCCTTGAGCGCCTTGAGCGTCTGCAGGCCATCCATCCCGGGCATGGCGACGTCGAGCAGAACAATGTCGGGAGGCTCTCCCTGCCGGATCGCTGCCACGATTTCGTCGCCCCGCGAATAGGCGCGCGCTTCGTACCCTCGAAGCGCGAGGAAGGTGCGAAGGTATCCCGCGAAGCCGGAATCGTCATCCACTACCGCGATCGTCGCCGGGCGGCGATCGTTGGTCACGCTTCCGCCCGCGTCAGGCCCCGTGTTGGCCACTGTCGACATTCGTTGTCCTGTCCCTTAGGTTCGAAGAGGTAAGCGGAGTGCGGAGCCTGCGCGCGGCCGTTCGCCCGGTGCTGACCAGAGCGCGCCGCCGAGCGCTTCGACGACGCGCCGTGCGACCGGAAGGGCGAGCCCGAGGCCGCCGCGCCATTCGTCGAAAGGTGGTGGAGCACCGCGTGCGGCCTGCAGCAACGAGGGAAGCGTCGCGTCGTCACCGACCGCCAGAATCGCCCACGCGGGGGCAGTGTCGGCCATCACGGAGCATTCCGCCACGATCACACCCGGTTCGCCGCGCTCGCGTAAGGCAGCGTGAAGCAACGTCGTGATTGCCGCCGAGAGCCTCCCGCGGTCGCCGGTCACGACGATTGGCCGATTCGGCACGCGAACATTCAGATGCACTCCGCGGTCTTCGCCCTCATGCATAGTGCTCGCCAGCTCCGCCACAAGCACAGCCATATCAACCTCGTGGCGAGAGACGGCGAGCTCTTTCGCTTCGAGCTTACCGAGGTCGCTCATCTCCGCGACCAGTGCGCTGATGCGCGCGCACGAACGTTCGGCTTCCTCCAGCATTTTCCGTTGTTTGTCGGTGAGCGGTCCGCCGTGCTCCTTCAACACCATTCGCAGGTATCCGCACACAACCGTGACCGGCGTGCGGAGTTCGTGCACCGCAAGCGACATCGCGCGCGGGAAGCGGTCGTGTTCAAGAGGCTCGTGGATGGTCTCGATATCGTCAAAGAACCCGGCGCAGCGACGCCGGCGTCCTCCTCCAGACCGGAGGCTATCACGCATGCGCCGTGGGACAAGCTCGGCTGTGTACGCTCGTCGGCGGAAAAAAACTTCCATTTCGTCATGGCATATCACTTGAATTAGAGACGTATGGTCAGGAAAGTTCGGCCGGGAGCGCGTTTCTGCGGCGTATGGCCTGCATCCATTCGCGCTACTCGGCCGGCCTATCTTCGTGTTTCCACGTCATAATGTGCGCATGCTGATACGAAAGGCTCCTGACCTCCGCTTCTCTGACATCACCCCGAAATCGCTGTACGTGCGGCGGCGTGAGTTTCTGCAGACCGCGGCAGGCGCCGCGCTTGGCGCGGCGGCCACCACTCTAATCCCTCCCTTTGCCGCGAACGCCGAGGCGCAGACGCAGGGGCAGGGCACCGGACACGGGGCCAAGCTCGCGAACGTCAAGAAGAGCCCGCTCAGTACGACCGGCGAAACCCTCACGTCGTTCGACGACATCACCAGCTACAACAATTTCTACGAGTACGGGCCGTACAAAGAGGATCCAAAGGCCAATGCCTGGCACCTGAAACCGCGGCCCTGGACGATCAAGGTCGAAGGGTTCGCGGCCAAGACGGGCACGTTCGGCTTCGAAGAGTTCACCAAGCCCTACACACTCGAAGAGCGCGTCTATCGCATGCGATGCGTCGAGGCGTGGTCGATGGTGATTCCATGGGTCGGCATCCCGCTGAAGGACGTCATCAACACGTTCCAGCCGACCTCGGAGGCCAAGTACGTCGAGTTCGTCACCGCGCTCAACCCGGCGCAGATGCCAGCGCAGACCGGGCGGTCGCTGCCGTGGCCCTACGTCGAGGGCCTGCGCATGGACGAAGCGATGAATCCGCTGTCGATTCTCGCGGTCGGTCTGTACGAGGAGACGCTGCCGAACCAGGACGGCGCGCCGATCAGGCTGGTCGTGCCGTGGAAGTACGGCTTCAAGGGCATCAAGTCGATCGTCAAGATACGGTTCGTTGATTACCAAACGAAGAATACGTGGCAGGTGATGCAGCCGAGCGAATACGGCTTTTTCGCGAACGTCAATCCCGCCGTCAGCCATCCGCGATGGAGCCAGGCGAGCGAGCGGCGCATCGGCGAGTTCTTCAAGCGCAAGACGCTCCCGTTCAACGGATACGCCGATCAGGTCGCGTCGATGTACGCGGGGATGGACCTGAAGAAGAACTATTGAAGCCGATCGTCCTCCTCAAGCGAGTCATCTTCGTCGCGGCGCTCATCCCCGCCGCGACGCTCATCGTCGGCGCCTTCAGGGGCACACTCACCGCCAATCCAATCGACTACATCACGGACCGGACCGGCGACTGGGCGTTTCGGTTCCTGATGATCACGCTGTGCGTCACGCCGATCCGGCGCATCACCGGGTGGAACCCGATCATCCAACTGCGCCGCATGCTCGGTCTGTTCTCGTTCTTCTATGCGACGCTGCACTTTCTCACCTGGTCGGTGCTGGACTGGTTCTTCGATTTCCGATCGATGGCCGACGACATCGTGATGCGCCCGTTCATCACCCTCGGCATGGCGACGTTCCTGATGTTGCTGGCGCTCGCCGTGACCTCGACGACCGCGTCGATGCGAAGGCTTGGCCGGAAATGGACGCAGCTTCATCGGCTGATCTATCTCGCCGCAATCACGGCGCTGACGCATTTCTGGATGGTAGGGAAGGTGCTGGTGACAGAAGTCACGTATTGGGCGGTGGCGTTGACAGCGTTGCTGGGATTCCGCGTCTGGTGGATCCTCCGAACGCGCGTCCACGTTCGTTCGGCTCCAGCCGATTTTGACGGCAAGAAATCATTTCCTTAGTCGGCGACGGAGCATGGCGAGGAATTCGTCCTTCACGCGATTCGCCTGCTCGAGGTCGCGAATCAGCTGTGCGCGTTCCTCGGCGAGCGCGCGCTCGTGATCTTCGAGCTGCCGGCGCTCGGTGACGTCCCATCACGGCGCCCGTCGCAAATCGCGGGACGCCGTCATCGTCGACGATGATCCGCCCGCGGTCCTGCAGCCAGCGGATCTCGCCGCCGGTCCGGACGATGCGGTACTCGAGGCCGTATTCGCGGCGCTCGGCAACCGCATCGTTGATCGCGCAGGACACGTGCGTTGTCGTCGGGATGGATTCTGGTGAAGTCGGTGTCGTCCAGCGAACCCTCGGTCTCAACGGCGTCAAGGCCGAGGATCCGATTCAGGCTTTCGTCGTGAATGGCGACGTTCGTGCGCAGGTCCACGTGCCACGTGCCCACGCCCGCGGCGCCGAGCGCGTTCCGGAGGCGGTGCCAGGCAAGGAGGACGTCCTGCGATGTCGGCATGGCCTCCGGCGTAAATGCAGAGGCGATGCCTCAGCGGGACAGCCGCTGGTCCAGCTTGCTTGGGGGGCCGTGCGTCGAATGAAGCTCCTGAACGGTGGGCTGCTTGAGGCGTTCCATCGCCGCGCGCTGCCTCTCCATCTCGCGTTCGAGGATGGCCGCTTTTTTCTGCAGATCGGTGAACGGATCAACGGTCGCCTTGCGTGGGCGCGCCATAGGGGACCTCTTTCAGTTGTCTTGGGGCGAGGTCGACGATCATAACCTGGACCGTAGCGGATGCAAGACCGTTCACGGATAATTTGCACAGAGATGTATCCCACGTTCTTTCGCATTGGCAATTTCGACATCACGAGCTTCGGCGTCCTGGTCGCGATTGGCGCGCTGGTCGGCCTCTGGGTATTCGGGCGGGAGCTAAAGCGGAGCGGCTTGCCGGCGTCGGCGGGCGATGCGGCGATGGCCGGCGTCTTCGGGGGCCTGCTTGGCGCGAAGCTGCTCTGGGTCGCCGAACATCTTGGCGAGGAGCCGTTCAGGGACCTGCTTTTCAGCCGCGGGGGCATGAGCTGGTTCGGGGGGCTCGCTGGCGGAGTTGGTACCGCGCTGGTCGTGATGTGGCGCCAGCGCATGCCGATTATCCCCACGCTGGCAGCGGCAACGCCGGCCCTGGCGATCGGGCACGCGATCGGACGCATCGGATGTTTTCTGGTTGGCGACGATTACGGCCGGCCGAGCGATGTGCCGTGGGCGGTCGCGTTTCCGCGGGGCTTGCCGCCAACCGATGTGCCGGTGCATCCAACGCAGCTCTATGAGGCGATCGCGCTGGCGGCCGTCGCGTGGCTGCTCATTCGATGGCGCCGGCGAAACGTGCCCGATGCCGTGGTCCTTGGACGCTATCTGGTGCTGGCTGGGTCGATCCGCTTTGCGATCGAGTTCATTCGCGTCAACGTCCGTGTCGTGGGACCGTTGACGCTCGCGCACCTCGTCTCGCTCGCGTTGATGATTATCGGTTGCGCAATGCTTGCCTTGAATCGGCGTGAGGTGTGACTCAGCTTGGCTCAACGCCCAACGCCAACGCGCAGTTCCCACGGCGATTCTGCGACCGGGCCTTTAGGTCGGCCTTGGTACTTAGTCGTTGCGCGTGTTAGATTGAGTGTTCCGCCGCAGGTAGAAGCCCTGTCTTGCGGGCCTGTCGCGGGGTGGAGCAGTCCGGTAGCTCGTTGGGCTCATAACCCAAAGGTCGGGGGTTCAAATCCCCCCCCCGCAACCAACCTTTTCTCTCGATATTTGTTGATTGAAACACACCGGCCGCCAGGCCGCGTGTGTTTTACGTGTGGTTCGATTTTCAGGCGGCAGCCGATCGACCGGACGATGGATGGTCGGAAAAGGGTACCGCACCCGCCGAAACCGAAATCAGGCGACCGACGTATAGACTCCAGACTCAATATGGATCTGCGTCAACGCTGGATCGAGCAAGTGCGGTGGACCCGGCAGATCGCGGCAGGGCCACAACGGCGGCTTTCGATGCGAGCGACCATCGCCATCGCCGCCGCGTTCATCATCTTTGGGGCGTGGACGTGGGCCGTCAGATACCAAGAGTGCCGAGCTAACGGGTTCTCCATGTCCTATTGCGCAACCCTGTCCATGAGACTGCGGTAAGCGCCAGCCTCATCGTTTCTTCGCCGCCTTCCGCTTCTTCGGCTGCGGTCTACCGAGATTTTTCGGTGGGGTGGGGTGCTCAGCAGCGCGCGCGCGCAGCGTCGTGCGGTTGTCGTTACACTGTCGCGGTGCGTGAGCCTGGCTGGCCATTCAGCGATCGACCGACGCCTCGGCTCCTGTGGGAGGTGTCGAAGGCAGGGCGAGTCATGTCGTGCGAGATGAACACTCATCCCGTCGGCGTCGAAATCCGCACATATCAGACCGGCGAATTCCAGCCATCGCAGGTGTTCGAATCCACCGAATTGGCGGAAGCCGAGGCTGCGCAGCGGAAGCGCGAGTTCACGATGGACGGTGGACAGATCGGCCTCCAATACCCAAATAGGCCGCATCTGCCTCCTCGACGCAGCTCAGAAAAAAGCGGCATAGTTAGCACTCTGGAGGGCAAATGACGTTTCATCCCAAGAACCTTCTTGTATTCGCGGCGTTCATAGCGGCGGTGGCTCTCGCCGCCAGTGCGCGGGCAGGACACATTTCTACTGCGTTTGCCGTAGTCGGCGTGGCAGGTGTCGTAGCGGTTGAGGCGGCTCTGTTCTTTGGGCTATTTGCCGGGCGGAGTCGGACCCGCTAGAAATTCTGAGACTCGCCAACGCCTAAATAGCTGCGTCTGGGAACGGCAGTTATACGCCCCATCTATCGTCCGACAGGCCGTGAATCACTCTGTTTGCGTCTTTTCTTTGCTATGCCGTCCCCCCGCCCCAGGCCCTAGAATCGCGGCACGATGGCGAAAACCGCGCCCCAGTTCTCCGCGCAGCAATACCTTCTTGAAGATCATGCTCGCACGCTGTTTCCACTCACGACAACCAAGGTAGTCATCACCGGTGCGTTGACCGAGCTGCAGAATTACATCGCCGACATCGTGAATCCCGATACGTCCGATGCATTCCTACCGCAGCAGCGGTGCTTTGCCTCAAAGACGGGTTTTCACCTGCGGCGAACGGTGGCCTTGGACCCTGTCGCCGCCTATTTCGTCTACGACTTGATCTATCGACATCGCGGCAGGCTAGTGATCAAGCGTCCCGAGAATAGACGCTCCTTCGGATACAAGTTTAGACTCGGTCGGCCGATCGCCCCGTCCGTCAGTTATGGAGAATTCCGAACCGCCATCCGCTCCGCGGCCCGTGCGTTCAGGCATGCACTCGCGTTCGACATCTCCGCCTATTTCAACTCCGTCTACCCTCCCCCTGCTTCTACTCGTTGTGAGTAGGCTGTCGCAGGGATAGTGCGCAAACCGCGCAGGAGGAGGACCGATGCGATTCTACAACCGACCCCACCAGTACTACTGCGGGATCGATCTGCACGTGAAGACCATGTACGTGTGCATCCTCGACGCCACGGGCCAGGTGCTCGTGCATCGCAATATGCCGTCGACGCCGGAGGCCTTGCTCGAGGTGGTGGCCCCGTACCGAGACGACCTGGTTGTCGCGGCCGAGTGCATGTTCACCTGGTATTGGCTGGCCGATGTCTGCGCGGCGGAGGGGATTCTGTTCGTGCTGGGCCACGCGCTGGCGATGAAGGCCATTCACGGCGGCAAGGCAAAAAACGACAAGATCGACTCGCAGAAGATCGCGGTCCTGCTCCGGGGCGGGATCACTTACAGGTGCTGCGCAGACTGTGGGTTGGTCGTATCGCCATGCGTGGGGCTATCTCCGGCGCGCGGAGGCTGCACTCGGCGCGCGATTGACACATCCACGCGCAGGAAAGGGGCGGAGCCGCGGAATCACGATCACGAGCGTCGCAGAGGAGATGATGGAGAAGGGGCGACAAGTCGGATGGCGGCCCAGTGCGAAGTCTGGCACCGAGTAGCTCGGTCAACCGAAGTCCCTTCATCCAGCTCGCGCGTAATAGCAGCGCGTCGATGGAGCCGCGAGACAGGCAGCGCGCTTTTACGGCGACGAGCTCCTCCGCCTCTTTCACTCGCTGCACCGCGCGCACGTAAGGCGCAGCCTTCTTCACTTCAGCCAACAGCGCCGACAATTCATCTGATTCGAGCTACGCTGCCGTCCAGGCGAACTCGAAATTCAGATGCTTGCGAACCTCCGCAACCAAAATCCCCAATAAATTTGCCGTTTTTAGAGAGTAGCTGTGGTCGTCTCCCCACTATTTCCCAGACTGAGGAGCACAGCAGGGGAGTCGAGCAATCGAATGGCGCTCTCGATTGCCGCTGGACGGACGTGCATGTATCCCTGAGTTGTGGACAAGTCCTGGTGACCTGCCAACTCTTGAATGGCCCTGGCACCGCCCCACCATTCCTAGATGCGAAGAGAACGTATGGCGCAGCACATGAGCCCCGTTGCGAAGGTCGACCTGGCGAGCAACCCGGCCCACAAGACGCTATGAGGCACTTCCGCTGTTGCAGCAGGCCCTGCACCAGTAGGTCGAGAAGGGAAGAAGTCGGCCGCGTAAACTAGGTAGCCGTCACCGAATTTCAACGACGAATGGCATTGACTCGCTTCGCACTCTCAACCTAGGTTAGGCACCTATAGCAAACAAGGAGGGGGACACGCGATGCCGAACCAGCTTTCTCGCCGAACCTTGCTCGGAGCCCTCGTGGCCGCCGGCCCCGCCGCCGCCCTGGCCCGGGTCGTCGGCGCTCAAGCGCCCGCGACACCGCCTGCGCCGCCCCAGCCGATGACCGGCCCAGTGTTCGGGGCTCCTCCCACGGACTTTAAGCCGCCCTACCCGGAGGCTGGCAAGGTCAACCGGCTTGATCCCCGCCTCGACGCCCTCATTGACGCCGACGCCAAGGTGGAAAAGGTCTGTGACGGCTTCCTGCATGCCGAAGGGCCGGTTTGGGTTGGCGGCGCTAACGGCTACCTGCTGACCTCCGACACCCAGGTCAACCACATCGTCAAATGGTCGCCGACAGAGGGCCGTTCGATCTGGCTGGAGAATTCTGGCTATGACGCCAACGGAGTAGGCTGGGCCCCCAACCTTCGCGAGCCCGGTACCAACGGCCTGATCCTGGGACGCGGCGGTCTCATCGCCGCCGGATCGGGCGCACGTTCCATTCTCCGCATCGACCTCGCCACCAAGAAGAAGACCGTGCTGGTCGACAAGTACATGGGAAAGCGGTTGAATTCGCCCAACGACGTCGTGCTCGGCCCCGACGGCTCAATCTACTTCAGCGATCCTCCCGCCGCCTTGGTCAACCGCACTGGCCCCGACCGTGAGCTCGACTACGCGGGGGTCTTCCGTCTTGCACCCGACAACAGCCTGCACCTGATCGACACCATGAGTGCGCCGAATGGGATCGGCGTCTCGCCGGACGGGACAAAGCTTTATCACACCGACGGCCCCACAGGCTGGGTGGTGTGGGGCCTCGACAAGCAGGGGAACGCCTCGAACCGCCGCAATTTCGTGGCCCGCAGTGTCGTGATGGGCGGCGACAGCCTGAAAATCGACACAGCCGGCAACATGTGGGCGGCAACCCGCGGAGCGGTCACGGTGTTCACGCCGGGAGGCGAGCTGATCGGCTCTATCAGTACGGACGAGGGCGTATCCAATTGCGAGCTCGGCGCAGACGGCTACCTCTACCTCGCCTCGTCGACCAGAATATTGAGGGTCAGGGCCAAGGCCAAAAAGCTGATGTTCAAGGTAACCTAACTTTGAACTTGGCTCCGTTCACGCGGAGCCGCAGGCGACGGTCAGGTAACATGAATTGAGAGCGAGCCATCTGCCGCAAGCCTCAGCAGCGTCGCCAAGGCGGCGCCCAACAGGCTGGGCAGATGGCCGCCGAGGCCTGAGGCGAGGCTTCCCACTGCTTGTGGCTACCAAAAACTCGATCCGACGCTGAGGAAGACGAAGTCCGGGTAGATAGCGTGAGCCCCGACACCTGAGCACACGATCGCGTTCAGGCCAGCCGCACCCATCGCCCTGGAGGCGTCTTCAACGACGGTCCTAGCATCCTGTGCGACGGCGCTCACTGGCAGAATCGCGAGGAGCAGCGCCGTAACCGCAGGTGTCTTCCACATCTCGAGGCTCATCCAGGAGTCTGATCACCTGGGAGTCGCGACGGGGACAGTCGGGGAATAGCCCGCTCCGCCGTCGCCGTCCCAATCCTTCTCGACGCCATGACCTCGCGCGAGATCGCCGTGCATGGGCGTGAGAAATCCGAGCAGGCAGCCGTTGGAACCGTCCCTGAGCAGATGGCACCGGACCTTGATGGCGTCGCCCGGCCGAACGTCTTCACGCTTCACGCCCACCTTGATGAGCCCGCTTGGCCCGGTGGCCTCGAGCGCCCACGTCGTCGTCCCTCCCTTCGGATCCTTGACGTCCATGTAGATCCAGGAATGCGGGACGAGCAGGTGAAGTTCTTTGACCGTGCCGTCCATGGTCGTCCACTTCGCGGTGTCGTAGTTGCCGTGGGAATGGTGCGCTCGAAGCGGCGGGACGAGGAACACTGCGCAGATGACCGCCGCAAGGCTTACGGATTTGACGAGCATGGTCCCCTCCTCACATCAAGAAACGTCGCTCGGTCATTCGCTATCGGCATTCGTCACCGGTTTGCGGGGGGCGGCGGCGGTCCCTGGCGCGGTGGCGGAGGCGCCGGGAAACTCCATGCCTCCGTATAGCCGGTGGTGTACAACGCGCGATACCGGACCGGCTTCCCCTCTTCGTCAAGCCACATCAACGACTGCTGAAAGAGTCCGGGCGCGGGCGCGCCCCGCGCCACCGTGCCCTCCAGGATGTAGAGACGGGTCCCATGCCGGTAGATTGCGGCGAAGGTCCGCGATCCGTCCGCGTTCGTGAGCTGCAGCCGTTGTCCTTCGACGTTGTCGGTCACGGCCCACGCGTAATAGGTGACCTTCGCGTTCCGCTGAAGGAATTTCGATGCCGCGTAGATCATCGAGCCCTGGACCTCGGCACGCCAGTTGTTCGTGCAGGCATCGGACTCGCCACCATTCTTCCGGCACGCGTCGGCTCGCTCCGTGTGTATTTTCTCGGCGTCCTTGTAGTCGACCACCGTGACCGAGTAACGGCTTGGACTGCTTTCGGCACTGTAGACGTGTCCCGGCAGCTTGATGTCGAATTCGGTCGGGTAGGCGATGTCCTGAACCTTCGGCTCAACCGGGAAGTTGACTCCGAAGAGATCGGCCTTGCTGGCGTACTGAATCCACTCCTGAGCAAAAGAAGGCCCCGACAGACACAGGATCAACGCCGGCGTCATGACTGAAATCAGGCGCATGATTCACCCTCCTCATCACGTCATCGCCATACTGACAGGAAACAGGCCGGGCGCACGACTTTTTTCGCGGTGACACGAGCCACGAGCACTCACTGACATCGGTTGGTTCCACTCTCCTCGGCGCCCCTTGTCGCGATGGACCTTGTGACAGTTCGCACACGCATCGTTCACTTTCTCGCTGACGTCCACGAAGGCCTCGAATTCCTGGCCTGTGACGCCCGGTGCGCGATCTGTGGCAGCCGGTGAAGGCGCGTCAGGCCGCCACGCGGCAAACGATGCGAACGGGGTATCGTCCGCGCGCGTCGACCGAAATACCTGTTCTCCGGGTTGACGAAGTGTGGCTTGTGTGGGGCGGATTCATCCTTTCGTCACATGACCGCCTGGGAGGCAGGGATTCGAACCCAACCTGGCGTCACGCCGCGGTCCAGCAGAACTCCAAATTCAGATAGTTGCGAGCCCCCGCAACCAACCTTTTTTCGCGATAAACCTTGATCGAAACACACCGGCCGCCAGGCCGTGTGTGTTTTACGTGTGGTTCGGTTTTCAGGGGTCGGGTATTAATCGACTTGACGATGGGTCGCAGACGCTGGCCGACGGCAACTGCAAGAGCGGAGCAGCGAGTTGTTGGGATGAGCAGAGATAGTGCGACGACCCAGGGTCGTGACCGCGATCGCGGCCGTAACGTTCAGCGTCGTCTGAGACTGGAGTTCGCCGTGATCGGTCCGACCACCGCCGGCTGTTAACCGGAGGGTTGCTGGTTCGAATCCAGCCTGAGGAGCGAACTCGCTACAGTTAGCGCAAGTGGTTCGCCTTCGGAGCTCGCGCTGTACCAAGAACTGTAACCCCTCTCCAGCGCGCGGCGTCGGTGATCCTGGCAACCGTCAGCATCGCCGGCTAACGACCGAGTTTGCCAGCGTCGAGCTAGCGCGGCAGCAGTGCCGCTGGCTGGGCGAGCTTCATCAATCGTCAGTTCGTGGGCGCGACATCCCCAAGAGTTCCGCAAAGAAGTTCCCGTTCGGCCTGCAGCGTGTGATCTCACCAACCGACCATGCTCAGTCAGGTATCTTGGATGCAAGCAGCGATTGCGATGCGCCGTCAACGACCGCCTTGGAATCGAGCCAGACGCCGCTTGATCGCTTCGGACGAGGGGCGGACGACGGGAAACGTCCGCCCTTCGCGACTGCTCGTTATCTATCCGTGGGGGCGGACGGTCCCTCGAGCTGACGTATTCGTCGCAATGCCGTTCACAAGCGTGTTCTCGGAGGTGTATAGGCGAGCACTTGTCCCAGTGGTTGCTTCGCTGGGACACTCCATCGCTCGCGGTGACGACGCGTTCACCGCAAACGAGGTCATGAGAGATGTCTGGTGGTCGATCTGTCAGTCGAAGGCGGTAGTCGCTGACTGCACTGACAAGAACCCCAACGTCTTTTATGAGATTGGGTTAGCACATACTATTGGGAAGCCAGTGGTCCTAATTACCCAGCGCGAAGCAGACATACCCTTTGATCTTCGCCAGATTCGCTACGTAGCGTACGACTCAAGCCTGGACGGCATTGAAAGGCTCGCGGACTCGCTCCGAGCTACGCTTGCGCCGCTTCTCGCGGAGGTCTAGTGTCCTGACCGCGTGGTTCGCGCAATAAGTGGCGCGGCCTGAAAGTCGAGTGTTCGCTGAGCAAAGCGCGCAATGCTGGCGAGGATCTCATCGGCGCTCGTTGTCCAGGCGAAGGGCGT
>Ga0137452_1000230_pt1 | contig 16508 bp, 14 predicted proteins | sample EasRivERMGT513_2_FD_102312 | JGI IMG/M metagenome (GOLD analysis project Ga0137452, IMG submission 102312) | Soil microbial communities from meander-bound floodplain in the East River, Colorado, USA - East River MetaG ERMGT513_2 | ecosystem: Environmental > Terrestrial > Soil > Floodplain ...
CTTTGACCCTGAACGCCATGGCGCAGATGCTGGGCCCGTGGGCGGCCGCGAAGGCTTCCGCCGGGCTCCTGGGTTCCGCGTTCAAGATGAAGTTGATATCGCCCTGGCGGTATTGGGTAACGTTTTTGGAACGGTGCCGGCCCACCGGGCGGAACCCCAACGATTCGAACACGTTGGCCAGGGGGGTGGCGTCTTGTGCGGTGAACTCCACGAACTCGAAGCCGTCGGTGCCCATCGGATTTTCGCTCATCGGGACGCCCTTCACGAATGCACCTGAAACTCCCAAATAATATGGTGATGGGCACGAACAGGCCAACACCGTGAGCATCGAGAAAGCGCCGTCCAACAGGTCGTCCCACCCGCTCCGCGGCGACTACTCCCATATCGCCGCAGACTATTCGGTGCCGCAGCCCTTTGCGGAGTACACCGAGGAGGACCACGACCGCTGGCGCAGGCTCTACGGGCGCCAGATGGCGCTCATGCCGCGTTATGCGGCGCACGAGTTTCTGGACTGCATCGAGCGGCTGGATGCGTCGGGCGGCATACCGGATTTCGCGCGTGTGAATCAGACGCTTGGGAAGCTCACCGGGTTTCAGATCTTCGCCGTCCCCGGCTTGATACCCGACGACGTGTTCTTCGATCATCTCGCCAACCGCCGCTTTCCGGTGTCGTGGTGGATCCGGGAGGAGTCCGAGCTCGACTATTTGGAAGAGCCCGATGTCTTCCACGATTTCTTCGGGCACGTGCCGCTGCTCGCCCATCCCGTCTTCGCCGACTACATGCAGGAGTACGGCAAGGCCGGCCCGCGCGCGAAGCACATGAACTCCATCCCGCTGCTTTCGCGGCTCTATTGGTACACGATCGAATTCGGCCTGATCCGCACGGCGGAAGGCTTACGCGTCTACGGCGCCGGCATCCTCTCGTCCAAGGGCGAGACGGTGTATGCCGTCGATAGCGATAAGCCCAACCGCATCGCGTTCGACCTCGAACGCGTGCTGACCACTGAATTTCGTATCGATGCCTATCAGGAGAGCTATTTCGTCATCGACTCATTCGAGCAGTTGTTCCACGAAACGCACAAGCCGTTTGCGCCGCTTTACGAAAAGCTCAAGGATCGCAAACCCCATGCACCCGGCGCGGTACTCTCTGATGACCGCGTCATCCATCGGGGCAGTGGGGGGGGGGCAGGGGGAGGCTGATGGCGAAATACATTTCGTTTCCGCGCGTCGAAGGCATCGCCTCGCGGCAGGCGCATGCCGATCTGCCCAAGGGCACTTATGAGCGCGAGCTGGGAAAGGAGGGTTTCTACGGCCCTTCGACCCAGATGTATCACCGCCATCCGCCGACCGGCTGGACGTCCTGGCAGGGCCCATTGCGCCCGCGCGCCTTCGACCTGACGAAGCTTCCTCACGGTGTTGCCGATCCGTGGTCCAATCCCGATGTCCTGAGCAACGCGTCCCTCAAGCTGAAATACTGGACGTTGCCCAAATCGATGTCCGATCTCGCGCGCAACGCGGATGGTGACGAGCTTCTCTTCGTGCATGAGGGCACGGGCGATTTCTTCTGCGACTACGGCCACCTCGCGATTGGAACCGGCGACTACATCGTCATCCCGCGCGGCACGATGTGGCGCATCGGGTGCGGCGAGCCGATGAGCCTCTTGATGGTCGAGGCCACGGGCTCGTCCTATCAGCTTCCCGACCGCGGACTTGTGGGCGCGCACGCGATCTTCGATCCCGCGATCCTTGATGTTCCCGCGATCGATGACCAATTCCGCGCACAGCAAGACTCGGCGCGTGAGTGGCGCGTGCGCGTGAAGCGGCGCAATCAGGTCTCGACGGTGACCTATCCGTTCAATCCGCTCGATGCCGTCGGGTGGCACGGCGACCTCGCGCCGGTGCGTCTCAACGTCAAGCATATCCGTCCGCTCGCAAGCCACCGCGCGCATCTGCCGCCGTCGGCGCACACGACTTTCGTCGCCGATCGGTTTGTGGTGGCGACGTTCGTCCCGCGTCCTTTCGAAACCGATCCCGGCGCGATCAAGGTCCCGTTTTTCCACAACAACGACGACTACGACGAAGTGATTTTCTATCACGCGGGCGATTTCTTCAGCCGCGACAACATCAAGCCGGGTATGATGACGTTCCATCCGTCGGGCTTTACCCATGGCCCGCATCCCAAAGCGCTCGAATCGATGCTCGAACAGAAGAAGCCGGCAACCGACGAAGTCGCGGTGATGATCGACGCGCGCGATGCGCTCGACATCGGCGAAGCGGGCGCGGGTGTCGAGTGGCTCGGCTACGCGGACAGCTGGAAAACCGAGCCCAAATGAAGCTTGCTTCGATCAAATCGGGGCGCGATGGAGAACTGGCTCTTGTCTCCCGCGATCTGAGGAGCGCGTTCGCGCTCCCGGGCACGTTGCAAACCGCGCTCGATCATTGGTCGGAAGTTCAGCCGAAATTGACCTCTCTCGCCGCCGCGCTTGACGAGGGCAAGGTCCCAAAGGCGTTTCCGTTCGATCCGACGCAATGCGCGGCGCCGTTGCCGCGGGCCTATCAATGGGCGGACGGAAGCGCGTATGTGGTCCACGTCCAGCTCGTGCGCAAAGCGCGCGGCGCCGACATGCCGCCGTCTTTCTGGACCGATCCGATGATCTATCAGGGCGGCTCCGACACGTTCCTCGGGCCGATGGACCCCATTCCGATGTCGGACGAGTCCTGGGGCATCGATTTCGAAGCCGAGATCGCAGTCATCACCGACGACGTGCCCGTGGGTGTGACGGTTCAAGAGGCGGGGAGCCACATCAAGTTGCTGATGCTGGCGAACGACGTTTCGCTCCGGCACCTCATTCCCGCCGAGCTCGCCAAGGGGTTCGGCTTCTATCAGAGCAAGCCCTGGACTTCGTTCTCGCCGGTCGCGGTCACGCCCGACGAGCTCGGCGATGCCTGGAATGGCGGCTCGATCGATCTGCCGCTCGTCACGACTCTGAACGACACCGTATTCGGCAGACCCAATGCGCGCACCGGCATGGTGTTCGATTTTCCGCGGCTGATCGCGCATGCCGCCAAGACGCGACCGCTCGGTGCGGGAACGATCATCGGCTCGGGCACCGTTGCCAACGAGGATCGGAGCGTGGGCTCGTCCTGCATCGTGGAACGCCGCGCCATCGAGATGATCGAGAAAGGGGCGCCGCAAACCCCGTTCATGAAGTTCGGTGATCGCGTGCGGATCGAGATGCTCGACCGCGAGGGCCGCTCGATCTTCGGCGCGATCGATCAGACGGTGGTGCGCAACGAAGCAAAACGTGAGGTCTAGCGGCTGGCGATTCCCAGAAGCGGCCACCACAAGGCCGTGGTCAGCACGAGCAGCACGAATTCCACCAGCGTGATGAAGATGCCGATCTTGATCATGTCCGAGTGGCGGAAGTAGCCGTAGGAATAGCCCACCACCAGCACCGACGACTGATACACGAACAGCTTGCCGCCCGCGGCGAACGTCCACACCATGCCGATCCAAAGCGGATTGAAGCCGTGCTCGTTCGCGACATTCATCAGAATGGGAAGTGAGGTCGCGAGCATCGAAATCTCGCTCGCCAGGAAGAAGTGATAGAAGAACGCGCCCCAGTAGAGCACGGGGACGGCGACGAACGGGTCCGACAGCAGCGGCTCCAGGCCAGAGAACACCGTATCGGTCAGGAGCTTGAGCGCGCCGCTCGATTGCAGCACCGCGGCCATGCTCAAGACCGAGCCGACGAAGAACACCGGCAGGAAATTCGTGCGCTTGAGCTCGTCGGTGGAGAGCACGCCGATCTGCGGCAGGAACGCCGCAAGCGCAACGGTCAAGCCCACCAGCGCCGGATCGAGGTGATGGAATGTGTCGGTCATCCAGACCGCGACGCCCGCGAGCAGCAGGACTGCGGCCTTTATGCTCTGCGGCGTCCAACTGAACTCGTTGCGGAAATGCGCGCGGACCTCATCGGCCTTGGATTCGAAGCTCTTCACTTCCGGCGGATACATCCAAATCGTGTAGGCCCACGCGAGCAGGATGGTGATGAGCGCGGCGGGCAGGAACGCGAAGAACCACAACGAATAGGTGACCTCGACGCCGCCGACTTCGACGATCGCGCCGCGCGCGGTGATCGCCGCGGCGCCTGCGATGATCATCTTGTCGAAGATGGTCGCCGTGTAGGTGATGATCAGGAAAATGCCGCGCGCCACGTTCGAGTTGGCGGCAACGCCGAACACTTTGATCAGACCTATCGCGATCGCGGCGAGGATGACGACGCGCCCCGTTCCTGTGGGAACGATGAACGTGAGCAGGAAGTCTGTGATGATGAGGCCGAGCAGGATTCGCGAATAGGAGAAGCCGACATTCGAGACGATGAAGTTGCCGATCCGCTGGGGCAGGCCGGACTTCGTCGATATCGCGCCCAGCATGAGCGCGGCGAAGATGAACCACGTCGTGGAGTTCGAGAATCCGGCGAATGAGGTCGCAGCCGGCGCCACACCCAGCGCCCAATACAGCAGACAGCCGATCAGGCCCGCGACCGCGTACTCCATCACGTTCGTCATCCACGCGAGAATCATGAACGACGTGACGGCGAGTGCGGCTTGCGTATTGGCTTCGATACTGAGCGGCGCGAACCACAGCAGCAGCGGTACGGCAACCGTGACCACACCCGCTGCAGAGCGCGCATAGATGCTCTGCGGTATCGGCGTTTCGGCGGGAAGCTCCGCAACTCTGCTGCTGTCGACGGCGGTTATGGCGCTCTCCGGAGAGGGTGCCCCCGTACCTAACTTGATTTTGCCGGCAAGTCCAACCTAGATGCTTGGAGGCGCTTCTCCTTGCGGGAGAGGCCGAGAAAGCGCGAGCGCAGCGAGCACTTGCCAAGCGTACGTAGCTAAAAAAGCGTCGGGGAAATGAAGAACACCTATATCGGTAGCCACGTCGAACGGGTCGAGGATGTGCGTTTCTTGCGCGGCCGCGGCGAGTTCATCGGCGATGTCGACCGTGCCGGCCAATGGCACGCTGCGATCCTGCGCAGTCCCATCGCGCATGGCCGGCTCGTCGCCCTCGACACGGCAGACGCGCGCGCGATGCCCGGCGTGCACGCGGTTGTGACCGCGCGCGACATCGGCCGGCCGCTGCCGACCATTCCCTTTCGTCGACCGATCCCGGAGATCATGCCGTATGGGCAGCCGGTGATCGCAGACGAAATCGTGCGTTATGCGGGCGAGCCTGTCGCAATGGTGCTCGCGGATTCGCGCGAACGCGCTGAGGACGCGGTCTCCGCCATTCAGCTCGACATCGATCCGCTGCCTCCGGTGCTGAATCCCAAAGCATCGAAGGCCGGCGAGGTGAAACTGTTCGATACGCCGACCGCGAACTTGTCCTGTGTGTTCACCGCAACGAAGGGCGATGTCGAGGCCGCCTTCCGCGCGGCCGCTCATGTTCAGCGCGGCACGTTTCGCGTCCAGCGCATGACGGCTCTGACGATGGAGACGCGCGGGCTGCTCGCCGAGTGGGACGAGGCCAACGGCCGGCTCACGATGTCGGGCGCGGCCAAGCTGCCCTTCTTCAACAGGCGCGCGATGGCCGGCATGATGAAGCTGCCCGAGGAGAAGGTCGACTATATCGAGTACGACGTCGGCGGTGGGTTCGGTGCGCGCGGTGAATTCTATCCCGAGGATTATCTGGTCGCCTTTGCGGCGCGGCGCTTTCATCGCCCGGTCAAATGGATCGAAGACCGACGCGAGCACCTCTTGGCGATCGGGCACTCGCGCGAGACCGAGAGCGACATCGAGTTCGCGTTCGACAAGAACGGCGTGCTGCTCGGAATCCGCGGCACGATCGACGTCGATATCGGCGCCTATATGCGCCCCAACGGCACGACGCCGGTGCGCAACGTGGCGCAGTTTCTCTCGGGTCCCTATCGCGTGCCCAACATTCGGCTCGAAGCCGGCGCCTATATGAGCAACAAGACGCCGTCAGGCACCTATCGCGGTCCAGGGCGTTTCGAGAGCTGCTTCTTTTACGAGCGTATGCTGGAACTGGCCGCGCAAGCCCTCAAGATCGATCCCATCGAAATCCGCCGCCGCAATCTGATTGCGTCGAACGAGATGCCCTATCCGCTCGCGAGTCTCACGCCGAACGACGGATTCGCCGTCACGGAATGCGACAGTGGGGATTACTCCGTCACATTCGATCAGTGCCTCGCCGAAGCCGGCTGGCAAGACAAGCGCGCGCTCCAAGGTAAGCTGATCGATGGCCGTTATCAGGGCCTCGGCATCGCGTGCTTCATCGAAGGCGGCGGCTCGGGGCCGCGCGAGAACGCACGCATCGTGGTCGATTCCGTCGGCATCGCGGTCTATGTCGGTTCGTCCTCGGTCGGCCAGGGCGTCGAGACGGTCTTTGCGCAGATCGCAGCCGACGCGCTCGAGCTGCCGATGTCGCAGATACGCATCCTGCACGGCTCGACGACCTATTTGCGCGAAGGTTTTGGCTCGTTCGGTTCGCGCGCAACCGTGATGGGTGGGAGTGCCGTGGTGCGGGCGGCCGAGAAGCTTCTCGACGAGTTCCGCGCGGCGGCCGCCAAGCGGCTCGACGTCGCCCCCGATCAGCTCGTCATCGCGGAAGGACGTGCGACCGCGCCCGATGGCCGCGACGTTGCGCTCACCGATGTCATCGGGCTCGCCGCCGACGGCACCTTCGCGAACAATTCGAAGGCGACCTACACCTATGGCACCGCGATCGCCCATGTGGCGGTCGATGCGAAAACCGGCCATGTCGAGGTGATCGACTATGTCGTCGTCGACGATGTGGGCCGCATCATCAACGCGATGACCTTGCACGGTCAGGTGGTCGGCGCCGCGGTCCAGGGCCTGGGCGGCGTCTTCAGCGAGGAGATCGCCTACGATGCAAACGGCCAGCCGCTCGCGGGCTCGCTCGCCGATTACGTCATCCCGGTCGCGACCGATTACCCCGTCGTGCGGGCGATCTCGCTCGAGCAGTACCCCTCGCCGAACAATCCCCTTGGCGCCAAGGGGGCAGGCGAAGGGGGCATCATCCCTGTCGGAGGCGCGGTCGCGAATGCGGTCTCGAACGCGCTCGCGTCGTTCAATGTCGACGTCCGCGAGCTGCCTCTGACCCCGCCTCGCGTCTGGCAGCTGATCCACGCGAACACGGCCGCGTAGGCCCAAGGGATTTGCTGTACACTCCCCGCCAAACACCACTGGGGAGGACACCATGATTCGGCACACGCTCATCGCAGCCGCTTCCACCATCGTGCTTGCGACCCTCACGACCATTCCCGCCCATGCTCAACCGGGACCGAAATATCTCGCGCCCGCCGATCAGAACGTCGCGATCCGCGCCGGCCGCCTGTTCGACTCGCGCACAGGAGCCATGCTGAACAATCAGGTGATCCTGATCCGCGGCGACAAGATCGTGGATGTCGGAACCGGCCTCGCGATCCCCGCAGGCGCGCGCGTGATCGATCTCTCCAACGCGACCGTGATGCCGGGCATGATCGACGCGCATGTCCATGTCGTCACCGATGCCGGCCCCGGCACGTCGCCATCGGAGCGCACGCTGACCGCGCTCGCCAACGCGCAGACGGATCTCGATGTCGGCTTCACCACAGTGCTCGATATGGATTCGCGCGGCGGCTTCAACACCGTCGAAGTGCGCGACGCGATCAATGCGGGACACCTGTTGGGGCCGCGCATGCAGGTCGTCGGCCAGTCGATCAATCAGCGCGCGACCAATTACTACGCCGATAGCGAATCCGTCCGCTTCCTCGACAGCTTCATCGAGAACAAGAACACGAACTCGCCTTGGCTCGCGCGCGCCGCGGTGCGCGAGGCAAAATTGCACGGCGTCGACTGGATCAAGATCTACACGACGCAGGACTTCGCCGGTCAGGTCCACATGTGGACGCGCGACGCGAAGCTCGTCAATTCGCCGTCGCTCACGTTCGAGGAAGTCGAGGCCATCGTCGATGAGGCGCACCGCCTGGGGCTCAAGGTCGCCTGCCACACCTATGGCGGCGAGGGCATGGACTCCTGCATCAACGCCGGCGTGGACGCGCCCAACCATCTGCTCGAGCTCAACGATGCGCAGGTGCGCGTGATGTTGCAGAAGCGTCTGCCCATGGTCGCCACCCTGGACGACCTGATCGCGCTCGAAGACGAGGACATGAAGGCCACCGGCGGGCGCAACTCGCGCATGAAGCTGATGGAGGCGGCGTTCAAGAAGGCGCATGCAGCCGGCATTCCGATCATCTTCGGCAGCGGCGCCACTTCGGTGCGCATCCCGCATGGCAAGCAGGCCGACCAGTTCGAGTGGTACGTCAAATGGGGCATGACGCCGGCCCAGGCGCTCCAGACAGCGTATCTGCCGGCCGCACGGATGTTGAACTACGGCTGGGAGGCCGACGTCGGTTCGATCGAGAAGGGCAAGTTCGCCGACGTCATCGCGGTTTCGGGCAATCCGCTCCAGGACGTCAACGAAATGTTGCGTGTGCGCTTCGTGATGAAAGGCGGCGTGGTCGCGCGCAACGATCTGCCGATGACCATGCCGAACACCATCGTGAGCGCCTCAAATCCAGTACGTTGATCTCAGGCGAGTAGGGAGTAGCGAGTAGGGAGTAGCGAGTAGCGAGTGGCGGTTTTTCTTGCTACTCCCTACTCGCTATTCGCTACTCGCCAGGATCGCCATGCGCCCCATCCCGATCGGGACCAAAGGAACCTATTCGCAAGTCATTCTGCCGTGGCATCTCGCGAACCAATTCAAGGACGCGATCCTGCCGCCCGTCTTCGCCACGCCAGTGATGCTGCTGTTCATGGAGAACGCGGCGCTGAACGCGGTGCGCGAGTTTCTCGAACCGGGTGAGAGCGTCGTGGGCACCGGCGTCAATCTGCGCCATCTGGCGGCGACACCCGTCGGTCAGCGCGTCACCGCGGAAGCCGAGGTGACCAAGGTCGAGGGCCGGCGCATCGAGTTCAAGGTTGTCGCCCGCGACGAGATGGAGGTGATCGGCGAGGGCACGCATGAGCGCATGGTGGTCGATCTGCCGCGCCTCGACAAACGCCTCGCGGCCAAGGCGAAAAGGCGCGAGTAGGGAGTGGGGAGTGGGGAGTGGCGCGGAATTCTGTGCTACCCTACTCGCTACTCCCTACTCCCTACTCCCTACTCCCTACTCCCTACTCGCTATTCCCTGGTGTCCTCCATGCGCCGATGGTCTCTGCTCGCAGCCATGACAACTGTGCTCTTGTCCGCCGCCGCTCCCGCTCTGAACGATCTCACCTCGTTCGCGCTGATGCGCTCGGACGGCCCAACGCCGGTCCTCATCACCGTCGATGAAGCCGCCGACGCGCTGCAGGCGTTCGATGTCATCTTTTTGGGTGAATTCCACGATCATGCCGGCAACCACTTGGCCGAGATGGCGCTCTTCTCCGCGCTTCATGCGCGCGCGCCACAGCTTTCGCTGTCGCTCGAACAATTCGAGCGCGACGTGCAGCCGGTGCTCGACGAGTACATGGCGGACAAGATCGGCGAGGAGGCGCTCAAGCGCAGCGGCCGCGCGTGGCAGAATTATGCCGAGGCCTATCGCCCGCTGGTCGAGTTCGCCAAGGAGAACAAGCTTCCCGTCATCGCTGCCAACGCGCCGGCGTCATTTGTGCGTTGCGTCGGGCTGGACGGACCGGAGGCGCTCTCGCGCGCGACGCCCGAGCGCCGTGGTTTTGCCGCGGCCGAGCTGCATCTCGATACGGGCCTGTACAAGGACAAGTTCATCCGCTTCCTGCGCGAGGACCCGCTGCACGGTTCGCCGGACACCGACAAGAGCAAGGGTGACCCGACGCCCGCCGAAGAGCGCAGCTTCGCCGCCCAAGTCACTCGCGACGACACGATGGCGGAATCGATCTTCCTGCATCTGCAGAAAAATCCCGGGCGCAAAGTCGTGCACGTCACTGGCAACTTCCATGTCGAGGGCTTCCTCGGCACGGCCGAGCGCCTCGCGTTTCGTGCGCCGCAGCTGAAAGTGGCGGTGGTGGCGCCCATCGAGATCGAGAACCCGCGTGCGCCTTCGCTCAAGGTCAGCGATGCCGCATCAGGAAACTTCCTCGTTCTGCTGCGCGCCTCGCCCAAGCGTTACGTGACCGAAGCGGAGGAGAAAGCCGACATTGAGCGCATGCGCGCGCAGTTCGGCAAGATGGGCACAGCCGCGAACCGCCCGCCCTGCACGCCCTAAGTCCGTTGGAAGGACAAGTGATGAATGTCCTCAAGATCGCCCCGGCAATTTGCGGTGCTGTTGTTGCGGCTGCCGGCTTTGAAGCCGCTTCCGCGGGCGAGGCCTGCCGCCCGGTCGCGGCGGCTGAAATTCAGCGCCAATGGGAATACCACCGCTCGCTGAAAGGCGCTCGTGAAATGGTGAGCGACAGGTATCAATGCATGCAGATCGAAAGCACGGCGGCCTTGGTGTGCCGGACGATCCCAGGTCATCCGGCGCACCCGAGCATCGTCATACGCACGATCATCCAAGACGGTGGCGGTGTCTCACTGAAGATGGAATCCGATACAGCCGCGAGCTGTGACTCCTTCTTGGGCATGATGAAGGAATTTGAAGCGCTCAATGAAACGGTTCGCGAGGAAATTCAGAAACGCAGCGGAGGTGCGGTAAAGTAACCTCCGACCGCTTCAAAATCGCATAGGATTAGTACGGCTTCTGCAGACGCGATGAGCAGCACGGCACCCAGCAGCGATCTCGTCTCCGGCCGCGAGTGCGGACCCTGCACCACCTGCTGCAAGACGCTCAAGATCGATGCGCCGGAACTGAAAAAACTCGCCGACGTCTTGTGTCCACACTGCACGGAAGGCGGCGGGTGCAAGATCTACACGAACCGTCCGCAGGTGTGCCAAGACTGGTATTGCGGCTGGCGAAAGATACCGCAGCTGACCGACCATTGGCGGCCAGACCGCTGCGGCGTCCTGATCTGCTTCGTCGGCAAGGGCGAGGGCATACCGCCCGAGTTTCCGCAGCTCGGGCTCAAATTCGACATCGTCGACTCGCCGCGCGTGCTCAACTGGGACCCGCTGATCAAGCTCATCGCTTGGGAAATCGCGCAGGGACGGCCCGTATTCTTGGGCGTTCCTGTGCCGATCGGCTACGAGCGGCGGAAGGTGTTCTTGAACTACGCGATGGCGCAAGCCGTCCAATCGCGCGAGCGGCAGGCCATGCTCGCGTGCCTCGAAGCGGCCTACCGCGTGGGCGTGCAGGAAGGTTTGAGCGAAGAGACGATCTTCGCCTGAATCAGGCACTCGCTCGAACAAGGTCCCCAATGTCACTCAGCGTATCCAACCTAAGAATCATGTCAGCAACTTGGCGTGCCCGTTGTGCGCCGATGACCGGCGCGGCGTTACCGAGGAATTTCTCCCGCAGCTGCTGATCGGAGAGCGGATTGCTGACCGTGCCCGTGGCGTGCTCGATCCGCGCTTCGTGCATCGCGCCGGATTTCGTCCAGACCGTTGCTGCCGATTGATCCAAGCGGAACAACCCAACGGGCTTCACCGTGATGAGCCGCCGCAGGGCCTGCACGGATGCATCGGCCGACCGCTCATTGGTGAACTGCACGATGCCTCCGGCGCGATCGATGTAAGCAACCGACGCCGCATGGTTCGCGCTGAACTTCGACATCAGCCCCGTACCCGGCTGATCGACGCCCGTGATGCGGATCACATCGGGATGCACCTGCACCTCGATCCGCGCAATGTCGCCCGCGGGGACTTGCGCCTTGCGCGACACCTCGATCATCGCATCGACGAGAGGATGCAGGACAACGCCGCACGCGTACGGCTTGTAACCATTGCCGGTGATCATCCATGAACGCCCGAGGCCTTCAGTGATTGTGCCGTTCGCCTGCGTTGCGCTGAAGATTTTCGTGAAGCCCAAACTGCCTTCCAGGATTTCAGGCGAGCTGTTGAAGCCGTTCGACGCCAGCATCGACGCCAGCACGCCGTGATACGCGGACTTGCCTGCGTGCAGTGACTTGCAATCGCTGCCGCGGTTCTGCTGCATGCCGGCGCACTGCGTGCAGGCGATGCCGAGCGCGTACATCGTCTGGTCCGCGTTCAACCCGGCGAGCCGCGCCGATCCGGCCGCTGCCGCGATGGTCCCGAGTGTCCCCGTAAGATGCCAGCCCGCGAGATGATGCTTTGGCGCCGCTTGGCCTGCGCGGATGCCGGCTTCGAATGCCGCGGCTAGCGCCACCGTCACATCGCGGCCCGACGATTTCCGCCGTTCGCCCAGCGCGAAGAGGGCGGGCAGGGTGGCCGTGCTGGTGTGCAGGATCACGCCGCCCAGATGTGTATCGTCGAAATCGAGCACGTGGCCCATCTGGCCGTTCGCGACGGGCGCATCCAACAGTCCAAGCTTCTTCCCGCGATGCCCAAGCACCGTGATCTCGGGCCTCGAGCCGATCTGGTCGTACGTCTTGAGCAGAATCCCGACGGTCGGGTGAGTGCTGCCGGCGAGCGCACAGCCCGTCCAGTCGAGCACCGCGCGCTTCGCCTCGTGCACCGCGGCGGGCGACAGGTCCTCGTAGCGCATCGCCGATAAAAACTTCGCGAAGTCGCGCGTGATCTGTTGCCCGGTCGCCGCCGCGCCGTAACCGCCGCTCTCGCCCTCCGCTAAAGCGCTTTGCGCATTCGCCGCGCTCGCCGCGACGTCGGCAGCCAGCATGGCCAGGCCCGAGCCGAGCACTTCGCGACGCCCAATGGTCATCTACGCCTCCTGTTGCGCCTGGGTTATAGTGAGCCAATTCCGGGTTGGAGTCTTCATGCCGCGCCCCCGTTCCGCACCCCTTGCCGGTGGTCTCGTGATCCTCGCGTCCTCGGCCGCAGCACTCGCCGTCTTCGCGCAAACCCCGACCGTTCCTGATCTTTCCGGCACCTGGGCGCGCATGACCTTCGGTCTGGAGCCGCCGACGTCGGGCCCGGGGCCGATCGCGAATCTGACCCGTACGCGCGAGGGCCGAAGCGACGGCAACCAGCTCGTCGGCGACTACAACAATCCGATCCTGAAACCGGCCGCCGCGGCCGAAGTGAAACGCCAGGGCGAGATTTCCAAGACGGGCACCGCGTTCCAGGATCCCGCCAATCAGTGCGCGCCGCAGGGCCCGCCGTGGATTCTGCGGCAGCAGGAGATCCGGTTCATGCAGGAGCGCGACCAGGTCACGATCCTGTACATGCTCGATGGCCATGTGCGCCGTATCCGGCTGAATTCCACGCATCCGGCAAACGTGAAACCCACCTGGAGCGGCGATTCGATCGGCCACTACGAAGGCGACACGCTGGTGGTGGACACCATCGGCATGAAGCTCGGGCCCGTCACCATGTCGGATAATTTCGGCTCGCCGCAGAGCGAGGCGATGCATGTGGTGGAACGCTATCGTGTCATCGACTACGCGGAGGCGAAAGCGGCGTTCGACGCCAACGAGAAGGACTTCGGCCGCGTCGACACCGCGAACGGCAACGGCGTGTTCATCGATTTCGATTATCGCGGCAAAGGGCTTCAGCTCGAGTTCATCGTCGACGACCCGAACGTGTTCACCGCGAAATGGGGGGCGAAGGTGACCTATCTGAAGGCCGGCGGCATCTGGCAGGAGCAGGTCTGCGCCGAGAACACGCGCGAATATTACGACGACATCGACACCAAGATCCCCGCCGCCGAGCCGCCGGATTTTTGAGATGACGAGTTGGGAGTTGGGAGTTGGGAGTAGAGAATGGCGAATCCAGAGGCTGGCATGAGAAATCTTCTCCTACTCGCTACTCCCTACTCGCTACTCCCGTTGCTGCTGTTGCTGCCAGCATTCGCTGCGGAGAAGGCGACCCCCGACTTCGCCGGCTATTGGGGGCGCAACTCGACGGATTTCGAGCCGCCGCTCTCAGGTCCTGGCCCCGTCACCAACAAGGGCCGCAGCTTCTACGCACGCTTCGGCGACGACACGAACCCGATCCTCAAACCCGAAGCGGCTGCGCGCATCCGCGAAGCGTCCAAGGCGACGGTCGAAGGCGTCAACTTCCCTACACCCTCGAACCAGTGCACGCCGTGGTCGCCGCCCTATATGTGGCGCGCGCTCATGGTGCAGGTGCTGCAGCAGAAGGATCACGTGACGATCACAACCGTCGGCGATCAGCAGGTCCGCCGCGTGCGCCTGAATGCGGCCCATCCCAAAAACATGACGCCGACTTGGTCGGGCGATTCCGTCGGCCATTACGAGGGCGACACGCTCGTCATCGACACGGTCGGCGTGAAATACGGCTCAAATTCGATGATCGACAATTACGGCACGCCCTACAGCGAGGGCCTGCACGTGGTCGAGCGCATCCGCCTCGTCGATGCGGAGACGGCCAAGAAGGCGGCCGAGCGCATGGAAGCGCTGAACGGCAGGGTCGAAGTTATCGCGGGCGGAGCCAGCATCGATCCCGAGGCGCGCAAGGGCTTGCGCATCGAATTCACGGTCGAGGACCCGAAATACTTCACCACGCCCTGGTCGGCGGCGGTCACCTTCCGCCCGGCGCTCGGCGTCGTGGAAGAACGCGTCTGTGCGGAGAACATGCACGACTACAACAGCGGGACCGATGTTCCCGTCCCGCGCGCCGACAAGCCGGACTTCTAGCGGAGCCGTTCAACCCCACAGGCAAACGGTGTAGCATCGGCCAAACACGCTGGCGGAACCGTAAGGGAGGGGACCATCCATGCGTCGGAACGCCCTTTTGCTGGTGACATTGGTTATGGCTGCGTCGGGAAGCCTGGGCCAGGCCGCACCCAGTGCGTCCGTCCCAAATTTCTCCGGTTTGTGGGCCCACCCCTGGCTCCCCGGCTACGAGCCATTGGCCTCGGGGCCGACATCGCTCAAGAACCTGTCGCGCCGTAACGGCGTCAGCAACCCGGTGCAGCTGGTCGGCGATTACAACAATCCGATCCTGAAACCCGCAACCGTGGAGATCGTCAGGAAGTTCGGCGAGATGTCGAAGTCGTATTACGGCTTTCCGAACCCGCGCAATCAGTGCTGGCCGAACGGGCTACCGTTTGTTCTCTCAAGCAATGGGCTCGAGATTTTCCAGAAGCCCAATGAGATCACGATGATCTATCAGACCGATCATCAAGTTCGCCGCGTGCGCATGAACAGCACGCATCCGGCAAACGTGACTCCCACCTATTTCGGCGACTCGATCGGCCACTACGAGGGCGATGCGCTCGTCATCGACACTGTCGGCATCAAACCCGGACCGTTTGCGATGATCGACTGGTTCGGCACGCCGCAGACGCCTGCGTTGCACGTCGTCGAACGCTATCGGCTGCTCGATTATGCCGACGCGAAAGACGGATTGGACCGGGCGGCGAAAGAGAATGCACTCCCACAGCCGGCCACCGTCGATCTCAGTTACCGCGGCAAGCATCTGCAGCTCACGTTCACGGTCGAGGACGAGAGCGTCTTCACCACGCGCTGGTCGGCCACCGTGACCTATGGGAAACCGATGGACATATGGCGTGAGAACGTCTGCGCCGAGAACCCCAACAAATACGGCACCGAAAGGGACGCGCAGGTCCCGACCGCGGCCAAGCCGGATTTCTGATTCGAAGCGAACGCACGATCACAACAATTCAGGGAGAACCCTCATGGTCGATAAAGTCAGACGCAACATCCTGGCCGCCGCCGCAGCAGCAGCCGCAACGGCTACAGCGCCGCGCGCAATGGCTGCTCAGCAGACTGCGAAAGGCGCGGACGCCGCGAAGTTCTACACCAAGGGCAACGTGCGCATCCGCTACGAGGAGCAGGGCTCCGGCTTCCCGTTGCTGCTCATCGCCGGCGGCGGACTGAACTCCTCGATCGCCGGCTTGAAGCGCGGCGAGCCGTTCCACGCCATTGACGAGTTCAAGGGCGAATACCGCTGCATCTATGCGGACCTGCGCAACGCGGCCCCCGGCCAGTCCACCGGCCCGCTCGAGGTCGACCGCCCGTGGGACATGCTCACCGACGACCACATCGGCCTGATGGATCATCTGGGCATCGACAAGTTCATGGTGATGGGCTTCTGCATCGGCGGCCCGCTGATCTGGAACCTGCTCGAGCGCGCGCCCACTCGCGTTGTCGCGGCCGTGCTCGCACAGCCGAGCGGCTCGCGCCCGGAGATGCGTGACCTGTTCTACGAAGGCAACATGAGCGGCTGGGGTCCCGAACTCGTCAAGCGCCGGCCCGAGATCACCATGGACACGGTCCAGAAATTCCTGACTAAGATGTACCGGGACAATCCCGACTTCGTGATCACCGTGTCGCGCGATTTCGTGCGCAAGTGCCAGACGCCGCTACTGATCCTCCCCGACGACATCCCGGCGCATCCCTACGCGGTCGCGATGGAAGCCGCCATGCTCGCGCCGAACGCGGAGGCCAGCATCTTCCCGTGGAAGGAGCCCAAGGAGCGCATTCCGCTCGCGGTGCGCCAGA
>Ga0137452_1000231_pt1 | contig 16493 bp, 12 predicted proteins | sample EasRivERMGT513_2_FD_102312 | JGI IMG/M metagenome (GOLD analysis project Ga0137452, IMG submission 102312) | Soil microbial communities from meander-bound floodplain in the East River, Colorado, USA - East River MetaG ERMGT513_2 | ecosystem: Environmental > Terrestrial > Soil > Floodplain ...
GCTCGAGGCGTACGGCGCCGCGCACATCCTCCAGGAGCTGCTCACGGCGAAATCGGACGACGTCACGGGACGCGCCAAGATCTACGAGGCGATCGTCAAGGGCGACGCGTCGTTCACGCCGGGACTGCCCGAATCGTTCAACGTCCTCATCCGCGAGCTGCAGTCGCTTTGCCTCGACGTCGAGCTGATCTCGACCAAGAAGAAGCCAACAGAGCCATTGCCCGTGAATGACGGCGAGCCAGTTCTGGAGCAGGTATAGCGTTGCAATTTGAACCACGAAGGACCTCTATTCTGGGGACCTTCGTGGTTGAGAAAAAATACCTATGAGACCTAGTTTTCACGATAGCAAGACGACGCTCCGCGCCGACTTCGACGCGATCCGCATCTCGCTCGCTTCGCCCGAGAAGATCCTCTCGTGGTCGTTCGGCGAAGTGACCAAGCCCGAGACGATCAATTACCGCACGTTCAAGCCGGAACGCGACGGTCTGTTCTGCGCGAAGATCTTCGGCCCGATCACCGACTGGGAGTGCCTCTGCGGCAAATACAAGCGCATGAAGCACCGCGGCGTGATTTGCGACAAGTGCGGCGTCGAGGTGACGCAAGCCAAGGTCCGCCGCGAGCGTCTCGGCCACATCACGCTCGCCACGCCGGTGAGCCATGTGTGGTTCTTCAAGGGGCTGCCGAGCCGCATCGGGCACCTCCTCGACATCTCGCTCCGCGATCTCGAGCGCATCCTCTACTTCGAGGGATACGTCGTCATCGATCCGGGTGAGACGGAGCTGAAGCAGAACCAGCTGCTCAACGAGGAGCAGTATCGCAAGGCGCGTGAAGACTACGGCTCCAAGTTCCGCGCGCAGATGGGCGCGGAGGCGATCAAGGAGCTGCTGAAGCGCGTCAACATCGAGAAGCTGGCCGAGGAGATGCGCATCAAGATGCGCACCGAGACCTCCGTACAGAAGAAGCTGAAGTACGCCAAGCGTTTAAAGGTGGTCGACAGCTTCCGCAAGTCGAACAACCAGCCGAACTGGATGATCCTCGACGTGGTGCCGGTGATTCCGCCGGAGCTGCGTCCGCTGGTGCCGCTCGACGGCGGCCGCTTCGCGACCTCCGACCTGAACGATCTCTACCGCCGCGTCATCAACCGCAACAACCGGTTGAAGAAGCTGATGGAGCTGAAGGCGCCGGACGTCATCATCCGCAACGAGAAGCGGATGCTGCAGGAAGCGGTGGATGCGCTGTTCGACAACGGCCGTCGCGGCCGTGTGCTGCGCGGCGCCAACAACCGGCCGCTCAAATCGCTGTCCGACACGCTGAAGGGCAAGCAGGGGCGCTTCCGTCAGAATCTGCTCGGCAAGCGCGTCGACTACTCGGGCCGCTCGGTCATCGTCGTCGGGCCGGAGCTGAAGCTCCACCAGTGCGGCCTGCCGAAGAAGATGGCGCTCGAGCTGTTCAAGCCGTTCATTTACAACAAGCTCGAAGAGCGACAGCTGGTCGCCACCATCAAGCAGGCCAAGGAGATGGTGGAGCAGCAGCGGCCGGAGGTGTGGGACATCCTCGAAGAGGTGATCCGCGAGCACCCGGTCCTGCTGAACCGCGCGCCGACGCTGCATCGCCTGGGCATCCAGGCGTTCGAGCCGGTGCTGGTGGAAGGCAAGGCGATCCGCATTCACCCGCTCGTCTGCACGGCGTTCAACGCCGACTTCGACGGCGACCAGATGGCGGTGCACATCCCGCTCGCTCCAGAGGCGCAGATCGAGGCCTCGGTGCTGATGCTGTCGTCGAACAACGTGCTGTCGCCGGCGAACGGGGCCCCGATTACCGTGCCATCGCAGGACATCGTCCTGGGCTGCTACTACCTGACGAAGGCGAAGCCGGGATCCAAGGGCGAGGGACGCGCGTTCGGCAACACCGACGACGTGATCCTGGGACTCGAGGCGGGCGAGCTGGAAACGCTCACGCCGATCCGTCTCCGCTACACGGGCAGGCTCCTCGATCTGACCACGGCGCGCGACGATCAGGACGTCATCCACACCGAAGTCGTCGAGGTCAAGGGCAAGATCATCAACACGACGGTCGGCCGCGTGATCCTCAACGAGCAGCTGCCGAAGCAGATGCCCTACGTGAACGGCCTGCTGAAGAAGAAGGGTCTCCAGCAGCTGGTGCAGAAGTGCTACCTCGATTTCGGCCTCGAGCGCACCGTCGAGATGCTCGATTCGCTGAAGAATCTCGGGTTCCACTACGCCACGCGATCGGGGCTGTCGATCGGCATCGACGACCTGGTCATCCCGGCGAACAAGCCGCAGCTCGTGGAGGCTGCGCGCAACGAGGTCATCAAGGTCGAGCAGCAGTACCTGGAGGGCGCGATCACCAACGGCGAGCGCTACAACAAGATCATCGCTATCTGGTCGGAGGTCACCGAGAAGATCGCCGACGAGATGTTCACCGAGATGGCCGAGATGGACTACACCGGGAAGTTCTTCAACCCGGTCTACATCATGGCGGACTCGGGCGCGCGAGGCTCGAAGCAGCAGATCCGCCAGCTGGCCGGCATGCGCGGCCTGATGGCGAAGCCGTCGGGCGAGATCATCGAGACGCCGATCACGTCGAACTTCCGTGAAGGCCTCACCGTGCTGCAGTACTTCATCTCTACGCACGGCGCCCGCAAGGGCCTCGCGGACACGGCGCTGAAGACGGCCGACTCGGGCTACCTGACGCGCCGTCTCGTCGACGTCGCGCAGGACGTCATCATCTCGGAGCTCGATTGCGGCACCCTCGACGGCATCGAGGCGCGCGCCATCGTCGAGTCGGGCGAGATCATCGAGCCGCTGCGCGATCGCATCGTCGGCCGCACGACGCTCGAGAAGATCCTCGACCCGTTCAGCACCGACACGATCCTCGAGCTCAACGAGGAGATCGACGAGGACAAGGCGTCGGCGGTGCAGGAGGGCGGCATCGAGAAGGTGAAGATCCGCTCGGTGCTCACGTGCGCGACCCGCCGGGGCGTGTGCGCGCGCTGCTACGGCCGCGACCTCTCCACCGGCCGGCTCGTCGAGCTCGGCCAGGCGGTCGGCGTCATTGCCGCGCAGTCGATCGGCGAGCCCGGCACGCAGCTGACCATGCGGACGTTCCACATCGGCGGCACGGCGTCGCGCGTCTCCGAGCAGAACACGCTCGATGCGCGTCACTCCGGCACCGTCCACTACGAGGGCCTGCAGGTCGTCGAGACGCACAAGGAAGGCGGCCAGCTGATCGTCATGAACCGCAGCGGCTCGCTCGTCGTCAAGGACGAGAAGGGGCGCGATCGCGAGCGCTACCCGATCGTCTACGGCGCGCGGCTGAAGGTGAAGGACGGCCAGAAGGTCGATCAGGGTCAGACGCTCGTCGAGTGGGATCCGTACACGTTCTCGATCCTCACCGAGGAGCCGGGCTCGATCCGGTTCAGGGACATCATCGAAGGCGTGACGGTGCACGAGGAAGTCGACGAGGTGACGGGCCTTTCGCGCTTGATCATCGTCGACTCGCCGGATGAGAAGAAGCAGCCGACGATCGAAATCCGCGACAAGGCTGGCAAGGTCGTCCGGAAGTACCACATGCCGTCACACGCGCACATGATGGTGCAGGACAGCGAGACGGTGGAAGCGGGCGACGTGCTCGCGAAGATCCCGCGCGAGACGACCAAGACGAAGGACATCACGGGCGGTCTGCCGCGCGTGGTCGAGCTCTTCGAGGCGCGCAAGCCGCGCGACCCGGCCGTCATCTCCGAGATCGACGGCATCGTCAAGGATGGCGGCGTGGTCAAGGGTCAGCGCAAGATGATCATCGTCCCCGACGATGCGACCGAGCCGCGCGAGTACGCGCTGCCACGCGGCGTGCACGTGAACGTGCACGAAGGCGAGCGGGTGCGCGCGGGCGAGCAGCTGATGGATGGCCCGAGCAACCCGCACGACATCCTGCGGGTGCTGGGCGAGAAGGAGCTGCAGAAGTACCTGGTGAACGAGATCCAGGAGGTCTACCGGCTGCAGGGCGTCAACATCAACGACAAGCACATCGAGGTCATCGCGCGGCAGATGATGCGGTGGGTGAAGATCGAGGACGTGGGCGACACCGAGTTCCTGATCGACGAGCAGGTGGACAAGTTCCGTTTCCTCGAGGAGAACGAGCGGGTTATTGGCGCGGGCGGCCGTCCCGCGACCGCGCAGCCGCTGCTGCTCGGGATCACGAAGGCGTCGCTCTCGACCGACTCGTTCATCTCGGCGGCCTCGTTCCAGGAGACGACGCGCGTGCTGACCGAGGCGTCGATCTCCGGGAAAATCGATCACCTGCGCGGGCTGAAGGAGAACGTGACGATGGGGAGGCTCATCCCAGCGGGCACGGGCTTCGAATGGTATCGGCACGTGCGGATCCCGGCGGACGAGCCGCCGCCGCCGCCGGCGCTGCCGCAGCCGACGGAGGAGGAGCTCGATCTGGATCGGGAGATCGAGTACGCGTTCGACACCGAGGAGCCGATGAGCGCGCGGCCACCTGCGGGCGACGTGGACTAGCTCGGGACCTCCTTTCAGTTTCGTTGAACCACGAAGGGCACGAAAGTACTAAGGGCACGGAGATTCATTTCTCCGTGCCCTTTTGTTTAAGAGCCGCTGCACCAAGACGGCACCGGGCCTCGCTCACCCGTGGCCCTTGCGCTTGGGTGTATCGTGTTCGCGCGTGCCGCGGGTGAGCGCTGATCGTTGGGCGGTCAGAGTCATCGAGGCCAGAAGTAATGAGGTTGCCATGCACCGGTGTTTAACCGCATTGTTCGTGGCGCTATTCGTCGTGATCGTCATCGGCAACGCTGCGCAGATCGAACCTGGCAGGCTTCTCGCCACGGTCGATCACCTCGTGTACGCAACGCCGGAATTGCAAGTGGGGATCGACAGGATCGAGAGCGCGTTGGGTCTGCGGGCCACGCCGGGCGGTCAGCACCCTGGGCGCGGAACCCGGAACGCGTTGCTCTCACTCGGTCCAGGAACCTACTTGGAGATCATTGGACCCGATCCGGAACAGCCGACCCCGGCGCAGCCGCGTCCGTTCGGCATCGATGATCTTAAAGAACCGAGGCTTGTGACATGGGCAGCCAAGGGACAGGAACTTGAGCATTTGGCCAGCGAAGCCGGACGTGGCGGCGTGAAGCTGGGGGAGGTCATCTCGGGGAGTCGACAACGAGCGGACGGCGTTGTTCTCTTCTGGCGCTACACGGATCCGCGCACGGTCGTGGCCGGTGGGATTGTTCCGTTCTTCATCGATTGGGGGAAGACGCCGCATCCTGCCAGCACGGCCACTCAGGGGGCCTTGTTGATCGGCTTGCGCGGGGAACATCCTGATTCGGAACAAGTTCAGAAGACCTTGAATCGACTTGGACTCGACCTTCGCGTGCAATCGGGGCCCAGAGCTGCGCTGATTGCGACCGTCAGCGGCCCACGCGGCCGGGTAGAACTGCGGTAGCCGGACGAGGATGAGGCGTCGATGATTTCAGCGAGAGAAGCACTCGAACGCCTCCAAGAGGGGAACCGTCGCTTCGTATCTGGTGCTCGGAACAGCGACACACTCACGAGCCAGACGCGCCGCAGCGAGTTGGCGGCAGGCCAGGAGCCGTTCGCCATCATTCTCGGATGTTCCGACTCGCGCGTGCCGGCGGAGATCGTCTTCGACCAAGGCTTGGGCGACCTGTTTGTCATCCGCGTTGCTGGAAACATCGTAGCCTCGTCTCAAATCGGCAGCGTCGAATTCGCTGCTGCACGGTTCGGTACACCGCTCGTCGTGGTTCTGGGCCACTCCCGGTGCGGGGCTGTGCTGGCCACATTGGAGGAACTCACGCGGGCGAAGGAAAACCAGTCGCGGAATCTGCGCTCGATCGTTGACCGCATTCGGCCATCCGTGGAAGCGTTGTTGGCGACAGATCTCAGACACGACCCGGATGCTCTGGTGCATCACGCCGTTCGCGCCAACGTCCGCGTCTCCGCAAACCATCTGCGACACGGATCGGAAGTCCTCGAGCAGCTAATCCAGAGAGATGGACTCCTCATAGTAAGCGCCGAGTATTGTCTGGAGACCGGGGTCGTTGATTTCTTCGACGGTGTGCCGGAGGCCGGCTAACACAGTTTTGCAGCCCTCTCCGATTGGCTCATGCCCTGCTTGCGGAAGACCCGTCGCTCGTTACCATCAAGGGGACCGATGTTCTCAATGCGGTGAGCCGTTGCCTCCGGACATCTTGCGGTAGCAAGGCCTTTGTTATGACGACAAGCTCCCTCGAAATCGACACCCAGAAAATGTTCGAGCCTGACAACGTCGAACAACTCCTTCGAGGATGGCTTCTTCATGCTCACAAAGGAAGGCACAGGCATGACCGCGCGGCGCGGCGGTGTGACCGCGAGCGGCTTTGGGTGGGCGGGATCGCTGCGGCCTTGTCGGGTGTTGTGGGCACGTCAGTGTTTGCTGCACTGGGAACCGACACTTCGGTGAATGCGAAACTCGCTGTGGCAATGATCAGCATTGTGTCGGCGATCCTCACGGGTCTGAACGGCTTTCTCAACTTATCCGAGCGGACAGAAAGGCATCGAGCCGCCGGTGTGAGGTACAAGACTGTCATCCGCGAGCTTGAGCGGTTGCTGAGTGCCACGGATGACCTCGTCTCCAAGACCGATCCTCCCATCCTAGACGTGCAAAAGCGGTTGGACGATCTCGAGGAGACTGCGCCGGTTGTGCCTGAACGAATCTTTGACCAGGTTGAGGATGAATGGAAAAGGCGCGGAGCCGAGTTTGTTGGCAAGGCGGCCGACCTGTATCACTCGAAGGCTGAAGCGAGTGATCGCTGACATCAAAAATTGCGCGTAGATACCCCAGAACTGGTTCCACCTCTCGAGGACACGTTGATCTGGGAGCGCGTCCAGAAGTAAGGCAGCCCGAATTAGCCTGATGTTGCCCCAGCGCCGCGGGCTGATCGTGAGCACGATTGGCGGTGTTGTGCTTCCTGGCGTTCGCGCTCACCGGCTGCCTGTAGAATGCCGTCGGAGGAATGATGATCTTCGCACGCCCGATTGCCTCATGCGCGATTGCCGCCGCGTTGGTGGTGATGGCGTCGGCTGGAGTGTCGCCGCGAGTAGAAGCCCAGCGGCCGGCGGCCGTCACAACCGCGAACTGGCCGCTTCATAACCTCGATCTGGCCGGAAGCCGTTATTCAACATTGGACCAGATCAACACGTCCAACGTGAAAACGCTCACGCCGCGGTGGTTGTTTCAGTACGGCATTATCGACGGCGTCAGCAACCAGACGACGCCGGTCATCGTGGACGGCGTGATGTACGTGACCGATCCCCGCGGGGGTGTGTACGCCGTCAACGCCGCCGACGGACATCTCGTGTGGTCGTTCGACGTCACCAATCTCATCGGCGGCGGCAGAGACGCAGGGTACATATTCCGCAACCGGGGCGTTTGCTATTCGGACGGCGTCGTGTACACCGCTGCGGGGTCGTTTCTCTTCGCGCTCGACGCCAAGACCGGGAAGCCGATTCCCACGTTCGGGAGCAACGGCCAGGCCAGCGTGATTCTGGACGTGATCCAACAGCGATACCCGGACGTGAAGACGGCTATCAGCCTCGGATACTGGTTCACGACGGCGCCGCAAATCCATAACGGCGTGCTGTACATCGGCAGCACACGCAGCGAGAGCCACATCCCAGGCGGCCACGTGCTAGCGGTGGACGCAAAAACGGGCAAGGTCCTGTGGCACTTCAACACGATTCCGCAGGACGACAAGGATCAGGGCTGGGACATTGCTGGTCCCACCTGGGTCGGCGGCGAACGCAACGGTGGCGGCATATGGGAGACGCCGCCAATCGATCCCGAGCTGGGCCTGCTGTACGCCGCCGTGGCGAATCCATTCGGCGACAGCTCGAAGCGGGCCGGCATCAACCTCTTTACCGATTCGATCATCGCGCTGACGCTGAACACCGGCACGTTGAAGTGGTACTTCCAGCAAACGCACCACGACGTGTGGGACTACGACTCCGGTAATCAGCCGATTCTGTTCGACATGCAGGTGCGAGGTCAGCGCGTCAAGGCGCTGGCAGAAGCCAGCAAGAACGGTTTCCTCTACATCCTGAACCGCGAGACCGGGCAGCCTGTGCATCCTGTCAAAGAGACGCCGGTACCCACCACCTCCTACCGGCCGGGCGAACAGCCCTGGCCGACGCAGCCGATTCCACACACGGCCGCCGGAAAACCGATGGTGCCGGTCAGCCCGGTGACCCCCGTGGACATTCCCCCCGAGCGCATGGCGACACGAACACTCGCGCCGATGTTCACACCGCCGGGGCCGAACCAGATCAGGGCGCCCGGAACCGGCGGCGGCGCGAACTATGGACCGATCTCCTACAGCCCTCGCACGGGTTATCTCTACGTCAACGCGATCGACGACCCCACCGATTCGGGGCGTCCGCCGAAGGGGTATTTCTCGGCGTACGATCCAACCACCGGAGAACTCGTGTGGCAGAAAGTGTTCGACGGTTTCGGACAGGCCGGCTCTGTCGTCACGGCGAGCGGCTTGGTGTTCGTGGGCAGTGGCAGCAACACCGCCGGCTACTTCATGGCATTCGACGCCAAGACGGGCGAGCTGCTGTGGAGGTTCAACACCGGCTCAGGGGTGTTCTCTTCACCCTCCATGTACATGGTGAACGGCGAGCAGTTCGTCACCGTCGGCTCGGGCGGCGGCGAGCGCGGCCGCAGAGGCGGGGACCTGATTCTCAGCTTCGCCCTGCCGAAACGGTAAAGCGCACCGTGCCGATCCAACTTCTGCCGCCTCGTGATTCCCGGTCAGTCTGGTTGTTTCTTCTCCCGTGTGTTGCTCTCGTGTGGATGGTCGGCTGCGGGCCGTCGCAAGGCAATCCGAAGGTGCCCGCTGGCGCCAAGAGCTCCGGTGGCGTGCACGGGGTCATCGAGACCGACAAAGGCGCGATCCAGATCGAGTTCTTTGCGGCGGATGCCCCGAAAGCCGTCGAGAATTTCCGGTTGCTCGCCGAGCACGGCTACTACGACGGCTTGACGTTCCACCGCATTGTGAAGGGGTTCATGATCCAGGGCGGCGACCCTGCGGGCGACGGTACTGGCGGTCAGAGTGCGTGGGGTCCTCCCTTCGAGGATGAGATCAAGGAGGAGTCGGCACTCTATCGCGGCGGCTACCGGCGCGGCTTCGTAGCGATGGCCAACGCGGGACCAAATACCAACGGCAGCCAGTTCTTCATCCTTCATCAGGACTATCAGCTGGCGCCGAACTACGTGATCTTCGCGAGGGTCACGGCAGGCTTGGACGCGGTCGACGCCATCGCCAGCACGCCGACAACCATCGGAGCTGATGGTGAGATGAGCCGGCCTATCACTCCGCCGATTATCAAGAAGGTCACGATTCGCCCGTAGCGAGGGTCTATGGATGACGAAGACGTCAGTCTGAACTCTCCCCAGTTGACCACAGCGGTCCCCATCACTCGTCGCGCGTTCGGTCAGACGCTTGGAATCGCAGCGGTCGCCGCCAGCACGCTGCACGGGCTCGCCAGCACGGTTTCGGCGCAATCGGGCACTCCACGGCCGACTGCGGGCGCATCTGACGAACTGTGCGACTTGAGCGCGATCGAGCTGGTGACGAGGATCCGTCGCAAAGATCTTTCCGCCCGTGAGGTGATGACGGCCCACCTGGCACGGATCGAACGCGTGAACCCGCGCGTGAACGCGATCGTGACCGTAGTGGCGGAGCGCGCCATGGCCGACGCAGCACGGGCGGATGAGCTGGCAGCCCGCGGTGGCACACTCGGCGTGCTGCACGGCCTGCCGGTTGCCCATAAGGACCTCGTCGACACGGCGGGCATTCGCACCACACGTGGCTCGCCGTTCTACCGCGACAATGTGCCCACCCGCGACGCGCTGATCGTGACGCGCATCCGCGCGGCTGGCGCCATCACGTGCGGCAAGACGAACACGCCTGAACTCGGTGCCGGGTCGCAGACGTTCAACAGCGTCTTCGGAGTGACACGTAATCCCTTCGACGTGACCAGGACCTGCGGTGGCAGCAGCGGCGGGGCGGCTGTCGCACTGGCCTGCGGAATGGTGCCGATTGCTGACGGTAGCGACACGGGCGGCTCTCTGCGCAATCCCGCCTCGTTCTGCAACGTGGTCGGAATCCGCCCGTCCCCAGGGCGAGTCCCGGGCAATTCGAGCACCTGGTCACCTCTATCAGTCTCGGGTCCGATGGCGCGGTCGGTCGCAGACGTGGCGCTCTTCTTGAGCGCGATTGCAGGACACGATCCGACCAGTCCGCTCTCGATCATGGAGGACGGCGGCCAGTTTCGAGCGCCGCTCGAGCGTGAGTTCAAGGGCGTACGAGTGGCCTGGTGGCGAGGTCTGGGGGGTATCCCGTTTGAGCCGGAGATCCGTCAGACCATCGACGCCAGGCGGCGCGTGTTCGAGGATCTCGGGTGCATCGTCGAGGAGGCCGAGCCCGACTTCGCAGGCGTGGACCAGGCGTTTCCGGCTCTCCGCTTCGCGGCCAATCACCCGCAGTATGCGCCGCTGGTCCGCGAACGGCCCGATTGGGTGAAGGATACGATCAAATACGAGGTCGCGGAGGCCGAGCGGATGACCGCCTCGGATGTGGGGCGCGCGCTTGCCCGGCAGGCGCGGATGTACGAGCAGAGCCGCCAGTTCTTCGAGCGGTACGACTACTTCATCCTCCCCGTGACACAGGTAGTGCCATTCGACGTGAACGTGCCCTATCCCACGCAGATCGCCGGAACGCCCATGGCCACCTATATCGACTGGATGCGGTCATGCTGGTATGTGACCTTCATGTCGAACCCTGCGATGTCCGTCCCCGCCGGATTCACGGCCACCGGACTGCCGATTGGCATCCAGATCGTCGGACGGTACCACGGTGAGTGGAGCCTCCTTCAGATGGCTCACGCCTTTGAGCAGGCCACGCAATACGGGAAGAGGCGCTCAGCACTCCTGAACGCCTGACGGATGGAACCGGACGCAAGAATCGGCAACGTACGAGGCGCCTGGCTTTCGCGAATGGCTGCGGCGAGCGAACGGTGCACGCGGAGGTCCTTCCGGTGACGGTGCAGCAAGTCGCCGTGATTCCTTTCCAAAAGAATCCTGCCCTCCAGGTGCTCCTCATTCGAAAACTGCCGGACGGCAGCTGGGGTGTCCCCAAGGGCGGGATTGTGGACCACGGAAACGACTTTCGTGAGGCCGCGCGTCTGGAATGCCTGGAAGAGGCCGGCGCGGACGGACGGCTTGGCCCGGACTTCGTTGGTGAATTCAGCTATTGGCGAGCAGACCAGGAATACCATGTGCGTGTCCTCCTGATGGAAGTCACGGGTCTTCGCGATCGATATCGTGAACGGGGATACCGGGAACGAAGGTGGGTTTCGATCAATGAAGCGGTCCGCATTCTGGGCCGGGAACCCCTGCGTTGGCTTGTTCGTGAGTTGCCTCGTTGGGTTGCAGATGATGAGAATGCCTCCGAACCAGGCGCTGCACCTGACCGCCGCGGCATCTAGCGTTTTTCGGGATTCAGCGCCTCCCGGTGCCGCGGCACGTGAGCCCGGTCGTTGGCGACATGAACAATACGCGCTTCTCATGACGCCGCCGTGAGGAAATTGGCGATTCAACACTTGCCTCCCGTAGCGATCGAAGGTCATCGGTCCTCCGGTGCGGGTGGTCCCGACCACCCGATGCGCATGGCCACGCGGCGAGCGGCCGGACTCCGTGCCGGTGGGTGGACCGGCGAACTGCGCGAGCAAGTCGAGGGCTATTTCGATGGCCTTGCGGGTGAGTGGCACACGCGAACCTCTCCGCAGCGGACGGCCGTTGTGATGGATGCACTCGTGCGCGGGCTCGGCCCAATTGACTCGCCCGTTGGTCTTGCGGTGGAGGTTGGCAGCGGCATCGGCACCTATTCGAATCTGCTCGCGGAACGCTTTGCGACGGTTCTGGCGGTCGACCTCTCGCTGGCAATGTTGCAACTCGCGCCGATTGGGCCCGCCCATCGGGCACAGGCCGACGGGTCCACGTTACCGGTAGGCGACTCATCGGCCGCGGCAATCGTGCTGATCAACGCCTTCTTGTTTCCGGCCGAAGTCGAACGCGTTCTGGCACCAGATGGCGCCCTGGTCTGGGTCAACAGCAGCGGCGAGCACACGCCTATTTATCTCTCGGTAGATGATCTTGTGGCGGCGCTGCCAGGCGAGTGGACGGGCACGTCGAGGCGGGCAGGCGACGGTCACTGGTGCGTGCTTCGGCGAGCGTGAGTAGAGATTGGAAGCAAAGGAGATATCGATGAAGCTACTGGCGTCGAGATGGATACCTGTTGCTGTCGCAACTGCAGCCTCCTGCATGATCGCAACTCAGCCTCTGCATGCCGAATTGATCGAAATGACGAAGAAGGTGGCGGGCGCGACTGTTCACTATAAGGTCGTGTTGCCGAATGGGTACGATCCGGGGAGGGCGTATCCAGGAATCCTCGCGCTCGGCGGTGGCCCTCAAACAATGAACACTGTCGACGGCATCCTCATGCGCAACTTTCGCGCAGAAGCGGAGAAACGCGGGTATATCGTCGTTGCGCCTGCGGCTCCGGACGGTCAGCTGTTTTTCGAGGGGGGCGCGCGCATCTTTCCTGAATTCTTGAAAATGGTTCTCGCCGACTACAAGATTCAGGACGGAAAGTTTCATCTCGCGGGACCATCAAACGGCGGGATCGCGGCATTTCATGTGGCTGCGGCAAATCCCCAGTACTTCCTCTCCGTAACCGCCTTCCCTGGATACATGTGGGAGCCCAATCCAGCCAAGCTTCAGGCGATTTCGAAAATGTGCGTGTTCATGTACGTGGGCGAATTGGACGAGTACAGGTGGCACGACGAAATGAAGAGGGAAGCCGAATTCCTCCGTTCCAAGGGCACCCTCGCACGCTACACCGTCGAGAAAGGTCAGCCCCATCGATTGGACACACTCGCGGGAGCCAATGCCGGACGCCTGTTCGATGGATTTGAAGAAACCAAAAAGGGATGCAGCCAATAGGGTCCGCCTCTGGGGCAACGCCGAACACACATGACCGATACCTCCTCACCGGCGATTGTCGGGGTTCTTGGAGTGAATGGTCGGCCAAAGGGCTGCCGAGAGAACCAGCGCGCTAGTGTGGAAGTCGCGGCGGCAGTCCAACATCCAAATGGAGCCGACGCGCCCCTTGTCAAACCTCCCCGGGGGCGCGGCTCATTTGGCCCATTAAGAGGTAGGAACCAAGATCGGCTCACATCGCGTGACTGGACATGGCCACTATTGCGGTTGGTGATATCCACGGTAATCGTCCAGCCCTCAACGACATTCTCGACCAGATTCGGGACGAGGTCTCTGGGGGCGACACCATCGTGTTCCTAGGCGACTACATTGACCGAGGTCCCGACACCAGAGGCTGCGTGGACACGATTCTCGCGTTGCAACGCGAGGTCAGGGCAGAGGTCGTCTGCCTGCTCGGGAACCACGAGGACTGGTTCCTTCGGACGCTGCGCGACTATGGCCGTCACTCGTGGCTTCTCGGCATGGAAGCTTTCGACACGATTCGGAGCTATTCAGTTGACGCCGCGCGGATGTTGCGCGAGGCCGTCTCGAGCGCTGGGGCCGAACTGTACCTAGGGCACTGTGCACTACCGTACGAGACCTTCTTCGACTGTGTGCCCCAAGACCACATTCGATTCTTTGAAGGTTTACGTTCGTACCACCAGAGTCCGGATTGTTTGTGCACACACGGCGGGCTGGATCCCCGCGTCACTCGTGTTCAAGAACAAGCGCGTGAGGCCCTGATATGGGGAGCAGGCAGTTTTCCCAAAGGGTACAACGGCGCTGAGATCGTCGTTTACGGACACTGGAACAATGCCACCCTGAATGCGGATGGATGGCCGGTACCCACGATCTTGGGACGGACGATCGGAGTCGACACGATTTCACACGGGGTACTGACGGCAGTACGGCTGCCTGATCAGCGGGTGTTTCAGAGTGCCCGCTACGAGGTGCCGGTCTCCGACGTCTAACGCGGCATCCAGCCGACGGCGCGGATGAAAATGAGCGTCGCGGCTGATGCCTGGCCGTCAGGCGGAAATCCTCTAGCGGTCCCGTAGCTGAACAAGGTCAACCGCATTCTGCTGTTGTTTAATAAGCTGCGGCGAATTTTGCGAGCGGACGTGTCCGAGTGATTTCAGGAGGCTGCATGAAGCTCAGAGGATCCTTCATCTCCGTTGTTGTTGCGTACCTTGCGGTTGTCGCGTCATCGGCGTGGGCGCAGGACCTTGGCCCCCATTTTCGCAAGATCAAAGAGGGGATCTACGTCCAGTCAGCGCGAGAGGTGAACTCAACTTCCACGATCATTCTCACCGAAGAGGGAGTGGTTATCGTCGACACCGGTCAGACCCCGGTCGACTCCCGAGAGGTGATGGAGGCCGTCAAGAAGCTGACGCGGCTGCCAGTTCGCATGGTCATCAATACCGAAGTCCATCCCGATCACACAACGGGCAACTTCGTCTTTTCTCCTCCGGCGCTCGTCATCAATCACGCGGATGCATCCGAGGCCATGCGCAAGGCCTACGATCCGGAGCGGGCCAGCGCGTTGGCCAAGCAGTCTCCTGAGATGCGCGACGCAGTGCAGGGTTACCGCCTGGTCACGCCGCACATCGAATATCGGGACAAGACGACCTTGCGTATCGGAGAGCGGACCTTCGAACTGCTGCACTTAAAAAATGTCCATAGCGAGGCCGACACCGCGGTCTGGCTTCCGACAGAGCGGGTTCTTTTTGCGGCGTCGGTCGCGATTCCGAATTCGATTAATAACATCCGGCCTTTCGTCGCCATTCCCGACATGCTTGCCGCGATCAAGATGATGAAGTCTCTGAATCCCGAGATCGTCGTCCCCGGACACGGCTCGTTCGGCACGACGAAAATCTTTGACGACAGCCAGCGCTACTACGAGTTGCTTCTCGAGCGCGTCGGCGTCATGGTGCGCGAAGGCAAATCCCTCGACCAGATCAAGCGGGATCTGCGCATGCCAGAGTATGGAGACTGGTCGTACCAGGAGCGGATGCCCACCAATATCGAGGCGGCGTACCGGGCGGTGAACGGAAAGTAGGTTCGTCGGGCCTTGCGACGAGGCAAAACAGGGCGCTGCAGCCGCCGAGCCGCGCGCACTGAACACCAAGTCGCCGAAGTCGTGCCGCGCGGTTCGCGGCCGAGCGGTGGCGTTAGACCGCGAGAGGAAACGTTCAAGCTATGATCGGCCCGCCACGTCATTGTGGATCGGTTGTTTCCTCACGGAGGACAAGTATGCAGACTCTTGCTCGACGGTGGATGTTAGCGCTCGTGGTGACCGCTCTGATCGCGGGCGTCGCAGGTCTGCGGGCGGACGATCTGCTTGCCTCTCCGGAGTCGGTCGGGTTCTCGGCCGACGGGCTCAAGGCGCTGCAGCGGACGATGCGCGCGCTGGTGGACGATGCCAAGCTCGCCGGCGTCACGACGCTCGTCGCACGACACGGTAAGGTCGTCTACGTCGATGCCTACGGCGTTCAGGATCTGGCGACCAGGAAGCCGGTCGCCAGCGACACGATCTTCCGCCTCGCGTCAATGACCAAGCCGATTGTGGGCGCGGCCATGATGATGCTCTGGGAGCAGGGCAAGTGGACGCTCGATGACCCGGTGGCCAAGCACATCCCGGAGTTCGCCGGCCTCAAGGTAGCCACACCGAACGGCGAGGTGCCGCAAACCAAACCGATGACGATGCGGCAGCTGATGAGCCACACGGCCGGCTTCGACGTCAACGCCGGGTACGCCAAGGCCAACCTCGGAGATTCCGACCTCCAGGCGATGATCGATAAGTTGGCCAAGCTGCCGCTCGCCGCCCAGCCGGGCAGCGACTGGCGGTATGGACCGAGCGTCGACATCCAGGGCTACATCGTCGAAAAGTTGTCTGGCCAGTCGCTCGACGTGTTCTTACGAACGAAAATCTTCGAGCCGCTCGGGATGAAGGACACGGGCTTCTGGGTGGACGCGTCGAAGGTGGATCGCGTCACGAAGATGTTCACTTACGGTCCGGACAAGCGCATCATCGCCGCGCCCCGGCAGGGAGACCCCTCGTCGAAGCCGGTGTTCCTATCCGGCAGCGGCGGGCTGCTCTCTACCACCGACGACTACTTCCGGTTCGCGCAGATGATGCTGGACGGCGGAGAGGCCAACGGCAAGCGGTTCCTGAAAGCGTCAACAGTGCAGCTCATGCGGACCAACGTGCTCGCTGAAGGGGTCGCGGTCGATACCTTCGGCCCTAGTCTGCCAGGCATCGGCTTCGGGCTGGACTTCGCGATCGTCATGGATCCTGCAGTGGCGAACACCTCGGAGGGTCGGAACTCCTTCTACTGGGGTGGCGCGTTCGGCAC